>ENA-OVGQ01000448-OVGQ01000448.1-human-gut-metagenome-genome-assembly--contig:-NODE-448-length-52831-cov-67.978816_pt1 | contig 52831 bp, 39 predicted proteins | sample MGYA00237774_ERZ505427 | MGnify/ENA primary metagenome ERZ505427 (study PRJEB26158, sample SAMN06016404) | human gut metagenome | biome: human gut; feature: ankylosing spondylitis patient; material... | reverse complement strand
CAGAAGCTGTATTATTTACATCATTTTTCTTATTTACACCATCTAAGGACTTCATCGTCGGGAACAATAATACGTCCCTGATTGCCTGGCTATCTGTCAGAAGCATTACAAGACGGTCGATTCCGTATCCGATTCCACCTGTTGGCGGCATACCGATTTCAAGTGCGTTGAGGAAGTCCTCATCTGTGTGCTCTGCCTCATCATCGCCTGCTGCTGCGTTGGCATCCTGTGCTGCGAAACGCTCACGCTGGTCGATTGGGTCGTTGAGCTCTGAGTATGCGTTACACATCTCCCATGTATTACAGAACAGCTCAAAACGCTCTACCTTTGTAGGGTCGCTTGGCTTCTTCTTGGTGAGAGGTGATATCTCGATTGGGTGATCCATGATAAATGTTGGCTGGATAAGCTCTTTCTCACAGTACTCCTCGAAGAAGAGGTTTACGATGTCACCCTTCTTGTGACGCTCCTCATACTCGATATGATGCTCGTCTGCAAGCTTCTTTGCGGCTGCATCATCAGGTACCTGGTCGAAGTCAACGCCTGCGTATTTCTTGATTGCATCTATCATTGTCATTCGTGCGAATGGCTTTCCAAGGTCGATTTCCACACCGTTGTATGAGATTTTTGTCGAACCGCATACCTTCTCAGCGAGGTAACGGAACATTGACTCTGTCAGCTCCATCATGCCCTCGTAGTCTGTGTATGCCTGATAAAGCTCCATAAGTGTGAACTCAGGGTTGTGACGTGTATCTACACCCTCGTTACGGAAAACTCGTCCGATCTCGTATACTCGCTCAAGTCCTCCGACGATAAGTCTCTTTAAGTAAAGCTCAAGGGAAATACGAAGCTTTACATCCTCGTTCAATGCGTTGTAGTGTGTCTCGAATGGTCTTGCTGCGGCACCACCTGCGTTTGAGACAAGCATAGGTGTCTCAACCTCCATGAAATCACGGCCTGCAAGGAAGTTACGGATTTCCTTGAGTATCTGTGAGCGCTTGATAAATACCTCTTTGCTCTCCTGATTCATGATGAGGTCTACATATCTCTGACGATATCTGGTGTCTGTGTCTGTCAGTCCATGGAACTTCTCCGGGAGTATCTGAAGTGATTTTGAAAGCAGTGTTATCTCCTCTGCATGGATTGAGATTTCGCCTGTCTTTGTTCTGAAGGCGAAGCCCTTTACACCGTAGATATCACCGATGTCTGATTTCTTGAAGTCTGCGTATGAGTCTTCTCCGATATTGTCCCTTGCCACATATACCTGGATATTGCCCTTTAAGTCCTGAATATTGCAGAAAGAAGCCTTACCCATGACACGCTTGAACATCATACGTCCTGCTATGCTTACCTCGATTGGCTTTGCATCCATGATTTCTCTTCTCTCGTTGTAATCGTTGTTGATTACCTCTCTCTTTGCAGCGTCATCCAAGCCCTCAACATCCGGAGCCTTTCTGTCACCGAGGATCTCAGCCTCATGAGCATTGTAAAGCTCCTTTACATCGCTGCTGTGATGAGTGACATTGTACTTTGTAATCTGGAAGGGATCTTTTCCTGCTTCCTGTAAATTCTGTAATTTTTCACGGCGGACCTTAAGAAGCTGGTTTACGTCCTGCTGCTGTCCACCCTTGTTATTATTCTGATTTGCCATTTTTTACCTCTTTTAGTTCTCTTCTGCTCTCTGGATCTCAAGTACCTTGTATGTGAGCTCTCCTACCTGAGTCTCAACAGTTACAGTATCTCCGACTTTCTTTCCAAGAAGAGCTTTACCTACAGGTGACTCGTTTGAAATCTTGCCCTTTAAGCTGTTTGCCTCTGTTGAACCAACGATTTTGTACTCAAGCTCCTCATCAAACTCACAATCTAAGATGCGGATCTTACATCCGATAGAAATCTTGTCAAGGTCAACCTCCTCCTCAACAACAACCTCTGCATTTTTAAGGATTTTCTCGATTTCCTCAATACGAGCCTCGATATCGCGCTGCTCATCCTTAGCTGCATCATACTCAGCATTCTCAGATAAATCACCCTGCTCACGAGCCTCCTTGATCTTCTGGGAAACCTCTTTACGCTTAACAACCTTTAACTGCTCAAGCTCATCCTCGAGCTTCTTAAGACCTGCATATGTCAGAATATTTTTCTTGTTATCCATGATTCTTACCCTTCTATCTTCCTTTTTTATTTTTGATATTTATTGTACTCATTTAGTATATTAACTTCCCACACCAAGGTCTTCAATACCGGAAAGTATACAGTATGTTCCGAAGAAAAATATGAACTGCCACGGAGTCCCATAACACCCGGCAACGGAAATCCGGCAGCAAAGAAAAACCCTCTATCCGCGATTCGCACCCGTGGCTAACTTCATATTTTTCTGAGGAATATACTGTATGCTATGCCGGTAACTTCGATAAACTGAATGTGGGAAGTTTCACATACTAAATTTAAAGCCTATTTTAACGCGTGTATTATAATTGAAAATCCCCACGCTGTCAAGGATTTGACCGATTTCAATTTCAAAGCTTTTCCTTATACAAAAGCTCCTCAAGCTGTTCTAAGCTCTCCACCGTATTCACCGCCGCGCGCAGCCTTGATGAATGCGGATATCCTGCCGTATACCACGCTGTGTGCTTTCTCATCTCGTGTATCCCCGTGTACTCGCCCTTGAACTCTATCATCATGCGTGCATGGCGCAGTATCATCCGGCGTACTTCCTCAAAGGATGGCTTTTCCTGATGCTCGCCGGTCTCAAAGTAATGCAGTATCTGTGAGAAAATCCATGGATTGCCCTGCGCTCCCCTGGCTATCATAAAGCCGTCGCAGCCTGTCTGCTCCTGCATTTTTATGACATCCTCTGCGCAAAGCAGGTCTCCGTTTCCTATGACCGGTATTGAGACAGCCTCTTTTACCTGCCTTATGATGTCCCAGTCGGCTTTACCGGAGTAGTACTGCTCTCTGGTCCTTCCATGCACTGCGACTGCGCTTGCGCCGCTTTCTTCAGCCACATGTGCCAGCTCTACTGCGTTGATATGCTCATCATCGAAGCCCTTTCGTATTTTTACGGTGACCGGCTTATCTATCGCTTTTACTATGCTCTCTATAATCTGACCTGCAAGAATCGGATTTTTCATGAGCGCTGAGCCCTCACCGTTGTTTACGATTTTGGGCACCGGGCATCCCATGTTGATATCCAGTATGTCAAATGGTCTTTCCTCTATCTGCTTTGCTATCTGAGCCATTATCTGCGGGTCTGAGCCAAACATCTGGAGTGAAACAGGCTTTTCTCTTTCATCTATTGAAAGAAGCGACTCTGTATTTTTGTTTTTGTACAAAATTGCCTTGGCGCTGACCATTTCCATACATAAAAGGCCGGCTCCCTGCTCCTTGCACAATAAGCGAAATGGCAGGTCTGTCACGCCTGCCATAGGTCCCAGTATCAGGTTGTTTGGGAGTGTCACACTTCCTATTTGAAGCTTTCGTATCTGATGAATAGCCATACTATTACTTCACTCCCTTGCGGTTCTGCTTGCGATACACGAGGTTTATGCCCTTTAATGTCAGATCCGGATCGTATACATCCACGTTTTCTGTCTCATTGGATATTATTCTGCCGAGTCCGCCGGTCACTACAACCTTTGCATCGTACATGCCTGTTTCTTCCTTTACCTTGTTGATGATATACTCTGTCTGTCCTATCTGTCCATACACAAGTCCCGCCTGCATGCTGGTGATAGTGTCCTTTCCGAGGATATTATCAGGCTTTTTAATCTCTATCTCAGGAAGCTTTGCCGCATCCTCCCAGAGTGCCTTGGCTGAGATACGTATGCCCGGTGCTGTGATTCCTCCCATGAAGGTACCGTTTTCATCGACCATATCGTAGGTGGTTGCTGTGCCAAAATCTATGACCAAAACAGGTCCTCCATATAATTCATATGCAGCTACGGCGTCTACTATACGGTCTGCGCCAATTTGCTGCGGATTTGGTGTGGCGATACGGATGCCCGTTTTGATGCCCGCCTCCACGATTATCGGCCTGATATTAAAGTATTTTATAAGGCCATTCTGCAGTGAATGCATGATATTCGGTACGACGGAGCAGATGATTGCATCATGTATGTCGTCCATGCCTACCTGATTTCTTTCAAGCAGAGTGCTCAGAAGCATGCCGTATTCATCCGATGTACGTGGCATTTTGGTTGTAATTCTAAAGCTCGCTTTTATCCTGTCCCCATCAAACACGCCGCATGTTATGTTTGTATTCCCTACGTCCAGTGCTAAAATCATCTGTTATTCCTCCTCGAGTCCTTCTCCCAAAAATACTATGCGATAATACGTCTCTATCGACTCGAGCAGCTCTCTTCGCTCGTTGCGGTACTGCTTTATCTTTAGCACGCTTCCTATCTCGTCATAGAAAAAGTCATTTTCCTTGCAGGATGTTCTGAAATCGAGGTTTCCGTCCTCATCAAACACCAGCTCCAGTATGCCTCCAACATCCTCTGTATACAGGACGCACATGATTTTGAGCTCGTCCCTTATAGTCTGTGGAAGTCCGTTAAAATTCTCATTCAGATAATATTTTTTCTGATATGCGTTTGACACGCAAAGTACTACCTCTTTAGACATATCCGTATATTCCTCTCACTGATACTTCTCCGCTTGAAACCAGCTTGCGCGATTCCCATGTGTCCACGATCAGCTCGCCCTTAGACGTGATGCCCATCGCTTTTCCGTCAAACGGCTCCTTCGGGTCCAGTACCCTTACTGATTTGTTCCTGTTGACCAACAGCTCATCATACTCCCTGACGAGGGCTGAAAGGTCCTGCGTCTTTAAAAATGTGTCATAATACTGCTCAAAGTATGACATGGTCTCTGCGATTATCTGCGCACGGTGAAATCTTTTGCCACCTGCTTCTATCATGAGTGAGCTCGCCATCTGACTGATTTCCTCCGGAAAGCTCTCATTATGCACGTTGATACCGATACCTACAACAATATGGTTGATATAGTCAAACTGCGCATTCATCTCTGTGAGTATGCCGCACACCTTTTTGCCGTTTACCACAATGTCGTTTGGCCACTTTATCAGGGCTTCCTCGCCTGTAACGCTTGTTATTGCCTTTGCGACAGCAAGCGCTGCCACAAGCGTGAGCATGGATGCATTGTTTGGATTGATATCAGGCTTTATCATAAGTGTCATGAAAATACCTGTGCCGGACGGCGATACCCAGCTGCGGCCGCGGCGCCCCTTGCCTGACTCCTGTTTGTCCGCTACGACTAAGGTGCCACTCGGATAGCCTTTTTCGGCAAGCTCCTGAGCCTTGATGTTGGTGGAGTCTATTGTATCAAAATACAACACTTCCTTTGCCACCCATTCTGTGTGCATGAGGCTTTTTATCTCCGCCTCTGTCATCAGATCCGGCGCTGCCATGAGCCTGTAGCCCTTATTCTGTTGTGCCTCTATCTCATATCCGGCTTCCTTTAGCTGGTTTATGGCCTTCCACACGGCTGTGCGCGATACTCCGAACCGGTTGCATAGCTCCTGCCCTGAAATATAGCCGTCAGCGCTGCGTAGAAGTCTAAGTATTTCTTCCTTCATACTTTATTCCTTAGCTTTCCGTCAATCTTTTGTTGCGGCCATTGCTTGCCGTACTAATCAGCAAGTGTTGCACGCATGATTGCCTTGATTGAGTGCATACGGTTCTCTGCCTCATCAAATACCACTGAGCGCTCTGACTCAAATACCTCGTCTGTCACCTCAAGCTCGCTCAGTCCAAACTTCTCATAGACCTGCTTGCCGATTGTGGTCTTTAAATCATGGAATGCAGGCAGACAGTGCATAAAGATTGCGCTATCCTTTGCATTTTCAAATGCTTTTGCATTTACCTGATATGGCTTTAAGTCGTTGATTCGCTCTGCCCATACCTCTTCCGGCTCGCCCATTGATACCCACACATCTGTGTAAATGACATCTGCGTCCTTTGTGCCCTCTGCCACATCCTCTGTGAGTGTGATTGATGCGCCGGTTGTTTCTGCAACGTCCTTACAGTATTTTACAAGCTCATCATTTGGGAAATATTTCTTGTTTGTGCATGCCACGAAGTCCATGCCAAGCTTTGCACATGTGACCATGAGTGAATTGCCCATGTTGTATCTTGCATCGCCCATGTATACAAATTTCACGCCCTTGAGTCTGCCGAGGTGCTCACGGATTGTAAGCATATCTGCTATCATCTGTGTCGGGTGGAACTCATTTGTCAGGCCGTTCCATACCGGTACGCCTGCGTATTTAGCCAGCTCCTCCACGATTTCCTGTCCGTATCCACGGTACTCGATTCCGTCAAACATTCTGCCGAGCACGCGCGCTGTATCGGCGATGCTCTCCTTTTTGCCTATCTGTGAACCGCTCGGGTCAAGGTATGTGACATGCATTCCAAGGTCATGTGCCGCTACCTCAAAAGAGCAGCGAGTTCTGGTACTGGTCTTTTCAAAAATCAGCGCTATATTCTTGCCTGTGAGTTCATCATGTCTGATGCCTTTTTTCTTCTTTTCCTTCAGCTCCTGTGAGAGGTCAATCAGATAAGTAATCTCTTCCGGAGTGTAATCCATAAGTTTTAAAAAGTTTCGTCCCTTTAACTGCATTGCTCTTGCCTCCTGGGTTTTATTTGCATCGTTTATAGATGCAGGTTGCTATAATGATGTCATTTTACTCTATTTTGTGGTATGTTGCAAGAGGTTTGAAGCATTGACGCTCTGACTCTAAAACCACGCCGTACAAATAATTAAAGAGGCTGCAAACCAACAAACTTTGTTGATTTGCAGCCTCTTTGTTATTTCTTTATATCGGCTGTATATTATCTGAACTTCATATTTCCGATTGATATTCCTGAGCCGTGATCATTGAAGGATGTACATCCTCCTGTGTTGTCCACTCCGGACATCGCCTCCTGTGCTGCACTGTAGCATGAAGAAGAAATGCGTCCGCTAAGCTTTCTTGCGAGCTTTCCTGATGATGCCGGTCCAAACTGGCCTTTCTGGTAAATAACACCTGAGATGCTGTTTGGATATGAGCCGCTCTTTACTCTGTTGATGACTGCCGCTCCTACTGCAAGCTGACATTCATAGCTCTCTCCGCCTGCCTCACACTCGATGATTGCTGCAAGCAGTGTCAGGTCATCTGCTCCTGCACTTACTGCCTCGCCCTGTGTGGTCTCTGTTTTCTTTGATTCCTTTGCTGCTTTTGCAGCTTCTTTTGCTGCCTTTTCTTCTGCGGCCTTTCTCTCAGCCTCTTTCTGTGCAGCTATCTGAGCCTGTTCCTCTTCAATTGTGATACCCACCCTTGTGTTGAGGGAACGTGTCGCATAATCTGCTGCGATATATCCTGTCTGTGAATCGCTGACTACTGCAATCCAGCCGTCCGGTGCCTGCGCTGCGCGGTCCACCTGATAGGTCTTGCCCTGGTCAGCTACCTCTAAGGCCTTGCTGTTTGTATCTGCTGTCTCTCTCACACGAAGTCCGTCTGTATTTACTGTGGCGATTTCTCCGCATGTGTCGTAAGCATAGCTTAGTGCGTCAGTTCCGGTCACACAGTAAGATACATTGACATATCCGTCTACATTTCCTGACTTGATGTGAGCCCATGTGCCATCGTTTTCTACGATGTCTGCCACACTTCCTTTATATAGTTTTCCAACAATATCTGACTGTTCATCGGCCTGTGCTCTTACGTTGAGTGATTCTTCAACTTTTGGCATAAGCTTTGTCTGCCATTCCTGCTGCTCCTGTGTGAGCTGTGGCTGCGCCTCCTGCTGTGCATCCTGTGCTGCTGCCACCATCTCAACATTTTCTTTTTCTACTGTAACAGCATTCTCTGCTGTGAGACCCTTCTCATAATCAAAAAGAGTCGCTGCCACGCCAGCATAACTATTATAACCAGTATGCTCTAAACCAGTGTTTGCTAGCACCTTATCCTCTGCTTTGACCTCAGAGCGTCCGCTGTTAGTAACCGCGGTAACCGTCAGCATGGCGCACAGTCCACAGACCGTAATGCTATCGATTACTTTTTTGTTTAGCTTCATATAATCCTCCATATGGTGTAGTATATGTTGTTTTTGTTACGTTTATTACACCTATGTTGCATTTGTTACAACTTTGTTACAGTCGGTATAATATCACAGTAATAGCATTTTGTCAAATTTCATGGAAAAATCTCCTGCAGCACCGATGAAATCACCCCATTCTGATGTGCCTTATGCTCTATCTCAAGCTTGTCGCTTTCGCTTCTCGACAGCTCGTCTATGTAGTCGCTCACCTGTTTTTCTATTTTATAAATCTCGTTGCTCAAAAGTCTTATCCTGTGTGAGAGTGCGAACAAGGTCACAATGACTGTCAGCATGAAAAGTGCAAGCATTATCGCAAGTATGCCTCCTGCCACGATGTCCATATTGTCCATTGATAATTCCATATTAATGTGTCCTCCCTACTATTCTTTTTCCGATACATCATTCAAAATTTAACTTAACCTATAACGCAGTATGATGTACTATTGATTATTATAACCAATTCACTTGAACTTAACAGTTCCTATCGGTCGCAAGTTTCGACATTTGTCTGGTATTGCAGGGCAAACTTTCACCGGTAACTTGGTATTGACTTTTATTGTGTTGAGTATAATATAAATATAAGACAAACAGGAATGCAAGAAAGGATACATATATATGAAGAAAATAGTTATGACAGGCGGCGGTACTGCAGGTCATGTCACTCCAAATATAGCTCTTATGCCGGCACTTAAGGAGGCCGGATACGATATCGAATACATTGGCTCAGTAAACGGAATGGAGAAGGGACTGATCGAAGCCCAGAAGATTCCTTACCACGGCATTTCATCAGGAAAGCTGCGCCGATACTTTGACTGGAAGAACTTTACAGACCCGTTCCGCGTGTTAAAGGGCTACGGTCAGGCTGTAAGCCTCATGAAAAAACTCAAGCCTGATGTAGTATTTTCTAAGGGTGGTTTCGTTTCCGTACCTGTCGTGCTTGCAGCAAAGCACTGCCATGTGCCGGCTATCATCCACGAGTCAGATATCACTCCGGGACTTGCCAACAAAATCGCCATAAAGGGCGCCAAAAAGGTGTGCTGTAATTTCCCTGAGACAATGAAATATCTGCCTGCAGACAAGGCTGTGCTCACCGGATCACCTATCAGACGCGAGCTTTTTAGCGGCGTTGCCGAAAATGCCATAAAGCTTTGTAATTTTCCTGACCACAATAAGCCTGTCATCCTCATCATCGGAGGAAGCCTCGGCTCTAAAAAGGTTAATGAAGCTGTCCGTGAGATTCTTCCTGAACTACTAAAGGATTTCTATGTGATTCACCTCTGCGGAAAGGGCAATCTGGACAACAAGCTTGCCGGAATCACAGGCTATGCACAGTTTGAGTACGCCAATGCTGAGCTCACCGACATGTTTGCTCTGGCTGACATGGCTATTTCAAGAGCCGGAGCCAACTCCATCTGCGAGCTGCTTGCTCTGCACAAGCCAAACATCCTGATTCCTCTTTCTGCTGCTGCCAGCCGCGGAGACCAGGTATTAAATGCAAAATCCTTCAAAAAGCAGGGCTTTTCATATGTCATCGAGGAGGAGGATCTCACAAAGGATTCTCTGCTTAGCGCAGTAAAAGAGGTGTACGGCAACAGGGATAAATATAAGGACGCCATGGCAAAGAGCGGTCAGATGGATTCCATCGCCACTATAATCGATTTGATTAACTCTCAGGTGAAGAAGTCGTCATAGGGTCAGAGTCTGTTTAAAGCGTCATTGCATATCATAAAAAAGAAAAAGCCCGGATATGAACTACATTTGCATATCCGGGCTTTTTGTTTTTTAATAATGTGTAACTATTAGCAGCTATTACATGCTCATCTCGTCGCAGATTTTCTTCATCTCATCATCAGTGAACTCCTTATGGTTCCACTCTATGACATTCTTGTTATCATCTGACTCATATCTTGGAATCAGGTGCATATGGAAATGGAATACTGTCTGGCCTGCCACCTCGCCATTGTTCTGTACCAGGTTGTAGCCTTCACAGCCAAGCACATCTTTCTCGTGTGTCATAATCTTCTTTGCAAGCTTTGCTGCCTTGGCAAGTGTCTCATCCTCAATCTCAAAAATATTAGCATAATGCTGCTTCGGAAGGATAAGTGCATGTCCCTTGGTAGCAGGACTTGCATCGAGTATTATCTTGAAATCATCATCCTCGTAGATTGAATTGGTCGGAATATCCCCATTTGCCAGTTTACAGAAAATACAGTTGTCATCTTTCATCTTTGTCACCTCATATATATAATTATTTTGTAACTGTTCAGAATCAAAAAGCCCATTAAAACGGAAATATCTGATCAAGCATGCGCAGTGTCTTGAAATTGCCTTTTGCTGTCATTTCTCCGGTCATAAATGCTCTCTGGAAGGTCATGTGACCATCTATTATAGACTCCATGATACTCTTCGAAAATTTGGCGTATACATCCACTATATCCTCTTCGCCATAGTGTATATCCAGCTTATCCTCATCCACCTTTATATATAATGGATTTTTAATGCCCTCTATATTAAATGAATAGCAGGCTTTGAATTCACGAAGCGGAATAAAATGTGCTTCAAGTTCCTTTATATATGGCATGTCATCTGTAGATGCCTGCTGCCCGAGCATGTCCTTGAACATGGTTGCAAGCTCCTCGATATCCTCCTTCTGCTGCTTTACATATGTATCATCAGACACATACTTCGACAGCTGCTCGCTCTCCTGTGGGGTGAGATTGAGCTGCTGTGTCCTGAGTACACTTTGCTTCACTGCCTGATTGCTTGTAGGCAGGCTCTTAATCTTCTGAGATATCGTGCGATACAGATTCTCCGCGCGTTTTTCTATTATGAGATTATACTCCTTATTGAGCTGAAACGTAGTAATATCCTCTACATATCCGCATAGTCCTGAGCACGGCAGACCGCCAAGTATCTCCCATGCATTGCATAGTGTGGTCTCTGCCTCGCGCTCTCCATATGTGGTAGACATAACAATAGGCTGCATATATGTATTGCTTATCTTTTCTTTGTCGCCGTAGAGCCAGCATGCATCAAGAAACTGCTGCATGTATCCTCCTATGCCAAGCCACTCAACCGTCGTTGCGAGAATGATTCCATCTACATCCTTAAAGGTCTGTGGCAATGTAGCTATTTCATTCTTGTGCTCATAGATATTGTATCTCTCCACCTTTACGCGGAGCTCCTTTAGCACATTTTCTATCCTGCTTATCACATACAGTGTCGGATCATCCAGTAAGCCTCTTCCACCATAATAAATATTTATCTTCATGTAGCTTCTCCTACCATTAATTTTTAGTTGATATTATATTTATTATATCTCTTTTTGCGATATAAAACAATTGAAATAACAAATCCGCCTGCAAGTCCGCCTCCATGAGCCCAATTGTCCACTCCCTGCGTTGAAACTCCATAGTATATCATGAGTATAACCATAAATACAGCCTGCTGTCTGCTGATGCCCTCATAAAAGCCTCTGTTTGCTATAACTATCCACACAAGTGCTCCCACCAGACCAAATATCGCCCCGGAGGCGCCTGCCGATACCGCAAAGTCATTATTATAAAGCATAACGATGTACGATAATACACTTCCACATATGCCTGACACAAGAAATGTAATCAGAAGCTTCACATGCCCCATAGCCTTCTCGACTATCTGACCGACAGCGCCTAAAACCACCATATTGTTAAGTATATGCATCAATCCAAAATGCATAAACATAGAAGTGAGCAGCCTCCAATACTGGCCATCCTTTATATACTCAGGGTACATGGCTCCGTGGGCAGCCATATACTGTGCATCAAGTGTGCTGCCTGATAAACTCATCAGCACAAAAACTATTATATTTACCACTATTATGCCAATTGTCATATATGGTTTTGTATCAAAGCTTTTTATATTCTGCAAATTTGTGGGGTCTCCTTAATTTTCCTGTTAAATACTTTTTTCTTATTATAAATTTTAAGGAGCTTATTTGCAACAATTATACAAATCGGTACTTAACATCGGCAAATCTTATGATATCATTTGACTTGAGCTGCTTCTTCTGCTTGTACGCAAGCACCTCATTATTCACAAAGGTTCCATTTGTGGAGTTTAAATCCTCCAGATAAAATTCCTGGTTTTCCCTATTTATAACTGCATGAAAATGACTTATTGTATCCTTGCCTATTACCGCATCGACCTCGTCACCCTGACCAATACGCATACAATCTTTGTCTATTATTATATTACTGCGGTTTTCCATGCCCTCATACAAAAGCATACCCTGTGGGTGCTCCCTGTAATCGCTCAGACATACAGTGGGGTGTATCTGACGCGGTACAGGCTCCGGTGCAGCCTCTGAGCTTGGGTGTATAAGCATGGTGTCATCTACCTTTTCACGATTTTCTTTTCGTTTTTCTTTTTTAAACCATTTTCTGTTTATATCCGGTTTTTTAGGCTTTTCTATCACTGACTCCTGCTTCTTTCGCTCCGGCAGCCTGATATCCAGCTGCTCCAGCAGATACACCCGAAGCTTATCGTACAGTGTAGGCTTTATCTGCTCCTTAGGCTTCTCTGCTCTGACCTGTGGCTGTGAAATCGGCGCAATCACCTCCTCCACCGGCTTTTCTGCCACCTTTTTCTGTCGCTCCTCGATTATGGCATTTCTAATATCAGCGATACTGTAATTGCCATTTATTGTTTTCTCATATATGCCATATGCTATATGTATCGCTTCAGCATCACTGTGGTCAAGTTTTGTGAGCATATACTCCATCAAATGCGAAAATGTATTGCAAATGGTCCTCATCTGTGCCGGGTATGCTGTAAAATATATTTCCTCATCCTGATTTACCCCTTTTATGTGTATTAGCTGAGGATCAAGCACCAGAGATTCTGTGCTAACAAGATGATTCTCCAAAAGCTCCATCTTGTTACAGATACTCACCACAAGCTTTTCAAGAAACTCAAGCTTTATATCATTATACTGGCAGCGCATTTCTAAAGACTGGACTCCGGATATATCATACCAGTACTGCCCTTCATTATTCACATAACACTTCTCCATCGGCAGAAAGCCCGGAATATTGTTTTTCAACAATATCTTTTCATCTAACGGCTTCACCTCGTCACAACGCAGCTTCATAAAGCTGCCTGTCATCTTTCTTTCATATACTATTTCATTAGAATTCATTTACAACCTCTTTCAAAACCTGATAATTATAGAAATCATCCACCAGCCACATATCAGTAGCATACTCATAAGAGCTGTCTGCTTTCATTTCGTTATACAGCACAAGTCCCATCTTCATCGCTATCGCAAGCATAACAATAAATATAGGTATAATAATCGCTCCTTCTACTGTATAACTGCCTTTTAGTCCATAAGATAAATCTACATTTAATTTATTTCCAGTCACATAAACACCTCCGTCAGTCCATATCCAAGCAGTAGGAATGGTGTAAATGCAATCTGCTTCTTTCTTCCAGCCCTGCCTGATGCAATTAAAATAACTGAGATTGTTCCCGCTATTGTCAGTCCCATCACCATAGTGCTGCACACTATGTCAGCAGTCACAAACAATCCCATAAGCGTCACAACAGCTGCATCTCCATAGCCTATCTGCTCTCCTGTAAGAAACGCAGCTGCCATAAGCACTATACCGGGAATCAGGGCAACAGCCACTGATATAATTGACTGCTTCGCATAAAAAGAGCTTGCAATACCTGCAATCCCCATTACTACCAATACAACTACCGGTATCTTTTTGGTTGAAAAGTCAATTATACTGATTATTCCAAGTAAAATAATAAGCTGTATCATGTTCCTTCTCCTTTACATTTACTGCACAGATTTTTGCCATCTACCTCCGACTTATGCACCTTGTGTACTGTCCGCTTAAGCTTACTGCATCCAAGCTTTCCGTGATAGTTCGTGCCATAATCTGTTATAAATACCGTTGAACCTTCTGTTTTTTTATCCGCGGCACAGTAACATGCGTGGTATTTCCTACCATCTTTGTTTCTGCTTGCCACCACCTGTGACCATTTGATGCTCTTTATGCTCAGATCCAGGTAATTGCATTGCTCGGACAGGTGATAAACACTGCCATAGTCAGTGTAAAATACATATGGATCCGTTTTTTCGCCGGGATTTTTTCCTGTCCATTTCCTGCTGTTGCTATAATCCTCTATCCATATTCCATCTACCGTAAAAAAGCTCACCGGAAGCTTAACCTTGTACTTTGCCTTAAGCGAGACATCATCACCATCCATACTTGAGCCAAGCAGTGACACTCCATACCTTCCACCGCTCACGTATGTATCAATGTGCTTTGAATCAGATATTCTACTCCTAAAGAGTACCTCTGCTGTCGCCACTGATACAACTGACGAATCATTTGCACTGCTCGCTAATGCACTCATCCTGGATGAATAATACAGAGCAGCCTTCACCTGCGACTCCACCTGAATCACCCTGAAGAAAAAAAGTATAAATACAAAAAAGCCTGCTACAAGCGGAAATATTACCGCAGCCTCAAGTGTATATGACGCTTTCAGGCAGGTGCATGAGGGCATCTTTTGAGAACTATCATCGCCTGGGAGTTTGGCCTTTCTATAAAGTTTTTTTATGTGGAACTTTACTTTATTAACAAAAGACACCTTCATACACCTGCCTTTCTTATTTCGTCATCGTCCATAATAGGAATACTTTGCCTTATTTTTAATGGTATACTCGTTATCCGCCCCATCTAAAAGATTCACAAAGCATAAAAATATGCCATGATATTTGTACCTTACATCTACACTAAGCTCACAGATTGCATTGTCCATTCTAAAGCTTTCATGCGCACCGGTCATACGCACTGTAGCCTCCTGCACATCCATCGAGCGATACGCTATATTTTTCATGCTCTTTGTAAAAAGCAGCATACCCAGATATGATTTGTAGCCTATTCCTTCATTTGAGCTTTTTGCCTTCACCTGCCCTGTGAGCATGCTTGTCATGCCATACAGACTCGATGTCCATGACGTATCACTTTTTATCAGTGGAATCTTATCCCCATCCAAAAGTGCCCTTAAATCCAGCACACTTTCACAGAATGCCCAGGCCGCCAGAATTCCCTTTTCCACCCCTTCAATTACCTCCGGTGTCAGAGTAATTCCACCGATAATTGCAGCAAGAGCCATCGCCTGTGCCTGCTTTGATGCGCTTCCTGCCAGATATGCCATATTGGCAGCCGCACGCAGAGCCAGTATTTCAGCTATAACGATCTTCAGATTATCCTTATCACTCGCTCTGCCTCCTATGATGTACTCCACCTCATAGTTAAGGGCATGATTTGGATTTGTATCAGTGTAACAGCTCATATATGTCAGAATATACTGCTGCATAAGTACTTTCGCATACCAGTCATCACTACTTTCGGACCAGCCCCCTGTTCCTTTATGCAGACTTCGCCCGGACACTCTGGCTGATGTATCAATACTGTTTCCTGACACCGTGCTATCATCAACCACCTGCGATAATATGCCTGATGCCTTTACTTTCTGCACCTTGACCAGCGGATTTTCTATTGCATTACCGCCTTCTGTGCTTTCTTCCTTACTTTCTGACGTCTGCTTTGCTTTCGAAACCGATGAAGGAGCACTGTAAGCTCTTGGCGGTGACGACCTCGCTATGCTTTTGCCTCCGCCTTCATGAGCTGCATTATCCTTTAAGGCTTTTAACGCACTATCTATTTTACTGTCATCATACTCACCCGCAGACTTGTTTTCATTCAATGAGCTATACTGACTGTAAAGATTTTTGACTGTTTCATAACCAATATTTTTCTTCATATATGAGACAACCGCATTTGTATACACATCACCACCATCATCCGTCATGAGCACATATTTCATGGATTCGAGTTCATCCATTGACAGCCTTAGCATACTGGTGCCGTTTACAATAGTACCCCCGGCAAAAGCTCCTGAATCGCTTATCTTAAAATTGTCAGTCGTAAGCTGCTTCATATACGACTTGACATTTTCGATATCCACATTGCCCATTGCGTCACTTCCGGCGTCATACGCTAACAGATGGTATTCATCCCACAATGGTCTGCAATACTGTGCAAAAACTGACTCTGCTACAGCCTCTGAATTCATGCATGCTATATTGGTAAGTGTCAGATTCCTGCCGGCTTCCAGTACAGTAAACAGAAACTGTGACACCAGCATGAGAAGCATTGTGGCAAATATCGTTATACTGCCTCTCACACTTTACCAGCCTCTCTTGAGATTGTCTGAAAGATATTGTTTACAAGCGTCGTAAGCTGCTTCTTAAAAATCAGCACCAGACCGATTAACACGACAATTATCAGAATCATTTCCACTACTCCTGCGCCATCCTCATCTAATAAAAAATTCTTAAATCCTAACATAATTTTTCCTTTCTATATCTTAAAATCAATGATTGCGGGTGCTATTACTATTGCTATGACTATAGCCATCATAATCATCATCGGCATAAGCATTTTGGTGCCGGCCTCTTCACCCAGCTTTAAGGCTAAAAGCCTCCTCTCATCAAATGCATCCTCCGATTCCTTCTCGAGCATTTCACATACACCCTTACTTCCTTTGTGAATACTCTGTAAAATAATGCGTACAAGCTTCTGATAGCATGGCAGCTTTACTCTTTCCGCAAAACCTGCGTATGCTTTTCTGCCTGTCACGCCATCTGAGATTTCTCTCTCCGTCACAAGCATTTCCTCGTAAGCGGGCATAATATTCTTATCATTATTTTTCCGCTCATCAAGATAACGGGCGGTAATCCTATTCCATGCCTGCTCCACAGTCATTCCTGAACCCATCAAAACAGCCATTTTGCTGACTATCTCCGGATATTCGAGCTGCAGTTGTATATTTCTCTCCTTCTGCGCCGTCTTCTTTTTTTCCTTTTTCTCAAGCACCAGAAGAACTATAACAACAACTTCAAGCATGGCTATTTTAGCTGCCGTATTACTTTTTTCCTGCGACCAGCTGAGCTTTACTCCATCTACCTCATCCGGCAGTGTAAGCTTTTTAGTCCCAGTCTTTGACATTTCACTGTCAATATGTCTGTTGATATCCTTTATGAGGCGCTCACCCGCTTCCAGTTCATCCGGAAATACCACAAATGAGAAATCATACAGCTGTCTGTGTTCGCCACAGGAAAGCTCAACACTTGCGCTAATCAGCTTTCCCTGTTCATCATCAGCCTCCTCAAATGCATCCTGGTTCACATCTCCATTAATATCAACCACATCATAATCACTCAGTGTCCACTCTGCCTCCACAGCTCCCGATGCATATGCATCCTTCATAATCACATGCCCTCTGACCTGTTCCACACTCTGATTCTCTTCACAAAAGCTGTCGTCTATCTCTTTTTTTGCCTGTGTAAACAGCTCATTCGCCTGTTTCTCCGAAGGCTGCTCCTCCCTAACCTTCAGCTGATAGCTGTAATCCTCATCGAGTCCATCCGCATTTAGCACCAGGTCATATACTGCATCTCCGTCACCTGTATCATTGCGTATAAGTGTATTATCAGTTATAGCATTTGACGACATGTCCATGATAAAAGCAAAAACTAAAACTATAACAAATAATGCTGCTATTCTAAGCCTCTTTCCTCCCGTCATATGCCTATTCCTACCTGTAAAAATTTCTTTGCCAGTTTAATTGCCCCTGCATAGGCTAAAAGACAGGTACTCATAAAGATTACCCCTATCAGGTTTCCATATAGTGCAGACATATAGTCTCTTGAAGACAGCTTTAAAAATGCCAAAAGAAATATCGGAATATAGTTCATAGTCTTTTGCTCAAGTCTTTTGGCAGAAACCGCAACCTCTATCTGTCGGTTGGTATCATACTTTGTCCACATCCTGTAAGTGGTAGACTCTATGATATCCACAAATCTGCCGCCGCTTCTCTTTGCAAATGAGAAAATATCAGAAAAATTGACTATATCCTCCAGACCGCTTCTATGAGCAAATTCTGACAGCACCGCCTCAAATGTCTGATTCATCTTTATCTGCCTGTTCATCTCCTGTATCTCAGACAGCATAAGCGAATCATTCCCATACATGAGCTCCATCTCTTTTTCAGCCTCCTGCCATGCATTTTCCACAGAGTATCCGGCCAGCATATTCGAGCTCAATACCTTAAGTACATTCATAAACTCTTCATTTAGTTTTTCCTTTTGCCTTCTGACACCCTCCTGCCTGCACAGCTTTGCACAATATGCAAACACCGCCGGAAAAGCAATAACAACAATAGGACTGTCATAAAACAAATATGCGATAATCACTGTGGCAGCCATACTTTTTATGAAAACAATCCCCCAATCCTTTGTGGACATGGAATATCTGCTGTAATCCATATAATCAAACCCTTCATAACTGTTCAGTAACATATATTCCTATACTGACAGCTACAGCCTCTCTTGCTTTAAATGCCACATAACAGCCTATACACTAAGCCCTGCTGCCATAAGCTTGTCGGTGTGACAAAGTGTCCCTGCTTTCTTTAAAAAGCCCTGTATCCTCCCACTATCCAAAACAGCGGTTTCCTCAAAACGATACAGCGTATGCAGCACAATTTCACCATCCATAAATCCATCCACCTCTGATATCTCAAGGACTCTCCTGCTTTTATCCCTCAGCCTGCCAAGCTGGACAATAATATCTATTCCGGATGCTATCTGCTGCCGTATCGCATTGAGTGGGAAATCCTGACCTTGAAGCACCATAGTCTCAATTCTTGAAATGATATCATGTGGTGAATTGGCATGGCCGGTGGACAACGAGCCGTCATGTCCTGTATTCATAGCCTGAAGCATATCAAGTGCCTCTGCACCTCTGCACTCGCCCACTATTATCCTGTCCGGTCTCATACGAAGAGCCGTCCTGATAAGATCTCTTATTGTAATTGGAGTAACCCCATCGGTATTTGCATTTCTGGTCTCAAGCCTTACTATATTTTTAGCTCCCAGAAGCTGCAGCTCCGCTGAGTCTTCAATTGTAATAATTCTCTCATCATCAGGAATATATTGTGACAGAGCATTCAGGAAGGTCGTTTTCCCAGAGCCTGTACCACCTGAAATAAATATATTGTATTTGGCCTGCGTCAGTATCTGTAGAAGCCTTGCCACCTCCGGCGAGAGAGCTTCTATCTCAACAAGCCTCTCCATGCTCATAGGATGCTCCGGAAACTTTCTGATTGATACAGCCGAGCCGCCTATAGATATGGGGTTTAGCACTATATTTACCCTGGAGCCGTCACTAAGCCTGGTATCAACTATCGGTGATGCCTGATTTACAACCCTGTTATGGCGTCCCACAATCTGCTGTATCACATCCTCCAGCTTCTCTTCCGATGAAAAATGACCCTTGAACCTTTGGATTCTTCCGGCTTTTTCATAGAATATATCATTGGGACCGTTTACCATAATTTCAGTCACATCCCTGTCATCCACCAGCTCCTGCAGCACATCAAGCTTACGCAGAGAGTTGAATATGGTGCGCTCAAGCTCAGCTCTATCCTTTATAGTCATTGGTCTGTCGCGTGCCTCTCTTGAAACCACGCTTCCGATTAAATCACATATTTCCTCATCACTCAGCTCTCTGGACAAATCCATTTCAGAAAGTATAATATCTCTTATTCTCTGTCCAAAATCATCCAGCACACGAAATACCCCGAGTCATGTTTCTTATGACATCTCCAAACTCATTCCACTTCCACAGCTCTACAAGCTTATCACATGTAGATACCGGTGTCGTGATGACCGGAGGCTCAATCAGCTTAATCCTCTCAACTACATTGCTTAAGCCTCTTTCAATCAGTTCCTCTGTAAACTCGTACTCTCTCCACTGGCTGATTCCGCCTTTTTTCTGTACCAGATAGATATCACTGCATCTGTCAAGAATATCAAAAAAGCCCTTAAATCTTGTTCCCATATTGAGAACTATGCAGTCATAGTGCATTTCCTTGCCAAGCATCTGAAGCAGATTGTTGCATATTACCGTATTTATTTCACACAGACACTCTGTATTTTCAATCGGATATACATAATCCAGCTTATGCTTTCTTCCGATACAGCTGTTTATCCTGTTGGTCGAGTATCGTCCGGATTCGGCCATCACCAATAGCTCGTCCAGATTATGCTCCACACTCTGCTCAAGCATCCGCGATAATCCACTATTCTCCTGAAAATCCATAAGCAGTACCTTTTCATTCTCACTCAAAATAGAGGACAAAGTCATCGCAAAAGGCATCTGGTACTGATTATCAGCAAGTGAATACACGCTTATAAGCCTCGTCTGACCTATCAAAGAGCCCTCACTCTTAAGGTCTCTCACCTCACCGCCCACATGCTTTAAAATCTCTTCCACTATGCGGTTTACTTCCTGATATTTTTCCACAAAGTATATACCCTCCTCACTCTCAATAGGTGTTTCCTCAACAATCTGTATCAGTGGGATATACTTGTTATTCCACTGGTCAAGCTCACTTGAAAGCATGATATCTATCTCGCCCTCTAAGTGTTCCAGCTGCTCTTTCATGGTATACATATGTATCTCCAGCTGATCCTTATAATGATTCATGAAATAGCATGTCAGTCTGTCGCCATATTCTGAATCCTCAATATAAATTCCTAGTCTGATTTTTTTCATCTATGGTACTTTAACCCTCCTTCCATCACCTCATGCCGTAAAACCATATATCTGCCATGGCTGTTCCCAAAAGCACGTATACCGCGAAACTAACAGCTTTCCCCTGTCCGCGGTACCGCATAAATCTGCCACACAATATACCGTTTAAGTATAAAAATCCATCCCTCATACGCACAAAGAGCTCCTTTTTAAGCACCATACTTATGAGACCATATCCCGCTGCCGCCACAAAAGCGGCTGCCATGCACAAGGCGGTAAATCTTAAATTTGTAAATGCACATACTACTGAAAATAACTTGATATCCCCGGCTCCTAAAATGCCTGAAAGATATAAGAAATATAAAATGACAACCGGAAAAACTATATCTGGAAGAAACCAGATGATGCTCGCTACCTTGCCCCCCACTAAGCGAAATAGAAACGCACAACCAAGTCCCGTCAGAATCAGCCGGTTACTGATTCTATAATTTTTGAAATCCCCAATTGCTGCTACTGTAAGCAGTATATACAGCATGAGGTGTGATATTAATTTCACAATCACTGTATTTTCATCACCTCTCCTTTCGTGAGACGAATTATAACAACGCACTCCCGATTTTGTCTATAGCTTTTTTTAAAATAAATACTTTTTGTTAGTTATCCACAAAATGCAGCCAAACCCAACACATTAATCCACAGTCAAAACCTTGATTTTACTGGTTTTTCACATGTCAAAAGCACTTTTTACAAAATCTGTGAATAGAAGAAACTCTTTTGCTTATACTTGTATTAAGACTTATTTTGTTGGAGGAATTCATGAAATTATTTAAAGAAACGCCTGTAAATGACGGTTACAAGACCTTACAGGATGACATCAAGAAAACAACAGATGAACTTCAAATTGTATACACTAACCTGGAAAATGTGGTTGAGCCCGATTTAATTGACTACTACATCTATCAGGCCAAGGCTGTTTCCATGCGGTATAAATTTCTATTAAACTGTGCCAAGCGGCTTAACGAGGTTTAATGAAGCTTAATGAACTAAAAAAGAGGCCTCCTACGCAAGGAAGCCCCTGTTATCATCGTTTATAAAGCTCTCTGTGAGCCTGCCCCTTCCATAGGTCATGCCCGCATAGACCTTCTGCGCATTGTCCATAAGCAGAGCCGATTTGTCATCGGCAGCTGCGGTCTCAAAGCTAATTCTTAGCTTTTTCATAATGCTGTCAGCCTCATCCACCACCGACACATCAAGTGAGTAAAGCACTGTGGAAAAAAGCCTCTTGCAGTATGAGTACAGTGGATAAAGCTGTCCTGCGAGAGGATACTTAAAGTCAAGCGCACCTATCAGCTCATCAAGCGCTGCCTGTACATCCGCCACTGCCTTTTTCAAAGCTGCCCTGTCATTTGAAGCCAGGGCAGCTTTTACATCTTCTGAAAATCCAAAATATATATCATACATAACAAGCACAAGCCCACCATTGTTGCACTCACAAAGCCTTCTGGTGAGCTCCTGCTTCAATTCATTTTTCATTGCTTATTACCTCGACAATAGTGAAAGTACCTGCTGTGGCAGGTCATTTGCCTGAGACAGCACTGAGATTCCGGCCTGGTCGAGAATATTCTGTGCTGCGTATTCCGTCATCTCGGTTGCCATGTCGGTATCCATGATATTGGAATATGCACCGGTCATGTTCTCAGATGTCTCAGAAAGACTGCTCTCAGCAGATTCCAGACGGTTCTGGAAGGCTCCTATACTTGAGCGCACACCTGAGACATACTCTATCGCCTCATCAAGTGTAGACATTGCCTTGTCTGCACCACCCTTTACCGTCACGTCTACCGTATCCAGATACAGTGTCTGTGATGATACCTCAGGTATCCTGATTTTCATCTCCTGACCCTCGTTTGCACCAATCTGCACAGCCATATTTCCAATATCGGAAATATCTATCTGCAAATCCCTGCTTCCCGCTGTCATATCCATATCACTGCTCAGTAGAAAATCCATTGAAAATCCACTGTTTCCTACCACATACACCCTGTTACCGTCTGCTCTTATTGTCTTGTCCGACAGATTTTCTCCGCCTGTAACCACGGCATCCTTACCATTACTTTTGAGCTGCATATTTCCACTTCCATCGTCAGCATTCTCATAGCCTGCACCTGCCAGAGCCTTAAGCGATGAAGAAAGAGATATATTTACTGTGCTGTCGCTGCCATACTCATTGGATAAAAAGCTGATGCTATCACCATTCACCTGCATAGTAGTACCGGCTGTGGTCGCTGCCTTCTGCAACGCCTGAATATACTCATCCTGAGTCATATCTGCCTTCACCGCCACACTCACACCGTTTATGGAAATCGTTCCCTCTGTGTCTGGCTTTGTGGCAGACGCGAGGCTTCCTGTTGCCTGTGTTGCGAGCGAATTTACTGTGAGCTCATATTTATCTGACGCCACATTGTCTGAGAAATTGATTCTGGTAATATAGCTGTTCACCTGAGTCATATTGCCATTTGCATCCTTCTGCCTTACATAGACGCGTGTATCACTCGAACCATCAAGCAGTGACTTTGTATTGTACTCCGTATCGCCCGATATACGGTCCACCTCCTTGGTGAGCTCATCTATCTCTGACTGCAAAGCCTTTTTATCATTCTCAGAATATGTATCTGAAGCGCCCTGTACCGCAAGCTCCCTGATTCTCTGGAGCATGCTGCTTACCTCACCAAGTGCTCCGTCTGCTATTTTCATGACATTCTGCGCATCTGACGAATTTGATTTTGCCTGGTCAAGCGCTTCTATCTGCGCCTTCATCTTGTTGGAGATAGCCATTCCTGCCGGATTGTCCTCAGCTGAATTTATCTTGTAGCCGCTTGAAAGCCTTTTCATAGACTTTGATAATCTGTTTTCTGTACCTAGGAGCTGCTTATTTGCCCTGACAGCACTCATATTCCTGTTTATTTTCATGTGTTTTCCTTTCCTGATAATTTCTCAGGCATCCTTGCTGTAGTATTAACATTCCGTTGTCTAATAAGTATATCGAACTACTCAAAAAAAATCTTTATAGTATAATTTGCAATTAAATGCAAATCGTATTATAATAGGCACATTAAAAGACTAATAGGAGGAAACAATAATGGCTAGAGTTACTAAGGACACTATGATTGGTGATCTTCTTCAGATTGACCAGAACGTGGCACCATTACTTTTAAATATCGGCATGCACTGTCTCGGATGCCCATCATCACAGATGGAGACAATCGAAGAGGCTGCTATGGTTCACGGACTTGACCCGGATGATCTTGTCGTTGAAATCAACACATTCATCGATCACGACCTCGGTTAATTTACGAAAAGACGGCTTGCTTATGCAGGCCGTCTTTTATTTGCAATCAATATTCTGTTAAAGTGCTGCCAGCGTCTGGATGGCAGCTTCTTCAATAATCACATTACCATGCTCCTTGAAAAATGCTTCATTGGCAGGCACATAGTTCTTCTGATATGCGTACTCTGAAATGATATTGCACACCTTGTTGAATTCCTTCGGAGTATGCTCACTCTTGTGGGCTACAAGATAATACTTATTGCTTGAAGCGTCGCGGTATAAGTCATTTCTGCCGCTGTAAAAGCCGTCAAGCACATGCGAAATCCTGCGCACATCATCAAATTTATCGAAAACAAACAGCTTGACTACGTCAGCCTCAGCCTGTTCTTCTGTAATATCACCAGTGCCCTGCTCACTGTCAGCTGTCTTCTCATTTTCCTTCTTGATACGCTCAAACAGCTCCAAAATATCAGCAGCTCCCTTTATCACCGGAGGCTGTCCTGCATTTCCTAAGTCCGTAAAGTCGTCATCTGCCTCTGAAAACTTTGAAAATCTGGTGTCAAGCTCATCCGGATATTCAACCTTTGTGATGATAAGCACTATAGACTCTGATGGCAGTGGAATCGCCTCCACCATGAGTGGAATATCATTTGTTTCAAAGCCAAACTCGTAATTGGCCTGCTCTACCATATCTTTAAAAAGGCTTTTCGCCTTCGCTGATCCATATGCCAGTTCGCTTATTTTTATATGTCTGTCCTCGAGATCCTCTCTGGTAAGAGTACAGCGGATCTGATTATCATTTACCTTCTCAATTTTCATATTTTTCACATCCTTTTCCGAAAATGTCCGTGTAAATCGTAAAACTATTATAATAAACACCGGTAATATTGTAAAGCGCGAGGCCTATTAAAAAAAAATAAAAAAATTGTTGCAATTATTTTACAGGTATGTTATAAGTTATCCATGAGATGTGCGCTCGACCCAAAAGGAGCGTATGAAAAATACAAATCATTCTTTGTTTGACAAATATGAGATGATTAAAGATCTCGGAACCGGCAGCTCCGGTAGCGTTACGCTTGTCAGACACATATCTATGGATCAGGAGAGAGCTCTAAAGAAAGTTCCTAAAGCTTCTGCTTTCGCCGAATCCGCATTATCAGAAGCAAGACTACTCAAGTCTCTTGAGCATCCGTCTATACCACGTATATTTGACTTCGAAGAGGACGATGCTTTTTACTATATCGTCGAGGAATATATCGACGGCGAGACATTAGATTCATTTTTGCTTCATCAGCAGTTAATTTCCCCAGGTTTATTTTTTAATATTTGTGAACAATTATGCAATGTTTTTATCTATCTGCATACACAGATATCTACTCCCATTATTTACAGGGACCTTAAACCGGAGCATATTATAGTATGCCACAATAAGCTTAAGCTTATCGATTTTGGTGTATCGACATATGTTACCCGAAAGGGAAATAACTTCAATCACTATGGGAATATAGAATTCTCTGCCCCCGAATGCTTTACCGAGGATACAATTACACCGGCGGCAGACATTTACAGCTTAGGTCAGCTTCTGCAGTATATACTGACCTTTACCCCAGACAGCTTTTCCCATAAGTTTCAGCATATTATCCAAAAAGCAACAACATCTGATGCATCACTGCGTTACGTGACTGTCGCAGAGCTATATCAGGAAATACAGGAAATTCAAAAATTAACCGGTCAGCCACATCTCATACACAAAATAGCAGTTTTAGGCAGTCACAGAGGCTGCGGCTCCACCCACGTGGCCGTTTCACTCACCTGCGAACTCAATATCCTTGGATATCATGGTATCTACATAGACTCAGCAAAAAGCGTACTTTGCCATGGTAATCACGACGGACTGCAGATTTTTAAGCAGAAAAACGGATATTATTATTACAAAAGCTTTCAGGGCATACCCGACTACAGTGACGGTATACAGTTTAATATTCCAAAGGATGCTATACAGATATACGACCTTGGCACTGATGTGTGCAACGAGAAAATATATGACATGGATCTCGTATTATATGTATGTAACGGCAGCTTTTGGCATCTGAATGATATCTACAGGAATCATTCTATTCTCAAAAAAATGACAGCTTCCCTGAGTGTTATATGTAATATGTACAGCAGACAGGATGCCTCCGCGATTGCGGCACTACTTAATTGCAGTGTTTATCACTTTCCTTATGACAGCGATATGTTTAAGAGCTCAGTTCAAAAGGAAACACTGATTCAAAAGCTGTTAGAACTAAAGGGAGGAGCATCACTATCAGACACTTTAAAAGGATATTTAAGAAAGTCCATTCTGCACCACAGTTAGTTGGGGTCTGTGGCAGCGTTCACAATGTAGGCACAACACATATAAGCCTTGCTCTTTGTAATTATATGAGCAATAAATGCATGTATAGAACCGCCTATGTTGAGCTGAATGGTACACACGAAATTCTTTCACTGTCAAAGACAGCAGACGAAAAGGTTTTTACTTATAAGAATGTAGATTTCTTTCCTCACGCAGTCATGTCCACACTAACTGAGATTTTAAACATGAGATACGAGCGTGTGATTATTGATTTCGGCATACTTAATCCAAACACCTTAAAGGAATTTATGAGGTGTGACGTAAGAATCGCTGTGTGTACAATAAGTAAATGGAACCGGGGCGCTTTGAACAGAATTATCGAGCTATTCAATTCAAACAAAATAACTGATTCAGAAAGCGTAAAAATATTGTTTAATCTCGTGGAAAAGAAAAAGACAATTAACCATAAACATTTTAAGTATCCGGTGGTAGGCTTTCCTTACTTAGAGGACCCGTTCCTCATCAATACCAGCCTGTTTGGCACTCTGGATAAGATATCAGAAAGGAATTAATATCACGATGCAAAATGACATCTTTAACCAGCTGTTTATCAATTTTATGTCCGAAGCCTTCGGAGGGCTTATACTTTTAATGCCACAGAGCGCTTCATGACATAGGGCCATTTGTTACTTGTTAGTTTTTACTCATAATCAGTATATATAGACGGAGGTATTTTTATAGAAGAATAAACTATATTTATATATTGGAATTTTTACAGATATTTTATCAAATTAAACGAAACTAAAAATCAGCAATTAAATTGGGTGTGGAAAGCTCCGGAAATATCAATTTCTATAAACTATCAATAATTAATGATTAATATCATTTTTTCTCAATTATACAAGAAATCGATGTCAGCATATTTTTGGTCCTTTACCCCGTTTAAATGCAAAAAGACAACCAAAAGACATATTTTAAAAAGAAAAGGTATGTGCGCGGGGGAAGCTTTTGCTCCTTCCGCGCCAAAATGCATAAACAAATTTCTTAATTTATTACAAATTTATTTCATATTATTTGAATATGCTTTTTCACAATGGTATAATTAGCTTAAGCAATTTCGACACCAAATAATAGGAAAGGATTTTTACACATGAAAAAGAAATTATTGCCTGCACTTATAGTAACTGGACTTATTATCCTCGTTGTAATAATAATGGGTATAACTGCTCTTATCAATAAATACACCCCTACGAAAAAGACAGAGGATCTTAAAGAGTATTTCAATATCTCTTCTGATGATGAGGCTGCTCTCATTGTAGATAATGAGCTATCCGATTACAAGGCTAAAATAATAGATAAAAAAATATACGTTGATTACAAATTTGTTCATGACTCATTAAATTCCAGATTTTACTGGGATGCAAATGAGAATGTGCTTCTTTACACAACCGCATCTGATATCATCTCAGCTGCGGCTGACAGCAATAGCTACAGTGTCACCAAGCAGACCAATGACTTTGGCTATCCGATCGTGAAAGCCACCTCTGACTCTGCGCTTATCGCTTTAGACTATGTAAAACAGTACTCCAATATCACCTTTAAGTCATATGATGACCCGGCACGCATCGTCATCACAAGCAAATGGGATGAAATAGACAGTGCCACTGTAAACAAGTCTACCCAGGTCCGCGTAAAGGGCGGCATAAAGAGCCCTATTCTAAAAGAGGTGAAAAAGGATGACAAGATTACTATTCTTGATTCCGGTGACAAATGGGATAAGATTGCCACTGAGGATGGTGTTATTGGATATATAAAGGGCAAGGCTCTGTCCGAGAGCAAAAAAACTAAGCTTACGAATCCTGACTATGAAGAAGAGACCTTTACGCATATCAAGAAGGATAAGGATATCTGTCTTGCCTGGAATCAGGTAACAAGCCAGTCAGCAAACAGTAAAGTGCCCCAGGTAATTTCATCAACCAAGGGCATAAATGTAATGTCACCAACTTGGTTTTATTTAAATGACAACAACGGTAATCTGGCAGATATAGCAAGCAAGGATTATGTCAGCTACTGCCATTCCCAGGGCATCGAGGTATGGGGACTGTTCAGCAACTTTGAAAATACTGATGTAGATGCAGCATATGTGCTCACACATACATCCACGAGAACTACCCTGATCAATCAGATTATGTCGGCTGCATTTAACTATGAGCTTGATGGTGTAAATATTGACTTTGAAAATATCACAGAAGCAGCATATGGAGACTCTTACATCGAGTTTATCAGAGAGCTCGCCATAAAGTGTCACAATAACGGTATATCACTTTCAGTTGATGTCACAGTACCTGCCAGCTTCAACAAGTTCTTCAATCGCTCTGATATGGCAAACTTTGCCGATTATATTGTGATTATGGGATACGATGAACACTATAAGGGCTCTGATGCCGGCTCAGTTTCTTCCATTCCGTGGGTAACTGAGGGTGTTGAATCCACTCTGAAGGAGGTTCCCGCTGACCAGATTATTCTCGGCATGCCTTTTTATACCAGAATATGGGAGCTCACTCCAAAGGAGGACGATGATGCCGTAACCGATACCGAGGATCAGTCAAAGTACACTGTTGCCTCACAGGTATATAGTATGGACGCAGCTGCAGCACAGCTTGCCACAAACAATGCCACTGCTGCTCTTGATGAGGAATCCGGTCAGAACTACGCTGAGTGGTCTGTATCCAACAAGCTGTACAAGGTATGGCTCGAGGACAATACATCTTTAGAGAACAGGCTCAAGCTCGTCGACGACAATAAGCTCGCCGGTGCAGCATTCTGGAAGCTTGGCTTTGAGAATTCATCTGTCTGGGATACTGTTATCAAATATCTGAACTGATTGCTTAAGGCTTACTGAAAGAGGCCGTACCTTTACAGCTACAGTCTAACTCAGTACCTTTTATAGGTTATAAATGATATCAGCCAATCATATAATATACAAACACACCCGATGCCTTCTATGTGCATCGGGTTTTTTATAGGTATCTTATATGAAAAAATATATGTACATTATTAAGAAAAACAAATACTGTCTTATTTTAGCTCTCTTTATTCTGTCCTTCTACCTCGGAAGAGGTGTCTGCGCTCTTGCAAAAAACACCGGCAAAAACACTAATTCAACTGTTATTGTAATAGACCCGGGCCATGGTGGAAGTGATCCCGGTAAGATTTCCACCTCCGGCGTCATGGAAAAGGATGTCAACCTCAGTATTGCAATGGCTCTTAAACAGCTGTTTGAAAACAGAGGCTTTACTGTTGTCATGACCAGAACCACCGACTGCGACCTCGCCCCGGATAATTCCAAGCATCCAAAGACAGATGATCTGACAAAGAGAACTGCCCTGATGTCCAAGAGCAATGTGGCAGTCAGCATCAGTATCCATCAAAACAGCTTTGAGGACCGTTCAAGCTGCGGTCCACAGGTATTCTATTATGAAGCCTCTGATGCAGGAAAAGAGCTCGCATCCTCTGTTCTTGGAGCTTTAAACACTTCTCTTTGTGTCGCAAAGCCACGAAGCATTAAGCCCAATAAAGAATACTTTATACTTAAAAAATCCACATCCCCGACCGTAATCGTAGAATGTGGATTCTTGAGTAATCCTGCTGAGACACTTCTTCTTACTGACAAAAACTATCAGGATGACCTGGCACATGCAATATATATCGGTGTTACAGACTATCTTGCGCAATCACCCTCTGGACATTTACAATAAACTGCTCTGCGATGTGATATAGTCTGGTTGTCTGGACTCTTTCGCTGCCATCAGGCTGCTTTTCTGACTCAGTAGCCGATTTCGTATCTGATGCCATAGGCTCTTTTGCAGATATATCATGCTCCAATGCCACGTCTATGTGCACGCTCTGTTCACCATCACTTATTCCTGACTCAAACGTAGTGATATTGTCTTCAAACAGCTTTTTGGTCTGCTCATCGTCTGTGACTATCATCGCAGATACTGAGTTTTGCTTTGCCTCAAAATATGCAGCTACCCTGCCGCATTTTTTGTCCTCAAGGAATATGTCAACCAGGCCCTTTTTATCCTCGCCCCTTACTATACTAAGCTTCATGCCTGTCACTCCGTCTGCAGTCTCTATCGGTACGATATAGTTTTCCTGTCTCGACATACTTGAAGCTATTTTTAGCTGACTGCACAATAGCTTCATCTGTCTGATATCTAATGAGCCGGTGCGCCTGTCCTCTATAATCATCGAATCCATCACGTGCTCAGCTGTATCAGCAAGCGTTTCCTGCGCCTGCGCAAGCTCCTTTGGATTTTTGACTGATTCAGAAAAGCGTCTGAGAGTCTCATCAAACAGCGCCTTTGCGGTAGCACTGTTTCCGCGCTCCCACAGATTTCTTACTGCCTCTGATGGATTTTTCATTAGTCGCGATGCTGCCATAAGGTTTACCGCGGTTGTTTTTACATCGTATTTCTCCAAAAATGCATACACACTTTCAGGCACCGAAACTGCCTGATTGAACTGCCTGAGCTGCTCCGTGGCATATTGCTCTGATAGTGTATTATCCTCGTCTGCCTCATATACAGCCTGCCTGAGCTGCTCCGGAGTCATCTCAAGCCAGCTGTCATCCTGCACAAACTCCATTTTCTCAGGTGAAAGTGTATCAAGCACATCCCTTAGACAGTTTGTGTGATATGCGCTTTCTATCTGTTCATCAATTCTAGTTCCCTTACTTACTCCTTCCACTCCGGCAAAGGTATCGCCCACCTTATAGTCCATGGTACTCTTTCCTCTTGTCCGGACTGCTGTAAGCAGATTTTTCATTGTAATATCTGCGCCCTGATTGACAAGTGAGCCTATGACTGCTCCATCTGACTGCTCCACCTGTGATATAAGCCTGTATATACCTATATATGAGTCTCTTTCCTCCTCTGAGATTTCATTTTTCTTTTCAAGCTTCCAGAGAAACTCGCTGAATTTTTCATCTCTTTCATCATTATTTTCTGATTTTATCCGTCTGGCAGTTTCACTTATGTCACTCATGCTCATATCAAGCGGTGATATGCCTCTTTTTATCATCTCAAGTGTCACGGCCGGTGTCATGTCGCTGAATGCTCTTTGCACCTGCTCATCTACGGACTTTATCTGCTTTATATTCTCCTCTGTGATATTGGTACTGTTGTACGCAAGTATCCGCACAGCCCTGCGATTGCTTTCAGATGTATCTATCTGAAGCTCTTTAAGTATATCATCCACATTCTGAAATGCTTTTGATATACTGTCTCCCATATCTGCCCGCGGTGATGTCATAAGAGTCTCATATCCTGAGGCTGCTGCTTCTAATGACTGCTTCATTGCTTTGCCTGCTGTATACAGCTCATACACAGTGTCATCAGCGGATTCCAGGGTCAGTACATACGCCGGCTGCTGCTTCATCTGATTGAAAATATCACATACATTATTGTACATACGTACCCTATCATCAGATGCCTCTACACTGCTATCACCAAACAGCGCTCCGTAGTATTTATTTTCCTGCTGCTTAAGCATCTCCACTACACGTTCAATAGGCTCTGTGTCTATTGAAACTCCTTTTTTTATGAGTGAAAGGTTGGCTTCTGCTGTCATGGAAAGTCTCGCTTCCTCAAGCTTTCTTTGAGCTGTCACAAGCCTTGCTTCCCGGCTGTCTGTAATCTGATTATCCGCAGCTTTATTCGCTGAGGCTTGCGATGCTGCACTATCCCTGCCCCTTGCAGCTATAAGCTTTGACAGATTCTCTATCGTGACAGGTATGTTATCTGACTCTAATGTGACAATGTCATCTGCGGTCGCCTCACCTAATACATCACAGGCTTTCTTTGCCATGTCAAATGTCAGACCATCTTGTGACATAGTGGCATCTGTAGCCTTTTTTCCCATTGCCAGTGCTTCTGTCACTGCCCTTGCATAAAAATCACTGCTCACATTTTCTTCTGCTGCGTTGATGCAGTCTACCTGATTCGCAAGCAGCACATTGTCAGGTGTAACGGCTATATCTTCATCTATCAGCCATCTGCACTGATTCAGATTCTCATCACTACTGTCTATATGAGCTTCCTCTAATATCTGTTTAAGCTGTGGCTTAAGCTCATCAAACAGCTCATCTGATATCTCCGTCATTTTGGTTTTCTGCCTGTAATCTTGTACCTGACTGCTGCTGTACGTAGCCTTGTATACATTGGAAACCGTCGGATTCATGTTATTTCTGACCAGATATGCCTTTGTCTCATTGGATATATTTGTAAGGCTCTTTGCCCGGTCTATGGCATCTGTACCTGCCTTTATATTGTCATCTGTAGCAGGAATATCATATGCTTTCATCTGATTGACAAGCATGGCCGCTTCAGTCTGGCTTCCCGTGATGTCTGTGAGCTGCTCCATGCTCAGATCATCTCCATATATGGATATATCTACACCAGCCTTTGCCAGCACTGCTTTTATCTTGTCGGTCTCAGTGACAATGACATCATATCCGTCATCCTTTGCAGCTTTGTAATCATCACTCGTTGTGGTGCTTGCAGTGACAATCATATCATTTCGCCTGTTTTCTGAGGTCTGATTCATGTCATTTAGCAGATTTTCTGCCATATCTGTGCCATCGTTGTTCCCGGCTTCGTTTTTAGCCTGTGGTCTTGCATATATCGTATCCGACATATCAACAGAATTTGACGAACCGACAACAGCCGCCTTTTTTGACATATTGTCACTGCTGTCTGTCTTTATATAGTCTGAAACACGCATACCCGCTGTCATATCATTTATGGTTTTTGTGTCCGTATTTTTCGTATCTGTGCTTTTATTAATCAAATTCTCTATCTGCATATTTCCTGCTCCGTGCCCTGCATATATACCATCTCTGCAGCCTTTATTTATGGATATTCATAATTTACTTTTTATATAATAGTCGTTATCTTTTTATTATATCGACATATAAGATACAAAAATAAAGACCGCACCTTAAATCGGTGCGGTCTTTCCCAGTGTAGTACGGGACACTAAGGTATACTTTGAATTGCATGCATCGATGATACCTTTTGCCCTTTAATCATGTTAATATTTAAATACAGCAACTCCATAAGGCGCAAGTGGATAAGCAAATGAAAACGGTCTGCCGTCACACTCTGATTTGACTGCCTTATAATCCAGCTTCTTGTATGACTGTTTTGCTTTGCCTCTGCCCTTTGCAGCCTTCTTTACAGGCTCTTGTACCGTTTTACCGGTAAACTTAGGATCCTCACTATCTAAAACAAGCTGATATGTCTTGTGCTTTGGCACTCCGACTCTGTAATCAGGTCTCTCCACCGGTGTGAAATTGATGACAAAGAGCATATTATTCTTGCCATCCTTGCTCTTTCTGATAAAGCTGAAGATGCTTCTGTCTGCATCGTTTGCATTTATCCATTCAAAGCCTTCCCAGCTTGAATCCAGCTCATACAGACAGCGGTTTCTCCTATAGAGGTGAAGCAGCTCCTTTACCCAGTTCTGGATCTTTTTATGCTCCGGATTCTCAAGCAGATACCAGTCGAGTTCTCTTTCCTCACTCCACTCCTGCTTCTGTGCAAACTCCTGTCCCATGAAAAGAAGCTTCTTTCCACAGTGTCCCATCATAAATGCATATCCTGCCATGAGGTTCTTGAATTTATCCCCTTCTAAGCCCGGCATTTTGTTGAGCATAGAACACTTCAGATGTACCACCTCATCATGTGACAGTACCAGAATATATTTCTCACTCTCATTATAGCTCATCGCAAATGTCATCTTGTTGTGGTTATTTTTACGGAAATATGGATCCAGCTTCATATAATCAAGGAAGTCATGCATCCATCCCATGTTCCACTTGTAGCTGAAGTTCAGTCCGTCTTCCTCTACCTTGCCTGTTACCTTTGGCCATGCGGTAGACTCTTCGGCTATCATTACAGTTCCGTGATTTCTTCCAAGTATGAGTGTATTGATATGCTTGAAAAACTCTACTGCCTCGAGGTTCTTATTGCCTCCAAACTTGTTTGGCACCCACTGTCCATCGTTCTTTCCATAGTCAAGATAAAGCATTGACGCAACTGCATCCACACGGAGTCCGTCTACGTGGTAATTTTCTATCCACATCAATGCACTTCCGATAAGGAAGTTCTTTACTTCATTCTTACCGTAGTCAAATATCTTTGTGCCCCAGTCAGGATGCTCTCCCTTTCTTGGGTCTGCATACTCATATGTGGCTGTTCCGTCGAAATTGGCAAGTCCATGCGCATCCTTTGGGAAATGTGCAGGTACCCAGTCGAGTATTACTCCGATATTATTTTTATGGCACTGATCAACAAAGTATGCAAAATCCTCAGGCTCTCCATACCTCGATGTAGGTGCATAGTAGCCTGTCACCTGATATCCCCATGAGCCATCAAACGGATACTCTGAAATACCCATAAGCTCAATATGTGTATATCCCATAGTTTTTACATAGGATATGAGTGATTTTGCAAGCTCCCTGTATGTATAAAAGCCATCATCATCCCTGCCCGGATGTCTCATCCATGAGCCCGGATGGCACTCATATATAGCCATAGGTGAAGAATATACATCAGCATCTGACTTTGCTGCTCTCTTATCCATCCACTCTTTGTCAGTCCATGTGAAGTGCTCGATATCTGTGATGATTGACGCCGTTCCCGGACGAAGCTCTGCGTAGTTTGCGTATGGATCCGCCTTGTACAGCTTATCACCCTGTTCAGTGACTATAATAAACTTATACATCTGACCCTTTTGCGCTCCCGGTACAAAAAGCTCATACACTCCCATGGTTTCCGGCTCTACACGCTTCATCTCATGACTGGTCTCATTCCAGTCGTTAAACTCACCAAACACGTATACTTCCCTCGCATGTGGCGCCCAGACGTCAAAGCACACTCCTTTTTTTCCTTTACGCTCAGCTAAGTGAGCACCCATCTTCTTGTAGATATCATAGTGTGTTGCCTGACCAAACAGGTAACAATCCATTGCTGTAAAATTACACATATATATACCCCCCATAAGTATTTATTTTTCCCTGAAATGATCCTCTTTGAGTACAATTCGGTCATCATCTGTATATCGCCTGGCTGTCAGAATACTTATAGCCTTCTTAAGTCCGCTGTGAGCCTCCCTGTCTATGGCCTCGTCAATTATATCCTTGACCTCTGTCAGAGTGGTAGCCTGGTCTATCCTCTCAATATTGCTGATTCTGTTATGCAATGCCAGAATAGCCATCTCATCTATCTTGTACCCAAGCTCTGCAGAGTACGATTTGGCAAACAATACGAGTTCATCATTTGTAAAAATAGGAACCGATATCTTTTCCGTGAACTTGGATGCAAAGCCCTCATCCATTGAGAGAGCCTTCTTTATACCCTTTGATGTATCCTCAAGTATATAGAGTGTTCCTGTAATATCATGCTCCATCAAAAATGATAGCTGGGCAGCTATGCTGCGGTCGATATCACCGGCTCTTTCTATGATGAGACAGCCTCCTGTTATCTTTCTGACTACCTGCTGCACATCCTTTTTATTGAGTGCGGCAGCATCAATCTTGCCCATCTTTCCTGTAAGCTGTTCACCATCTTTTTGTAATACCTTTATAAAGCTTGTAGCAAGCATTGTCTTTCCGCAACCCTGCTCTCCCTGTATAATGAGGTTGCCTGTGGATGCGTTTTCTTTCCTGTTGAAATGATCAAGCACTGCATTATATGCCTTGCAGATCTGATCCTCCATACCCTTTACCGGTATGAAATATGAAAATATAGCTTTCTGTTCGCTTGTAAGCTCTTTTATATGTTTTGTTTCTTTCAATTTCGAGTCATCTTCTTCGCTGTCTAAATCCTCCGGCAATGAAATATCCGGCATTTTTCTTGTCTTAGCCATATCCAGCTTCTTCTCCAGTCCCGGATTTTTTGCTGTCATCTTGGCTATTTCCTGCTCGATAAATGATGTCACATGATCAAAATCTCTCTTCTCAGAAACGTTTTCTTTCTCCTGTGAAGTCTCATCATCTGATGTATCATCATCGACATTTAACATATCATCTGTTATTTCAGGCATCATGGTAGTCGGCTGCATGAGTATCTCGTCTTTCTCAGACTCCTCTGCCATAATTATATCCTCCGGCTCTCCAACCGGTTCCCTGGCTTCATCTGCAGCCTCTTCAGGTACTTCCTGTGACTCCTGTGCTCCGTCTATAGTATCTTCAGGTGCTTCCTGCGGCTCCTGTGCTTCGTCTATAGCCTCTTCCGGTGCTTCCTGCGACTCCTGTGCTTCGTCTATAGCCTCTTCCGGTGCTTCCTGCGGCTCCTGTGCTTCGTCTATAGTATCTTCAGGTGCTTCCTGCGGCTCCTGTACTTCATCCACAGTCTCCTCTGCATAAAGCTCCTGCATATCCGGTTTCTGCTCTTCTTCAGGCTCCTTCACGGCAGCTTTCTGCTCTATAATATCAACCGGGACCTTCAAATACTCCTCCTCAAGAAGTTCCTTCGGAGTGACACCTGCATCCAGCTTTGGAATGACATCATTTAGTCTCTCCATGATGTCTCCTGCCTCCTGAAGTGCTCTTGCCTTAGCTGACTCAAGTTTCTGCTGCTCAGCCTCTTTAAGTGCAATTTCAGCCGCATGTCTGGTCTTTTCCCATTCTTCAAGCACATCCTGTATAGACATCTGTCCTGTAATCTGATGCTCAAGCTGAGTCTTTTCACTCATGACCATAGACATCTGTCCGTCAGCGTCTTCACCCAAAAGCTCCTTGAAATTCAACTTAAGTGAACCATCTATCTCTTCATCTGTAGCGATATGCTCTGTCTCTTCCGGCTGCTGTACATACTCTTCCTGCTCCTTTTCGAGCTTGAGATAAGGAATATCCTCAACTATCTTTTTGATGGTATCCATCGTATCAGCAACTTCATTCTTGCCCTTGGCCTCCATGATCTGCTGCATACCCTTGGCAATCTCCTGCTGTAAATTTACAGTATTGAACTTCTCCTGATTTACAGTAATCTGCGGAATAGTTACGTCATCATGCACTATCTCTCCGCCCTTTACCATCTCCATGGCACCTATCTCAGTGACCTCAGCCTCATCCTTTATCTTAGCCGGCTTTTCCTTCTCTGCCTTGAATCGTCTGTACTTTTCCTCCTGAGCCTTGGTAAGTGGCTGATAAAGCATCTTAAGCTCCAGCGCACGCTCCACATATGGTCCGTCTCCGAACCACAGAATGAGCTCATCGCAGGCATCTATACACTTATCGGCTTTTCCGGCCTTGTGGTATAGATATGCAAGCTCATATGCCCACTCCTCAGTGTATTCTTCATCCTTGTACTCTTCAAGAATAGTGATAAGCTCATCAAATGAAGCTCCCTGCCCTTTTTTGATGGCATATCTTAATACATACTTCATATCATCATGAGGCGCTATCTCAACAAACTCATCATAATACTCTGTAGCAGCATCATAATCCCCCATCTTGATGGCGACCTCAGCCAGTCTGTATATAATCATCCTGCCGATTGGTGAACGGTCATAGGCCATTAAAAGTATGTCCCTTGCATCCTGGTATCTTTCGGCCTTCTCGTAGATTTCGCCGATTTTAACGAGTGTATTTACATTTTTAATTTTGTTCCAATTTATGCTATCCGCAATCTCTGCTGCGCTCATATAGCCCTCCTCGGCGCTTAGGGCTTTTATCTGATCCAGCTTGAGATTGTATTCGTATTTATCCACTTATTTCACCTACTCGTATTTAAGCTTATTATTTTTGGTATCTACGCCTGTTGTCTTTGTATAATCCCTTGTGTCCTCAGGAAGCTTCTTTTTCCTGAGAGCATAATTAACAACTCTTTTCACAATATAGTATATCACAGCAAAGGTTGGAACACCAAGTAACATTCCAAGAAAACCAAACATTCCTCCGCCGATTAGTATGGCAAACATAACCCAGAAGGTCGAAAGACCGGTAGATGAGCCAAGTATCTTAGGCCCTATTATATTGCCATCCACCTGCTGCAGCACGACAATAAATATCAGAAGATAAAGCGCATGCCACGGACTCTGAATTACTACTATGAGTAACGATGGAATTGCACCGATAAACGGTCCGAATACCGGAATCACATTTGTGACGCCGATAATCACTGCAACGAGCACCGATGATGGAATCCTTAAAATCAGACATCCGAAATATGCAATCACACCTATAATCAGTGAATCTATAATCTTACCGCTTATGAAGCCTCCAAAAATCTCATTTGTCTTTCTGATCGTCTCAATGATGATATTGCCTGTCTTTGGCTTGCAGACAGCATATATTATCTTTTTGCTCTGTCCTGCGAGAGTCTCCTGAATACTCATCACATAGACCATCACGATTATTCCGATAATAAAATTAAATAAGCCTCTGACTACCGAAATCACACCGGTTGTAATCTGTGCAACATACTTCTGTGCCTCAGGAATCAGCTTTTCTGTGGCATAATCCTCAATGTAGTCGGTTGCATTCTGTAAACCTGTGCTCGCGAGCTCAGCAATTTTGCTGTCCCCGAAATTGCCGTTCTTTATCATGTTGATGAATGCCGCAACATCATTTGGCAGTGTCTTCATAAGTCCTGATATACTTGCTATGACAGAAGGCACAATAGCCGCAATGAGGAGCGAAATAATCGCTACCAGAATAATAACCGAGCCTGTGATTGCAAGAGCTCTTGAAACCTTTCGCAGCTTGCTTTCGCTTTTCATCTTTTTGGAAAGAAGCTTTTTAAAGCATCTTTCCAGCCACAGCATGACAGGATTCATCAGGTATGCAAGCACAAGTCCCATTATAATAGGCATTGCTGCCGCAAGCAGCTTGCTCCATATGCCTGCAAAGCCCTCAAATCTGTACAGTGCAAAGAAAAACAGTATACTGACTGCAAACGTGACAAATACCATGACACCTATTCTGATCAGATGTGGCCATTCCTCACGCCCCGGGTGCGAATTCTGCTTCGCACCCTTATCTGCATTTATCTCAATGTTTGATTTTTTACCAGCTTTTCCGGTTTCTTCCATCGGATTAAACTCTCCTTATTTACGATTATAGTTGATGAGACATCCCTTTAATATTATCTCTCTTTCATCATCTGTGAGCTCACCCATCTTCAGTGTAAATGGCTTTAATTCACCATCCTTGACAACATATGCCTCAAACTCCGTCTTTGCATCCTCGATTTCCTTCTTGATTCCCGGAAGGAAGATATAGTCGAGGTTGTGGAACGGAAGCTCTCCCTCATCGATGATGAATGGAAGCATTCCCCAGTTGATAAGGTTTGAACGGTATCTCTTTGTGGCATACTCGTTTGCGATATTTGCCCAGCCTCCGAGTACCTTCTGGCAGCTGGCAGCCTGCTCTCTTGCTGAGCCGTCACCCGGCTTAACAGCAAAAATTGTGCTTCCGAAGCCCATATTCTCATGGCTTGCCTCAGGGAATTTTTTCTTTACTACTCCCATGATTTCAGCAACCTCAGGAACAGCCTTTCCTGCGCACTCACCACTCTCTATAGCCTTCTGGGCCTTCTGGATTTCCTTTGCTCTGCCTACATACTCAGGATCCTTTCTTGAAAGTGCGAACTCTGCAAGTCCAAGAGGGTTTGAACGATATGAAGATGTCTCTCCTGAAGGAATGAGCTCATCTGTTGTAGTAACAGGATCATGAATCTCTGAAACCACCTTAAGGAGCATATTCTCAGGAAGCGCGCTCATTGCCGGCCAGTCCTTGATGTTTGGTCCGAACTGGATTTCAACTGAAGGATCTGCCACTCCATGGCTGTCAAATACACGGTTCTCATATATAGTCTTGTCAAAGAAATATTTTGGCTTTGTAAAGTTGACATCAATATCCGCTGCTGATGTAAGGAAGCCCTTGTTTGCTGCTGTTGCAGCGATTGAACGTGCATCCATGAGTGCCACTGAGCTGATCTGTCCGTTCTGTACCTTAGAACCCTCTCTGTTAGGGAAGTTTCTTGTTGAATGACGGATAGAGAATGCGTTGTTGGCAGGTGTATCTCCTGCACCAAAGCAAGGTCCGCAGAAAGCAGTCTTTACGATTGCACCTGTCTCAAGAAGCTTTGCTACAGCTCCGTTTTTCACAAGCTCCATGTATATTGGAGTAGATGCCGGGTAAACACTCAGTGTAAACTCGTCTGCTCCGATTGAATGTCCGTTTAATATGTCAGCCGCATCGCAGATATTCTCAAATCCACCGCCTGCACAGCCTGCGATGATTCCCTGGTCTACATACAGTTTTCCGTCTCTTACCTTACTCTTTAAATCAAGCTTCACCTTGCCGTCAAAGCTTACCTCAGCTCTCTTCTCACAGTCATCGAGAATATCCATGAGGTTTGCATTGAGCTCATCGATAGTATAGGTATTGCTTGGGTGGAATGGCATAGCTATCATTGGGCGGATCTGGCTTAAATCAATCTCAATAAATCTGTCGTAGTAAGCCACCTCACCCGGATTAAGCTCCTTGTGGTCCTCAGCCCTACCGTGAATCTCAAAGAATTCCTTAACCTGGTCATCTGTTCTCCAGATAGAAGAAAGACATGTAGTCTCTGTTGTCATAACATCGACACCTATACGGAAGTCAACGCTCAGATTAGACACACCCGGTCCTACAAACTCCATAACTTTGTTCTTTACGAAGCCGTTTCCGAATACCTCTCCGATAATTGCAAGTGCGACATCCTGTGGTCCAACGCCCTTGATTGGCTCTCCTGTCAGGTAAATGCCTACAACCTCAGGCATATCAATATCATATGTCTGTTCGAGAAGCTGCTTAACAAGCTCAGGTCCACCCTCGCCGACTGCCATAGTACCAAGTGCACCATAGCGTGTATGTGAATCAGAACCAAGTATCATTTTTCCGCCACCGGCAAGCATCTCTCGTGCAAACTGATGGATAACTGCCTGATGAGGTGGTACATAGATTCCGCCGTACTTCTTTGCACATGTAAGACCAAACATGTGGTCATCCTCATTGATTGTTCCACCAACTGCACAAAGGCTGTTGTGACAGTTTGTAAGTACATACGGGATAGGGAATTTCTCAAGTCCTGAAGCTCGTGCTGTCTGGATGATACCTACAAATGTGATATCATGCGATGTAAGCTTATCAAACTTAATCTGAAGCTTGTCCATATTGCCGGATGTATTGTGCTCCTTTAAAATACCGTAAGCAATTGTCTCCTGCTTAGCTGTCTGTTTATCGATGTCCATGCCGGTCTTGCTTTTGACAGCTGCCTGAGCCTCTGGTCCATCAATTATTACTTCCTTACCGTTTAAAAGGTAAGCACCATTTTCATATAATTTCACTTATTCTACCTCCGTATGTGTATTTCAAAATTCTTTTATTTACTATTATATAATATTATAGGTAATTGTGGCAATAAATAAATCACCATCTACCTTAATTTCGAATTTTCCTCCCATCAAATGGGTCAGATTCTTTGCAATCGAAAGTCCAAGTCCACTTCCTTCAGTGGTTCTCGACCTCTCTCCCCTCACAAAACGCTCTGTCAGGTCTACATTTCCGTTGCTTACTATGTCAAGCTCGTTCTTAGACACATTCTTTATTGTAAAAACTGCCTTTGTATCTGCCTTTTCAAGCTCTACATACACTCTGGTATTTTCCAGTGCATACTTTGCGGCATTAGTATACAGATTTTCAATAGAGCGGTAAAGCTGACGCCCATCCGCATAGATAAATATCTGTTCTGATGGAATTTTTGTAACTATTGTGAGATTTCTCGACTCAAAGCGCTCATTGAATTCACCTCCGGTCTGGTATAAAAGCTCAACCAGATCAAGCTTTTGCATATTGAGCTTCACATTTCCCGAGGTAATCTTTGATGTCTCTACCAAATCCTCTGTAAGCTGCTTTAAACGCTGTGACTTTTCCTCCAGCACATGTATATAGTATTTGGCATTTTCATTTTCCAGATTTTCCCTCTTAAGCAGGTCAACATAGTTGACTATTGAAGTCAGAGGTGTCTTTATATCGTGTGATACGTTTGTTATTAAGTCTGCCTTTAGTTTTTCATTTTTAAGGCTCTCATTTACCGAGCTCATAAGACCCTGGCGTATATGGTTGACAGCCTCCGCCACCTTTTTCTGCTGCCCATGAAACTCATTGACATTAAGTGTAGTGTCAAGCGCTCCTTCCGAGATAGCTTCAAGTGCCTCCTGTATGCGCATTATCTCTTTGGTTTTTTGTGTGTGGATATCCTTTTTCTCAATAACTCTTTTCAAAAGCTCATAGCCCTTGTACATCAGGCTGTGTGTGTAAAGTATATTGCCTTTTATCTTCCTTACAATGCTCTGGTATAAAATAATAAAAGCCAGATCAAACAAAAAAGTAAATGTACCGGCCGTCATAATGAGTGATGCATAGTCAAAATGCTGGTTTTTTACGCCTGAAATCACTTTTCCCATAAATACCATGAGCAGTGTAAATATCACTAGCATCACATCAGAGTATACCTTGTCAATCGGTAAATAGTATATTGTGTAATCATCCTCTGATTTTCTGCCGGCCACGTTTGCCATATATGCCAGGCTCACAAAGCTGCCTACCAGGCCCGCAAGCGATATTAGTGTATATATATCAATATTTTCATGCGCATCGTGCCTGAATGCATAGCCTGTGGCAAACACTCCTGTTACCATAAGTATCATGCATAGCTGATGTAAGACTATGACCGCTGCTTTTTTTCCTATCGTATACTGCTTCATTTGTTGTCCTCTATCTTATAGCCTACTCCCCAGACCACCTTCAGATAGCGTGGCTCCTTAGGATTTATCTCTATTTTTTCCCTGATATGTCTGATGTGCACAGCAACTGTATTGTCGGCGCCTATCGCCTCCTCGTTCCATATGCTCTCATATATTTCGTTTATTGAGTAGACCTTTCCCTTATTTTTAAGGAGTAAAAGCAGTATATTGTATTCAATCGGTGTGAGCTTTACCTCCTCGCCATCCACAGTCACCTTTTTTAAATCATCATTTACCAAAAGGCCTCCGGCTTCATAAACCTTGTCTCCGGCTGCATCATTGCTTGACAGAGTGGTATATCTGCGAAGCTGTGACTTTACCCTTGCCACAAGCTCAAGCGGATTAAAAGGCTTTGTGACATAATCATCAGCTCCCACATTGAGGCCTAAAATCTTGTCAGCATCCTCTGTCTTTGCCGATAGAATGATTATCGGCACCCTGCTTTCCTTTCGTATCTGCAAAGTGGCTCTTATTCCGTCGAGCTTTGGCATCATGACATCTATTATCATGAGATCTATTTTTTTATTCTTCATAATTTCAACCGCCTGTATGCCGTCGTAGGCCTTCTCCACGTCGTAGCCCTCCTGCATCAGGTAAATCTCAATTGCCTCAACTATTTCCTTGTCGTCATCACAAACTAATATTGTCATATTATCCTCCTTCTATGAATTTTGAACAGAAACCTTCTCCTGCCGTTAGTCAGCTATATTTTATCAGATTATCCACTTTGTTTTTCTTAAAATCTGCTTAATATTGACCATTTTTCAATATAAGCCAAAAGCAGCCGTTCTACTTTGAACTGCTGCTTTATATTTTTAATCAGATTTGCTAATTATTTCTATTGCCGGTTATGCTCTGCCACATCTTGTGTATTCCGTCTGTGAGTTCCTTGCCCTCCTTAGTGTTGATGACAGGTGGCTTTGCGGCCTTGCGGCTGATTGCCTTATAATCCTCCTCAACAGACGATTTTGAACCGTGAGCCTCGGCTTCATCCTTATCATTGCTATGATTTAATCCGGCATCAGGTGTATCGTCTGCAAGCTTCACTTCACCCACTACACCATCTCCCAGGTCCTCGCCCTCAGCAAGTCCCAGTTTTCTGATATAATCCATATTTACCTTGATTTCAGTCTGTCTGTTTGCATAGATGGACTTCTCTTCATTGTCAATAGTGCGCTCCTCTACAGGCTTACCTGCATTTTTCTGGCGTTCTATCTCCTTATTTCTGTCATCAATAATCTTAAGATACTTCTCCGTATCGGACAAATCCTGAAGCTGTCCCTTAAGCTCATACTGGTTAGTTTTAACTATCTTCTCCTGCTCTGCAATCCTATCCTTCATATTCTTGCACAGCTTTTCAAGTGACTCGTTGGTATCATTGATGATATCACGCACTCTTGAAAGCGCTTCATCAGTATAGATAACCGATGCTGCATACACATCCTCAGCCTTTCTGCTTGCATCCCAGACTATCTGATCTCCCTTCTTCCTGAACTCTCTCTCTGCATGATTTCGGCTCTGTTCCGTAAGTTCATACTCATCCTGCATTGCATAGATACACTTATTCAGCTCAGCAAGTAAATCTATCATCTGCTGTTTGTTTATGATCACCCTGCTCGGCTCCGGCTTATACGGCTCTCCCTTTGAAAGCATGATATGGATTTCTCTTAGCACCTTTTCTGTTTTATCGTTCGCATTCATTTTCTATTTCCTCGGATTTAAATTAGCATTATAACTATTCAGGGTGGTTCTGAATACTCACCACTTACCCATATTTTATATGAAAATCCACTTCTCGTAAATAGCCAAATGAATAATAATAGCTACTGATTACAGCCCTTTATAATTAAATCAATCCCGCTGCCGCATTTCTCAGCTCATCTGCCGCATGCTTTATCTCGGCAGCCTGCTCTTCGCTCACATTTCCGGGCTTTGTCCTTGAAATAAGCTTCTTCACATACGAAAGCGATGATTTCACACTTTTTTTCTGTGCGCTGTCCATAGCCTTTCTTTTTTCCTTGTCAGCCATGACATTTTCCACCTGTCGCACAAGCGTATCAGCCTCACTTCTTGCATCAATATAAGCCTTTCTCTGTCCGTCTGTTGCCTCATACTCCTGTGCCTCGCGGATAGCCTGCTCAATCTCAGAATCAGACAAATTTGAGCTTGCGGTAATCGTAATCTCCTGATGCTTTCCTGTGCCCAGGTCCTTTGCAGAAACCTGCACAATGCCGTTTGCATCTATATCAAACGTAACCTCTATCTGCGGCACACCTGCCGGAGCCGGCTTGATGCCCTTTAACCTGAAGTTTCCAATCAGCTTATTGTCCCTTGCAAATTGCCTCTCACCCTGCAAAACCTTTATATCCACAGAGGTCTGGAAGCTTCCTGCAGTTGTAAAAATCTGGCTGTATCTCGTAGGAATAGTCGTATTTCTGTCAATAATTTTGGTTGAGACACCACCAACTGTCTCAATTCCGAGTGAAAGCGGTGTGACATCCATCAGTATAATCTCTGCCGCACTGCTGCCTGCGACAATTGCTCCACCGAGCTTGCCACCCTGTACTGCTGCACCGAGTGCCACGCACTCGTCAGGATTCAGGTTATGTGAAGGCTCTTTTCCTGTAATTCTTCTGACCTCCTCAACAACAGCCGGCACACGTGTCGAGCCTCCTACCAACAGCACCATTCCAAGCTCTGCTGCACAAATCCCCGCATCTGAAAGTGCCTGATTGACAGGAATAGCAGTTCTCTCCACCAGATCCTTTGTTATCTCATTAAACTCAGCCCTTGTGAGGTTCATCTCCATATGGACCGGCTGTCCCTTTACAGTAGTGATAAACGGCAGGTTGATAGTGGTTGAGGATGAGGATGAAAGCACCTTTTTAGCCTTCTCAGCCTCCTCCCTGACACGCTGCATAGCAGTATTATCCTTTCTCAGATCCACATTCTGCTGTCTGTAAAACTCTGTGACAAGATAATTCGTGATTCTCTCATCAAAATCATCTCCACCCAGATGATTATCACCGGCTGTGGCAAGCACCTCTATCAGATTGTCCCCGATTTCGATAACAGACACATCGAAGGTTCCTCCTCCGAGATCGTAGACAAGAATTTTCTGCTGCTGTCCATGGTCCAGTCCGTATGCGAGTGCCGCAGAGGTTGGCTCATTTATGATTCGAAGCACATTAAGCCCAGCAATTCTTCCTGCGTCCTTAGTTGCCTGCCTCTGCGCATCCGAAAAATATGCAGGAACTGTGATTACGGCGTCTGTCACTGCCTCACCAATATAGTCCTCTGCATCCTTTTTCAGCTTTCTGAGAATCATAGAAGAAATCTCAGGAGCTGAATACAGCTTTCCGTCCACTTTTGCCCTGAAATCGCTTCCCATCTGTCTCTTTATTGAGAAAAATGTCCTGTCCACATTGACTGCTGCCTGCCTCTTTGCAGCCTCGCCAACCAGTCGCTCTCCATTTTTTGTAAAAGCCACTACAGACGGAGTTGTTCTCTGACCCTCGCTGTTAGTTATGACTACCGGCTGATTGTTCTCCAATACTGCCACACAGCTGTTTGTTGTTCCTAAATCTATACCTATAACCTTGCCCATTTTATGCCTCACTGTTTTTTTATTTAAGTCTCATAAATAATTGATTTTTTTGACTTACTATTTCATCCTAATACTACTTTATGCTTCGAAAATTCACTCGTCAAGGCATGAGGCTGTTATTTCAGAGAATGTTTATACTTTTAATTTTTAATACACAACATAACAACAAAAGCACCGCCGAAGCAGTGCCTTTGTTGATTAGTTTATAGGTTGGATTAAATGATAATTGAGGATTGCTTATTCACTTACTTTCTTTTTGAGTAATCCGAGTAATCCACATGCAATGAAAGATCCGATTACTAATGCAACAAGATACATTAACGGATTTCCGATTGTAGGAACTACGAAGATTCCTCCGTGAGGTGCCATGAGTGTACATCCAAATGCCATTGAAAGTCCACCTGCCACTGCTGAACCGACTACACATGCCGGAAGGACATGAAGCGGATCAGATGCTGCGAATGGGATTGCACCCTCTGTGATAAATGATAATCCCATGATAAAGTTTGTAGGTCCTGCCTTTCTCTCCTCTGCTGTGAACTTGTTCTTGAAGAAGATTGTTGCAAGAGCGATTGCGATTGGTGGAACCATACCGCCAATCATAACTGCTGCCATGATATTGTAGTTTCCGGCAGCGATTGAAGCTGTACCAAATACATAAGCGGCTTTGTTTACAGGGCCACCCATATCCACCGACATCATTCCTCCGAGAAGTATTCCGAGTACTACTGCGCTTGCACCGTTAAGTCCATTAAGACCATTGTTGATAGCTGTATTTAAAGCTCCGATTGGAGGCTCAACTACAAACTGCATTATAACGCCTACCAGGAATATACCAAGCAGTGGATAAAGCAGAACCGGCTTCATACCATCAAGACTCTCCGGAAGTTTAGAAAATACCTTCTTTAGGAGGAGCACAATATATCCTGCAACGAAACCTGCTACAAGTGCTCCAAGGAAGCCTGATGTACCGTTTGCTGCGATTGAACCGCCTACAAAACCAACTGCAAGACCCGGACGGTCAGCAATACTCATGGCGATAAAGCCTGCAAGAATTGGAAGCATAAATCCGAATGCTGTTCCACCGATTCCCTTAAACAGTGCTGCGGCCTGTGTAATAGTACCGAAATTTGCTCTCTGGTCAGCCGGAAGTGAATTAAGATCAACACTGAATCCATCGATAAGGAATGCGATTGCGATAAGAATACCACCACCAACTACGAATGGAAGCATATGTGAAACACCATTCATCAGGTGCTTGTAAATCTGATGTCCAACGCTCTCCTTTCCACCAACTGATGAATGTGAAGCTTCCTTTTTACCTGATGCCTTAAATACAGGAGCATCACCGACAGCAATTCTCTTTACGAGCTCTTCAGCCTTATTTATTCCGTCAGAAACCTGACACTCAATAACCTTCTTTCCGTCAAAACGGTCTGTAGGCACATTTGTATCACAGGCAACGATAACACCTGCAGCCTTTGCAATCTCATCATCCGTGAGCACATTTTTGGCTCCGCCTGAGCCTCTTGTCTCAACCTTTACCTGATATCCAAGCTCCTTGGCTTTTTTCTCGATAGCCTCAGCAGCCATATAAGTATGGGCAATTCCTGTAGGACAGGCTGTAACTGCAACGATAAATACATCGTCCTTCTTCACCTCAACAGGCTCTTTCGCCTTTGCCTCCTTGGCAGCCTCTTTCTCATCCTTTGCTTTTTCAGCGCTATCGATGATATTTAAAAACTCATCAACTGAACCGGCATTGATAAGAGAATTTGTAAACTGCTCGTCCATCAGCATAACAGAGAGCTTGCTAAGCACCTGAAGATGCACATTATCCTCTGTGTTTGGTGCAGCTATAAGGAAAATAATCTTTGCAGGTGTACCATCGAGTGATTCAAAGTCAACCCCATCCTTTACAACCATTGCCGCAAGACCTGCTTTAGTAACAGCATCAGACTTGCAATGAGGAATTGCTATACCCATTCCAATTCCTGTTGTGCCTTCCTCCTCTCTTGCAAAAACACCCTTGCGATACTTCTCCACATCGGCTATTTTGCCACTTTTTGCCATCAAATCAATACACTGATTCAATGCTTCGGTTTTTCCGGCAGGCGTACCATTTAAATTGATACTCTCAGCTGCCAATAAATCCCTGATTGTCATACATCATTCCTCCTAATAGAATATATTAATTATTTATATCAACCTTTTTGATACCGTTTGTTTAATTGGAAGCACTGTCCCATTTATCAATAAGTGCTTCAACCTCAGGCTTTGTAGCAAGCTCCTCAGAAAATGCACTTGCACTTCCTGTACATACTCCATAAATAAATGCCTGCTTATAATCATTTGATTTGAGGTATCCGTAAACAAATCCGGCTACCATCGAATCACCTGCGCCTACAGAGTTTTTGAGCTTTCCCTTAGGAGCCTGTGCCTTAAATTCCTGTCCATCCTCGGTCACAAGCACCGCTCCGTCACCTGCCATAGAAACAAGCACGTTTCTTGCGCCCTGCTCCTGAAGCTTCTTTGCATATTTTATCACATCGTCCTTGTCTGTAATCTCAACCCCGAATATCTCACCAAGTTCATGATTGTTTGGCTTAATGAGGAATGGCTTATACGCAAGCACATTTGTGAGCAGATTTCTTGTCGCATCAACCACTATATTTATTCCGCGGCCCTCAAGATGCTTCATGATATCCATATACATTGATGAAGGCATTACATCAGGAATACTTCCTGCGAGCACAAGCACATCAGACTCCTTTAAGCAGTCTAGCTTCTCATAAAGCTTTTTAATGTTGTCCTCAGTGATTACCGGTCCCTGACCATTAATCTCAGATTCCTCATTTGAGCGAAGCTTCACGTTGATACGTGAAATACCATCCTCCACCTCTATAAAATCAGTATTAACTCCTTTTTCTCCTAAAAGTCTTTTAATTTCATTTCCTGTAAAACCCGCTGTAAAACCAAGTGAAGTATTGCTCATTCCAAGATTCTTAAGAACCATGGAAACATTGATGCCCTTGCCCCCTGCAAAAATCTTCTCTCCAGTCGTTCTATTGACCACTCCTGTCTTAAAATCTGTTACATCAACTATATAATCTAATGATGGATTAAAAGTAACTGTGTAAATCATGTCAGACCTCCTTAATATTTTTGTATTTCTTATAGTTATCATTACTTAGTGCATTTGTAATAATTTCAGCATCTTCAAAATCAGCAAACTTGATACTTGATACCTGTGAAAACTTACTGTCATCCGCAAGAATGTATTTCTCCTTGCTATTCTCCATGGATTTCTTTTTAACCATGGCCTCCTTTATCTCCGGAGTCGTAAATCCATTCTTCACAGTAATTCCGTTGGTTCCCCAGAAGCCCTTCGTAAAATTATATTTATCGAGCGTCACAACGGCCTCATCTCCGACAATAGCCTCGGTAGTAGACTTGAACTCGCCACCCAGAATATATACTGTATATCCCCTATCGGAAATTCTCTTGGCATTAGTCAGAGAGTTTGTAACAAAAACCACATTCTTTGCAGTAATATAATCAATCATGACTGCTGTTGTAGTACCGGCATCTATATAAACAAAATCATTATCCACAATAAGTGATGCCGCATATCTGGCAATCTGTTCCTTTTCGTTGCGATTCTGCTTAAGCCTGTTGATAACCTTCTCATCCTGAGTATGGATATTCGTATTATTTACAATCGCACCACCATGTACCTTGGTGAGATAACCCTTCTTGTCCATTGCAACCAGATCACGTCTGATTGTTGACTCGGATGTATCAAGCTCATCCATAAGCTGCTGAACAGTCACACTTCCCATCGAATCTAATATATCGAGTATTTTTTTGCATCTATCTTCTGCCAGCATCTAATCACCCCAGTTTATCAAATTATTCAAAGACTTATTTTATAAGCCATTTATTTAATGCTTATTTTCAAATTACTGTATTAAACATTTCAACATTCATTTAACTTGTAGTATAATTATATTTTCATAATCCGTCATTGTCAATCATAATCCGTCATTTATATTCACAAATAATCACACTAAAAATTGTTGAAAATATATAAAGCAAGTTTTAAAATTGTGCACTATATGCAAATACAACATTGATTTTAGTGCAGAATATAACATATATATCATTAATACTTGCCTAATTACTAATTTTAGTATCTTTTCTATTACTAATTTATAATCTAAAATATAGTTCAAATTAACTAATTTTAATTTAGTCACTATCAAATTTGACTGTTTTTGACTGTTTTGAATCTAAATGCATTGTAATTCATAATTCATCATGCTAGAATATGTTCATTATGGTACATATTTTATGATTAAAGGGTCAAAAGGTATCATCAATGAGTTTATATTTTGTTATTTCACACCATTTTAAATAATTTATGTACCATCACAGCTACATTACTTTAAGTTAAAAAGGAGGATTTCACATGAAACAGCTTAATTGGGCAACACTCGGCTGCGGTGTAATAGCTAATGAGCTCGCGCATGCTCTCTCCAAGGAAGGACGCACTCTTTATTCAGTTGCCAACAGAACTCATGAAAAGGCCGTAGCTTTTGCACAAAAATATGGCATTTCAAAGGTATATGACAACATTGATGACGTCTTTTATGATCCTGATGTGGATATCATTTACATCTCCACTCCACACAATACTCACATCAATTATCTAAGAAAAGCCCTTTCTAATGGAAAGCATGTACTCTGTGAGAAATCTATTACTTTAAATATCGCAGAGCTCGATGAAGCCGTCTCACTGGCCAAAGAAAATAACGTTATTCTTGCTGAAGCCATGACTATATATCATATGCCTGTTTATAAAAAGCTAAACGAAATAATTGCAAGTGGACAACTCGGCAGGCTAAATTTAATTCAGGTCAATTTTGGAAGCTACAAGGATTACAATATGACAAACCGATTTTTCAGTCGTAAGCTTGCTGGAGGAGCATTGCTTGATATTGGAGTTTACTCACTTTCTCTTATCCGCTGGTTCTTCAAGGAAACACCAACACAAGTATCGTCACAGGTTAAATATGCACCAACCGATGTTGATGAACAGGCAGGTATTCTGCTTATGAATGATGCAGTGGAAATGGCAACTGTCACATTATCTCTTCATTCAAAGCAGCCAAAACGCGCTACGCTCTCTTTTGACAAGGCATATGTGGAAATCTTTGAGTATCCAAGAGGAATGCAGGCAACTATTACATATACAGAGGATGGTCATAAAGAAGTAATTGATGCCGGTGATACATCAGATGCACTGTATTACGAAGTACGTGATATGGAAAAAGCTGTAAGCTCAGCATCATCAGATGAAATAGAAACCCTCATGCACTGTCAATATACATATGATGTAATGAAAATTATGTCAGATATAAGAGCTGAATGGGGTATGAAATATCCTGAAGAGGAATAATAATACTACTACAACTATTCAAAAAAGGATAAGAGTTGTTAAAAAAGAGAAATATAATTCTGTTTATCAGGCTTATATTTCTCTTTATTAATTTAGTGTAACATCCTGAAAAATAATTTAGAAAATTAAAAAATAATGAAATGTGTACAACATATATTACGAATATTACATAAATTCACAATATATTTTATTTGCAAATTATATAAAAGAAAGACCACATCATAAACTGATGTAGTCCTTTTGAGAGAGGTGACAGCCGGATTTGAACCGGCGATGACGGTGTTGCAGACCGGGGCCTTACCACTTGGCTATGTCACCATATATTATACTAAAAAACTCCCCGAGTAGGGCTCGAACCTACAACAACTCGGTTAACAGCCGAGTGCTCTACCATTGAGCTATCGAGGATTATTAAGGTTTGTACCTTCAAAACTTCATACAAATCCGATTTGTTTTTCTCCGTTATTAACCAGATT
>ENA-OVGQ01000430-OVGQ01000430.1-human-gut-metagenome-genome-assembly--contig:-NODE-430-length-54358-cov-33.727916_pt1 | contig 54358 bp, 55 predicted proteins | sample MGYA00237774_ERZ505427 | MGnify/ENA primary metagenome ERZ505427 (study PRJEB26158, sample SAMN06016404) | human gut metagenome | biome: human gut; feature: ankylosing spondylitis patient; material... | reverse complement strand
AGGTGATGTCGGCATAGGCCAGCGGGTGGGTCTCGTCGCAGAAGGCCCGCAGGGCAAAGAAAAGGTTCTCGTCACTGCCATTGCCGGGCATGATCTGATCCGGCTGCAGGCCAAAGTGCACCGCCGCCGTTTTCAGCAGGTCGGTGCAGGCGGGGTCGGAGTAGAGACGGAGCTTTTCCACCTCATGCTCGCTCACCGCCGCCACCACCGCCGGGCTGGGCAGATAGGGGCTTTCGTTGGTGTTCAGCTTGATGTATTGCTGGTCCTGCGGCTGCTCCCCCGGGGTGTAGGGGGTGACTGTTTCAAGTTTCGGAGAGAGATATTTACTCATAGCAATTTCCTCACTGTCAGCGTCCTCGCCCTCTCAGGCGCTTCGCGCCAGCTCCCCCAAAGGGGGAGCCTCTGGCGGTTTTCCGTAACCTTGCGGGAAATTGCCAAAGCCTCTCCCTTTGGGAGAGGTGGCATTGCAAAGCAATGACGGAGAGGGCGAGCCACCTTTAGTCCTCTTCATATCTTATCGTCACACTCTTTGCATGGGCGTGCAGGCCCTCGCGCTCGGCAAAATCGGCAATGCGGGGTGCCACCTCGCCCAGCGCCTCGCGGGTGTAGTAGAGGAAGCTGGACTTCTTCACAAAGTCGTCCACACCCAGCGGGCTGGAGAAGCGGGCCGTGCCGCTGGTGGGCAGGGTGTGGTTGGGGCCTGCAAAGTAATCGCCCAGGGCCTCGGGCACATTGCGGCCCAGGAAGATGCTGCCCGCGTTTTTGATCTCGTTCAGCACCCCGAAGGGGTCCTTCACGCAGACTTCCAGATGCTCCGGTGCGATGATGTTGCAGGCCTCAATGGCCTTGTGCAGGTCGGTGCAGACGATGATCTTTCCGTTGTCGTCCACGCTGGCGCGGGCAATGGCGGCACGGGGCAGCTGGGGGATCTGCACCTCCAGCTCTGCCTGCACGGCCCTGGCCAGCGCCGGACTGTCGGTGACAAGAACAGGGCTGGCCAGCTTGTCGTGCTCGGCCTGGCTCAGCAGGTCTGCCGCCACCCAGGCGGGGTTGCAGCCGCCGTCGGCCAGCACCAGGATCTCGCTGGGGCCGGCGATCATATCAATGCCCACCTTGCCGAACACCTTCCGCTTGGCGGTGGCAACGTAGATGTTGCCGGGGCCGACGATCTTGTCCACCGCCGGGATGGTCTGGGTGCCGTAGGCCAGCGCGGCCACGGCCTGTGCACCGCCGGTCTTGAAGATCTTGGTCACACCAGCGGTGGCGGCGGCGGCAAGGATGACCGGATTCACCCTGCCGTCCTTTCCGGCGGGGGTGGTCATCACGATCTCTGACACGCCCGCGACCTTGGCCGGGATGACATCCATCAGCACGGTGGAGGGATAGGCCGCCGTGCCGCCGGGCACATATACGCCCGCCTTCTCAATAGGGGTATATTTCTGGCCCAGCACGATGCCGGGCTTCTCGTTGATCACAAAGTTCTTGTGCACCTGCTGGCGGTGGAAGCTCTCAATGTTGGCGGCAGCCTCCCGCAGGGTCTCGAGGAAATAGGGGTCCATATTGGCAAAGGCCTCGTCGATCTCCGCCTGCGTCACCTGCAGGTCATCGATCTTTGCCCCGTCAAATTTCAGCGCGTACTCCTTCAGTGCCTCATCGCCCCGGGCGCGGACCTCGGCAATGATGCCGTCCACCACATCCTCCACGTTTTTCTCCGCGCGGATGTCCCGGTTCAGGATCTCCTCGGGCCTGAGCTCATCAAAATTATACAGCTTGATCATTTTGTTTCCTCCTGCAAGGTCTTGCGCAGCGCTTCCAGCATGGCATCCATCTCGTTGTGCTTGAACTGGTAGCTGGCCTTATTGGCAATGAACCGGGCCGAGATGGGCATGAACTCGGTGACCACCCGCAGGCCGTTCTCCCGCAGGGTGGTACCGGTCTCCACGATATCCACAATGACATCGGAAAGGCCCAGAATGGGGGCCAGCTCAATGGAGCCGTTCAGCTTGATGATATCGATATCCCGCCCGATGGACGCATAGTAGCTCTTTGCAATGTTGACGAATTTGGTCGCCACCCGCACCGGGCGGCTGGGGTCATCCTTGTAATCCGCCGGGGCAGCCACGCACATCCGGCACCTGCCAAGACCGGTATCCAGCAGCTCGTAGACATCGGCAGAGGCTTCGGCGAGGATATCCTTGCCCACGATGCCCACATCTGCCGCGCCGTGCTCAACGTAGATGGCCACATCGCTGGGCTTGACAAGGAAGTAGCGGATGCCCGCCGCAGGGTTCTCCACCACCAGCTTTCGGGTGGCGTTGTAGTCCTCGGTGCAGCCGTAGCCGATGCGGGCCAGCAGGTCATACATCTTGTCGCCCAGACGGCCCTTGGGCAGGGCCACATTCAGCATGACCCGGCCCGTGCTGTTCCTCTGCACCGGCGGGGTGGGGGCGCTCAGGCGGTCAAGCTCGTCCAGATAGACCGCAAAGCCGATGGCCCCGGCCCCGGGGGTGAACTTCTGCATCAGCAGGTCGTAGCGGCCGCCCTTGAGCAGGGGCCGCGGCAGGCCCTGCAGGTAGCCCTGAAAGACCAGCCCGTTGTAGTATTCCATCTCACCGGCAAGGCTCAGGTCAAGGCGAACCGCCCCGCCGGAGGCCTCCAGCGTTTTGGCCAGTGCCCGCAGCTCAGCGGCGGCGGCGCGCATCCGGTCGTTGCGGCAGGCACGCTCTGCCTTTGCCAGCGTTTCCTCGCAGCTGCCGGAAAGCTCCAGCAGGCCGGTCAGGGCAGCGGCCCCGGCGGCATCCAGCCCGGCGGCCTGCGCGGCGCGGCGCAGCTCGTGCGCATTCTTTTCCCGCAGCTTTTCCAGCAGGCCGGGGCGGGCATTCTCCGGCACGCCCAGTGCGTCGAACAGGCCGAACAGATAGCCCATGTGGCTGACTTCCAGCACCCACGCGGCCCCCAGCTGGGCCAGGCTCTGCGCCGCCAGCCGGACCGCCTGCTGCACCTGTGCTTCCCCCACCGTGCCCAGCATCTCAAGGCCCATCTGGGAGATCTCCTGGAAGGTGTGGCTCTCTGCCGAGGGGCGGTAGACGTTCTCATGGTAATAATACCGCAGGGTCTCGCCGGGGGCGGGCTGGGCCGTCTTGGCGATAGACAGGGTCACGTCCGGCTTGAGCGCCAGCAGACGGCCATCCAAGTCGGTGAAGGTGATGACCTGCTCCGAGGACAAAAAGCTCCGGTTCTCCTGATAAAGCCCGTACTCCTCAAAGCGGCCCACGTGATATTTGCGGCAGCCCGCCGCCTCATACAGCGCCCGCAGCGCAAAGGAGGCCCGCTCCTTGGGCTGCAAACTGTCCAGACTGAATTCCATCTCGATCTCCTCGTTCCCTCTCTGCGTATTTCCCACTTCTTTTGTTTATTTTACTTTATCAAGATAAAGTTGTAAAGCGTGAAAGTAACAGCTTTTCAGCCCTATCTTACCGTTTTTCTGTGCGTTTGTACAGAAAGGCGAAATCATTTCACCCCAGCGCCAAAACAGATGATGGAGGGCGAAAACCGGGGATGCAAAAAGGCCGGGCCAGTCTCCTGCATTGGAAACTGACCCGGCATCTTTCTTATTTTGCAAGCTTCAGATTCTGCGGCTCTTTGGGTGTGAACACAAGCTTCAGGTCCATTCCCATTCCGTCTGCCAGACGCTTCAGCAGCTTCAAAGATGGGTTGCGTGTTCCATTTTCCAGCTTGCTGATATCCGCCTGATTGATGCCGGTGCGTTCGGCCAACTCCTTCTGGGTCAGGTTCTGAGAAATGCGCGCATCTGCCATCGCCCGGATGATGTCCATTTCCGGCTGGTTCTCTTCCCACTCCTTGCGGAACTCCTCATTTTTCAGCTGTTCATTCAAATACAGATCCAGTGTTTTCATCTGATTCACCCTCTAAAATCTTCCGCAGGGCGCTGGCCATCTCTTGTTTCATAAAATTCCACCACGAACGGTCCCATTTCAAAATCCTCCCTACACTTTTCCCCTTTCAGTATATGGCAGATATGCCATATTGTCAAGTGCAAAAAGGCCGCCGCCCATTCGAAAACAGGCAGCGGCCATACAGCTTGATTTTTTTCTTAGCCCAGCAGCGCCAGCACACCGGCCTTGGGGCGGGCACCCACAGCCTGATTCACAAGCTTACCGTCGCGGAACACCAGCAGGGTGGGGATGCTCATCACGCCGAACTGGGAGGCCAGCTCAGGCTGTTCATCCACATTGACCTTGCCCACCTTGACATCGGTGCGCTCCTCGGCCACCTCGTCCACGATGGGGCTCAGCATCCGGCAGGGGCCGCACCAGGTGGCCCAGAAGTCCAGCAGAACAGGCTTTGTGCTGTGCAGCACCTCTGCCTCAAAGTTTTCTTTGGTAATGGTAACAACAGCCATATCGGTTTCCTCCATTTTTTATCCGCACCCTCTGCGGGGGCGGTCAGTTCCCTCAAAAGAAGGAGTGATTCTTACTTATGGCTCTAGTATACCCCAAACGACAGGATATTTCCAGAGACAATCTGTGAACAAAAAAGGCGGCGGCCCGCCCGCTTGGGGGAGAGCCGCCGCCCTGTATTGTTCTTTGGAGTTCTCCGGGCTGACTGGTCAGAACGATCAGGCCGTGACCCAGGCGATTGCGGTAACGGGCCACCAGCCGGTCAGGTTCAGAGCGGTGTAAACGCCAACGATTGCGTTGCCGATGGACTTACCCATGTAATCGGCAGCGGCATTGATGCCCTTTGCTGCCAGATCGGTGATATTCTCGCCGTTCTTCTTGTTGTTCTTGATCCAGGTACGGGTCTGATCCAGACCCCAGATCAGGTTTGCAACAGAAATGACTGCGCCAATCGTCCAACCCACAGCAAACGGAGCGGTAAAACCGTCGCCGCCGCTGGTATAGGTCATTTCTTCTTCGTTCATCACGTTGTAGTTCGCGGGCAGCATGAGCTTCTTTTCCATAATAATAATACTCCTTTACAAAAGCATTTATTGCACGGTGCATCGTACACCGCAGGTTACAGAAAACAGACCCGGTATCCCACTATCCTGGCTTACAGGATCAGCAGAACAGCGCTCAGGGGAGCCAGAGCCACCACCATGGTGCTGGAAACGGCATCCCGGACAAAATTGGCTGCGGACTTGGACATATCCTCGCCGACAGCATCTGCGGCACGGCCCAGAACGGTGAAGAGGTTGCCCTCACGGTTGCTCTTCTTGTTCAGCCAGTCCTTGGAAACGGAAATGCCCCAGATATAGCTGGCACCCAGCACCACAGCACCCACGACCGTAGCGGCAGTGGTTGCAAAGCCGCCGAGATCGGAACCGCCCTGGGTATAGGTCATCTCTTCTTCGGAAAGCACTGCGTATTCAGCAGGCAGATTCATGTTCTTGTTCATAGGTCTCATACTCCTTTTTTGAGCAGCTTGAACCGATGGTCTTCTTTCCCAATTTACCATCCGGTTTCTAGCCTTATATTACTACACGAAACAGTTTCATGCAATGGATTTTGTGAAAAACCATCAAAAATCGGAAAGTCGCATGAAAAAGCAAACGAAAGTTTGGTGAAAAACACTGCAATAATTTTCCACTCAGCCTGCCACGCCCGCACGGTAGAGATACGGATCGGTGGTGAAGCTGGCATAACTGTACAGCACAAGGATCTGGTCGTAGTCGTTGGCCGCAATGAGCTGGTCCAGCCCATAGTTATAGTTGCGGAAATCCACCACGTCGATGGCCGCATAGTTGGCTGTCAGGTAGGGCACAAAGCTGTTGGCATAGCTGTCCTTAATGACCAGGATCTTTCCCTCGCCGTCACCCTCCACCCGGCTCAGGCCGTTGTTGCCGTGCAGGAACATGGCGTACTTATCATACACCTTCAGCTTGTCCAGATCGTACAGGCCGGTGGTGGTGCCCTCGGTGGGCTGGCCCGGGCCGGTGACGTTCCAGACCGTCAGGCTGTTCTGCAGGTCGTACCAGGTAATGGTGTCGGGTTCGGCATTCCAGGTGCGGGCCTTGGAGTAGTGGGTGCCGTAGAAATCCTCACAGGTCTCGGCCGTGTGGGCATCCCGGTCAAAGGGGGTCAGGCCCAGCGTCTCACAGAACTGCTGGTAGGCGTAATAGGCCCCCAGCGTTGTCCAGTGGTGGTCGGTGCGGTAATAGAGGTATTCCCCTTTGTGCTCCGTCAGGGCGGGCAGGACATCAATGAACCGCCCGTAGGCCTCCCCCTGTGCGGCAACCTCCTCCAGAATGCCCTTCTCATCGATCTGGGGTGCCCCCGCCGGGATATTCTCAGGGTAGACCACCGAGGCCGACGGCACCAGCATGAGGTTCACCCTGCCCGGGTAGCGCTGAGCAAGGCTCTGGACGGCGGCAAGGTTCTTGGCCATCCCCTTTTCCTCATTTTTCAGGATGCTGTAATGCCGGGCGAACATCATGTGCTCCCGGCCCAGCAGGATGCCGCCGCTCTGGGTCTTTTGGAAGAGGGTGGTCTCCGCCGCGCTCTGCAGGCTGATCCACTGGTCGCGGCCAAACACCTGATCCTTGACGTATCGGGTGTAGCTGGTGAAGTAGTTGTTCAGCCCGTCGGCGGAAACGGCGGTCAGCCTGGGCCGCTGGGTCAGGGTGGTGTTTTCCAGTTCACTGTATGCGCGGTCGGGCGTGACCATATCCAGCACGAACAGCCCGATAAAGAACAGCCCGAAGGCCACCAGCACCGGATACCGGAACAGAGAGGGAGTTTTCTTTGTATGCTTGTCCATTCAGGTCCCCTCCTCAGAAGTTGAAATACAGGAACGGGCTGTTGGTGCTGCCCACCACATACGCCGTGGAGAGCACCAGCAGCACCAGCACCGCAGCCACACGGGTCACGGTGTGTTTGCGCAGGGCGTTCCAGAGCTTTTCGATGAGCGGGGTGCAGCACAGGATGCTGACCGCCAGCAGCACGCCGTAGTTGCGCAGGAAGTAGACCGGAGACGCACCGCCCGAGGGGAGGAAGAGCTTGCGGAACAGCAGCCCGAAGCCCACCCCGGCCTCGTTGCCCACAAACATGGCCCAGCCCACCACCACAAGGAACATGGTGTAGATGTGGGGCCAGATCCTGCCTTTTTCCAGATATTTGAGCAGGAACAGCTTTTCAAGGGCCAGCAAAACAAAGTAGTACAGGCCCCAGCAGATAAAGTTCCAGTCTGCACCGTGCCAGATGCCGGTGAGCAGCTCCACCACGAACAGGTTGAAGATCTGCCGCTTCAGGCCCTTGCGGTTGCCGCCCAGCGGGATATAGACATACTCGCGGAACCAGCCGGAAAGGGTCATGTGCCAGCGCCGCCAGAACTCGGTGATGGAGCGGGAGATATAGGGGAAGTTGAAGTTCTGGGGGAAATCAAAGCCCAGCATCTTGCCCATGCCGATGGCCATCAGGGAGTAACCGGAAAAATCAAAGTAGAGCTGGAGCGAATAGGCGATGACACCCAGCCAGACCAGCGGCGTGGACGCATTGGCAAGGCCCACAAAGGTGGTGGAAGGGCTGTCGGCAATGCCGATGATATCCGTCCAGAGTGCGCCGACGGCATCCGCCAGCAGGACCTTTTTTGCCAGACCGAAGGTGAACAGGGTCATGCCTTCCTCGATCTGCTGCAAGCTGTAACGATGCTTGTAGACATGCAGCTGGGCCGAGACATCCCGATACTTGACGATGGGGCCTGCAATGAGCTGGGGGAACATGACAACATAAGCGCCGAAGTCGATGATGTTGTGCTCAGTCTTTACCTCCCGGCGGTAGACATCAATGGTGTAGGAAAGGGTCTGGAAGGTATAAAAGCTGATGCCCAGCGGCAGGACGCTGATGCCCTGAATGGCCGCAAAACCGGTGCCCAGCAGGCTGTTGACGCTGCGCAGGACAAAGTTTGCGTACTTGAAGTAGAACAGCATCCCCAGACTGGCTGCAAGGGCGACCAGCAGCAGCACCTTGCGCACGCCGGGCTTTGCGTCAAACGCTTCCAGCCCCAGGCCGCAGAGATAGTTGATGAGGATCAGGGCCAGCATGACCGGGAAGAACCGGACCTCACCCCAGCAGTAGAACACCAGGCTGCACACAAAGAGCACCGTATTCTTGAGCTTTGCGGGCGCAAGGTAATACAGCGCCAGCGTGATGGGAAGAAACCGGAACAGAAAGATGATGGTGCTGAAAACCAAGGCTTCGACCTCCTTTTAAAAAAAGAGCTGCTGCAAATGCCCTCTCACACTCGCTGCGCTCGTCAGCTCTCCCTTTGGGAGAGGCGGCAGTGCGGAGCATTGACGGAGAGGGCCTGCAGCAGCCCCATTCAGTTTTATTTTACTCTCCCAGTGCGCTGTCCACCGCGCTGTCCAGATCGGCAGTGCACTCGTTGGAAGCGATGACCATGACCACGGTGTTGTCCTTGAAGGCGATCACGGCGTTCTCCACATTTTCCTGGGCCTGTGCGAACTCAGCGTAGTTGCCGTAGAACGCCACCTGATCCTGCTGGTAAGCAGTCAGCTGGTTTGCAACCTCCTCAGCCTTGCCGTCAGCAGCTTCCACGACCAGCACCATACCGGCATCGCCGTTGTCGTTGCTCTTCACGCCCTTGTAGCTCACCACATCCTCAGCGGGCAGGTTGAAATCGTACTCAATGTTCATGGCAGCGATCTCAAACTGGTTGGAGATGGGGTTGGCGTTCAGCAGGGTCTCGAAGGGTGCGTTCAGGGCATCGGTGCTGTTGTCCTCGCCCAGCGGGATGCTGGAGGCCTGGCTCAGCACAGTGGAGGCAGGCTCAGAGGACGCGGCAGAAGAAGCGGTAGAACCGGAAGAAGAACCGCAGCCGGCCAGCAGAGCACAGCTCAGGGCCAGAGAAGCAGCGGTCAGAATGATTTTAGCACGAAGTTTCATGGATTATTCCCTCTTTTATCTGTTTTACACCGGTTCGCACACGCGGAAGAGTTTCCGACAACGAACCATTGTTATCTTACCATATCAAAGCCTGAATTGCAAACGGCAGGCAGAAGATTTTACGGTTTCTTCACCAGCGCTTTGCCGCTCAGCCCGCGATCTGCTGCAGGGCGGCGATATAGTCCTCAAAGCACAGGCCGCTGGCGTTGATCTTTGCGGCGTTTTCCACGCCCACATAGCGCCAGTGCCAGGGCTCATAGGTGATCTCGGTCTTCTCCTCGGCCCCCTTGGGGTAGCGCAGGATGAACCCGTACTCCCCGGCGTGCTGGCAGAGCCAGCGGAAAGCAGCCGTGTTCTCAAAGCCCTCGTCCAGGCCGGTGTGCTCGGGGCTGTTCAGGTCTGCAGCCAGACCGCAGTTGTGCTCGGAGTAGCCCGGCGGGTTGACAACAGCGGCGGCCATTTCCTTCGCCTTGGCATCGTCATAGCCCTGCTGCTTATAATAGTTGGTCTTTTTCTCGTAGAGACTGGTCTGGTAGGACACGCTGCGGTAGCCGCTCTGCATCCAGACGGTCACATTTTCTGCAGCAGCAGCCTTCTGCAGCTCCAGAAAGGCATTGCAGGCCACGATCTGCAGGGTCTTGTTCACTGCGGTCTTGGAGCCGCACTCGGCGGTCTCAAAGGTGTAGTTTTCCGGCATCTTATTGGTGTGGTTCACAAGGATCATCAGCGGATCGGCCAGCATGGCCTTCGCCTCGGCGGCGGTCAGGCCCAGCAGGTTATCCCGGCTCTCCACGCTCTCGGCGGCGGCTCCGCTCACGGCACTGCTCTCCGCCTTGCTGCTCGGCGCAGCCGACGGCAGGCTGCTGGCCGCACTATTGGCGGCGCTCCCGGCGGCATCTGCCGTGGGCACCGGGGCCTTGCGGCGGGAAAGCAGGAAAGACACACCGCCCACAGCCACACAGACCACAAGGGTCAGCCCGGCGATGCGGCGGATGGCACGGTTGCGTCGCCGCCGCCGGATCTCTGCCCGGGTCAGGCGGCGGCGGTGGATGGGTTGCTGCTGATTCATAAGAGACCTTCTTTCTCGGTTCGTTTTCTGTATATTATGTTTCTCCGGGGGCATCCTAAACCCGAGGTGACAGCGATGAAGATGACAGCGGAAGAATACGCGCGGCGGGTGAAACAGGTCGGCCCCCGCTCCCCTCTGGGTTCCGACTGCCTGTGGGCCTTCTGCGTGGGCGGCGGCATCTGCCTGCTGGGCGAGGTGCTGCGCGGGTGGTATCTTGGCATGGGGCTGGATGCCGAGCTTGCCGGCACCCTGACCAGCTGCACCCTCATCGTGCTGTCGGCCCTGCTGACCATGCTGGGGCTCTACCAGAAGCTTGCCGCCAAAGCCGGGGCAGGCTCGCTGGTGCCCATCACAGGCTTTGCCAATGCCGTGGTCAGCGCCGCCATCGAGTTCAAGCCCGAGGGCAGGGTCTGCGGCACCGGAGCCAAGATGTTCACCATTGCAGGGCCGGTCATCGTGTACGGCACGCTGGCCGCTGTGGTCTACGGCGGGGTGCTCTGGCTGCTGGGCGGCTGACCACTCTGTCTACAATACGCCTGCCGGGATGCAAAAATTGCAATTTTCCGGCAGAGCGGATGGAGCAGAATATCGCACGAGCGCTATTATAGCACAAATCCCAAAGAAAAACAGCCCTGAAAGGGGGATTTTTTCATGGCGACCCGCCGGGGTGACACCCTGATCTTCCCAAAACCGCCTGTCATCGCTGCACACGCCTGCATCGGCGGCAAAAAGGAGGGCGAAAGCCCGCTGGCGGCAGAGTTCGATGAGCTGCACAGCGACAACCGCCTCGGGCAGGCCAGCTGGGAGGCCGCTGAAACGCAGCTGCAATTACAGACGGCGCGGCTCTGCCTGAAAAAAGCCCACGCCACCGAAAAGGACGTGAGCCTCCTGCTGGCCGGAGACCTGCAGGCCCAGTGCACGGCTTCGGGCTATGCGGCCCGGGCGCTGGGCCTGCCCTTTGCGGGGCTGTTCGGGGCCTGCAGCACCATGGCCGAGGCGCTGGGTGTTGGGGCCTGCCTGTGCAGCGCCGGAATGGCAGACGGCCTACTGGCCATGACCTCCAGCCACTTCTGCACTGCCGAGCGGCAGTTCCGCACCCCGCTTTCCTACGGAGCCGTGCGCACCCCCACCGCCCAGTGGACTGCCACGGCGGCAGGGGCCTGCCTGCTCCGCCCCGCCGGGCAGGGGGTTGGCATCCGGGCCGTGACCTTTGGCCGGGTGCAGGATCTGGGCATCCGGGACATCAACAACATGGGGGCCGCCATGGCTCCTGCTGCGGCGGCAACGCTCCTGCGCTACCTCACTGATACCAACACCCAGCCGCAGGAGTTCGATGCCATCTGCACCGGCGACCTGGGCCATGTGGGCAGTCAGCTGTTCCGGGAGCTGCTGGCCGCCGAGGGCCTGCTCCTCAAGAACCATGTGGACTGCGGCTCCCTCCTCTATGATGCCGAGGGCCAGTCGGTGCACAGCGGCGCTTCGGGGCCGGGATGCTGTGCAGCAGTGCTCTGCGGACATCTTCTGCCCCGGCTGGAGCGGCGGGGCCAGCGCCGGGTGCTCTTTCTGGCCACAGGCGCGCTGATGAGCCAGACCACCTTTTTGCAGAAGGAGAGCATCCCCGCCATCTCGCACCTGGTGGAGCTGGCGGCTCCGGAGGAACAGAACGGAGGGAACACATGAACTATTTCTGGGCATTCGTTGCAGGCGGGGCCATCTGCGTGGTGGGTCAGCTCCTTCTCGACCTGACCGCCCTGACCCCCGCCCGCATCCTGACAGGCTATGTGGTGGCGGGCGTGGTGCTCTCGGCCCTTGGGTGGTACGCGCCGCTGGCCGAGTTTGCAGGCTGCGGTGCCACCGTTCCCCTGCTGGGCTTCGGGCATCTGCTTGCCAAAGGCGTGCGCACCGCCCTTGCCGAAGAGGGAGCCATCGGCATCCTGACCGGCGGGCTGACCGCCGCTGCTGCAGGCATCACCACCAGCCTTGTCTGCGGCGTGGTCTGTTCGCTGGTGGGCCGCAGCCACGACCAGAACTGAAGCAGGACCCTTCCTGGGACGATACACGTTTTTCGTGCATCGTCCTTTTCTGTGCCGATTCGCGCCCTCTGTATGGTATACTTTTCCAGAAAAGGAGATGATAGTCATGCGCGAGACTCTTGCAACGATTTTATGGGAGGGCTGGACCGCCCTTGTGCTCTGCGCGGCGGCGGTGTTCCTGCCCGGCAGCGAGGCCCTTACATATCCCGCCGTGCTCTGGCCCGGGCTGGTACTGGCGGCTGCTGTGCCTGCAGGCTGGGCGTTCTGGGCGCTGGCAGAGCAGCCTGCGCCCCTGCCCCCGGAACAACTGCTGGAAAAACAAAAACCCCCGTATCGGGTTCCCGATACAGAGGTTTTGTTCGTCAGTCGATCACTTGATCTGTCGTAAATCAGGCGTTCTTGTTTGCACGCTTGGCCATACGGCTGATCTTGCGAGAAGCGGTGTTCTTCTTGATGACACCCTTAGCGCGAGCCTTGTCGATCGCGGAAACAGCAGCCAGGACGGTTGCGTCCTTGTCAGCGGCATTCGCATCGATGGCAGCGTCTGCCTTCTTGACGACTGTTTTCAGGTTGGTCTTAATGGCCTTGTTGTGAGCCTGCTCTGCAGCAGCCTGCACGACGCGGTCCTTCTGAGATTTGATGTTAGGCATTCGTTCCACCTCCTTGGCTACCTATAACAGCGCACCTTATGATACCATATTTGCCGTACCAGCGCAAGCCTTTTTTGAATTTTTGTTTAGAAATTTTTCATTTTCCCATACTTCTGGTACCGTTTGGGCGGGAAAAGCGCCCAAATACGGAAATTCAGCCGGATGGGGGATGCAAAATGCGGGAAACCGACCTTGCCGATGAACTGTTCGGCCAGCCGGGCAAAACCGCCCTGCCTGCCGGGGTGCGCGTGGCAACGGCCCGTCAGGGCGGCGTGACGATCACCCGGGTAGAGATCGCGCGGGAGGGGCTGGCGCGGCCGCGGGGCCGGTATGTGACACTGGAGGTCCCCAGCGTGAGCCTGCTGGACGAGCGGGACAGCGCCGTGATCGAAGCCGCCGCTGCAGAGCTGCGGCCCCTGCTGCCGCCCGAAGGCCCGGTGCTGGTGCTGGGGGTGGGCAACCGCCGGGTCACGGCGGATGCTCTGGGCCCCCGCACGGTGCAAAAGGTGTTCGTGACCATGGGGCCGCGCACCGTACCGGTGCAGGGCATCCGTCCGGTGGCGGCTGTGGCTCCGGGGGTGTCGGCGGCAACAGGCCTGAGCTTGCAGCAGCTGGCCGGGGCGCTGGTGCGGGAGCTGCGCCCTGCCGCCCTGCTCTGCGTGGACAGCCTTTGCTCTGCCGAGCCGGAGCGGCTGGGCCGGACGCTCCAGTTTTCAGACACCGGGCTCCACCCGGCCCAGCCCGACCACTCCCGGCATCTGGATGCCGCCCGGCTGGGTGTGCCTGTCCTTGCGGCGGGCATCCCCACCCTGATGCAGGCCGAGGAGGGCCGGGATCTGGTCGTCACGCCCCGGGATCTGGACGGGGTCATCGCCCACGGTGCGGCCCTGCTGGGGGCTGCCATCAACCGGGCCCTGCAGCCAAAGCTGAGTGTGGCGCAGTTGTGCTGGCTGGTGGGGTAACCCGCTCAGCCCCGCATTCGCTCGCCGGCTCCCCTGATAGGGGGCAGGTGTATGCTGCTGCCGGTTTGCCGCTCCTGCCGGGAGAGGCCGCAATGCGTTCGCATTGACGGAGCGGTTCTCTCATATCTATTTTGCAGAAGGGGGTGAGGTTCCATGCGCAGGCGGGAAATGGCGGGGTGCGGGCATTCCCTGCCTTTTGCGGCAGCGGCAGGCCTTGCGCTGGGGCTGGCACTGTTTGCGCACCAGCTGCTCCTCACGCTGGCAGCAGTGGTCATCGGGCCGCTGCCAGCCGTGCAGACCGCCCTTTACCTGAGCCGGAAAGACCTCTCCGAGAATGCCGCACAGGCCGTGAGCGAACCCGCGCAGGAAACACAGGCAGAGCCTGCACAGGAGGCTCCCGCCCTGCCTGCCGGTGACATCGAAGCCTACCTTGTCCCACTGGAAGGCGACGAGGCCCGCCCGGAGGGAGCCGGGGCCATCCTGGAAAAGAACTATCCGCAGGGCAACGGGGAGAAATACATTCCCTGCGGCAGCGGCAGCATCAAGAACAACACCAGCGTCTCCAGCGCCGACATTGCCGCCGAGATCACCAACCCGCTCCCCTTTGCGGTGGAGTGGAACAGCCCCGACCCGCAGATCCTCATCATGCACACCCATGCCACTGAGGACTACCGGCTCTCGGCAGGGCTGTGGTACCGCCCGGGGGACGGTTCCCGCACCACCGACCGGGACCTCAACATGTGCGCCGTGGGCCGGGTGATGGCGGACACCCTCAATGCCGCCGGGCTCAATACCCTGCACGATGAGACCCTGAACGACTACCCCAGCTACACCGGCAGCTATGCCAACAGCCGCGCGGTGGTGCAGCAATACTTATCGCAGTATCCCAGCATCAAGATCGTGCTGGATGTCCACCGGGATGCCATCGAGACTGAGAACGGTTCCCGCATGGCCCCGGTGTGCACCGTCAACGGGCGGCAGGCAGCGCAGGTGATGATCATCTGCGGGTGCGACAACGGCACCACGGTCAGCCTGCCCAACTATCGGCTCAACCTCCGCTTTGCCGCCGCCTGGGAAACCGCCATGGAGGGCCTGTACCCCGGCTTCACCCGCCCGGTCCTGTTCAGCTATCGGTTCTACAATCAGGATCTGACCCCCGGCAGCCTGCTCATAGAGATCGGCGGGCACGGCAACAACCTGAACGAGGCCCTCTATGCCGGGCAGCTGGCGGCCAATGGGCTGATCCAGGCAATCAAAAATGCCGCTGGCTAACCAGCGGCATTTTTGATTGCTTATTCGTATACGATGCAGCCCAGGATCTGCTTGCCCAGCCGAACGATCTTCTCGTTCTGCTCCCGCACGGCATCGGTGCGGGTGACCGTGCAGTCGGCAGCCAGCACAATGGCATCGGCAGCCACCACATGGGGCACGGTGGCAGCGGCCTTGAGGATGCTCTCGGCGGCGGTCACGCTCTGGCCGCGCAGGGGTTCCGTGGCCTGCAGGGCAGCGGCCAGTGCTTCCAGCTGGTCCGCAGGCAGATCGCCGGTAACCAGAATATTCTTCGCCTCCGGAGCGCGGCTGCGGATGGTCTGAGCCATCAGGCAGAGCATCTCAGCGTCCGCGCTGCCATCGGGGCGGCCCTCCATCTGATAGAGCTTTGCATCCAGCTTTCCGGCCTTCTTGGTGCGGTCGCTGGCCAGCGCGCCCAGCACGGGCAGGCCGGTGGAGCGGTTCAGCTCGCTGGCCGAGTAGACCATGCCGTCCAGCAGGAACCTGACCACGACCACGCCGCAGGCAAGCACACCGCCCAGCAGGAAGCCAATGAGCAGGTACTTTGCCACCGAGGAGGCAGCGCCGCCGCCCAGTGCGGGCTCCTCCGCACTCTCCCAAGTACTCTTAGCCGAAGCCAGATTGTCATCCAGCGCCTGACGGGCACTCTGCAGTTCCACCAGCTGGCTCTGCAGCTCCTGGATATCCGCGTTGTTCTCCTGCTGGGCTGCCCGCAGTTCCATGGAAACGCCCTGGCTGATGCCGGTGCTGATCACCCGCACGTCATGGCTGCCCACAGCAGCAGAAATACTGTCATGCAGACGGTTCAGCTGGCCCAACATCGCATCCAGCATAACCTGGGCACGCACCTGATCTGCCGCATAAGCCCGCAGGGTCAGGACACCGCTGTAGGCAACCGTCTCCGTACCGCTGACCTGCGGCTCTGCCGCGATCGCGCCGGTCAGGTAGCGGGCCTGCAGGTTCACAGCCTCTGCCGCCTGCTCCAGCGCGTCGCCGCTGGTCAGCTGGTTGCTGTAAGCCGTCAGCAGTGCGGCGGTACGGGAAGCATCAGCAGTATCCACATAGACATCCGCCTGTGCCGTCCAGACATTATAGGCGTTCAACTGGCCCAGCAGGGAATTTTCAGCGTAATCCTGAGCCTGCTCCAGGGTCTCCTGGGCCTGCTTCTGCATCTGCTGGTTGTTGGCCGTGCTCTGTTCGTACTGCTTCTGCTCAAAGGCGTAGTCAGCCTTCTTCTGCTCATACTCGTCCAGTGCCTGTTCATAGGCTTTCTGTTCCTCAGCCGAGGTGCTGCCACCCTTTGCGGCCCGCACACCGGCCACACCGCCAAAGAGCACAGCACAGACAACCGCGGTCAGCAGGATGGGCTTGAGCTTGTGCAGAAGGGTCACCATGAGCGCGACGAGGTCGATCTCTTCCTCATCCTGTGCGCCGGTGGGGTAAGTGGTTTGATTTTCGTTCATGCTCTACTCCTCAGGACAAAGCCAATCTTCATGTTTGTTCCGTTTTGTGCAATGCACATACTATAACAGAATAAATAATAGCATCCTTTCCGTCAGAATTCAACCGTTTTTCCACAAAAAGCCGATTGACAAACCGGTGCTGCTGTGCTATTTTTAGAATTACTGAAAAGCAAGGATCGGGAAAAGTAACGCATCCCGGACGCTACAGAGAGCGCGGCAGCAGCTGAGAGCCGCGTGCGGGCCAGTGCGCGAACGAACACCCGGGAGCTGCAAACTGAACACGGCATTCCGCCGCCAGTAGGTGCGCCGCAAAGCCCAGCGTTACCAGGGCAGCGCTTATTGGAGCGCGCGAGCGACCGGACACTTCCGGTAATTCAGGTGGCACCGCGGACATTACAAGACAGCTTGTTCGCCCTGAAAATTCAGGGCAAAGCTGTCTTTTTATTTTTATATCGGAGGAAAGAAAGATGGAACGTACTGAGATCGTCTCGCTGTACAAGAACACTCCCGCCGACGGCACGGTGGTCACCGTGTGCGGCTGGGCCAAGAACATCCGTGATTCCAAGAACATCGGCTTCATCGCCCTGTCGGACGGCGGCTGCTTCAAGACCCTGCAGGTCGTGCTGGAAGCAGGCAAGCTGGCAAACTACGATGAGGTGATCCACACCGGTCTGTACAGCAGCCTGCGCGTCAAGGGCAAGCTGGTGCTCACCCCGCAGGCCAAGCAGCCCTTTGAGCTGAACGCCGACAGCGTGGAGATCCTGGGTGACTGCCCCGCCGACGAGTACCCCCTGCAGAAAAAGAAGATGAGCATGGAGTATCTGCGCACCATGCCCACCCTGCGCCCCCGCACCAACACCTTCAACGCCGCATTCCGCGTGCGCAGCGTGGCTGCCTACGCCATCCACAAGTTCTTCCAGGAGAATGGCTTCATCTACTCCCACTCTCCCCTGCTGACCGCTTCCGACTGCGAGGGTGCCGGTGAGATGTTCCAGGTCACCACGCTGGACCTGCAGAACGTGCCCAAGAACGAGGACGGCACCGTGGATTACAGCCAGGACTTCTTTGAGAAGCCCGTCAACCTGACCGTTTCCGGCCAGCTGGAGGCCGAGGCCATGGCCATGGCCTTTGGCAAGGTGTACACCTTCGGCCCCACCTTCCGTGCGGAGAAGAGCTTTACCACCCGCCACGCCGCCGAGTTCTGGATGATCGAGCCCGAGATGGCCTTCTGCGACCTGAAGGGCTACATGGACACCGCCGAAGCCATGACCAAGTTCGTCATCCGCTATGTGCTGGACAACTGCCCCGATGAGATGGCCTTCTTCAACCAGTTCATCGACAAGGGCCTGATCGAGCGCCTGGAGCTGGTGGCAAGCAGCGAGTTCGGCCGCATCACCTACACTGAGGCCATCGAGATCCTGAAGAAGAACAACAAGAAGTTCCAGTTCCCCGTGGAGTGGGGCGTGGATATCCAGACCGAGCACGAGCGCTACCTGACCGAGGTCGTGTTCAAGAAGCCTGTCTTTGTCACCGATTATCCCAAGGAGATCAAGAGCTTCTACATGAAGATGAACGCGGACGGCAAGACCGTGGCCGCAGCTGATATGCTGGTGCCCGGCATCGGCGAGCTGATCGGCGGCAGCCAGCGCGAAGAGAACTACGACAAGCTGGTGGCCCGCATGGACGAGCTGGGCATGGACAAGACCAACTACGAGTGGTACCTGAACCTGCGCAAGTTCGGCGGCGTGGAGCACGCAGGCTACGGCTTGGGCTTTGAGCGTATGATCATGTACCTCACCGGCATCCAGAACATCCGTGACGTGCTGCCCTTCCCCCGCACCGCATACGGCTTCTGAGAAGCGCGCATACTGTAATCAAAGAAAGCCGCCGCCTCTGCGGCGGCTTTCTTGTTCTTCATTTTTCAACAAGGAGCACAAAACAAGTGGAAAACATTTCGCCTGCCCTCTTGGAGTGGTTTTACAAGAACCGCCGCAGCCTGCCCTTCCGGGAGGACCCCACCCCTTACCATGTGTGGCTCAGCGAGGTGATGCTGCAGCAGACCCGGGTGTCGGCGGTGCTGCCGTATTACTACCGCTTTCTGGAGGAGCTGCCGGATATCCCCGCGCTTGCCGCCTGCGGGGAGGAAAAGCTGCATAAGCTGTGGGAGGGGCTGGGCTATTACAGCCGGGTGCGCAACCTGCAAAAGGCCGCAAAGCTCGTCTGTGCGCAGTACGGCGGGCAGCTGCCCGCCGACTATGCCGCCCTGCGTGCGCTGCCCGGCATCGGGGAGTACACCGCCGGAGCCATCGCGTCCATCAGCTTCGGCCTTCCTGTGCCCGCCGTGGACGGCAATGTGCTGCGGGTGTTTTCCCGCCTGTATAATGACCCCGGAGTTATTACAGAACCGGCGGTGAAAAAGGCCTTTACCGCCCGGGTCATGGAGCATCAGCCGCCGGAAAAGGCCGGGGATTACAATCAGGCGCTGATGGAGCTGGGCGCGCTGGTCTGCGTGCCCAATGGCGCACCTTTGTGCGGGCAGTGCCCGCTGGCAGAAGTCTGCCTTGCCCGGGCGGCGGGCACCACCGCCCAGCTGCCCCAAAAGGCAAAGCCAAAGCCCCGCAAGATTGTGCCGGTAACGCTGGCGCTTGTGGAAAGCCCGGCGGGCTTTCTGGTGCAGCAGCGGCCGGAAAAAGGCCTGCTGGCCGGGCTGTGGCAGCCGGTCTTGTGGGAGGGCGAGCATCTTTTGCAGGCCGAGGTGATGGCGCGGCTTGCGGCACTGGGGCTGGACACCGGCACGGCAGCTCCCGCCGCCCTGCCCGCCGCAAAGCACATCTTTACCCACATCGAGTGGCTCATGTCCGGGGTACAGCTGCACGTTCCGGTGCAGAGTGCCCCGGCGGGCTATGTCTGGGCAAGCCGGGAGCAGCTGCGCACCACCTACGCCCTGCCCGGGGCGTTCCGGGCGTATAAGCCGCTGCTGCTGTGATATTGGCAATTTGCTGTAATGAACCGCGCCAAAACCGGCACACTGCCCAAACTGTGCCCCGCAGCACCTTCGGGGCGTGAAAATTAGGGTGCAACGGTTGTAATTTTGGGCGGGAGCGGGTATAATAAAAGCTACAAAGCGGCGCTGATCGCCGTTTGCATCAAGATCCTTTTGCGGGACGCCCGCTGGAAAAATCAAGCTGAAACAACGTTTCAACTGCAAAAAGGAGTGTACTGAATCTATGAAAAAATCTTGCTTGGTCGCTGTGATCGCTGTTCTGGCTGCTGTGGCTGGTGCGCTGGCTGCTGTGGCACTTTACCTGAACCGCCGCGAGAAGGAACTGGACGAATACGAGCGCCTGCTGTTCGGCGAGGATGACGCAGAAACCGTAGAGCCGGAGGAAGCTGCTGCCGAGGACGAGACCGAGGCAGAATGATCCTGAAATACCGGAAACTACCGGGAAGATGAGCACATCGGGGCGCACGGAGCAGTCTGTCTGAACGGACTGCATCGGTGCGCCCTTTTTGTACATAAGGAGAAGGAACATGAAGCGTTTTTTGCTTTGGCTCATCAGTGTGGCGCTGGGTGTGGTGGTGCTGCTGGCGGCTGTGATGGGGGTAAGCTATGCCTTTACCGCCGAGGGCGGCTGCCCGGACGATGCGGCACAGTTCGGTGGGCAGGCGCTGGAAGCCAACGGCTCCTGCTGGCAGGTGCCGTTGCTGGGTGGTCAGCTGGATAAGGTGTTCGCCAGCCCCGCCACCCTGAGTGTGCAGAAGCTGGGTGTGCTGTACACCGCTCACCCGGAACTTTCTTTGCCGGAGTGGACTGGCTACACCGCCCTGACCATTCAGAATGCGGCGGGGGATGCGCTGTTTGCGGGCAGCGCAGGGGAGTACCAGAACTTCCTCTTCCCTGCGAACGGCGAGTATAAGGCGGAACTGACCGCGTGGCGCGTGCCCAAGGGCGGGGTCATCACCCAGTTCGAGGGCGGCAGCACCGGCCAGCTGCGCAAAAATCTGGGGCTGGAGCGCCCCGCAAAGCCCACCGGCTGGTACCGGTACAGCTTCCGGTTCACCCTGCAGGCCAGCGCGGAGGTGGAGCTTTCCGCCGAGCGGGTGGAGCAGGGCGGCACGGTAGGCGTGCGCATCTCCGGTATGACCGGGGACGCCGTGCCTGCCATCGAGACCGACCTTGGCAGCGTGCAGTGCGTGCGCGCCGCAGAGGGCTGGCGTGCCTATATCCCGGCAGCCTATAACGCATCCTCCGGCGGGCACGAGATAAACATTACGGTGAACGGCGAGACCATCACCCGCACCCTGACCGTGCTGCCGAAGGACTTTGGCACGGTGGAGGCAGAGGCCGAGGAGCCCGCTGCGGACAGCGCCAACGCCCAGTTCCGCAGTGCCATCTGGCCGCTGTACGAGGCTGCCGCCACCGCCAAGCAGTGGCAGGGCGGCTTTGTGCCCCCGGCTGAGGATTCCATGACCTTAGTGGACTACGGACAAATTAAAGTAACGAACGGCCAGCAGGGCAGCCGCTCTAACTCCACAAAGCTGTACACCATCCCCGGTGCGCCCTGCCGCGCCGCAGCCAACGGCACGGTGGTGTTTGCAGGCAATTTGGAACTTACCGGAAACACGGTGGTCATCGACCACGGCTGCGGGCTGCGCAGCTACCTGTACGGCTTGCAGGAGCTTTCGGTCAGCAAGGGACAGACCGTGGAAAAGGGGCAGGCCGTGGGTGTACTGGGTGAGGAGCTGACCATGGACTTCAAGCTGGGCAGCAGAAGCGTGAACCCCCGGCTGCTGTTCCAGACTTCCGGCGGCTTGTTCTGGAAGGAAAACTGAAAAATCTTGTAACGTTTTTCCTCTTTGTGCGTTATTGGGGTGAAAGGGCACACAAAAGCCCGCAAAGGAGAAAATGACCATGAAGCTGGAATGTGACGTAATCCGCGACTTACTGCCCCTGTACGCCGAAAAGCTTGCCAGCCCCGCCAGCAGCGCGCTGGTGGAACAGCACCTTGCAGCGTGCCCCGCCTGCCGTGCGGAGCTGGAACAGATGGAAAAGCCGGTGCCGGTGCAGCCGGAGCCCCAGCCGGATGCACCGCTGCGGAGCATCCGAAAGACCTTGCAGAAAAAGAGCATCCGCATAGCGGCGGCAGCGGTACTGGCTGTGCTGTGCGCTTTTGGGCTGGTGTTCTGGATGAGCGGCGCAAAAACGCCGGTGACGGCAGAACAGGCAAAGATTTGGACTTACAACAAAAAAGAAAATGAGGCCAACCTCTGTGTGCTGGAAGTGCAGGGCGAAAACGTCTGGCTGGAACTGGAAGGATCCTTTAACTGGGGCAAACCATCCGTTACCGTCCGGGCGGTGCGCTATACTTTCCCGCACATCCATGCCGCACTGGAAGGGCTGCTGGGCACATCGGCTTCCGATACCAGCATTACAGTCTCCGGTACGCAGCTGCTGACGGTGCAATGCGCCGACGAGACCCGCTATTACAGGGACGGTCAGCAGGTGGAGCGGTTCATCCTGAAAAAAGAGGATGGAACGCAGACCTATGTTTACGAATCTGAGGATGTGGTCACACAGGAACAAGGCGTGTTTGAGAAGGGCTGATTATGGACATTGAAACCATCTACCGGCTCTACTTCCGGGACGTCTGCCTGTTTTTGCAGGGGCTTACCCGCAGCGAGACGCTGGCCGAGGAACTGACGCAGGAGACCTTTTTCCGGGCGCTGGACGGCCTGAAAGACTATGACGGCAAGCAGGATGTGCGGGCGTGGCTGTTCACCGTAGCGCGCAACGCCTACTACGACCACTGCCGCCGCGCAAAGCACGCCGCCCCGCTGGAAGATGCCGAAACAAAAGCCGCCGAAAGCCCGGATATCGCGCAGCTGCTGGTGGACAAGGATGCCGCCTTTACGGTGCACCAGTGTCTGCACGCGCTGGAAGAACCCTACAAGGAGGTTTTCAGCCTGCGGGTGTTTGGCGAGCTGCCCTTTGAGCGCATCGGGGCTATTTTTGGCCACAATGCTGCATGGGCGCGGGTGACCTATTACCGCGCCAAGACTCGCATCCAGACCATGCTGGAACAGCGGAAATGATTGGGAATGCGCTCCGCGCGAACCCTCTCACGCCTTACGGCGTGCCAGCTCCCCCGAAAGGGGGAGCTTTTTTGTGTGGCGGCAAAGTTTGCCTGTCCGGGAGTTACCCCTTCTGTGAAAAAAGTGGCTCAGAAACGCCCGCAGGCGTTTCTGAGCCACAAATTATAATAATATTTTTTCCGCGGTTCAAGCCTTCTCAGAGGGCTTGCTCAGGTCTACACTGCGGATGATCTTGCGCACCGGCAGGATGCTCTTGGCGTTCATGGACAGCTCGTCCACGCCCATGCGCAGGAAGGTCTCGGTGAGGGCGGTGTCGGCACCCAGCTCACCGCAGATGCCCACCCAGATGCCGTGGCGGTGGCCCGCCTCAATGGTCATCTTGATGGCGCGCAGCACAGCGGGATGGTGCGGGTTGAAGAACGGCTCCAGCTTTGCATTCTGGCGGTCCAGCGCACAGGTGTACTGGGTCAGGTCGTTGGTGCCGATGGAGAAGAAGTCGCACTCGGCAGCCAGCTCGTCCGCGATCAGTACAGCGGCGGGGGTCTCGATCATGGTGCCCACCTCGATGTTCTGGCCCATCTTCACGCCCTCGGCGGTCAGTTCTGCGCGGCATTCTTCCAGAACAGCCTTGGCATCCTGCAGCTCCCGCAGGCTGGTGATCATGGGGAACATGATGCTCATGTTGCCGTAGGCAGAAGCACGCAGCAGAGCGCGCAGCTGGGTCTTGAAGAAGTCCCTGCGGGTCAGGCAGATGCGGATGGCGCGGTAGCCCAAAGCGGGGTTCTCCTCGTGATCCAGCTTCATGTAATCGACGGTCTTATCGGCACCGATGTCACAGGTACGGACGACCACCTTGCGGGGAGCCAAACTCTCCACCACCTGCTTGTAGGCCTCGAACTGGTAGTCCTCGGTGGGGAAGTCCTTGCAGTTCAGGTAGACGAACTCAGTGCGGAACAGGCCTACGCCGCCGGCATCGTTCTGCTGCACAGCACCCACATCGCTCATGCCGCCGATGTTGGCAAAGACATTGATGGTCTTGCCGTCCAGCGTGGTGTTGGGCTTGCCCTTCAGCTCCTGCAGCAGGGCCTGCTTCTTCTGATCTTCCTGCTGGCGCTTCTTCAGGCTCTTGAGCAGGTCGGGGGTGGGGTCAACGTAAACGCAGGCGTTGTAGCCATCGATGACCGCCATCTTGCCGTCCCAGTCGTCCTGAATGTCCTTGCACTGGATCAGGGCAGGGATGTTCATGCTGCGGGCCAGAATGGCGGTGTGGCTGTTGGAGCTGCCCTCACGGGTGATAAAGCCCAGCAGCAGGCTCTTATCCATGCGGACGGTCTCAGACGGGGCCAGATCCTCCGCGACCAGAATGCTGGGCTCGGTGCCCTGCAGGCTGGCGTTGTCCACCCCCTGCAGGATGTCCAGAATGGCCTGTGCGATATCGATGACATCTGCACTGCGGGCCTGCAAATACGGGTCATCCATGGCGGCGAACACCGCAGCCTGATTGTTGCCTGCCGTCTTGACGGCGTACTCGGCACACTTTTTCTGGCTGTTGATGATCTCCTTGATGGCATCCACAAAGTCGTCGTCTTCCAGCATCATGGCATGGATGTTGAACACCTCGGCGATGTCCTCGCCAGCCTCTGCCAGTGCCTTTTCATACAGCGCAGTCTGCTGCTCAATGGCCTTCTGCTGCGCTTCTTCAAAACGCGCCACTTCCGCTGCGGTATCCGCTACCTCTGCGGCAGAAATGGCAGTATCCTTTTTCTTGTAGATCTTGAGCTTGCCGATGGCGATGCCATTCAGGATGCTCTTACCGGTGCCTACCTGCATTGCACACTACTCCTTCTTCATCTGTGCCGGGGCCGCACTGCTCCGACAGTCCAAAAAAGCCCCCGCAGCTCACCCGCGAGGGCCTTCCTCATCTTAACTGCGGAATCAGACGTTCTCGGTCAGGAACTTCTGGATGGCTGCTGCTGCAGCTTCCTCGTCGTCGCCCTCGACCTTGACGGTAACGGTCTCACCCTGCTTTACACCCATGCCCATCAGAGCCATCAGCTTGCGCATATCGCAGCTCTTGCCGTCCTTTTCCAGGGTAGCGCTGCTGGCAAAGCCCTTGACGGTCTTGACGAGCAGGCCGGCGGGACGAGCGTGGATGCCGCATGCATCCTTAACGGTATACTGGAATTCCTTCATAATCATTTTCTCCTTACTTGATCCCGTGCGGCGCTTCTGCACTTGCACCAAACGCGGCCGAGCCGCGGCACGGTTGATACATCTATTATAAACCCTTGCCGGGAATTTTTCACCATTTTATATTGCTAATTTTTTATGCAAAATTTTGGTACAATTGAACATACAAATGTGACAAAAATGCACGCATTTCACTTTTTCTTCTGCTTGTGCGCAAATTTTAGGCAAATTGCGGCCTGATTTTGCATCAAAACCCGAAGCCGTTCCCGGTCGTTTCCGGCTTTGGCAAGTCGTTCCGGTGCTCATTCCACCGGGTAGCCCTCGGCATCCAGCGGCAGTTCCGTATAAGGCACAGCCTGCGGCACGGCATCCGGCTCACCGGAGGTCTGCTGTGCGGTCAATTCCTCGTCATGGCGTTCGCCCCAATCGCCGCTGTAGTCCTCGCCGGAGGTCTGCTGTGCCGGTTCACTTCCGGTCAGCTCTTCGTCGTGGCGCTCGCCCCAGTCGCCCTCGTAGTCCTCGCCGGAAGTCTGCTGTGCCTCAGCTTCCGCCATGGCGGCCTGCATGTCTTTCAGGCCCACCACAACGCCGGAGGGCCGTTCCAGCAGGTAAGCTCCCACGGCCTTTTTGCGGTACACCAACAGCACGCCGTAGCGGCTGGTCTCGCCGCTGCTTGCCGCCGGGATCAGCGCCGTCCATTTTTCCACGGTCTTGCCCTTGTAGCGTGCAAGGTCCATGCCGCTCTGCTGCACCACCCCGTTGAAGGCCGAAAAGCTGTCATCCCACTTGCGGGGGATCTTGACCTTGTCTGCCGTGATGGATGCGCCGTCCACATCCAGACCGTAGCCGGTGAACCATGTCTGGATGTCCTGTGCACTCTCAATTTTGTTCACCGCCGCCGAGACCGCAACGGTGCGGTGGCTGATGAACCGGCCCAGCAGGGCACTGCACACCACCAGTGCGCAGCACATGGCACCCAGACCCAGTTTTTTCAGGCTCGTTTTGCTCAACGTGACTACAAACATATCCCCATGCCTCCCCAGCCTGTTTATTGCTCTGAGAACAATTTATTCAGCACAGCTGGGGTGTATGACAAAAGGGCAGGTAAAACCTGCCCTTTTGTCAATATCGATCAATGTGCTTTTGTAAAATCTTCCGAGCTTACTTCGCCGTTCTGGCGGAGCACCTGTTTCAGCACCTGCATCACGCCGTATTCCCGGTGGGACGGTGCCAGAAACGACACCTGCGCCCGCAGCGGTCCGCTGCCGTTCTCCATCAAAAAGCCGTACTTCGCAGTGGTGAGCATCTCGGCATCGTTGTAGGTGTCGCCAAAGGCCATCATGCTGTCGGCCGGAATGCCCAGCAGTGCACCCACCTTTGCCAGTGCTGCACCCTTGTGCACACCGGGGTTCATCACGTCCACCCAGTTTCTGCCTGCCACTGCCGCCGAGAATGCACCGCCATTTCCGGTATGGAATGCGCCGTAGGTCCGGTCGAAGGCTTCCTGCGAGTCATCGTTGGGCAGATAGATGGTAAACTTATCCGCCGCCGCTTCCACCGCAGTCAAGTCATCCACATATTCCACCCGGGTATAAAAATTCTTGAAAACTTTATCGTATTTCTCGTCCTGCTTTTCCGCGTAGGCCGCCTGCAGTCCGCACAAAAGGCCCACGTCTCCGGTCTGCTTTGTGCTGCGGGCCAGCTGCCGCCAGCCCTCGGCAGGCATTTCGGACACAAACAGGTCTTTCCCCTTCCAGCGGGCAGCGCCGCCGTTGTCGCCAATGAGGATGATCTCCTCCAGCAGATCGGGGAACATCGTTTCCAGTGTGTACAGAGGCCGCCCGCTGGCGGCGGCAAACAAGATGCCCTGCCCGGCCAGTGCACGGATGGTCTCGGTAAACTTTGGCGGCAGCTGGCTGTACTCGTCCAGAAGGGTCGCGTCCATGTCCGATGCGATCAGGCGAATGCGGTCCATTGCAGTTTCCTCACTTATCCGATGTAGCTGATGTTCACGTCCATATCGCCCTTATAGCCGGGCAGGCGTGCCGTGCAGGTGCCCTGCCACAGGGCGCAGTCGATGGGGCTGCTGGCAACACCATAATGCGCGTTCCAGATGGTATATTTTTTCAGGCTGTTCAGATTGACACGCTTGCGGTACCACAGGGTAGAGGCATACACACCGGGTTTGTAGCCCTGTGCCTTGACCTCCTCACAGAAGGCGATGGCGCACTTGGTGCGGTCCTCCATACCCAGACCGTCGGCGCGGCCGGAACCATTGGAAGCGCCGGATGCTTCGGTGTCAAAGAAGATGGGGTAATCCAGCTTGCGTCCGTTCAGCACGTAGGCACAGGCAAAGGCTTCCTCCTTGGCTTCCTCCTCGGTGGTGGCCTGACTGAAGAAATACACGCCCACCTTCAGGCCCGCATTCTTCACATTGGTGAAATGCTCCTCGAACATGGGGTCCAGCACCAGCGTGCCGGAAGCACCATAGCCGCGGTAGCCGATGCGGACGATCACAAAGCTCACGCCTGCCTTTTTGATCTGGTTCCAGTCGATGTTCTTCTGATACTTGGAAACATCCACACCGAATGTCTTGCCATTTTCCAGCACACCGTCCGCATTGAAGGAATAGAGTTTATTGTCGATGCACTGGATGCCGGTCACCGGTTTGTTGGTGGTCTGGCTGTAGTAGTAGGTCTTGCCGCCGGAGGTACGCCAGCCGGAGTAGGCCGGCTCCGGCTGGGACTCGTCTTTGCCCAGCCAGCCAAACAGGAAATTGAACAGCCAGCTGAAAAAACCGTTCTCATCGCTCAGGTCGATGCACTGGGCCTCGGCGGCATCCATGGCACCGGCATCCAGCGCGGCACGGATCTCTTCCGGTGTCAGCACCACGCTGTTTTCCGGCGTGTGCTGGTTCGTGCTGTTCTCCTCCGCTTCAGTGGACTGTACAGGCGGTGCTTCCGGGTCCTGTGCAGCAAGCTCCGGGGTCTCCGTCTGCAGGGTGGGCATTGCCGTTTCCTGCTGTGCAGAAACAGTCTCGGTCACTGCCGCGGTACTTTCTTCCGGCTGTGCAGCCAGTGCCAGCGGTGCGCCCATTGAAAAGGTCATTGCCAATGCCAGAACTGCCGCTGCACACCGCGTTTTGCCGCGGGTGCCGCGGGCAGTCAGTTTATTCCAGAACATTTTTTTCATGCTGTGCTCCAAACCTCATGCATTTTTATCGGGATGCCGCCCTTCGCAAAAAGGGCAGCGTTTCATCTTCTCAATACTCTTTCAGTATACACCCGCGGGCAAGCCCCCGTCAATTGCCGCACACTGCAAAGCGCAGCTCCGAAAAGCTGCCGCCCCGGTATCAGAAAATGCTCCAAAACAGATACGTCTCAGCCCGCAAAAACATTGCACAAAGCCAAAAATTGCAGATATTTCCAGCAAAATCAGCATTTTGTCTTGCTGTCTTGACATGTGTATGGTATTATACTTGACATGCAGTTTTTGCATTGAATCCACCATCTTGAAACAGAAAGGCAGTTTCTCATGTCAAATGTGAAAGATTTCTTAAAACGCAAGGATATCGTCATCACCCCGCAGCGCTATCTCATTGAAGCGCTGGGTGCCATGGCGCAGGGCCTGTTTGCCAGCCTGCTGATCGGCACCATCATCAAGACGCTGGGCCAGCAGACCGGCCTTGGCGTACTGGTAGACCTTGGCGGCTACGCCACGGCCATGAGCGGCCCGGCCATGGCCTGCGCCATTGGCTGGGCGCTGCACTGCCCGCCGCTGGTGCTGTTCAGCCTGATCACCGTAGGCTACTCGGCCAATGCTCTGGGCGGCGCAGGCGGCCCGCTGGCCGTGCTCATCATTGCCATCGTGGCTTCCGAGCTGGGCAAGGCCGTGAGCAAGGAGACCCGCGTGGACATTCTCGTGACCCCGCTGGTGACCATTTTTTCCGGCGTGGGCCTTTCCATGCTGATCGCCGCACCCATTGGCACCGCCGCAAGTCAGGTGGGCACCCTGATCATGTGGGCCACCGAGCAGGCCCCGCTGGCCATGGGCATTCTTGTATCCGTCATTGTGGGCGTGGCGCTGACCCTGCCCATTTCCTCTGCCGCCATCTGCGCCGCGCTGGGCCTGACCGGCCTTGCCGGCGGTGCCGCCGTGGCAGGCTGCTGTGCCCAGATGATCGGCTTTGCCGTGATGAGCTACAAGGAGAATGGCGTGGGCGGTCTGGTCAGTCAGGGCCTTGGCACCAGTATGCTGCAGATGGGCAACATCGTCAAGAACCCCCGCATCTGGATCGCGCCCACACTGGCCAGTGCCATCACCGGCCCGCTGGCCACCTGCGTGTTCCACTTTGAGATGAACGGTGCCGCTGTGTCCTCCGGCATGGGCACCTGCGGTCTGGTGGGCCAGATCGGCGTGTACACCGGCTGGGTCAGCGACATTGCCGCCGGTACCAAAGCCGCCATCACCCCGATGGACTGGGCTGCCATGGTGCTGCTGTGCTTTGTTCTGCCCGCTGTGCTGAGTGTGATCTTCTGCGAGATCGAGCGCAAGCTGGGCTGGATCAAAGAGGGCGACCTGAAGCTGAACTGATTTTTAAGCGGAAAATTCTTTTTGCTTTTTGCTTTTTGATTGAGCAAATCCCGGCAGGCTGCGGTCTGCCGGGATTTGTCTTTTCACGGTTAAACACGCGGCTGCGCTCTGCACAGGAAGCGCTCAAACGATCTGTTTCCCGTCCAGCACCGCCTGTTTCAGGGTATCGCCTTCATACACCAGCTTGAGGGAGAAATAAGGCCGGTCCTCATTCAGCAGCCGGAAGAAGATCTTGTCGCCCTCCCAGATGGGCAGCTCAGCCGCCTTATCCTTCGGCACCCATTCCAACACGCCTTCCCTGCAGGCATCGCCCTGCACCATCTCGCCCGTCCATTCATCAGCGGTGTACAGGTGGATGAACTCGGTCATGTTGCCCCAAATAAAGGTCAGCAGACCCCGGGCGCGGAAGCTCTTCAGCGTCAGGCCGGTCTCCTCCTTCACTTCCCGCAGCAGGCAGTCCTCCGGGCTTTCAAACCGCTCAAACTTTCCGCCTACACCGATCCATTTGTCGTGGTTGTAGTCGTCCTGCTTTTTGATGCGGTGCAGCATCAGGTAGGCATCGTCCCGTTCCAGATAGCACAGCGTGGTGCTGAAAATGGGGAATTCGGGGTTCATGAAGGCTCCTAGATTCATTGCGTTCTCCTTTTGATCTTGTTTTTGTGGAAAATGCCGTTTTTCGCTGCGGCCCCTCCCGTGAAAAAACACCCCCGGCAAAGCCCGCAGGCTTTGCCGGGGTGCAAACCAAAAATAACTTTTTCCTCTGAATATGCCAGAGCAACGCGGCGGCAATTTAAAATCATTGCCCCTTCCGGCTTGCTCTTCCCTTGCCCGCATTGTTCAGCTTGCGCACAAGGTCGTTCTGATGCTTGCGCTGGCTTGGCGTGGGCTGCGGGTCTTTGGCCTCCTCGGCGCGGCGGCCGCTCTGGGCGGTGTCCGGATCGATGCGTTCCAGCGTCCACTCCTGATTGCCGCCTGCTACAAAGTTCCAGATCTGGGCCTGTGCACCGTTGGCGGTGTTCATGCCCACAAGGTCAATGTATTTATCCGCCAGCACATTGCGGATGCGGGTGCGCCCGCTGCGGGTGGGCTCCAGCGCCCAGCACTGGCTCAGCCCGCTGGTGCGGCTCCACTGGTGCAGCCATGTGCCCTCCACCACACCGCCAAGGGCCAGATCCATCATCTTTCCGGTAAAGCGGTTGCAGATGCGCCAGCGGCCCTCGCCTGCGTCCACGAACTGCCACTGCTGCCACGGATGGCCCGCATAGCTCCACAGCTGGATGGCCGCGCCGTTCTCGGTGTTGAAGTTCTTTACTTCCAGCACCTTCCCATTGGGGGCTTTGATGATATAAAATTCATTTTCCAGAATGACTGCCTGCGATGCCTTTGCCATAGAGCACGACTCCTTTCCAGTTTGGTAGCCCTATTATAACGTATTTACCCTTTGGCAGCAAGGATGCTTTTCCATAATCTTTTTACGTTTTATTGTGCATTTTGACATGATTCCCGCAACGATAACGTTTACGCGCAACAAAACCGTCTCTGCAGGGAATTTCTTTACACTCCGGCCCGTCTTGTGATACAATAAAGGCACATGCTTTAAGGGAGGGAATTGCCATGACCAACGAAACCTTGGAAACCATCAAAAACCGCCGCAGCTGCCGTGCCTATAAGCCGGAGCAGATCACAAACGAAGAACTGGATGCCGTGCTGGAAGCCGGCACCTACGCCGCCAGCGCCATGGGCCGCCAGAGCGCAAAGATCGTGGTCGTGCAGGACGCTGCCGCCCGCGCCCAGCTCACCCGCATGAACGCCGCTGTCATGGGCAGGGACACCGACCCTATGTACGGCGCTCCCACCATTCTGGTAGTGCTGGCCGATGCTCACGCCGCAAATGCCGTACCCGACGGCAGCCTTGTCATGGGCAACCTGATGCTGGCTGCAGCTTCGCTGGGGCTGGGCAGCTGCTGGATCAACCGCGCAAAGGAAGAGTTTGAAACAGAAGAGGGCAAGGCCCTGCTCCGGCAGTGGGGCATCGAGGGCGATTGGGTCGGCATCGGCCACTGCATTCTGGGCTACCCTGCTGCAGACCCCAAGCCCGCAGCACCCCGCAAGCCGGATTATATCGTAAAAGTGTAAGGAGAACTATGAAGCCTGATTACAAGCTGGTCGCCAAGGCCAAATATATCCACGCCACCGCCGACCTTGCCAGTGAACTCTGGCATGAGGTGTACAAGCGCTATTACCCCGCAAAACAGCTGGACACCCTTGTGGAAGAGCTGCAGAGCGCCGATGCCATTGAGGAGGACATCGACAACGATGTGAACTACTTCCTCGTGGTTCTGAGCGGCAAGACCATCGGCTACTTTGCGTGGAAGATGGAGAACACCGCCCTGCACCTGATGCACCTGTACCTCAGGCCCGAATACCGCGGCAAGGCACTGGGCCGGGACATCGTGCTCTCCTGCGAGCGGCTGGCCCGCGGCGAGGGCAAGGGCCGTGTGTGGTGCACCGTGCACGCCAAGGCCCTGCCGGTGCAGCAGTTCTTCAAGGCCCTGCGCTACCGCAATTTAAAGCCCGCCGAGCAGGAAAACGGCACCGTCCCCCGGGACGAAGTGGTATTTGAGCATACGCTGGGCTAAAAAGCCGCAAAAGCTATTGAAATTTCTCCCCGTTTGTACTACACTGGTGTAGTGTAATAAAGTGCCTGCCTGTGGGCGGCATCTGCAAAAAAGGAGAACGACATGGCAAAAGATCATCCTACCGGCCAGTCCGGTCTGTATCAGGCATTTTTGCAGCTCAAGACTCCGGAACAGTGTTACCGTTTTTTACAGGATGTGTGCAGCTATTCCGAGCTGAGCGCAATGGAGCAGCGCTACAACATTGCCGAGATGCTGGTGGACAAGCGCATCTACACCGAGATCATGGATAAGACCGGTGCATCCAGCGCCATCATCAGCCGGGTAAGCCGGGTGCTGAGTGCCGACGACAGCGTGTTGCGCGCCTTGCTGGAAGCGGAAAAAGCTGCCGACGATCAAAACTGAACTTCCACACAAACCATGCCGCGTGCCGCCCGTGCGGTATGCGGCTTTTATCATTCAACCGGGAAGGCAGAAGTCCCCACGCCAGCGGGGTACTTCTATCGTTTTTCCTCATGCGGCGCAGATGCGCCGTCTTCATCAGAAATCAGGGAGGTTTGATTTTTATGAGCAAAGCTGTTGTATTTTTTGCCGAGGGCACCGAGGAATGTGAAGCCCTGCTGGTGGTCGATCTGCTGCGCCGCGCCAAGGTGGAGGTGACCGTGGCCAGCGCATCCGGCAGCCGCGAGATCGTGAGCAGCCACAAGGTGCACATCACCGCCGACGCACTGGCCGAAGAGGTGGATTATTCGGATGTGGACATGGTGGTGCTGCCCGGCGGCATCCCCGGCACCCCGAACCTTGCCGCCAACAAGACCGTTACCGACACCTGCGTTTCCTTTGCAAAGAGCGGCAAAAAGGTAGCTGCCATCTGCGCAGCACCCAGCGTGCTGGCATCTCTCGGCCTGCTGGAGGGCAGAAAAGCCACGGCGCACGCCGGTTTCCAAGACAAATTGGCCGGTGCTGAGGTGCTGGATACCGAAGTGGTAGTGGACGGCAATATCACCACCAGCTACGGTCTGGGCGGTGCCATCCCCTTTGCGCTGGAGCTGGTGCGCCAGCTGGCCGGGCAGGCTGAGGCCGACCGCATCCAGAACGCCATCGCCTACCGCCACTGAGGGAGGAAACTGAAATGCGTTTTGTCACCTGCCGCCTGCCGGACGGCGTAGAAGATCCGGCCATTCTTTCGCCGGACGGCACACAGATCTGGCCGCTGAGCTGGCTGGGTCTTTCCTACGAAACCCTGTCCGACGCCATCCCCTTTCTGACCCCGCAGGTTCGGGCAGGCCTGCAGCTTGCCATTGCGGGCATCCCGGCCCTGCCCGTGGATGCCGTGCAGCTGCAAAGCCCCATCCCCTGCCCGGCGCAGGATGTGGTGTGCCTTGGCATCAACTACATGGCCCACTCGGACGAAGCGGAGAAATACTCTGCCGATGCCTTTGCAACCAAACATCAGGATGCCATTTATTTTTCCAAGCGCGTTTCCCGCGCTGTGCCGGACGGCGGCTTTATTGATGCTCACACCGACCTTGTGCAGAAGCTGGACTACGAATGCGAACTGGCTGTGGTTCTGGGCAAAGATGCCAGGGATGTGCCCGCCGGGCAGACAAAAGACTATGTGTTCGGCTACACCATCCTGAACGATGTTTCCGCCCGCGATGTGCAGACCGCCCACAAGCAGTGGTACTTCGGCAAGAGTCTCGATGGCTTCACGCCCATCGGCCCCTGCATCGTTACCGCAGACGAGTTCGGCACCTACCCGCCCAAGCTCGGCATCCGAAGCTTTGTCAACGGCGAAAAGCGGCAGGACTCCAACACCGGCCTGCAAATTTTTGACATCGACCATGTTATTCACGAGCTTTCGCAGGGCATGACCCTGAAGGCCGGCACCATCATCGCCACCGGCACCCCGGCAGGTGTGGGCATGGGCATGGACCCGCCGCAGTTTTTGAAGCCCGGCGACACGGTGCGCTGCGAGATCGACGGCATTGGCAGCCTGACCAACACCGTGCGGTGAGCACTGGCATTTGTGCCAAATATCCACTGCATTTTCCGTCTGTTTGCATGAAAATCCGCAGCGGCACTGCTCTTTTCGGAGCGGGTGTGCTATACTGGCTGTATGAATGAAAAATGCGGCCCCGGGCCGCAGAAGGGGTAAATGAAACATGAAAGAATACGCATTCGGCATCGATCTGGGCGGCACCACCGCCAAGATCGGCCTGTTCAAGACCACCGGCGAACTGCTGGAAAAGTGGGAAGTTCCCACCGACACCTCCAACGCCGGTGAGCACATTCTGAAAAATCTGGCCGCTGCCGTGCAGGGCAAAATGCAGGAAAAGGGCCTTGCCGCTGAGCAGGTAGAGGGCGTGGGCGTGGGCGTGCCCGGCCCTGTGCTGGACAGCCGCATCGTGCCCATCATCTGTGCAAACCTCGGCGGCTGGGGCAAGCATAATGTGGCCGAAGAGCTGAGCACCATGCTGGGCGGCATCAAGGTTCTGGTGGGCAACGATGCCAACGTGGCCGCTCTGGGCGAGATCTGGATGGGTGCCGCCAAGGGCTGCCGCAGCGCGGTCATGGTCACGCTGGGCACCGGCGTGGGCGGTGGTGTCATCGTCAACGGCAAGGTCATTGATGGCATCCACGGTGCCGGCGGCGAGATCGGCCACATCACGGTGGACCGCCACGAGACCGCTGCCTGCGGCTGCGGCAAGCACGGATGTCTGGAGCAGTATTCCAGTGCCACCGGCGTTGTGCGCTGCATGAAGAAGCTGCTGGACGAGAACCCGGATACCCCCTGCACCCTGCGCGGCACCGAGTTTGCCGCCAAGGACGTGTTTGATGCCGCCCGCAATGGCGATGCCCTTGCCGCCCGTGAGGTGGACGAGATGACCGACACGCTGGGTCTGGCACTTGCCAGCATCGCCGCCACCACCGACCCCGAGATGTTTATGATCGGCGGCGGTGTGTCCCGCGCAGGCGAGGTGCTGTTTGCCCCGCTGCGGGAGCATTTCAAGGTCTATGCCTTCAAGTCCTGCTGTGAGACCCCCATCGTGCCCGCTATCCTCGGCAACGATGCTGGTATCTATGGTTCTGTGCGCCTGATCGTGGGGGAATAATTCAGCGGTATTTTCTCAGAAACTTAAAAACCCGGAAACGACGGTCGTTTCCGGGTTTTTCTTTGTACGTTCAATAAAATTTACAGCATATCTTCCCCCGGCAGCTGATTCCACAGGCGGTAATAAACGCCCTGCTTTGCCAGCAGCTGGTCGTGGGTGCCGGATTCTACGATGCCCTCTTCGCCCAGCACGAGGATGCGGTCATAGTCCTTGATGGTGGTCAGGCGGTGGGCGATGGTCAGGGTTGTGCGGCCATGGGCCAGCTTTTCCAGGCTCTGACCCACCAGGATCTCGCTTTCGTTGTCCAGTGCGCTGGTGGCCTCGTCCAGAATGAGGATAGGCGGGTTCTTCAGGAACACCCGCGCAATGGCGATGCGCTGCTTCTGTCCGCCGGAGAGCTTGACACCGCGCTCGCCCACATAGGTATCAAAGCCATCCTTCAGGGCCAGAATGAACTTTTCCGCCCCGGCCAGACGCGCCGCTTCCATGATCTCTTCGCGGGTGGCACCGGGCTTGCCGTAGGCGATGTTCTGGGCCACCGTGCCGCTGAACAGATACACGTCCTGCTGCACGATGCCGATGTCCTGCCGCAGGCTCTTCAGAGTGACATGACGGATGTCCTGCCCATCGATCAGGATGCGGCCGCTGGTCACCTCGTAGAAGCGGGGGATGAGGTTGCACAGGGTGGTCTTGCCGCCGCCCGAGGGGCCGACCAGCGCCAGCCGTTCGCCCGGCCGGATATCCAGACTGACGTTGTGCAGCACCTTGTTGTGGTCGTCCGGGTACTCAAAGCTGACGTTTTCAAACCGGATGTCACCGGGGCCGGGCTGCAGCGGTACCGCATCCGGGGCATCGCCGATGGTCACAGGGGTGTCCATGATCTCGGCAAAGCGCTCGATGCCGGTCATGCCGCGCTGGAACTGCTCGGCAAACTCCACGATGCGGCGGATGGTGGCAATGAGGGTGGTGACGTACAGCATATAGGCCACCATGTCACCGGCGGTGATCCTGCCGTACACCAGCGAGAGGCCGCCTGCCAGAATGACCACCAGATACATCAGGCCGTCGAACAGGCGGGTGGAGGTGTTGAAGGCACCCATGGCGTAGTAGCCGAGGGTCTTGATCTGCTCAAAATCCCTGTTGCCCTTTGCAAACTTCTCGCGTTCCTCATCCTCGGCGGCAAAGGCCTTCACGACACCCTGCCCCAGCAGGCTGTCCTCGATGGTGGAGTTCAGCTCGCCGATCTGCACGCGCTGCTGGCGGAACCGCGCCCGCAGCCGTCCGTTCAGGTAAACGGACACCACGCCCATCAGCGGCACGCAGGCGAACACCGCCAGCGTCAGCGGCACACTGGCCCGGCACAGGATAATAAAGGATACCACGATCTTGATGGCCGCAATGAAAAATTCCTCCGGGCAGTGGTGGGCGAACTCGGTCACATCGAACAGGTCGTTGGTGATGCGGCCCATGATGGTGCCTACCTTGGTGTTGTTGTAGTAGGTGTGGTCCAGCTTGAGCAGGTGGTCAAAGGCATCGCGGCGCATATCCGTCTCGATGTGCACGCCCATGATATGACCGATGCTGGACATGTAATAGCTGGCTGCACCGTCGATGATGCGCAGCACAAAATAGAGTGCTGCCAGCCGCAGCACGATGCCCGCCGTCAGGGTGATTCCCACGCCCATGGCGGCGTTGGTGATGGTGCTCATGATCTTGGGCAGCACGATATCACACAGGGTGGTCAGCGCTGCACAGAACAGGTCCAGAAACAGGGTCATTTTGTACTTTGCCAGATAGGGCAGAAAACGCCGGATCAGCGCACCGCTGCCTGCGTGGTGCGCCCCGGGGTCGTTGATCTTGGTTTTTGACATGGTTCCTCCTGTTGTAAAACCCTCTCAGGGGAGGTGGCATTGCGCAGCAATGACGGAGAGGGTTCGTTCTCTTACTTTTTACTGTAATCCCGCTCGCCGTAGATGGCGGTGCCGATGCGCACAAGGGTGGCACCCTCCCGGATGGCGTTTTCAAAGTCGCCGCTCATGCCCATGGAGAGGGTCTCCATGGACACGTTGGAATAGCCGCGCTCTCCGGCCTGCGCAAACAGCTTGTACACCTCGGCCAGATAGCGGCGGTTGCGGGCATCGTCGTCGTTCACGGGCGGAACGGCCATCAGCCCCTTGACCCGGATGTGCTCCTGTGCGGCAGCAGCATCCAGCAGCGGCCAGAGCGCTTCCGGTGCCACGCCGGTCTTGCTCTCCTCGCCGCCGATGTTCACCTCCAGCAGCACGTTCTGCACGATGCCGGCCTTGGCTGCTTCCTTCTCGATGGAGTTCAGCAGATGCTCGCTGTCCACGCTTTGGATGAGGCTGGCACGGCCCAGCACTTTTTTAATTTTGTTCGTCTGCAGATGGCCGATAAAGTGGCTGGGCTTGCCGCAGTAAGCACCTGCGTCAAAGTTTGCGCACAGCTCCTGTACATGGTTCTCACCGAACACATCAATGGGCAGGGCTGCGCTTGCAGCCACGGTCTGTGCCGTGCGGGTCTTGCAGGCGGCGCACAGCTGCACCGCTGCCGGGTCGCGGCCTGCTTCACGGGCCGCGGCTGCCATCTTTTCCCGGATCTCTGCCACGGCCTCCTGCATCTGTTCCAGATTCTTTTCTGCCATGATGCTCAGTCCTCCTCGGTATACTTGGCGCGTTCGCCGCCGATGAGCTTCGGGCGGGTGCGGGCACACAGAATGTTCGCTTCACCAATTTTGGAAAGGCTCAGCCGCACCGGCACAGCCACCCGCTTCAGGTGCATCCCGATCAGGGTGCCGCCGATATCAATGCCTGCATGGGCACGGATCTCTTCCACGGCCACAGGCTCCCGGAACTTCTTCCAGCAGGTAGTGGCCCAGCTGCCGCCTGCGTGGGGGCGGGGCACCACGCACACCTCTTCCCAGCCGTATTTTTCGGCGGCTTCGCGCTCGATGATAATAGCGCGGTTCAGATGCTCACAGCACTGCGCGGCCAGCCAGATGCCGTTTTCGGCCAGCACTGGGGCAATGCCCGCGTACACGGCCTGCGCGGCTTCCAGACTGGAATCCTTGCCAATGTGCCCGCCCACGATCTCGCTGGACGAGCAGCCCACCACGAACACATCGCCCTTTTTCAGCTTTGCTTCGGCCAGCAGTTCGGTCACTGCCTGCCGGGCCTGCGTCTCGATCTGTTTTTTGAATTCTTCTGTCATAAAAAACACCTCGGTTTTTATCAAAGATCAAAGATTTGCACTGCGCACCTTTTCGCTGCCTGCAAGGCCGAGATACAGCCTGCTCTCCACCGGGCACAGAGCTGTCACACCGCCTGCACCCTTGCTGGAGACCGTCCGCTTCCAGCTGCCGTCTGCCGTATCCACAGCTTCCGCGCAGGGCGCATCGGCAGGCAGGCTGAACAGCTTTTCCTGCAGATTCCGGCCTGCACGCAGGGCAATGCCCCGCAGCAGAGTGCTGTCGGCGTTCTTTTCCAGCCAGCTGCTGCGCGCCCACCGGTAGCCGATGTACAGGATGCCGTCTGCATCCACAGCAAGCGCACCGGGATACCCCGGCAGGCCGGAAACAAAGCTCTGGCAGTTTTTACCGCCCGCCGTCAGGTCGCGGGCATCGGCGGCAGCGCTCCACACGCAGCGGTTCCCAAGGTCAGCCACGAACAGCGTGCTGCCGTCCCGGCTCAGGGCCAGCCCGGAAGCACCGGCCACACCGCCCAGCACCTTCTGCACCGTGCGTGCTGCCGGGTCGTATACATACACGCAGCCCGTGCCGGTGTGGGCCAGCAGTTCGGTGCGCAGGGTGCTTTCCAGCCCGTTTGCGGCGCTGGCACTGGCAGCAACGGCAAAGTAGATCCTGCCGTCCGGCGCGGCTTCCACCGCCGAGACTGCGCCCAGCGGTGCACCGTCGATCTGGGTCACTACCTGCTCCACCGCCGTGCCCCAGCTGTCGTGGGCGGCGCGGCACAGGCTGCCGCCGCCGGGCGTGAGGATGCTCAGCCACAGGTCCCCGCTGCCGTCAAAGGCAAAACCGGTCAGCTCACCGTCCACGGAAAGGATAGCCGCATCGTGTCCGCCGTCGGTGCGTACAAGGTCGCTCGTGCGCTTTTTTAAGGCTGCCCCGTCGTATGCTGCGGCATACACAAGGCCGTCCTGTGTGCGGATGCAGTCCACACCCTGATATTCGCCCAGATCCAGCGTTCCCTTATGATCGGTGGCAAGGGCCGTCTGTGCTGCACCGGTGTCCTGCCGGACATCCGGCGCGGTGTAGCCTTGTGGCGGCGTATCGATGGGCCGGAACACCAGTGCATACACCAGCGCCAGCAGAATGCACACGCCAAACACCGTGCTGGCCGTGCGGAACCGCTTGAGCAGCGCGTCCCGCTCCACCGCCATCTGGGCCGCATACTCGGCACGGCGGCGGGCGGCGCGGGCATTGGCGCGGTTTGCCCGGCGCATCCAGCGATCCACGAACAATGCCACCTGCGGCCCGATGGTGAGCGACGCAATGGCAAGGATGAGCAGAAATTCAACAAGTCCGATCCTCATAGGGCTTTTTCCTTTATCTTCAGAGCTTTTTCAGGGGGGGATATCCCCTTATCGTTTCAGTATAGCATCTGTGGCGCGGCAGTTCAAGCACCCAACTCTGTCTCCCGGCTTTTGCCGCCGCCTGCCGCCTTTTTCTTCCTCTTTCCTGCCAAAGCCTTTTTTGCCGTGCTGAAATATGCTATACTGATTATAAATATGGCATTCTGCACCGGAATGCCGCGTGTCAGTGTAAAAGAGGATAACATGGAAGCATTCAAATATCATGTGCAGCCGGGCCGCTACCGGCATTTCAAGGGCAACGAATACGAAGTGCTGGGCATGGCCCGCCACAGCGAGACCGAAGAGGAAATGGTGGTGTACCGCGCCCTGTACGGGGAACGCGGGCTTTGGGTGCGTCCTGCCGCCATGTGGTGCGAGACCGTGGAGCGGGACGGCAAAGTGCAGCCGCGCTTTGTGCGCATTGAGGAGTGAACCGGCAGTTTTTGCCGATGGGATAAAACGGAGGGTGATACTTTTGTACAGTGAACAGAAACAGGCGCTTGCCGCCGAACTGAGCTTCAAGCATCCGGCGGTGCTGGCTGTCAGCGGTGCCGCAGGCAGCGGCAAGACCGCTCTGCTGGCCGCGCTGCTGCCGGTGCTCAAGAGCCGCGGGCTGAAGGTGGGCGTGATCCGCGAGGCTGACGATCTGCGCCTGCCCGCCGAGACCGACCGCCTGCATGAGGCCGGTGCCGAGGGTGTGGCCGTGTTTACTGCCGGGCGCTATCTGCTCACCGAGCAGTTCCGCCTGAACGAGCAGGACCTGCTGGCTTTGTTCGAGCGCCACGGCTACGACCTTGTACTGCTGGAAGGCTTTGGCGACAGCGGCTGGGCCAAGATCGAGGTGGTGCGCAGCTCGGTCAGCCCGGTGGGCACCGCGTTCCAGCCCATGGCAATCGTGGGCGATGTGCCGGGCGCTGATTTTGCACTGGACGATCCTGCTGCTCTGGCAGACTGGATCGAGAACCAGATGCCGTCCCTGTAACGGAGGTTCTGCATGAAACTCATCCGTACCGAAGACGCTGTCGGGCAGGTGCTCTGCCACGACATCACACAGATCATTCCCGGCCAGTTCAAGGGAGCACGCTTCCGCAAAGGGCACATCGTCCAGCCGGAGGATATCCCCGTGCTGCTCTCCATTGGCAAAGAAAATCTCTATGTCTGGGAGAAGCGCCCCGGCATCCTGCACGAGGACGAAGCCGCTGCCCTTTTGTACAAGGCAGCGGCGGGCCGCAACATCCACGGCACTGAGCCGAAGGAAGGCAAGATCGAACTGGTTGCCGACTGCGACGGTCTTTTGAAGATTGACCGCGCCGCCCTGCTGGCTGTGAACCGCACACCCCAAATGATGATCGCTGTCATCCACGGCGACCTGCCCGTGAAAAAGGGCCAGAAGCTGGCCGGCACCCGCATCATCCCGCTGGTGATCGAGCAGGAGAAGATGGATGCCATGCAGGCTGCGGCAGGCAGCGAACCCATCCTGAACGTGCTGCCTTTCCACCCGAAAAAGTTTGCGGTCATCACCACCGGCAGCGAGGTGTTCAAGGGACGCATCGAGGACAAATTCACCCCCATTCTGGTGGGCAAGCTGGCCGAATACGGCTGCGAGATGACCTATCACAAAACCTGCGACGATGACCCCGCCGGGATCACCGCCGCCATTCTGGAAGCAAAGGCCGCAGGCTGCGAGCTGATCTTTACCACCGGCGGCATGAGCGTAGACCCCGACGACCGCACGCCGCTTGCCATCAAGAACACCGGTGCCGAGATCATCACCTATGGCGCACCGGTGCTGCCGGGTGCCATGTTCCTTGTGAGCTATCTGGACGGTGTGCCGGTGTGCGGCCTGCCCGGCTGCGTGATGTACGCCAAGCGCACCATTTTTGACCTGCTGCTGCCGCGCCTGCTGGCCGACGACCCCATCACTGCCGAGGACATTGCCCGGCTGGGCGAGGGCGGGCTGTGCTTAGGCTGCGCCGAATGCCACTGGCCCAACTGCGGCTTCGGGCATTGCTGAGGACAGCTTGCTCGCCCTCTCCGTCTTTGCTTCGCAAATCCACCTCTCCCAAAGGGAGAGGCCTTGGCAAAGAGATGAAACTTGCGTGGACTGCCAAGGGCTCCCACTTTGAGGAAAGACTTCCCCCGCGCCGGGGGAAGATGTCGCGCAGCGACAAAAGGGGGAATCTGGCGAACGTATGTGAGCCTGAGAGGGCGAGGACGTTTGAAAATTTGATTCACTTTAACAAGAAAGATACGATCTTTATGAACGAAAACAATCTGACTCATTTTGATGCGTCCGGCAGCGCCGTGATGGTAGATGTGAGCGAAAAGCCCGTCACTGCACGGCAGGCTGTGGCCCGCGGCATCATCACTATGAATGCGGCAGCCTTTGCCGCTGTTCGGGACGGCACCGCCCAGAAGGGCGACGTGCTTGGCGTGGCCCGCATTGCAGGCATCATGGCGGCCAAGCGCACCAGCGAGCTGATCCCCCTGTGCCATCCGCTGCCGCTGAGCAAGCTGACTGTGGATTTTCACCTTCTGCCCGAACAGCAGGCCGTAGAGGCCGTGTGCACCGCCAGGACCATCGGCGTGACCGGCGTGGAAATGGAAGCTCTTACCGGCGTTTCTGCCGCGCTGCTCACCATCTACGATATGTGCAAGGCCGTGGATAAGGGCATGGAGCTGGGCGAGATCCACTTGGTCGAGAAGACCGGCGGCAAGAGCGGGCACTATGTGCGGGCCGAGGGCGGCTATGTTTGATGCATACGGCCGCAATATCCACTATCTGCGCCTTTCGGTCACCGACCTGTGCAACCTGCGCTGCCGCTACTGTATGCCGGACGGCGTGCCAAAGCTGGCCCACGAAGATATTCTGACCTATGAGGAATTTCTGCGGCTGGCTGCGCTGTTCGCCCAGTGCGGCATCGACACGGTGCGCATCACCGGCGGTGAACCGCTGGTGCGCCGGGGCGTGGAACAACTGACGGCGGGCCTGAAAGCCATTCCCGGCATCCGCCGCGTTGCCCTTACCACCAACGGCGTGCTGCTGGCCCAGAAGCTGCCCGCCCTGCTGGCGGCGGGCCTTGACAGCGTGAACATCAGCCTTGACACCTTACACCCGGAGACCTTCCGGCGCATCACCGGCAAAGACGAGCTTGCCGCCGTGCAAAACGGCATCCGGGCGGCCCTTGCCAGCGGCATTCCGGTCAAGCTGAATTGTGTGCCGCAGCCCGGCGTGAACGAGGGCGAGCTGGAAAGCCTTGCTGCCTTCGCACAGGAGCATCCGCTGCAGGTGCGCTTTATTGAGATGATGCCCATTGGCTTTGGTGCCGGGCTGCCCGGCCTTTCCGGCCCGGAACTGCTGGAGCGCTTTTACCGCCGCTGGCCGCAGCTGCAGCCGGTGACCGGTGCGGCCTTTGGCGATGGGCCGGCGGTGTATTATTCTGCGCCCGGCTGGCGCGGCAGCATCGGGTTGATTGCTGCCGTGCACGGCAAATTCTGCGCTTCCTGCAACCGTGTACGGCTGACAAGTCAGGGCTTTCTGCGTCCGTGCCTTGCCAGCGAATCCGGCACCGACCTGCGTGCTCTGCTGCGCAGCGGCGCGGACGACGCGGCCCTTTTGCAGGCCATTCAAAACACGATTCTGGCAAAACCCCGGGAACATCACTTCGGCCAAGGCTCCATGCCCGCCACACGAGGGATGTACCGGATCGGAGGATAACACAAATTTATGGGTAAAATTCTGGCTATCTGCATAAGCCCCCGGCGCGGCACCTTGAAAACGCCGGTGCCGTCCGCTGTTCTCACCCCGGAGTGGGGTATTGTGGGCGATGCCCACGGCGGCAGCTGGCACCGTCAGGTCAGCCTGCTGAGCGCGGAAAAAATTGAAGCTTTCCGTCAAAAGCTCTGGGTGGACTACGGTGCCTTTGGCGAAAATCTGGTGGTGGAAGGGTTCGATCTTGCCACCCTGCCGGTGCCCAGCTTTTTTGCCATTGGGGATGCCGTGCTGGAAATGACCCAGATCGGCAAGGAGTGCCACAGCGGCTGCGCCATCCGCCAGCAGACCGGCGACTGCATCATGCCGCGGGAGGGCGTGTTCGCACGGGTGGTAAAAGGCGGCACCATCCACACCGGCGACGAGATGAAGCTGCTGCCCACCCCGGCAGATCTGCCCCTGCGCGCGGCGGTGATCACCCTTTCCGATAAGGGCAGCCGCGGCGAACGGGAGGACAAAAGCGGCCCGCTCATTGTGGAAATGCTCACCGCCACAGGCTACAAGGTGGAGGAAGCGCTGCTTCTGCCGGACGATGCCGCCCAGCTCAAAACCCAGCTGCTGCGCCTTGCGGATGCCCGTCAGGTGAACCTGATCCTCACCACCGGCGGCACCGGCTTTGCACCCCGGGATATCACCCCGGAGGTGACTTTGAGCGTAGCCGAACGCAACGCGCCCGGCATTGCCGAGGCCATGCGGTACCATAGCCTTACCATCACACCGCGCGGGATGCTGAGCCGTGCCGCCAGTGTGCTGCGCGGCAAGACCCTGATCGTGAACCTGCCGGGAAGCCCCAAGGCCGTAAAAGAAAACCTCGAGTACATCCTGCCCAGCCTTGCGCACGGCATCCGCCTTGCCGCCGGGCTGGACGGCGAATGCGCCCGGAAGTAAAAAAGTATCCCGGTGGGCGGCACCGCATCCTGTACCGTATCAAATGCAAAGATTCATTTTAAAAACAGGAGCGCTTATCATGAACAACACTAAAATTTCCCGCCGCAGCTTTCTGGCTGCTGCCGGTATCGCCGGTGCCGCTGCGGCCCTGACCGCCTGCGGCTCCTCCGCTTCCAGCACTGCATCTTCCGTGGCAGGCTCTGCCGCTGCTTCTTCTGAAGCTACCGGTGGATCCATGGAGCTGATCGTGTTTGCCGCCGCATCCCTCACCGAGACCCTCACCGCCATCGGTGAGACCTACTCGGCAGAACACCCGGAGGTGACCTTCCGCTTCAACTTCGACTCCTCCGGCACCCTCAAGACCCAGATTCAGGAAGGCGCGGACTGCGACCTGTTCATCTCCGCCGGTCAGAAGCAGATGAACCAGCTGGACAGCACCGCTTCCGCCGATGTGAACACCGAAGGACTGGACTTCGTGGACAGCGATTCCCGCGTGGACCTGCTGGAGAACAAGGTCGTTCTGTGCGTGCCCGAGAATGGCGATAAGGGCATCGACAGCTTCGATTCTCTGGCCGAGCACCTCAAGGCCGGGGACATTCTGTTCTGCATGGGCAACAGCGATGTGCCCGTGGGCCAGTACACCCAGAAGATCCTTGCCTACTACGCTCTGGACGAGGAAGCACTGGCCGCAGCCGGTGTCATTACCTACGGCTCCAACGTCAAGGAGGTCACCACCCAGATTACCGAAGCCAGCGTGGATGCCGGTGTCGTGTACTGCACCGATGCCTACAGCGCAGGCCTGACCCCCGTGGATGAGGCCACCAAGGAGATGTGCGGTCAGGTCATCTATCCTGCCGCCGTGCTGAAGGCCGCCCCCAACGCCGAGGCTGCCAGGGAGTTTCTGGCCTATCTGCAGACCGACCGCGCCGCCACCGTGTTCGAGAGCGTGGGCTTCAGCGCACTGTAAATCCGTTGTTTTTCAGAGCTTCCCCTCCGGGGGAAGCCTTTTTATTCGGAGGTATCATTTATGGACTGGTATCCCCTTTGGAACAGCCTGCGCATCGCCCTCGTCAGCTGCGCGGCGGTGTTCTTCCTTGGCATTTTTACCGCCTACTATATTGCCAAGCTGCCGCGCACTGTCAAGGGCGCGCTGGACGTGGTGCTCACCCTGCCCATGGTGCTGCCGCCCACGGTGGTGGGCTATTTTCTACTGCTTTTGTTCGGCGCAAAGCGGCCGCTGGGTGCCTTTTTCATGGAGCATTTCGGCGTGAAGCTGGTCATGAACTGGTACAGTGCCATCTTTGCATCCATCGTGGTGGCCTTTCCGCTGATGTACCGCACGGCGCGCGGCGCGTTTGAAAGCTTTGACGAAACGCTGGCATGGTCAGCGCAAACGCTGGGCCAGTCGGACGTGTGGATCTTCTGGCGGGTGCGGATGCCCTGCTGCCGTCAGGGCATTCTGGCCGGCACGGTGCTGGCCTTTGCCCGCGCGCTGGGCGAGTACGGTGCCACCAGCATGATCGCAGGCTACACCCCCGGCAAGACCGCCACCATTGCCACCACCGTGTACCAGCTGTGGCGCACCAACGACGAAGCCGGTGCCATGCGCTGGGTGCTGGTGGATATCGTGATCTCGGCAGTGGTGCTGCTGGCCGTGAATCTGCTGGAGAAAAAACAGAAAGCAGGTGGCCGCGCATGAGTCTTGAAGTGAACATTACCAAAAAGCTGGATGGCTTTACCCTTCACGCCAACTTTGCCGCGCGCAGCACCGCCACGGCCATTTTGGGCGCGTCCGGCTGCGGCAAAAGCATGACCCTGCGCTGCATTGCCGGTATCGTAAAGCCGGATGCGGGCCGCATCGTACTGGACGGCCGGGTGCTGTTTGACAGCGCCCAGCACATCGACCTGCCGCCGCAGCAGCGCGGCGTGGGCCTGCTGTTCCAGAACTACGCACTGTTCCCCAACATGACCGTGGAGCGGAACGTGCTCTGCGGCCTGAAAGCCGAAAAAGACAAGGCCGCCCGCAAGGCCCGCTGCGCCGAAATGCTGCAGGCCATGCGGCTGGAATCCCTTGCCAAGCGCTACCCGGCCCAGCTTTCCGGCGGACAGCAGCAGCGCACCGCGCTGGCACGCATCCTTGTGGGCAGGCCCAAAATTCTGATGCTGGACGAGCCGTTCAGTGCGCTGGACAGCTACCTGCGCGAGGAAGTGGAGGGCGAAGTGGGCAGCCTGCTGGCCGGGTTTGGCGGCACGGCGCTGCTGGTCACCCACAACCGTGACGAAGCCTACCGCCTGTGCCGGGATATGATCGTGATGGATGGCGGGCAGGTGCTGCGCACCGGCGGCACCAAAGAGGTGTTTGCAGACCCGCAGAGCACCACCGCCGCACGGCTGACCGGCTGCAAGAACATTCTGTCCTGTACCCGCGTGGATGCCCACACCGTGCGCCTGACCGGCTGGGATGCGCCCCTTCACCTTGCCGCCGAGGTGCCGGAAACCTGCACCGCCGTGGGCATCCGCGCCCACGACTTTGCCCCCTGCGCACCAGCTGCGCCGAACGCTCTGCCGGTGCAGCTGAACTCCACCAGCGAGAATCCCTTTGACTGGAACCTGATCTTTACCGCGCCGGACGGCACCACCCGCCTGTGGTGGAAGGTGAGCAAGACGAACCTGACCGCTGCGTCGCCGGAGGCACCGGCGTTTCTGGGCACTGCACCGCAGAACATCATGCCGCTGGGGTGACGGACAGCGTAAAAACCGCTCTGCAGGGCGCTGTGGAAAGCAGCGGCTTTGCAAAGCCGCACAGCACATCCCACGGCCAAACAGCCGCACCTTATCCACAAGCTCACTATTATATGCGCCAAACTCGGAATTGTGCAGGTCGGAAAGCACCACCATCCGGCTGGGCCTGCGGTCTGCCCTGCAAACTCCGGCTGTGCAGGGCCGTTTTTCTGTGGTATACTGGTACTGGAAGCAGCCCGCCGCTGCGGGCACTTTTTTGAAAAGCATTCACGCAAACTTCACAGCTTTTTTTTATTCTTGCTGTATGATATTCTGGTCAAGAAGTCTATTATTGAGGAAGGTGTCTGTATTATGGCTAAGATCCTGATCGTTGACGATGAGCCGCGTATCCGCGAGCTGATCCGTGAACATTTACAATATTCCGGTTATATCTGTGAAGAAGCCGCCGACGGAACAGCTGCGCTGACCCAACTGTCCGGCGGGGCCTTCGATCTGGTCATTCTGGACCTGATGATGCCGTTCATGGACGGTATGACCTGCCTGCGGGAGATGCGCGCCCGCCACATCAACACGCCAGTCATCATCCTGACCGCCCGCGGCGAGGAATACGATAAGCTGGCCGGCCTGGAGAGCGGTGCCGACGACTACGTTGTCAAGCCCTTCTCTCCCCGTGAGCTGGTAGCCCGCGTCAAGGCCGTGCTGAACCGCACCATGCCCAAGCCCGCCGCTGCCTCCGACACCATGACCTTTGGTGAGCTGACCATCGACACGGCCAGCCACACGGTGCGCGTTTCCGGCGAGGAGGTGGCCCTGACCCCCAAGGAGTTCGACCTGCTGGTGTTCCTTGCTTCCAACAAGGGCATCGCCCTCAGCCGTGAAAAGATCCTGCAGAAGGTGTGGAACTACGACTATTTTGGCGAGGACCGCACCGTGGATACCCATGTCAAAATGCTGCGGGGCCATCTGGGCAAGTGCCGCAGCTACATTGCTACCGTGTGGGGCATCGGTTACAAATTCGACCCCGACGCAACGCGCTGATAAAGGAGCGGAGGATTCATGCGGCACCATCACTCCCCCGGCATCCGCGGCCAGCTGATGTGGTTTTTGTGTTGTATCTGTCTGTTCCTGCTGGCACTGGTGTGGTTTCTGTCCACCCAGCTGCTGGAACCGCTGTACACCAAGCACATTGAAAAACAGCTGACCACTCAGGCAGAAAGCATCACCGCCGAGCTGGACAAGGCTATTGCAAACGGCGAATCCCTTTCGGCATGGTCTTTTGGCCATCTTACGGTCAACACCACGTTTTTTGACCGGCTTGCCACTCAGCTGTACGCCAGCGGTTCGCTGAACAGCTTCTGTGTGGATATTTCCGATACCACCATGCGCACGATCTATAAGATCGAGAACCAGTCCTACTGCAACCTGCACGAAACGCTGCTCTCGGATTCCGCCAACAACGATATGATCGTTTCCACCGCTGTGGCCATGCGCAAGAAATGCCGCACCACCGGCGGCTTTGTGCAGACCCTGAATCCGCCGCGGCTCTCTGGCTCGGCACAGCTGCTGGTAGGGCGCAACACCTCCGGCGGCGAGTACACCGTTCTGGTCACTACCAGCCTTGTGCATGTGGCCGAAGCCGGCAAGGTGCTGAGCACCGTGCTGCCCATGGCAGCGGCGCTGATCTTTGCCTTTGCCATGACGGCGGCATGGCTGTTCAGTGAGTGGTTCACAAAGCCGCTGCGCCAGCTTTCCAGCGCTGCCCGCCAGATGGCCATGGGCAACTATGCCGTGCAGGTGGATACCCGCCGCAGCGATGAGCTGGGCGATCTGGCCCGGGACTTCAACCACATGGCAAGCGAGGTGCAGCATTCTTCGCAGATGCAGCGCGACCTGCTGGCCAACGTCTCCCACGACCTGCGCACCCCGCTGACCCTTATCAAGGGCTATGCCGAGACGGTGCGCGACATTACCGGCGACGACAAGGCCCACCGCGATGAGCAGATGAACATTATCGTGGACGAGACCGACCGCCTGACCGCACTGGTCTCCAGCGTGATGGAGCTGAGCAAGGTGACCAGCGGTGCCGACAAATGCGAGCGCGTGCACTTTGATATGGGCCAGCTGTGCGACGAGGTGAGCGAACGGTACGATGCCATCTGCGCCCAGAACGGCTGGCAGCTCCAGCTGGAGCTGCCGGACGAGGAACTGCCCGTTTACGCAGACCCCAACATGATGCAGCGCGCACTGCATAACCTGCTGGGCAACGCCATGCACCATATCGGCAAAGACGGCATCTTCATCCTGCGGGCCCAGCGCTGCACCGAGGGCGTGCGGATCGAGGTGGAGGACCACGGCCCCGGCATCTCTGCCGACGACCTGCCCTATATCTTTGATCGGTACTACCGCTCCCGTTCGGATGCCGGCAAGCAGGGCACCGGTCTGGGCCTTTCCATCACCAAGGCCATCTTCCAGCAGCACGGCTTCCGCTTTGGTGTGCAGAGTGCCATTGGCATGGGCACTACGTTCTGGTTCATCATGAACGATCTGCCCGCCAATGCAGCCGAGATGGCCGGGCAGGAATAATCAGGAATAATTTTAAAGCCGGGATGACCGTGTGGTCGTCCCGGCTTTTGCTTTTTCTATAGAGCATCGTTTCTGCCCGCAATGCTGCGGCCATTCCAAATAATTTACTGGCTGGAATCTGCCGTGTGATAAATCCCGAATGTATTATCCGGTGCGGGCATTTCCACCCGGGAGGCACGATCATTCACAGCCCACATCATCCAGCCCATTGCAGCCAGTGCCGCCAGAATGATGATCCATTTGACAAAATTCGGCAGTTTTTTCATAGAAGATCCTTCAAATCCGTTTTATACTTTATTTTATATTTTCCGCTTTTATTCCGGTCTGCAAAGCTTCCGTGCACATCTGAGCAGCTCTTCGGCCTGCTGGCTGTCCAGCTGCTTCACCCATGCACCGCGCGGCACAGCGCCTGCGCCGGTGCTGCCCGCTTCGGCAAAGCTGGCAAGGTCGGAGTCGGTGCGGCTCTGCCATGCGGAAAAGCCTTCCGGTGCAATGTGGCCCCCCAGACGGCAGTCCAGCACAGCCGTTTTACCGGTGGGCCGCCACGGCCTGCCCAGAAACACCGTGCCCGCCGGGCAGTCGTCCGAAACAAAGTCGCAGTCCCAGAACACAAAGCCGAGGCCATCGGCACGGCCCGAGGGAGCCGTGACATAGCTGGCGGGCAGGTGGTTGTTCACGGTGCGGATGGTGCACTGCTCAAACAGAGCGTCCGCGCCGCCAAAAATAAAATCGATATCTCCCGCGATCTCGCAGTGCCGGTAATACTGGGCCGTCGGGCGGCGGGGCGCAAAGCGGCCCGGGCCAAGGAAGCCATCCTTCTCCCGCTCCTTCTCCGGCAGAGGGGCGCAGAACAGCGTATCCTGATTGCCTAGCAGCCGCACATTCTCAAAGAGGGTGTGAGAGCAGTCCACATAAGCCGCCACGGCCTGCCCCACCTTTGCCCCGGGGCCGGCATCGTTTTCAATGGTCAGGTCCTGCACCCGCAGTTCTGTCCCCCGGAAAAACGCGGTATAGCTGCGGAAGGTGTGGGTGGGCCTGCCGTCCGGGTGCGGCAGTTTGCCGCCGTCGCCCCACACGATGCGGGTGCTTTCCATGCCTGCGCCGATCAGGGTGATATCCTGTTTTTCGCACACCAGTTTTTCGCGGTAAACGCCTGGGCCAATGCGGATCTCTGCTGCGCAGGCATAAGGCACGGCCAGCACCGCTTCGGACACCGAAGCAAAATCGCCGCTGCCATCCTGCGCTACGGTTATGGTAAGCATGTTTCTGTCCTCCCGTTTTGTTTCTATGCTTCCATAGTATACCTTCTCCTCCGTCGAAAATCAACGAAGTTTGTATGAACATTAAACGCATTTTTCCAGCCGCAGCACCGCCGCCGTAATGTCGTCCGGCCTGCCGGTCTTCTGGGCGCGCACGCGGGCCGTTTCCACCAGCGTCTTTGCAACTTTTTCCGGCGCATCTCCTGCCGCAGCGGAAAGCTCCAGCTGCTTTGCCACCCAGCCCGGGCCGTCCACCAGCAGCCCGTCCGAGACCAGCACCGCATAATCGCCCACCGTCAAATGCACCACCCGGCTCTGTCCGTTCACTCCGCCCAGAATGCCCACCGGCAGGCTGGTGTCGCCCACAGCACGCACCCGCCCGCCGTGCACAAGGAAGCCCGGTGCCGCACCGGCCTTGAACAGCCTTGCCGTGCCGGTGTAAAGATCCACGCTGATGAGGTCCAGCGTGGCACCGCTCTCATCCTCACTTTTCAGGGCAAGGGCCACGTTGACCAGCCTTGCCGCCAGCTCTGCGGTAAAGCCCGCCTTGAGCAGCCGGGCCGTCAGCTCGGCGGCAAGGTTGCCATCCACGGCTGCAGGCCTGCCGGTGCCCATGCCGTCGCACAGGATCATCTGCGCTGCCGCCGGGCTGCAGAACTGCTGCACCGCATCGCCGGAAATACTGCCCCGCGCCGCCGCGCCCGCCATGCCGAACACCGCCCGCAGCACAGGCTTTTCGCTGAACAGCAGGGTGGTCATTCCCTTGCAGGAGAGCACCTGCGGCACTTCCAGCGTGCGGCGGCAGATGCGGCCCACCTCCCCGGCCAGCGCGGCCAGCTCCTGCGCCGAGAAGCGGGTGCGCGGCAGCGTGACCGCCGCATGGGTGCGGCCCAGATCATCCAGCGTGACGGCACACTCCTGCGGCGGAGTGCCAAGCTGCGCAAAAAAGTCCGCCACCCGGCCGGATTTATAGGGTTCCGGGTCGCCCGGACGGCCCAGCTGTTCTCCCAACACGCCCAGCGCTTCGGCCACGGCGCTGTACTGCTCGGTCAGGGCAGTGCGCATGGCTTCGGCATGAAGGCGGGCCTCCTTGCGGCTGCGGTACAGTGCAAAAGAGCGGTTTGCCGCTGCGCACAGTGCTGCCGGGTGGATGCACCGGGATAATTGTCCGGGCAATTGAGCCGTTTCCAGCCCGTCGCTGCTTTCCAGCAGAGGACGCAGTGCTTCCATGCCCTCCAGCGTGGCGGCATACTCCTGCTTCCAGCAGGTATCCCGCCGTCCGCAGTTAAAACAAAGGGTATCATGTGTGTTATCAATTACCCAATGGAAATCCTCACGCCGGTGCGGCAGCGTTTCGTAGACATCGTTCACGGTCTCTGCCAGCGATGCAAGGCTCTGGGACACCTGTTCCAGCCGGGTGGCCGCTGCACTGTACTGCTGCGGCTGGGCCTGCCCTGCCTGCGGCTTTTCTTCCGGCTCCGGCACAAGCCATGCTGCGGGCATGGCCGCTACGGCCGTGATGCCGATGCAGACGTTCAGCAGATATTGGAACGCGCTCCCGGGCGGCTGCACACAGAGTGCACCGGTCACGCAGCCGCCCGCGTAGGCGGCTACCGTTTCCATGCGCCGTCCGGGTGCCAGCACCGCCGCTGCCGCCGTGGCACAGGCAAGGCCGGATGCCGCAAAGCTGAGGGCCGGGTCTGCCGCGCACAGCGCAGCGCCCAGCACCGCGCAGGCCGCAAGCGCGGCTTTGGCCTGCCCTTTGCTGCATAAATACAGTTCCAGCGCCGCGCAGACGATCACGCCCGGCAGCAGCTGCCACAGCTGTATGCTGCCCAGTGCCGCCGCTGCGGCCGCACCCACCAGAAGCATCCCGGCACCCGGCTTTTCGGGCGCGAACTGCCGCAGACAAAAGCCCATGGCTGCGGCCAGCAGAGCATCTGCTGCACTGTAAAACACCAGCTCTGCCCCGCCGCCGCCAAAGGCAAAGCACAGCGCCACGCCCACCAGCGTGCCGCAGCCCGCCAGTGCCGCCGGGGGCAGTGTTCTGGCACCCATCCACCGCGCTGCCACTGCAGCACCCAGTGCGCACAGCATACAGACACTGCGCAGCGAGAGCGCGCTAAACCCGTGCAGCAGCACACCCAGCGCCGCACCCGCCGCACAGGGGGCAAAGCAGTCCTCTGCAAAGCCCAGCACAAAGCCCAGACCAAAAGGCATCAGTGCACCGTACACAACGGCCCAGCCGCCTGCAAATCCCACTGCCACAGCCGCCAGCCTGCGCGCTGCCGGGCGCAGCTCTGCCCGCCGTGCCAGTGCTGCCCGCTGTCTATTCTGCCGCCCGACCGCTGCCAGACCCATCCGCTCTGTCATAAAAAATCCCCGCTTTCCGGCGGGGCGTTGTGGTTCTGTTCCCCGCTCTTTCTGCATATACTGTAGCGCGGGCGCGCGGCGATTTTTGGCGCGGTGCAGTGTTCTGCCGCAAACCGGCCCAAAGACGCAAAAAAGCCCTGCAGCGTTCAAAAATGCTGCAGAGCTTTGTGGTTTTATGGCAAAAATCAGCCGTTCAGCTTTTCAATTGCCGCTTTTACGCGGGCAAGGGTGGTTTCGCGGCCCATCATGCAGGCAAGGTCGGTGCCGCCGCCGGGGGTGCGCTGCTTGCCAGAAAGGGCAATGCCCAGCGGGTACAGCAGCCAGCCGTTCTTCTTGCCCAGCTCCTCAGCCTTGGCCTTGCAGGCATCGAAGACGGCATCGCGATTGCCAAAATCCAGTGCTTCGTCGCTGAGCACAGGCAGCAGGGCTTCCAGTGCCTCCTTGGCGGTCTCCGGGGTGGTCTTCTGCTTCTTGTTGGCGTACATGCTCACATCGTAGTCGGGCATGGCATCAAAGAAATCCAGCTGCTCCGGGATCTCGCCCAGCACTTCGCAGCGGGGCTGCAGGTTTGCGCACAGCAGCTTCTTGTCGATGGAGGTGTGCACGGCCTTGTCGATCCACGGCTCCGCCTTCTTCTGGAACTCTTCCGGGGACAGGCGGCGGATATATTCTGCGTTGATGGCCCGCAGCTTGAGGGGATCGAAGATGGCCGGAGACTTGGAGATGCCGTCCGGAGACCAGATCTTGACCAGCTCCGGCAGGGAGAAAATCTCCTGCTCGGCATACTCGCCCTTGGGGCTCCAGCCCAGCAGGCAGATGTAGTTCAGCACGGCCTCGGTCAGGTAGCCCTTTGCTACCAGATCCTGATAGCTGGCATCGCCGTTGCGCTTGGAAAGCTTATTCTGCGCGTCCTTCATGACCGGCGGGCAGTGGATATAGGTGGGGATCTCCCAGCCGAACGCCTGATACAGCAGGTTGTACTTGGGGGTAGAGGACAGATACTCGCTGCCGCGGATCACGTGGGTGATGCCCATGAGGTGATCGTCCACCACATTTGCAAAGTTGTAGGTGGGCATGCCGTCGGTCTTGATGAGGATCTGGTCGTCCATCT
>ENA-OVGQ01000389-OVGQ01000389.1-human-gut-metagenome-genome-assembly--contig:-NODE-389-length-57332-cov-4.992720_pt1 | contig 57332 bp, 46 predicted proteins | sample MGYA00237774_ERZ505427 | MGnify/ENA primary metagenome ERZ505427 (study PRJEB26158, sample SAMN06016404) | human gut metagenome | biome: human gut; feature: ankylosing spondylitis patient; material... | reverse complement strand
AACACAAATTCTTCATACTCACAACTACCTAGTCGTTGCAGTCGCAAATTATACGGAACGAGAAGTTCCTTACACTCGTATTATTGAACACAAACACTTTGTCTTTGGAACTCAAGGAAGAGATGACATAACGGTGATTAGCCGCGAATACCCTGAAGAGTGGGACGTTTCTAAGGAACCATATTATCCTATTAATGACAAAAAGAATCTCTCTCTTTATGACCAATATTTAGAACTCTCAAAAATTCATCCAAGCGCGCATAATGTAATTTTTGGAGGGCGTCTGGGCTCCTATCGTTATTACGACATGGATAAAGTAATTGAGGCTGCGTTTGATTTAGCTAAACAGGAAGGTTTTGCGGACTCCTTCCTTGGTTAATCCGTAAAACCAGGCTTTAGGGGCACATCTAACCACAGTTGTCAAGCTCTGAGATTCAATTAGCAACCTGCCCTGCCCCGTCGAGATTTCCTCGAAGGCATCAGATGCGAGTTCGTGCTGGAAAACCGATTCGAAAGGGCTATAACGCCGGAAGACACGGCGGACAAGGCGTGTAGACGGTTACGGTCGACTATGTGTCAAAGCGCGTCCTCCGCACGGCGGATTCAGGACAGGCACACATCCGAATTTAGACGGCCACATCTATTGGGGATACCAAAGCAGCCGTCCTACCAACGGGGCTCCGTTGGATCAAACACAAGCATCTGGTCCGATTCGCGGCCTATGGTTTGTTCAGGTTTCTCGGCTGGCATCTGCTTGATGCCGCCACCCCTCTGAAGGCTCGAGAATCGGCCGAATCCATTCCTACAGCTTTATCATCGCGTCACAGATTTGGGCTGATTAAATCTACTGGCAAATGCACGGGAATCGCTTTCAGCGGAACGGCTTGCAATTTGTGAGGTTCTGGCTTCCTATCTTACCTTTTTTAGCGTGGGCATTGGGATCTTACCATCTCTTTACCGACTTTAGGCTAATTTGACTGTAAGTTCAGATCCCTTTCCTTGTGGGGCGGGTCTTTTGGAAATTACCATTTATTCGCACGATGATTCTCATCCTTTCGGACACCCCAATTCTCAAATATTCGGACAGTAATTTCGATGCCGATGATTGTCAAGCGTCGGGGGTCAATTTAAAGGACGCTTGACAGTACTCGCGTTCTGCATCCTCAAACATTTGTCTTCGGGAGTCAGACCTTCCAGTGGCAGTAAACGGTGCGTTGTTAAGCTCTTCAAGTTTCGCTTTTACCTGTTCGTTGAGGTGATCGAGATCGCGCGCCATCGGGGTGCGCTCCAGCTCCATTGCGGCAATGATCCGTCGCTGTGCGAGCCCCACACCGGCCTCGACTCGGTTTTTCTGCTTGGGACGACGGGGCTGACACGCCCACGGGTCGATGTCGTAGTAGTTGCACAGGCAGCGCACCGTCTGCTGCACTTAGCCTCATACCAGCTCGAGTGCTTGACGAGCGCCTTTGCATTGTCCATGACGAGGACCTGCGGCGTGCCGCCGAAGTATTCGAGTGCGTGAACGATGCCGAAGATCCAGCTCTGTTGCTTCTCGTTGGGGAAGGCCTCAGCGTAAGTGAGGTTGCTGTACGGTAACACTGCAATGAACAACCGCGCACGGTGTTCGTCACAGTTCGGATCAATCCACTTGAGGTTGTCGCCGGCGAAGTCAATTTCCATGCGCTCACCGTGGATGACTTGGACGTTGCCGTTGGGTACGCCAAGGCCGTTGGCTTGCCGCCACTCTGCGTAACGGCGACAAAAGGAAGTGTAGGTGTATGCGCGTCTGACGACTTGTGACTTATAGGCGTCGTACAGCAATTTGAGCGTGACATTCCGACGGGCCAGTTTTTTGTGAACTTCTACCCAGTCTAGTTCTTGGTACGCCTTCGTTGTCGGCGGGTAAAAAGTCTCCAATAGCTGCGTGTCTGGCAATTGGAGTAGCTCAGCTACTTTGGCGCTGCCACTGTGCGATAGCGGCGTTTGAAAAAGGTGGCTTACCGAGGATTGGGAAATCCCCAACTTCTGAGCGGTGACGCGTATTGAAAGACCGTCCTGCATGCAGCCAAGCAGCTGCGCAGGAGGGAAACTGGAAACTTGTTCATAAGTCCTCCGGTTGATTAAACAGAGGACTTGGTCTATCACTTACAGGCGTCCGAATATTTAGGATTGTCCCTTAGCCGGCTGTCCAAGTGTGTGAGATTTTGGGTGTCCAAATGTTTGAGAAACATCGTGCGAATGCTCAAGATTTCTCATTCACTGGAGGCGATTGGTACTGACGGCAATCCGAGAACTCGGGCAACTTAAAACAACAAGCGAAAGTCCGCAGGCTATTGCCGCCAAGATCAGGGCACACGATCCCTTCCGGTTGTTAAGCGCAGTAGGAGCGGCGCTGTCGAGCATCTACTACGAAGAAACGAACGAATATAAAAGACGATAGAACGAAAGCGTAGAGCAGAAGCTTGAACGTAGCCCTGGCGGACGGCAGGCAAGCGCTCGCCTTCTGATGGACGCCATCGACAAGATCATGCAGCGGCTCGGAAAGGAATATGCCGAAGAAACGATTGCAGGGAAGTACAAAGCAGCTCCTGGGGAAAATGCAACAATCAGCAACGCGGTGGTCTACTACCTGAATTCTCAAAACGAACTCAGGGCATTCTTAGATGACCCACGACTGGTACCGGATACCAATCGCAGTGAACGGGCGGTGCGAACCCTGACGGTACTGCGAGCCGCAAGCGGTTTTAAGCAGAGCCCGGAGTTTGCCGACAGCATGTGCGGATGGTTTACGCTGATGGAAACAGCCAAAGCCAATGGCATTGATAACCCGGTCTTGTGGCTCAAGCAGTACAGCCGCACATGGGCGCAACACATGATTGATGAAACGCACACGAGGCTCGGAGACCATCTCAACCCCGATCGCAAGCTACTGCAATACGATCCGGATGCCTTGGTGAGCTTCGACGTGACGCCGTGGTTGCCATGGAACTACGTCAAGCGAATAAAGAAGGAACAGGAATAAAGAAGCATGGACGGGGCGGCTCGATGGCTTGCCCCGTTTTACTTCGCAGGTATTTGATCTTGCTCAAGTCCCCTGGATGGGTATGGGAAGCTCACGTAGCAAACAGTGGGTACGCAGATTTAAAAAATAATTTGACAAGTCAACCCGGGGGGGGGGCAGAATGGAACTGCCCTGTTATTTTCTGTTTCATTCTGAATATAGGTAGATGATCATGAAAAAACACCTGTCTTTGCTTTCTACCGCCGTAATGTTGGCTCTGTCAACTTCTGCCTCAGCTGTAGTAATTACTGACTCAGAAGGCGATCAAAAAGTCACCGGCGATCAAGAGTACTCTCAAGTTTTCGCCATTAATGGAGGTACTCTGACCTTTACTGAGGCAAACTTGCTTACAGTCGACAACCATACACAGCAATTACAAAATTCTCCGGCATTTATCGCCCAAAATGGAGGAACAATTAATTTCGGAACCGAAGAATCTAAAATTGGAACAATATCTGTAACGGCAAAAGAATATTCTGAAACTGACACAGATCCTAGTCATTATTGGACAGGTTATATCAAAGAAGGCACAGTTAATGTCAATGCTGACAAATATGAGCAAACCGGTAGTGTGCATGGCATTTATGTACTCGGCACAAATGGTGTTTCCAGTGTTCTGAATCTCAATGTAGATCAGTTTGAGTCTACGACCGGAGCTACCGCTCTTCATGTCCGAGAGGGAGAAGGTGCAGTCATTAATGTGGGGTCAATAGACGATCCGCTGACCTCTTTCAAAGCAACAAGAACTATTGAAGCCACTGGTGTGTCCCTTCTCCAAGCAAATGAAGGCGGCACCATTAATGTGTACTCTGACAAGATTGAACTTCAAGCGTTCAATTCCAAGGTCGGCGGCGGAGCATTGGGATCAGGTTCCTGGGGAACGATCAACCTCGTCGGCAACGAAATCGTCATTAACGGAAGTATCGACGGTGATTATGGTGGAACAAGTGCTTCAAAGGTCGGTGACGTTTTTGCAGTCAATATAACGGCAAATTTGCTTAAGTTAACCGGTGATATTCATGCAGGATCCGATGAAACGAATGACGACAGTCCGAGTCTTGCATATAATCGTAAGGAAGCATTCGATATTGTAGCAACTGATCCGAATTCAACTATTAAAGGCGATCTGGTTGCCTACAATAAATCTTCCACTGTGATTAATTTTGTTAACGGTGGCACATTCACTGGCGATATTACAACGAACAACTATACGACTGAAGGATCTCAAACTACGAGTTCTGTTGAACTGGCAGGGACAATGAACTACATCGGAGCCATTAATCTGGAAGGTAGTTCGACGTTGAAATTGTCGGGAAATATTCATGCTGACCAGTCTACGATAATCTCAGATGAATCGAGTTTGGTATCGGTGGGCGCTCAATCCGACTTCAAGACAGTGACATCAACGAGTACGGCCGGGGTTGCCATCAGCGACGGGGCTACGCTCAAAGTCAATGAAGATGAGTCTGCGATAACTAATCTGACTAACAACGGCACTTTGTACGTTGCAGATGAAGCAACAGCGGATATTGGCTCGCTCAATGGAACGGCAACAATCAAGGTTGATTCTCTTGCCAATACTGTCAAGATCGGTACTTTGGGTGCTGACAGTTCTGTAAGCGCTCTTGGCAGCGGAACCTTCAATGACAGCTTTGCCAACAGTTCAGAGGCCATCCCTCAGTTGCTGGAAGTTGTGACGATTTCTGGGGAAGGAAGTCTTTCGTCGGTTGCCGTCGAACAGGGGCTGGTGAATGATGCTGTAACGGCTGATGTCGACGAAAACGGGCAACTGTTCAATGTTCGCACCACAAAAAACACGAACCTTGCGTCTTATGGCTCAATTGCTGTGTTGGGAGCTTTCTTGTGGCGCCATGACATGAACGATCTCACTAAACGCATGGGTGAACTTCGCGATTCACCTCAGGGCGTCGGTGTTTGGGCTCGAGCCTATGGATCCGAACAAGAATATGGTGGAGTCGATGCGACGAACACATCCATTCAGGTAGGTGCTGATTACGATGTCGGATATGGCTGGAAAGTCGGCGGTGCCTTTACCTACACGGACGGATCTTCTGATTTCTCGAATGGCAACGCAGAACATGACTCCTATGGTTTTGCTGTATATGGATCCTGGTTGTCCGAGAACGGTCAGTTTGTGGATTTGATTGCAAAATACAGCCGCCTGGACACCGACTTTGCTGTTAATGGCATGAACGGGTCATACGACAATAACGCCTGGAGCATAAGTGCAGAATACGGGTGGAGATTTAAGCTTGCAGAGCTGGCTTTCGTCGAGCCTCAAGTTGAATTGACATACGGCACTCTTTTTGGCGACGATATTACGGCTTCAAACGGTGTTCGTATCGAGCAGGACGACTTTACGTCGTTTATCGGTCGAATTGGCGTAAGAAGCGGCTTCTATTTCCCTGAAAAGAAAGGCAACATCTACGCTAGATTTTCTGTCTTACACGACTTTGATGGCGAGATGGAATCCAAGGCAAGTCTAGGCAGAGCTCGCAATACTGTCACGGATGATTTAGGCGGCACCTGGGTCGAATACGGCGTTGGCGCCAACTTCAACTGGACGGATCGCACCTATTCCTATGTCGATCTGGAACGCAATTCCGGCGGTGAAGTCAGAGAGAACTGGCGCTGGAACGTTGGTTTGCGTCATGTCTTCTAAAATTTCTTAAGAACCTGACTATGTCGAGGTAGATTCGTTCCAAGAGTCTGCCTCGACAAATTGACTTTGAACCAAAATACCTAGGAATTTCCTAGGAAAATATGAGATAAGATCTGTTGTTTCCAGTAAGATTGTTTCTTTAGTGTTCTGGAGATAAATCCCATAAACCCGACGCTGGTGCTTAGGAAATTCCTAGGCATTTTTTTGACCTCTTCGGTTATGCACATCACACTACGTCAGCTTGAAATCTTTCTTGGTATCTACGATCAGAAAAGCTTGTCAAAAGCTGCTGCCAAACTCTGTGTGACGACAAGTGCGGCAAGTCAGTCGCTCAAAGAACTCGAGAGAATACTTGGAACAGAACTGTTCGAACGAAAATCCAATGGCTTGTTTCCGACAGACGCTGCCTCTGCTCTCCTCCCTCTGGCCACACTGGTCGTAACTAAAGCCAGCGAAATTGAGGATATTTTCGCAGCCAGAGAAAAAGGGCTGGCAGGGAAGTTGATCATCGGTGCCAACCGCGCCTGCGGCATTTATATCCTCTCCCGAAGGCTCCCGGAATTCAAGCGACGTTATCCGACTGTGGATCCGACTTTGCTGATTGAAGACAATGAAATCGTAGAAGCCGGAGTTCTTGCCAACCGTATGGATATTGGCTTTATCAGTCGTCCCCCCGTGGATCCATCGTTAACCTTTTTCCCGTGTTTCCGTGACGATTTCGTATTGATCGCCAGCCCGAAGAGTCCATACATATCGGTCGAAGCGACAACGGAAGATTTCTGTTTAGCCACCTGGATCATGGATCAGGAAGCAACGGTAAGCGATGCAGCCAAACGATGGCTTTTGGCCCAGGGAATTACCGTTTCCAACATCCTTACTATGAATACGATGGGCGCGATCAAACGAGCGGTTCAAACCGGTCTCGGATTGGCTGTGATGCCGTTGCTGTCCGTTTCGGAAGAAATTCGCCGTGGAGATTTGGTTGAGTTGAGAAAAGAGGTTAATCCGGATCATAAAAAAGAAAGCAGCCGCTGCATCTACGCGATCTACAAACAGGAACATTTGCCTGCATTGCGAGAGCTTTTCTTCAAGGAATGCAACATTTCTCCGCTGTCAACGCTCTAGTACCAAAAAAAGAGGTCCTGTCGAACCAACAGAACCTCAAATGTCTGCCTTTTGGCAACAGCAGATTTCCACTGCCAAGAAACAGACGAGATTAGGAGAAGAAAGTTTGCTTATTTTGCTTTGAGTGCATAGGCAGCTGCATGTTCGCCGCTACGGCGACCGAAGACGACGGTATCGGCAATAGCATTACCTCCGAGGCGGTTAAAGCCGTGTACGCCTCCCGTCACTTCTCCTGCCGCATACAGCCCCGGAATCGGGCGACTTTGGATGTCCAGCACCTCGCTTTCCGGCGTGATCGCCACCCCACCCATCGTATGGTGAATGCCGGGAGCAACAGCTACTGCATAGAAAGGAGCCTTTTCAATACCAAGCGGCATATCGGGACGACCGAATGCTTCGTCTTTTCCTGCCTTGCGGAACTTGTTGTAGTCGCTGGCCGTCTTTTCGAGAGTTTTCGCATCCATGTCACAAATCTTGGCCAGCTCAGCCAGAGTATCAGCTTTCTTGAGCATACCCAGGTGATCATAGCCTTGCACCATCTTTGCAGACTTATAGAGGTTGCTGTCAAAAACCAGCCAAGCTCGCTTTTGAGGCTGATGCAAAATTGCGTCGCTTGCTCGGTCACGTGTTGTAAGTTCGTTCACGAAACGCTCACCGTTGATGTTGACCATTACGGCGCCGACTCCGCGAACGGTTTCGCTGATCAAAATACGGCTGTCGAGGCCAACGGTCGGATGAGCCTGAACCCAATCGATATCGGTCATGGAAGCACCGATATTGAGTGCCATGGTGATGCCGTCGCCGGTACTCGTTACATTGTTTGAACTCGTCATGTCCTTGAAGGTCGGACGATAGAAGGCAATCATCTGCTTATTCTGACCGTAACCGCCGGTTGCCAAAACCACCGCTTTCGCTGCAATTTTGTAGTAGCCGGAGTGCTTGCCATGCACAATGGCTCCGGCAATTTTGTAGTCTTTGTCGAGCAAAAGCTTGACGGCACGGGAATTCACCCGGGCGCCAACGCCTTCTTTTGTAGCTTGGGCGCGTAACACATCCACAATGTGCGGCCCGACAGACATACCTCCGTGGGGACGGTGCGTTCGATCAACGGCGGCTCCTCCGGAACGTTTGACGTCCGAAAGATCAGCCCCCATGTCTTCCAACCATTTGACGCCGTCGGCGCTACCTTCAGCAAGAATTTGTACAAGCTTCGGATCGTTTTTGCCACGCCCGCCCTTCATGGTGTCTTTGACATACTGATCAACGGTATCCTTAATGCCTTTCTTAGCCTGTTGAGGTGTTCCGACAGCGTTGTAACCGCCGGCAGCGAGCATTGAATTGCCGCCTGCAAAAGAATGTTTCTCAAGCAAAACCACCTTAGCTCCGGCGCGCTTTGCCGCAATTGCCGCATTTAAGCCGGCCGAACCCGCACCGATCACCAGTACGTCAACCGTTTCGCGCGGAGCAGACTTTTCGGCGGCTGCAACAGCCTCGGCATCAATCGTTGCATCCCACTTGGCTGATTCAGGAGCATCGGAAAATGGCATCTTCAAATCAAATGTGTGACAGTCATTGCAGACGAGCTTGGGTTTTGCGTGTGCGGTATGACAAGCCGTGCAATTAATGGGACTTCTGTCGCTTAAGTGACTTGCATGCGGATCAAAGTGTTTTGTTTTGTCAGCTAATTTTTTATAGTCTCCGTGACAGGCCATGCATTTGTTGTTGAGAGCAATTTCGTCGTCCGGAACGTTAGCAGCCGTCACAGCGTTCGTGCCGTGGCAAGCAGTGCATCCTCCCATACCGGCATGAAAAGAAGCCAGGTCTTGGGCAGTTGCCAGTCCTGAGACAGTGGAAAATAAGGCACTGAGCACAATTGCCGTAATTGGTTTGATCATCTCTTTCTCCTTAGATTCGCAATGCTTCCGGGTATTGACGTAGTGTCAGTAAGCAGCAAAGCGGTGGTTTATGTTGTCAGGCAAAGAGTGTAGGGGCAGCGATAGCGCGGCTTTTGACTTGAATCAAACGCAAAGACGTCCGTGTTTCGAAGTTTTGTATCACGGTTAAGTTTTTCTAAACCGGCAAAACTCCAGCAGCTCGAAAAGCTCACTAATCAATTGTCCCGACGTTAATCTGTCAAGAAACCTCAAAAAATTTCTGGATGAGATTTTTTGCGCATTCTTGCCATTTCTTCTCATAGTGCGCTGTTCGATCGCGCCGATTCGGTTCTCGCACTACGCTTCTGACTGCCTTCCAACGATTTTGACGGTCATGTGGTTTTCATCCTCTTGTCTTTGCAAAGCAGCTACGGAACTTGTGCTGTTCTTCTCCTTGACGGGGATTACTGTACCTGTCAGAGCCAAGGCGGCTATTGCGACGAACCAAGCAACGGCAGCCCAAGGAATCACAACTGCAGACTCGCGCATCCACTACGTCATCGGCATCGGTTCAGCCTTGCTCATCGGCATCATCCTTGGCAACGTGGTCTATTTTTGGCGTCGTGCGGAACGTATCGAAAGAGAACTCGACGAACTCAGGGAGCAGCGCATTGCTCACGCCCGCGAGAAGAACAAAGAAAACGATAACCTATTCGTCTGATCAACCAAAACAATGCCGACACGTCAAAAAGCCCGCATGCCAAGATCGACACACGGGCTTTCGCAAGGTCCTTTGGTGCGAATTAAGCAGCGCTACGAGCGTTGAGATCCTCAATGAGAGCCGGCAAATCACCGATGCTCTCGATCACATAATCGGCACCGGCGGCATAGAAGCGCTGACGAGCCGATTTGATCTGTTCGGCGCGCTTGGCTTCAGGCAACGCCGCCCAGCTCTGCGCGTCCAGACCGATCATGGAGCTGCCCACACAGATGCCGACGGCAATCACGCCCGCGTTCTTTGCTTCGGCCATGTCGGAGGTCGTATCGCCCACCTTCACAACCTGACGCACGTTTGATAGACCGAGGCCGCGCATATTGGAAAAGATCATATAGGGCCAAGGACGGCCGAAACCGTTGTTGCTGTCGGCCGTTTGAACCATTTCGGGTGCGTAGCCGCCCCTGCGGGCGCCTTCGGTCACCATAGCCATCATTTCCCGGGTAAAGCCAGTGGTCGAACCCACACGGATCTCGTTTTGACGGAGATACTCCATCGTTTCGAGAATGCCAGGAATCAGATCACAATGTCGATCAAGCACAGCCATCAGGGCCGGTTCAAAGTCGGCATAGATCTTTTCGGCATCGGCGTCGGTTGCCGCGGCACCGTACTTGTCCTGCCAGGCCTGCGCAATACGAGGCATCGCGAGCATCGTCTTGATGTGATCACGTTTCAAAAGCCCCATCGGCGCACGAACTTCCTCGTCCGTCACGTCAATGCCGGCGCGGCGAAATGCTTCCTTAAACGCCGAAACAGGACTCGTGCAACCGAAGTCAACCGTCGTACCCGCCCAATCGAAAATCACGCCCTTGATGCGGTTCATTACATAAACTCCTTGGTGTACTGTGCAAACAATTCAAGAATGCGGTCGGCGTCCGCGTCATAGATTTCGCCGATGTTGCCGATGCGGAAGGTGTCTCGGTCGGTGAGCTTGCCCGGATAGATCACATAACCCTGCTCCTTGAGCCAGTGGTGCATGTGCTTGAAGTCGAGGTTGCGACCTTCCGGATAAAGGAAGGTGGTGATGATCGGCCCCTGGAAGGCTTCGCTGACGAACGGTTCAAAGCCTAGAGCACGCATTCCTTCACGCAGCTTGCGGTTTGTAGCTGCATAGCGTTCGCCGCGAACCGTCACTCCGCCCTCTTGCTGCAGTTCCTTGAGCGCCTGCGCAAAAGCGGCCACGACGTGGGTAGGCGACGTAAAGCGCCACTTGCCGTTGTCCTTTTCCATCGTCTTCCACTGAGAGTGCAGATCGAGCGAAATCGTGCGGGCGTTGCCTTTGGTAGCCGTAAGCGCTTCGCGGCGGGCAATGATGAAGGAAAAGCCAGGGACACCCTGGATGCACTTGTTCGCAGAAGAGATCAGAAAATCGATGCCGAGCTCGGCCACGTTCACATCCACGGCGCCGAAAGAGCTCATGGCGTCCAAGATAAAGCGCAGGTTGTGGTTCTTCACGACTTCCGAGACACTCACCAGATCGTTGATGAGGCCCGAAGTCGTTTCGTTGTGCACGATGCTGATCGTCGTGATTTCGGGATGTGCGGCAATCACCGCCTCCAGACGGGCAGCGTCGACGCGTTCGTTCCAAGCGAAGTCTTCACGCACAAAGGCGATGCCGTAGCGCTCCAGAATCTGGCACATGCGTTCCGAATATGCTCCGTTGACGGGCACGAGCACGCAGTCATTCTTACCGACCACGGAACTGAGAACGCTTTCCACGCCGAACGTACCCGAACCCTGCATCAGAACGGTGGTGTAATCAGTTTCGGAAACGTGGGCAAGCGTGAGGAGTTCACGGCGCACGAACTGGGTCATTTCTTTGTAGTCGTCGTCCCACGTGCATCGATCAACAAGCATTTCCTTACGCACGGACAATGACGTCGTCAGGGGACCCGGGGTCAAAAGTTTGTAGGTATTCGGATCGGTAATCATGACAAAACAAAAAAGAAAACTGCCGGCTCCCGTTTGAGAGCCGGCTTATTGAAAACCAACAAAATTATTTGCCGGCGTCCTTGACCATCTTCTGGTGCTTCTGCAGCAGTTCGACGGTCAGCGGCTCTTTGTAGAAGCTCGGACGAGCAGGCTTGTTTTCAGCGGAAACCGTTTCACCTTCGTAAAGTGCCACGGGGTAGAACTTCAAGAGTTCGGGGCGGCCGTACTTGACGATGATTTCAACGACCTTTTGGGCGTTCGGATTGGTCTTGGCTCCCTTGTCAACGACTGCGGCAGCTTCCTGCAGCTGGAAGTTGCCCTCTGTCGGATCGATGTAGTCGATCGGAAGTCCGCGTGCCTTGTCGGCCACAGCCTGATGGCGCAAACCGAAGCCGACAGCCGCCTCACCGGCACGCAGCTTCTTCAAAGGACCGGAACCGGACTTTTCAAGATGAGCGCCGGCATTCTTTTCAATCGCCGCCACCGTCTTGGCGCCGGCTTCTTCACCCTGCGCAGACATCACAGCCTGCGTCATGAGCCAAGAGGTGGAACTGCCCATGATGTCAGGCACGGAAATGTGGCCGGCATATTCGGGCTTGGCAAGATCGGCGATGGACTTCGGAGCTTCGAGCTTGCTTTGCTTCAAAACTTCGGTATTGACGAAAAGTGCACCCGTGTTGCCCAGAATCGGAGTCCAATAGGACGGAGACGGCTGAATGGTTTTGGCCTTGTTCTGAAGATCTGCAAAAAGCTTTTCCTTTTTCTGGAAGCTGTCGAGGTAGTAGGTCGATAACGTCACCACGTCGGCTTCGATGTTCTTGCCTTCGGCAGCAAGCTTGCCGCCCAATTCGGACGTGCCGAACGACTGGATAAGATAGGCACCCTTCATGCCATTTTTGTCAAGGGCATTCTTCATTGCCGTCTGAGCTTCTTCATCGGCGTTGGTGTAGATCACCACTTCGGCAGTCTTGGCGGGAGCCGCAGCGGTTTTGCCCTTGTCGGCATCGGTACTGCCGTCATTGCCGCAGCCGACCATGGCAGCGCACACACAAGTAGCAAAAGTCAGTTTGAAACAGGTCATCGGTTGCATTTCTTTTAAGCTCCGGTGGAAACAGTTGAAAGCGTGGGAGTACGGCTCGAACTCAGGCGGCGCATGATCGACTGAATCAGACCGCCCTGCGGGTTCTTTCTTGCACGTTCCGCAAGGGCGTCGCAAATGAGCTTGACCGCAACGTTGGTAAAGAAAATCAAAAGCGAGAGCACAAAGATTTCTTCGAACTTCTCGAAATACTGGAGTTCCTTGATCTTCGTTGTGATCAGCATGGTGCGGGCGCCCGACAGGAACACGACGGCACTGATGGTCACCATGGAACTCACGAACATGTACTGGAACATCTGCCAGAGCGTGGCGGCGGAATTGGGCACCACGACGCGCATGACGGTCTTGAGCCAACTGTCGCCCATCAAGGCGCCGGTGGTTTCCCAGCCGGCGTTCATCTTGCTCAGAGCCGAAGTGGCCATCAGATAGGGCGACGTGAAGAAGTGCACCAGGTTGACGAGCACCAGAATGGCAAACGTGTTGGCCAACATCGTGCCGCTCATGGCAAAGAGAAAGCCGATACCGAGCACCATGCCGGGCACGGTGTTGGTGAGCATGGCAAAGCTGTCCATCGTCGTCCGGCACCAGCCCTTAAGCTGAGAGCGTGCATTGACCATTGCTGCGGCGTAACACAGCAGTGTGCCGGTGACAGCGCTAGCAAAGGCCACGCCCACGGAGTTGCCGTAGACCTCCCAGACGACGCCGTCGGAGAGAATGCGGGTTATCACATCAAGCGTGAAGACGGGCTTGTAGGGCCACTGCACAACAAAAGGCACGACGAACATCACGGCAAAGACCGACAGCAGTACGGCGGCAATGATCACGTAGTAGCCGGCAAAAAGCGCATCACGCACGCGGTTGCGGGCAGGCGGCTGGTAGTTGATGCGGTTGTAGCGGAAGTTGAAGCGCTCGACGTACTTCAAAAGCATCACCGAGGCAATCGAAGGCACGAGCATCGCCATGGCGATTACGGCACCGCGCCCAAAATCGGGCACCGCACCCATCATCGTGGTATAGAGCTCGGTGGCAATGACGTCGTACTGGCCGGCAATCGAGACCGGAATGCCGAAGTCGGTGAAGGACAGGAAGAAGCTCAGAATAAAGGCCGAACAAAGTGCCCCCACAACCGGACGCAACGCCGAAATGTAGAAGGTGCGCCAGGGACTGTCGCCCATCAGGCGGCTCACCGTAATCGTGTTGCGGTCAATGTAGTGGAAGGCGTTGGAAAGGATCAGGAATGCGGGCGGGAGCGTGTAGATTACGTCAGCGATCAACAGCCCCCAGAAACCGTAGATCGAAAACGGCAGCACGCCGAAGATTTGGCTCACCAGCCCCAGACGTCCGAAGGAATAGATCACCGCAAAGCCGTAGGTAATTGACGGCAGGAAGAGCGGCAAAAGAATGACAATCTGAAAGACTTTCTTGGCCCAGGGATTGAGTCGCGTGAAATGCAGACCGTAGGCACAGCCGAAGGCAAGCACAGCAGCGATAACCGCCGACAAGCCCGACACGGCAAAGCTGTTGGAAAGCGCATTCCAGAAGCGCGGTTCCGAAAGAAGCGAGGTGTAGTTCGCAAGCGTCAGGCTGCCGTTGCCGTCCAAAATAGACTGAAACAAAACGCAGCCGAGCGGATAAAGCAGCACTGCCGAGAGCGTGAGCACCACCAGGGCGAACACGATCTTGAGTTCTCGGCGCTCGCGCCCGAAGAGTTTATCCGTAAGAGTGGTCATGACAGTCATCCCGCAACTTAAGCCAGAGCGCCGGATTCGGCTTTGAGCGTTGCGGCGTTCTTAGGGTTTGGGCCGCTGAACAGCTTCAGGATGTTGGTGCGCTTGACCATCAGCTGGGAAATGATGAAGTCATTGACGAAATCGTCTGCGGGCTTGTTGATGATCGTCATCGGATCGGCAAACTGCGCGATGCGTCCGTTGTTAATGATGAGCACGCGGTCCGAGAGCGTGAGTGCCTCTTCCGGGTCATGCGTCACAATGAGCGTCGTGAGCTCAAACTGACGGGCGATCATGCGGATTCGTTCTTTAATTGACTCCTTGATGAGGCCGTCCAAAGCCGAGAGCGGTTCGTCGAGCAGCAGAATGCGAGGCTTGAGAACCAACGTACGGGCAATGGCCACGCGCTGCTTCTGACCGCCGGAAAGTTCGTCGATGCGCTGGTGCAGATGCTTTCTCAATCCCAGAAGATCAATCATTTCATTGACTTCCTCGGGAGTGGATGCGGAAGGGTTGTTGCGAAGACCGTAGACGATGTTGTCGTGAGCGTTCAAGTTCGGGAACAGCGCAAAGTCCTGGAACACGATGTTGAAGCCGCGCTTTTGCATCGGCACATTCGTGAGGTCCTCGCCCTCGAACATGATTTTGCCCGAAGTAGCTTGCGTCAGGCCGAGAATCAGATTCAGAAGCGTCGTTTTGCCGCATCCCGACGGACCGAGGATGGAGACGATTTCCCCTTTGCGAATGGAGAGCGAAATGTCCGAAAGGATGGTTCGATTTCCGTAGCTCTTGTTGATGTGTTTGAGGGTGAGCATTTCTTAGCGTCTTGAAATTGAATTCTGGGCAGACGCCATTTTGAGAGTTGCTTGTATCGAAGCCGTGACAGTTCTGTGACGAGTCTTTGTCTGTTTTATGACGCATCCATGACAAAGAGCATCCGTTGAACGGATCCGCTCCTGCCTATAATCCGACTGGCTATTCGACTGATTTTTTTACTCTTCTAGACCTATGAAAACCATTCGTCTGCTTTATCCGGATTGGATAAGCGGCGGACTTGAGACGTACCACTTCGGCGCCAACCTGTTGCAGCACATTCTTCCGGTCAACCCCAACCAGCCGCTTGTCAAAGTCGACATTCCGGCTCCGGACGGCCGTCAGCGCGAGGTTCAAGACGGCATCGCCGGAAAAGACGAAGTGCTCGCCGGCATTCGAGCCGCACAAGCCGCCATTGAAAAAGAAGCCCCGCAGCGGATCATCACGATCGGCGGCAACTGTCTGGTTTCACAGGCTCCGTTCGATTACCTGCACAGTCTGTACCCGAATACCGGCATTCTGTGGCTTGACGCCCATCCGGACGTTTCCATGCCTAAAGACGACTATCCGAACGCTCACGCCATGGTGTTGGGAGCTTTACTCGGCGCAGGCGAACCGTCAATGGCGGGGCTCATGAAGAACCCCGCGTTCAAGCCCGATGAGCTACTCTACGTCGGTCTTCAGGGGTTGCATGACTATCAAGTCGAGTTCCTGAATGATTGGGGCGTTGACTACAAAGTGCAGACGGAAGACTTCGTTTCTGACGACGACATCAGAGCGTTTGTGCAAAAGTTCGATCATGTCCTCGTGCATCTGGATATCGACGTACTTGATCCTCAGTACTTCCACTCCACCTATTTCGCTAATCCGAATCTTGTCGGAGACGGTTCAGGAGGCGGACGCATGACAATGGAACAACTTGCTTCAATCCTGCATCTTGTTGCCGCTAACTCAGAAATTGCAGGCTTAACGATTGCCGAATACCTTCCGTTTGACGAAGAGCGTCTGCACAAGCTTTTCGGCTCATTGAAGCTTTTCACTGATTAATTTTTTTAGAGGACTTCCATGTCGGTTTTGATGCCTGAACCCAAGAACACGCTGCTTGGTAAGGACACTGTCTACAGCGATCGCTACAACCCGGACTTGCTTCAGCCGATTCCGCGCGCACTCGGGCGCGATGCCATCGGCGACCATGATTTCCGCGGCACGGACATCTGGCGCCTCTATGAGCTCTCTTGGCTCAATGAACAGGGCATCCCGCAGACGGCCGTGGGTGAACTGCTGGTACCGGCCAGCACGCATTCCATTGTGGAGTCGAAGTCTTTGAAGCTCTACGCGGGCTCCTTTGCCATGACCAAGATGAGCGGCAAAGATGAAGTGGCTCACCGCATGGCCGAAGACCTGTCGTCCCGTCTGGGGGAACAAGTCGAAGTACGTCTTTACGATGTAACCGCCTATCCCGGTGCCGTGCGTGCGATGCAGGGCATCAATCTTGACACCCTGACGCTGTCTGAAGGCGATATCGTGAACGCGTATGAAACCGAGCCGGCCTATCTGAAGTTTGACGAAAATCGCTCGGAGACGGCTACCGAAACGTTTTCGACCTCCGTTTTCCGCTCTCTCTGCCCGGTCACGGGGCAACCCGATCTGGCAAGCATTCTGATTTCCTACACAGGTAAGGCGATTGATCAGGCCGGCCTCTTGAAATATCTCGTTTCTTACCGCTGCCACCGCGGGTTCCACGAGCAGTGCGTCGAACAGATCTTTCACGACTTGCGCGCAGCCTTTGCGCCGGAAATGCTTGAGGTGTACGCCTGCTTTACCCGACGCGGCGGCATTGACATCAATCCGTTCCGGTCATCAATGCGTGACACTCCTGACGAGATCATTCGAGAGATGCGTCAGTAGATTTTTAAACAGTTGACGACAGATCGCGACAATTAAAAGCAATTTCTCTCATTGAGGCTGCAAATCATGGCTACTCCCTATCAATTTCAGTGCGACTACATCGCCGGCTGCACGCCGCAGATCATGGACGCTTTGCTTCGCCACAATCTCACCGAAGTGCCCGGCTACTGCGAAGACATGTTCTGCAAGGAAGCCGACGCGAAAATCCGCGAAGCCTGCAAGTGCCCTGACGCCGGCGTGTTCTTCTTTGCGGGCGGTACGATTTGTAACCTCTCCCTGATTTCTGCCGTTCTGCGGCCCTGGCAGGGTGTTCTGGCGGCACCAAGCGGCCACATTGCCGCACACGAAACGGGAGCCATCGAAGCCACCGGCCACAAGGTGCTTGAAATTGACGCTGTCGACGGCAAGCTGACGGCCGAAGCTGTCAAGAAGGCGCTTGTTTCCTACCGCACCAACGCCGAACGCATCTTCTACGTGGAACCCGGGCTCGTCTACATTTCCAACCCGACAGAACTCGGTACGCTTTATAGCCTTGCCGAACTCAAGGAACTCTCCAAGGTCTGCCGCGAAGAAGGACTCTTTCTTTATGTCGACGGCGCGCGTCTTGCCTATGCGCTTGCTGCAGGCGACATCAAACTTGAAGACTACGCTCGCCTGACGGACGCCTTCTGCATCGGCGGCACCAAGTGCGGTGCGCTGGGCTGCGAAGCCTTGGTCATCACGGATCAGAAGCTTGCGCGCGACTTCCTCTCGGCTCAGCGTCAGCGCGGAGCGCTTCTGTCCAAAGGTCGTCTTGCGGGATTGAGTTTCTCGACTTTCTTTACCGATGATCTTTACGGGAAGATCGGCAAGCGAGCTATTGAGCAGGCCATGATGCTCAAGGCTGCATTTGTGCGTGCGGGCATTGAGCTTTATATCGACTCGCCCACCAATCAGCAGTTTGTGCTGCTGACCGATGCGGCAATCGAACACCTCAAAGGGAAATTCATCTGGGAACACTGTGGCAAGCACAGTGACGGGCGCACGATTGCCCGCTTCTGCACGGCGTGGTCGACAACAGATGAAGCACTGCAGGCGTTGCTTGATGCGCTCGGCGAGATGGCTTCGGAAGCAAAGGTCTAGGAAATCTCTAGGCATGTCCGGACGGAAGGTGATCGAGAACGGATGCCTTCCGCTTTTCTTCTATATTCTTCTAATCTTCCATTTTGCGTAGAAGATTAGAAGAAAAATCCGACAAGCAAAGAACTTTGGAGCAACTCAGACCGACTCCAAACCCAGCATCTTCATCACGGTCGGCAGTCCCGAAGGCAGTTCGCCCTGCGCTCCGGGAACCGGCCGAGTCCCCGCTTCACTGTGAAAATCACTGCCGGTACTGATGGCCAATCCGTAAAAACGGGCAAACTGAAGCGCCTTCTCGGTAAACGACGGACTTTGCGAGCCGCTCACGACCTCAATGCCATCACCGCCGCATTCGGCAAAGCCTTCGACTAAAGCATCAAGCTGCCAGTCGGCAGAGAAGCTGTAACGACCGGGGTGAGCCAACACGGCAATACCGCGCGCCTTGTGGATGAGCTCGACAGCGTCGGCCACCGATCCCCAAGGAGCGGCCACATACGCGAGCTTTCCTTCGCCAAGGTATTTGTCGAAGGCTTCCTGCTGATTCTTGACGATGCCGCGCTTCATGAGCGCCTTGGCAAAGTGCAGACGCGAGAGATTGCTTTCGCGGGCCGAAAAAGTCATGGCCTCTTCGAACATCCCCTCAATACCGAGTTCTGCAAAGCGTTCTGCCATCAAAACGGCGCGGCGATCTCGCTCAGAACACATCGTCGTTGTGACAGCGAGCAACTCTTCGTCGTGCGGATTGATGCCAAGCCCCACAACATGAATGTTTTTGCCGACGTAGATCGTCGAGATTTCAATGCCGGTGACAAAAGTAAGACCCTCAAGCTGCGCGGTACGCTGCGCAAGATCAACACCGGCCACCGTGTCGTGATCGGTCAGAGCCATCGTGCGAACGCCGCACTCGCGCGCAAACCGTACCAGCGCGTCCGGCGCCAAACTGCCGTCGCTGGCTGTTGAGTGCATGTGCAAATCAAGCGTTCCCACCGAGCCTCCTTCTTTCGTCTATCGCGGTTACAAAGATCACTGCCGTGTCGATCACGCTTTGGTGTCGGTACAATCCGAAACCCAAGCAACATTATGACGTTTAGCAGTCGTACGATTATGGCTCGATTCTCCTTCGAAAACCACGTCCCTCAGGTATCTTTTTCAGCCTGGACCGCAGAATCCTCCCAAGTGATCGGTCGCGTCGAACTCAAAGACAACAGCAGCATCTGGCCGGGAGCTGTATTGCGCGGAGATTTGGAGTCCATCACGGTGGGAGTCGGCAGCAACGTGCAGGACAATGCCGTCATTCATACGGAAAAAGGCTTTCCCTGCGTCGTTGAGGACAACGTCACCGTCGGACACGCCGCCGTTTTGCACGGCTGCACCGTCAAAAGCGGCGCCCTGATCGGCATGGGCGCGATTGTGCTCAACGCTGCCGTTGTGGGTGAAAACGCCATTGTCGGCGCTGGCAGTCTCGTTGCCGAAGGCAAAACCGTGGCGCCCGGCACGCTCGTCGTGGGCACTCCCGCCCGTTTCGTGCGCAACCTCACCGAAGAGGAAATCCGCACGATGCACCGCAACACGGCGCATTACGTCGAAGAAGCCCGCCGCTTTGAAGCAGGACTGCGTCGCATCGACTGAAAAAATTCCCGTGGCCAAGGCTTGAAATCAAGCGTTTTTGCCCTCATCTATAGGCAAATGAGGTTGCTCTATCGAGCGGCCTATCCGACCTGTTTTTTGTGTCCGTCGCCATTGGCATTTAGTCGGGCGACCATGACGAATCTGAAAATTTATGGCTGATTCTCTCGTTAAGCTCCTTTTTCCCAATCAAAACTGCCACGTGCAGAGCGTTCGCCTGACGGACAGCTGGCAACAGATGAAGGCTTCGCTCGAAGCCCCGGCCCCCGTGCTGCGCATGCTGGGCGAACTTGCCGCTGCCGCCGCTCTGATGGCTTCAGGCCTGAAGTTTGAAGGCGCACTGGTACTGCAAATCGTGGGCGACGGCCCCGTAAAGCTCGCTCTCGTTGAAGTGCGTTCCGGCTTGAAGATCCGCGCCACCGTGCAGATGCGCGCCGGCATGGAAGTTTCCCCCAACGCCACGTTCAAGGACATGGTCAACGCCAACGGCAAGGGCCGCTGCGCGGCAATTCTCGACCTTGCCGATCGCCGCCCCAACGAAGATCCCTATCAGGGTGTGGTGCCTCTGACCGGCAATACTGTGGCCGAAACACTCGAGGGTTTCATGACGATGTCCGAGCAGCTGCCTACGCGCATGTGGCTGTCGGCCGACGACAAGGCCGCCGGCGGCATCATCATGCAGCGCCTGCCCGCCCACGGCGGCAAGGCGGCCGAAGGCACGACCGAGGACACCGTGGAAGAAGGTTTCCGTGAAGTGCAGACCTTCGCACAGACCGTCACACCCTCGGAACTTCTCGAAATCGAACCGATGGAACTGTGCCGGCGTCTTTTCTGGGAACTCAATCCCAGCGTGCTCGATGAGCTCACCCCCTCCTTCTCCTGCCGCTGCTCGCGAGAAAACATCACGCGAATGATCCGCTCGTTCGGCGAAAAGGAAGCGCGCGAAATCATCGCCGAACAGGGTACGCTCAAGGTGCGCTGCGAATTCTGCGGGTCGCTCTATCTGTTCGACTCCAAAGACATTGACGCGATCTTCAGCGATCATCCCGTCAAACAGACCTCGGCTGACATTTCAACCACGAGCAAAGGTTCGGCCTGATTTTTGACTCGGAGCCATCGCACGCTCCGTATAATGAACTTCTGCCTGCAGGCGGGCGTCGTCCTGAAAGCCCGCCTTCGGTTTTTCCAACATTTTCGGTACTTCTATGTTTCGAACCACCAGTCGCCGTACGCTGATCGCTGCAGCGGCGCTCGCCATGTCGGGCTGCGGCTTTCGTCTGCGCGGCCGCTTCTCGCTTCCGTTTGAGACGCTCTACATCAGCTATAACCTCAACACCCCGCTGGGCTCTCAGCTTTCGCGCCAGCTCAAGGCGGGTTCCGATGTCCGACTGGTGAATTCGCCTTCGGAAGCGCAGGCCATTCTCTACGTTCTCGGCGAACGCCGCTCCCGCAACGTGGTTGCCTACAACGCATACGGCGATGCGCGCGAATATGAGTTGAAACTCGAAGTGAGTTTCCGACTGTCCGCTCCCGACGGCGCACAGTACCTGCCCGACACCGTGATTGCGGCCGTGCGTGAAATCTCCTACAACGAGGAGGACTACCTCACTCGCGATGCCGAAGAAGCGCTGGTGATCAACGAGATGCTCTCCGACATCGTCGTTCAGATGGTGCGCCGCATCGAAAAGGCTCAGCCGCCCAAGCAGCCTGAAGATCTCACCACCCACTAACCGTTTTTTCTGACACTCGGGCAAATCCGATGCGCTTTTCCGACCTGGAGTCCTATCTTGCGCAAACCCCTCTGGCACCTCTGTGGGTGATCACGGGCGAAGAGCCGCTTCTGATGCTGGAAGCGGCCGATCTGTTGCGCGCCAAGGCTCGGGAAGAAGGCGCAACGGAACGCGAGGTGCTCAACGCCTCTGCCATCTGGGACTGGTCGAAGCTTCCCGAAAGCTGCACGGCCATGAGTCTGTTCGGTGACAAGAAAATTGTGGAGCTGCGTCTGGCAAGCCCTCGCCCCGGCGTTAAGGGAACGCAGGCGCTCACCGACATTGCCTCGATGCCTTTGGACGGCGTGACGCTTGTCGTCACCATTCCCTACGACTGGAGCCTGAAAAAAGCAGCCTGGTACAAGGCGCTCACCGCCAACGCCGAAGTTGTCGAATGCAACAGCGTTTCGGCTCGAGAACTCCCCTCCTGGTTTGCTGCGCGTCTGGCCAAGAAAAACCTCAAGGCCGAACCCGCTGCCCTCAAGATTCTGTCGGATCGCTGTGAGGGAAACCTTCTTGCCGCAGCGCAGGAAGTCTTAAAGCTCGCCTATCTTTTCCCCGAAGGCTCCGTCATCACGGAAGAGGCCGTCACGGACTCCGTGCGCGATGTAGCCCGCTTTGACGTAGAAAACCTTCTCGAAGCGATGTTTGCGGGCGATGCCGCCAAGTCGATTCGCATCGTTGAAAACCTCAACGCAGCAGGTGAATCCATCCCCTCCTTCATGTGGATGATCACCGAAGAGCTGCGCATGACGCTCAAATTCCGCGCAGCGATCGACAACGGGTCGGACCGCAATTCCGCGCTTCGTCAGGCGGGCATCTGGGGCGATCGCTCGTCGCGCATCACGCGCGCAGCGGGACGCCTCAACACCCGCAAATTGTCGAGTGCGTTACTGCTTTGCGCAGACATCGACAAGATCAGCAAGGGTCTGACCGTCCCCAACCGCGACACCGATCCCTGGATTGAAATTGCCGCGCTGGCCGCGTTCGTGGCTTCCTAACCGTTCTCATTCCAGCCGCCTTTTGCCGGTCTCTTCCCGCTCCGTCAAGTCTTGAGTCGCTACAATCCAAGAACACGCTTTCGCGTTCTACTGTGGATTTAAGCATGACGACTTCCGTTTCCGAATTGATGATTGAAGCCGGGCAAAAGGCTCGTGCCGCCTCGCGCCGCATGGCCGCCGCCTCAACTGCCGACAAGAACAAGTCCCTTCTTCGTCTGGCCGAACTGTTGGAGGCTAAGAAAGAGGTCATTTTTGCAGCCAACGAACAGGATCTCGTCAGAGCAAAGAAAAACGGACTGAAAGAATCGTTCGTGGATCGCCTGCGCGTCACGGAAAAAGTGCTGAGGCTGATGGCTGAAGGCGCCCGACAGACTGCGGCCCTTCCCGACCCCGTCGGTGAAATTTCCGAGATGCGCCGTCGCCCCTCGGGCATTCAGGTCGGACGCATGCGAGTGCCGCTTGGCGTTCTCGGAATCATCTATGAGTCGCGTCCAAACGTGACGGTGGACGCGGCCTGTCTTGCCGTCAAATCCGGCAACGCCTGCATTCTGCGCGGCGGCTCGGAGGCGTTTGAAACAAATCGCATTCTGGGTGAACTGGTGCAACAAGCTCTGACTGAAACCGGCTTACCGACTGAAGCCGTGCAGATCGCTCCCACTACTGATCGCGATTTCGTGGGCGAAATGATTCGGGCCAACAAATACGTCGACGTGATTATTCCGCGCGGCGGTAAAGGACTGATTGCACGTCTTGCGGCAGAAGCTACCGTGCCGATGATTCACCATCTTGACGGCATCTGCCACACCTACGTCGACAAGGACGCTGACATTGACATGGCTGTTTCCGTCACCGACAACGCCAAGACGCAGCGTTATTCGCCCTGCAATGCCACGGAAACGCTTCTGGTGCATGAAGCTGTTGCAGACGTATTCCTGCCCCGCATAGGCCGAATCTTTGCGGAGAAAAATGTGGAGATGCGATGCGACGCCAAATCAAAGGCCGTTTTGGAAGCCTCAGGGCTGTCCTGCATCGACGCTGATCCGTCGGATTGGGATACCGAGTACAACGCACCGATCATTTCGATTGCGGTGGTAAAGAGCCTTGATGAGGCCATCGCCTTTATCGAAGAACATTCTTCCAAACACACGGATGCCATCATCACCAATAATCTGCAAGCTTCTCAACGCTTCCTGCGTGAAGTGGATTCCGGCAGCGTCATGGTGAACTGCTCGACGCGTTTTGCCGATGGCTTTGAATATGGGCTCGGAGCGGAGATCGGCATCAGCACGGGAAAATTGCATGCCCGTGGACCGGTGGGGCTTGAGGGTTTGACGAGCTTGAAGTATGTGGTAATCGGCAACGGCGAGGGGCGGCAGTAATGATTGCCCACCAAAATTCACTTTAGAAGTTTATAGTGTATGCGAACACACTGAAACCTCAGCTCGCACTCGCGAAGCGTCACAATTGACAAGAGGATAGCTATGAACTCCCGCAAACTGAAGCTCTATAGCAGTTTATCCGCGCTTCTACTGCTCGTAGGCTGTGCCGGAACAACTGAAATCGTAGAGATTTCACCCAATGTCTATTCGCTTAGCGGATACAGCGACATAACTGACAACGCCGGAAGTGTACGTATCAACCTTATCAAAAAGGCCCAGGCCTTCTGCGCTGCAAAGGGACAACGTCTGCACACGCTTGAATCCACTCAGGCAGACGGAAATTCCAACAAGAGTGCAACTGCCACCATCAACTTTTATTGCGAACCTGCACCCGATTTCGACACAACCTCTTCCGATATACCCTCAAGCAAGCTCTGAAGTCACGTACACTCGGCTTTTTCCTCTCGTCGAGTGTACGTAAACAAATTTCGTTGAAACGTTCCCGCCTCGATACAACGAAATGCAATGAGCAAAAAAAAACCGCGAACCCTTGATTCTCGGGGCTTCGCGGCGAGCTTCGACATTCAACGGTGTCGTCCGTTTTGAATTCTGATGGCGTCCCCACGGGGATTCGAACCCCGGTTCTAACCGTGAGAGGGTCATGTCCTAGGCCTCTAGACGATGGGGACGAGAGGCTTTCATTTGAGAGGCACCATTGTACGACCTGACAAGAAAATTTCAAGTCGTTTTGCAATCAAAAGCCGACCAAACATCGTGTGCTTGATCGGCCTGATTATTTCAGAAATCTTCGTCAGTGCTTGTCTCGGAAGCTACCAGACACCAAATTGAATTCAAAGAAACGGCATTCCAACGGACCGTTGAATAGCGGCGTCTTCTTACTTTCCTTCAGATGCATCTGACGCGGCAGATTGCGGTCGCTCGTAAGAAAGCGTGCCGTCCAACCCGAGAAGTTGTGCTTCAGGTTGTCAGCCACGTCCTTCATCATGGACGCTACCGTCGCGCTCTTCGGATTGGATTGTTCACCGTAGGGAGGGTTGGCCACAATGAGACCGGCCGGTGCGGGCGGTGTTACCTGACGAGCGTCGCACTGGGTAAACGTAAGGCGTCCGTCGTCAATCAATGCGCCAAGTCCTGCGCGGCGGGCATTCTGTTCTGCCTTGCCTACCACAATGGTGCTGATGTCGCTTGCGGCAATTCTCACTTTTGTGTGCATGTTGACTCGAGCTTTAGCTTCCTCAAGTTCTTCTTGCCAAATGTCGCGTTCAAAGCCAGTGAAGTTTTCAAACAGGAACTTGCGCTTAAGACCGGGGGCCACCCCGCAGGCGGCCAGTGCAGCCTCGATGGCAATCGTGCCGGAACCGCAGAACGGATCCACGAGCGGCGTATCGGCATTCCAGTCTGCAAGCATCAGAAGACCGGAAGCCAAGTTTTCCTTGAGCGGGGCTTCGCCCTTGTCCGTACGCCAGCCGCGCTTGAAGAGCGCTTCACCGCACAAGTCGAGATAGAACGTGCAGTGCGTGTCGTCGGCAAAAGCAAACACGCGGATGTCAGGATGCGCCGTGTCCACGCTCGGACGTCGATCCATGAAGTGCATGAAACGATCGCAAATGCCGTCCTTGATGCGCAACAGCGTGAAGTCCAGGCTGCGTAAGGGAGAGCGACGGGCATTGATGTCCACGCGAATCGTTGCGTCGGGACCAAACCAGTTTTCCCACTTCGTGCGGCAGGCAAAGTTGTAGATGTCTTCTTCGTCTTGATAGTCCGATACGCCCACGCGCATCAAAATGCGGCTTGCCGTGCGGCAATAAAGGCAAGCACGCTGTGCCATGAGCATCGAGCCGGTGAACGTGACGGCTCCTCGTTGAACGCGAAGGCCGGTGATGCCGATGGCTTCGAGTTCCTGAGCGCACAGCTCTTCAAGCCCCAAGGGCACGACAACATAGAAATGAGTGGGATTTTTCATTGAATCAGAAGTTCCGCCGCTTTCGCGGAAATTGACCGCTTTCGGTAATTGTCCGCCGACGAATAGAGAATGGAATAGTGTTCGTGCGAATTGTAAGGAAGAACGGTCTCTTCATGGCAAAAAACGGCTGATTTCCACTCCGAAACAGCGTTGTTCAACAGCATAAAGACCTCTAGGCAAAAGGCTGTAGAGCGCGCCAAATCTCTTTCCTTGGCACTATCAAATGCGGTAGTATCCGTTGAAACAAATTAAAACAATGAAGCTCTGGCAAGCTTTTCTTCGCCACAGTTCCCCTCTTTCAAAAATCCAAACGAGGCTCCCTGATGGACTTGCTCTTTAACCCCATCATCTTGTCGGTGTTGGTACTTTGCGTACTCTGCCTGGTCAAAGTCAACGTTCTTGTCGCGCTTATCCTTGCGGCCATCACCGCCGGCCTGTCGGGCGGCATTGACATCGGTAAAACGATGACGCTTTTGGCCGACGGCTTTTCCGCCAACGCCACCACCGCGCTTTCCTACATCCTGCTGGGTACCTTTGCCGTTGCCATTGCGCACACAGGCTTAATGCAAGTGCTTGTTTCCTGGATTTCCAAACATCTGGGGTCTCGTCCGGCGGTTTTCTGTCTCGTTTTGGCCGCCATTGCCAGCTTGTCTCAAAACGTGGTGCCGGTGCATATTGCCTTCATTCCGCTGTTGATTCCGCCGCTGCTCTATCTGATGAACAAGATGCAGCTTGACCGCCGAGCGGTGGCTTGTTCGCTCAGCTTTGGCCTGAAGGCTCCCTACATCACGCTGCCCGTTGGTTTCGGTCTGATCTTCCAGGGCATCGTCGCTGACAGCATGACTCAAAGCGGCATGAAGACCACGGTGTCGGACGTCGCTTCCGTCAACTGGATTCTCGGTGCGTCCATGTTGATCGGTCTGCTGATTGCTGTCTTTGTGCTCTATCGTAAACCGCGTCACTACGAAGATCGCCCGGTCATCGGCATGGAAACCAAGGCCGAGGAAATCAAGAAGTTTGAACTCAAACACTGGGCAACGCTTCTGGCCATTGTTCTGGCCGTTGTGGTTCAGCTCATTTGGCAGTCTCTGCCGCTGGCCGCTTTGATCGGTCTTCTGGTCATGATTCTCGGTCGCGCCTTCCTTTTCCGTGAATTGGACGATCACATCGCCGGCGGCATCTCCATGATGGGCTTTATCGCCTTTGTGATGCTCATTGCAGGCGGTTATGCAGCCATTCTCAAGGAAACAGGCGCTGTTAATGAACTGATTCAGAGCGTCGTTCCCTATCTGCACTCCAACAAGATTCTGGCTGCCACCATCATTACCGGCATCGGTCTTATTGTGACGATGGGCATCGGCACTTCTTTCGGTACCGTGCCGATCTTGGCTGTGATCTATGTGCCGCTGTGCTCCGCTGTGGGTTTCTCGCTTCCTGCCACCATTCTTCTGATGTCGGCTGCCGGTGCTCTGGGCGATGCCGGTTCCCCCGCCTCCGACACCACACTCGGCCCCACGAGCGGTCTGAATGCTGACGGTCAGCATGACCACATTTGGGACACCTGTGTACCGACCTTCATTGCCTACAACATCCCGCTGATGATTGCCGGCATTGTCGGTGCTCAGTTCCTGTAAACAGGAAACCGGCTAATTCTCCTCCAACGGGCGGTCTTTTCGGATCGCCCGTCTTGTTTTCTGGTGTTAGGCCTTCTTTTCCGAACGCAGCTGTTTGACGGTTTTACCGTTGATGCCGTAGTTGGTCATCGGCACCTCATCAATGACGATCACCAGATGCGTCGTGTCTTTGCCAAGCACATCGGCGATGAGTTTTGTAACCCCCGCGATGAGCTGTTCCTTTTGTTCCGGAGTCGGCGCTTCGGAGTCGCCGGTGAGTTTGATATTGACGTAGGGCATAGTTTGTTCCTTTAGTTGCACGAATCAGTCTTCGCACTGAAGCCTTGGTTAGTAACAGTAAAAATGCGAGGCCAGCTCGAGATCAGGGCCGTTTTCCTCAATTTTGCCCTTCATGTGTTGTAAAAAAGCATCACATCTACTTGAGTCTTGCTTTTGGATTTGAGAGTTACGCAATTCGGAGTAAGAATGCCCTCACCCTTTCGGAACAAAGGGTGATTGGGCCTTCGGGCATGTTGCGGTTCCTTGCAGGCTTGCAACGCTTAAATCCCGGGCCTTTTTGATCAAAAAGATCCCCTATTTTTATAGGAACAAATCAAAATGAAAAAGACTCTTGCTGCAGTTGCCGTTCTTGGCGCTTTTGCCGGTTCTGCTCTCGCTGCTGATGTTCAGCTTTACGGTGTCGTTGATACGGGTGTTCGTTATTTGAACACTGACACTGACGCCTATGGGTCAGATTCCGTTAGCACATTCAGCATGGAATCCGGCATGCAGTCCGGCTCCCGCTTCGGCTTCAAGGGGACGGAAGACCTCGGCAACGGCCTGACGGTTGGCTTCGTCCTTGAAAATCAGTTCGATTCTGATGATGGCTCTCTCAATAAGAGCGGCCTCCTCTTCCATCGTGAAACCTCTCTCTTCTTGGAAGGCGGTTTTGGTAAATTCGCGATGGGCCGCATGGGTTCCATCAATGGTGGTACTTCCAGCTGGGCCAAGTATGGCGTGATCTCTGCCTTCGGTACGTCTTGGGGCGACTACTCCGCCCAAGCGGGCAACTGGGCTATTGGTGGAGGCATGTGGGACAATATGGTCGCATATGAAACCCCAAGCTTCGCTGGTTTCAAGGTATTTGCCCAGTATGGTATGGGTAACGCTGTCACGGATAATAACAGCGTTGAAAATGAATCTTCAAGCGATCGCTACTATGCAATCGGTGCTTCCTATGCTAATGGTCCGTTGAATCTGTACTTGGCTGTTGATTCCATCAACTACGCCACGTACGGCAAGGAGGTTGGTGATGGTTCCAATATTGACGATAGCTTGACCGTCACTATCGGCGGCAATTACGACTTTGAAGTTGTTAAGCTCTTTGCTGGTGCTCAATACTTCGACGAAATTAAGTTGTCCAACATGAAGGGTGCCATTAACCAGAGTGGCATGGCGTTTAACGGCTCCACACCTGGCAAAACTAACAGCAACTTTGCTGATAAATTCAAGGGCTGGAGCGTTGGCCTTTCTGCAAGTATTCCCGCTGCAGGTGGTCAGGTTCTCGTTGGTGCCGCCTACCTTGATGCTGAAGCAGCAGACAGCGTAGCTACTAGCGAATCCCATCCCGAAGGTGATGAGTTCACTCGTTGGATCGTATCTGCCGGTTACGACTATCCGCTCTCTAAGCGCACCAATGTCTACGGCGTTGTGACCTACAACCAGGATAGTATTGATTTCGGTAGAGCCGAACGTCCCGATCAGGATCCGACTGTCTTCGGCGTGATGGTTGGCATGCGTCACAAGTTCTAATCAGCCCTTTTGCTTGATTAGTGCACGTTCAGCATATAGCTGAACTCTAAGCCCTCTGAAAGATCGGAACCTTCCGAAGCCTCAGAGGGCTTTTCGTATCCAGCAATTTTTCAACCATTTCGATGCATAATTTTCAGTGCTTATTTTTTAGGCACACTGCAAAATTTATTACAAATCAGTGACCGAGACACCAAGCACCCTTACTTATTCACAAAACCTGTGAAGAACCTCCTTCTTATCCACAACGATGGGACTGTTAAGCAACAACGCTTTGCAAATCCAAGCATCAACTCCTCCTAGCGGCCTCTACAATTGAGGGTAACGTTCCTTCCCGCAAAGGCAAGCCATGCGCATACCGATTCTTGCTGCCGCACTAGCGACTCTGTTCTTAAGCGGTTGTTCAACGACCGTGATCTTTGAAAGCGACTTGGAAGGTGCCGAGGTCACAACGGTTGCCGGCCAGAAGTACGGAGTGACGCCCGTCTCCGTGTCCTTTTCCAACGATGATTTGGATGCCTCTCGCGGCCCAGATGGTTGTGCACGTATTCTTGGCGTGACCTATACGTGGCCTTCAGGCGCCAAGGTCGCCTCTCCCAACCCAATCGTGCTCTGCGGTGACGGTTATCAATTCCGTTATGTCATGAAACGCCCTACTGATGCTCCTGGCATTGAAAAAGATTTGCAAAACGCTCTTCAGCTCTCGAAGAGACGTGAAGCACAGTTGCAAGCTGAGTTGGAAACCGAGCGTCTCTACAACGATCGCTTCATGTGGGGGCCGTTTATGTGGGGACCGATGATGATGCCTCCTCCCCCGCCTCCGCCTCGTCCTCATCGTTGATGTTTTGCTCTTCACTTAACAGAGCGGAAATGAGTCACTGTGGCTAGAATGGCTTCACTTTGAATTTTTACTTTTTAGATCTCATGAAAGTTCTCGGCATTGAAAGCTCGTGCGACGAAACCGGCGTTGCGCTGATCGACAGCGAAAAAGGACTGTTGGCAGACGCCGTCCACACGCAAATCGATATGCACCGAGCCTACGGCGGCGTTGTGCCGGAACTCGCCAGCCGCGACCATATTCGCCGTGCGCTTGTGTTGATTGACGACGTCCTGTCGCGCGCAGGCGTCAAGAAAGAAGAAATTGATGCCGTTGCCGTCACCGAAGGCCCGGGCCTGGCCGGAGCGCTTCTGGTCGGCTCGTCCGTCGCTCACGCCATCGGCTATGCCTTAGGCATTCCCGTGGTCGGAGTGCACCATCTGGAAGGTCACCTGCTCTCAGCTTGCCTTGCGGACCCCGCTCCCAAGTTTCCCTTTATAGCGTTGCTGGTAAGCGGCGGACACACGCAATTTATGCGCGTCAATGCTTTCGGCAGCTATGAACTGTTGGGAGAAACACTGGACGACGCCGCAGGCGAAGCATTTGACAAAACCGCGCAGTTGTTAGGCGAAGGCTATCCCGGCGGTCCTGCAGTTTCTCGTCTGGCCGAAACAGGCACGCCCGGCGCCATTGAATTGCCGCGTCCGATGCTGCACTCTCCGTCGCTTGACATGAGTTTCTCGGGTCTCAAAACAGCCGTTCTGACCGCCGTCAACGATACCAAGGATCCCACGGATCTTCTGTTCCGTTCGGATTTGGCTCTGGCGTTTACTGAAGCGGTTGCCGAAGTGCTCACCACCAAGGCCGTCAAAGCCATCAAAACAACCGGCATCAAACAGTTGGTGGTGGCGGGCGGCGTATCCGCCAATAAGACGCTGCGAGCCAGCCTGATCGAAGCCTGCCGCAAACGCGGTGCGCGAGTCTTCTTCCCGCCTCAGCGTTTGTGCACCGACAACGGCGCCATGATTGCCGTGGCCGGCATGATGCGTCTGCAACGCATGACTGAAGAGGAACTTCAAAACGCCCGCCATCGCTGGAGCTTCTCAGCCAAGCCGCGCTGGACGCTTTCTCAAGCCGCCAATCCGGACGCCGTCAATCCGAGACAGCGATTCCGCAATCACTGATACATTTCGGGCCGGAAATTCCGGCCCGTGTCATTTGTATATCCGATTTCCGTGACAACTGCCTAAATCTGCATCACGGACATCAACTCAGAACTCGTCATTGAGCGTGCTGTCGATTCTTGAACCACTTCTCCCAGCCTTCCTGACGCAACTTGCAGGCCGGACACTCGCCACAGCCGTAGCCCCAGTCGTGCAGGACATCGTGGTTACCCATATAGCAAGTGTGCGTCTGAGTGCGTACAAACTCCACAAAGGCGTCACCGCCGAGGTCATGCGCCAGCTGCCAGGTTTCTGCCTTCGTGAGCCACATCAACGGTGTCTCAATCACCACCTGACGGTCAAGTCCCAAAGAGAGTGACACCTGCAGGCTCTTTAATGTGTTGTCGCGGCAGTCGGCGTAGCCCGAGTAGTCTGTTTCACACATGCCGCCCACGAGAACAGAGCCACCGCGGCGATAGGCAATGGCAGAAGCAAACGTGAAAAAAAGAAGATTACGTGCCGGAACGAAAGAGTTGGGCACTCCGTCCTTTTCAAACTCGATTTCGATCTCGCGCGTCAGAGAGCACTCCGAAATCTGGCCCAAGACCTTCATGTCGATCATGTGATCCAGACCGAGACGCCCCTTGGCGTAAGGCAGAACGTCTTCGATGGTCTCTAGGATGTGCTTGCGGCATGTGATTTCAGCCGTGTGGCGCTGGCCGTAGTCAAAACCGACGGTCTCCACTTCCTTGAAATTTTTCAGCGCCCACGCCAAACACGTCGTAGAGTCTTGTCCGCCTGAAAAAAGCACCAACGCTTTCTTGTCCGCAAAGCCACCGGCCATTTTGAAGTCCTTTAGAAATCATTGAAACCGAAGGATTCTACGGCGAAACCGCTTTGAGCAGAGACATCATTGCGCTTCTTTGCTACACTTGGATATATCCCATTGATATATCTTTTTTAGACAAAAAAATGAGCAAAACCGCAAAAGTTTTCATGTCCGGCCGTAGCCAGGCCGTGCGGCTGCCGAAGGAATTTCGATTCGACACCAAAGAAGTCTGGATTCGCCGCAATCCGGATACCGGAGAAATTATCCTCAAGCCAAAGCCCGACCTACCCGAAGGCTTCTGTAACAGTCTTCAGCTCTTTATGCACGAAATGGCTCAGCTCAATCGAGAAGAAGGCGAAGAGCTCGAGCCTCTCGAAATTGAACCCCGCGAACCGTGGACGCCGAAGGAACTTTTCAAATGACCTCGTATCTGTTGGACACCAACATTCTCATCGAAGCAGTCCGAGCTGTAGACAATGACCTTCTCTTGAGGTCAAAGACTGCCTTTGGCGCTACTTTCTTCACATCTTCGATCAGTTGGATGGAAATTATGAACGGCGTATATCGATTGACACCCGACGGTGCCATGACAAAAAAAGCCGTTCGTTACCACAAACGTTTCGAGAAACTAACTGAGATCTTACAAATCGAACCTTTTACCAAAGAAGACGCCGAAGTTGCCGCCAAGCTTTACGATCACTCTCGCCGTCTTGGCCGTATGTTGTCGTTTCAAGACGCATTGATTGCCGGTCAGGCACTTTCCCGAAACTTTGTGCTTGTCTCCGGCGATCGCCGAGCCGGCTTCGAGCTTTATGCCGACATGGGGTTGAAATACGAAAACTGGCTCGATCCGATTCATCAGACGCCTCCTTCCACTCTACTCAACAATCTGCTGTAGCAAGTTGGCGCCGAATCTCCGTCAGGGTTTGGTGCCGATCCACTCATAGACACGCACCGGCACTCGCTTTCCTTCTTCATGCTTCGGTGCCTGGGCGCATGATCCTGAGCAAGCACCGCTTGCACACGCCGGCAGTACTTTCGTGAACCGCACCTTACCTTTGGTTCTCAAAGTCTCCGCCACCATTTCCACCATCTCGAAGGTGGTACGGAACTGTTGCGCGAGTTCCGGTTGCGTAGCCGTTCCATAACGGCGCAAATAATCCTGAATGTCCATCAAAAGGCTCATACTTTGTCCTTGTGTTACATGCAAGAAAAAGCCGCATCCGACAGCGAGTCTCTGGTCTGAGTATCGGATGCGGCCAGTCAGGTGCTTCAGAGTTTTGTTCTCCGAAGCTTTACGGTTATTTGATTACGAGGGCTGCGCCACAGCGATCGGGATCACCTTCGGTCCCTTACCGCGATTGTTCTTCACGTAGTTGCGCATGAAGACCAACAGAGCAGCAAGCAGGCCGAGCGAAATCACAATGGCCACGGTCGCGTAGAGCGGATCCTGTGCAAACGTGCCAACACGGTAGACAATGGTAGCCGTCGAGTAGCCGAGAACCGTCGTCCAGGCCGCCAGGAACAACGTCCAGGCTGCGCCTGCCTCACGATAAACCGCTGCGATTGCCGCTACGCAAGGCATGTAGAGAAGCACCAGCATCAGGTAGGCAAAAGCAGCCAGTTGAGAACCGAAGAGCTTTTGCATCATGTCGATGGTCGTCACCGTCACTTCCTGCGATTCGGCAGCGGATGCCGTATCCGACAAATCGTCAACGGCGATGCCGAGAGGATCAGTAAAGGCTCCGCCCAGGTCAGCCAGATTGTCAACGATCGTGCCGCCGGCTTCCGAGAGAATGGCTCCGAGCGACCAACCTTCGTCGGCTTCTTCTTCAGCAGGTGCGGCAGCGCCTTCGCCGGCAGCTTCCGCATTCTTGTCGCGAGCCATCTGGTCGTAGAGCGAGTTGAGCGTACCGACGACAGCTTCCTTGGCGAAGATGCCGGTAAAGACACCCACAGCCGCCGGCCAGTTTTCCTGCGTCACGCCCATCGGCGAGAGCACCGGAGCGATCGTGTAGCCGATTTCAGAGAGGACCGACTTTTCGGAGTCCTCATTGCCGAACGAACCGTCGGTACCCCAGCTGTTCAAGAAACCCAGTACGGCGCAGATCACAACGATCACTTTGCCGGCACGGTTCAGGAAGGCCTTCAGGCGATCCCACGTGCGCATCATGACGCCCTTGACCGTCGGGATGTGGTACGGCGGGATTTCCATCACGAAGGCGGAAACTTCACCGGGCAGCACTACGCGCTTAATCAAAAAGCCCGTGATGATGGCGGCAATGATGCCGATCACATAGATGCCGAACACCAGATTCTGGCCATTAGTCGGGAAGAACGCCGTCGCAAACAGCACGTAGACAGGCATGCGGGCGCCGCAGCTCATGAAGGGAGCCATCATGATGGTGATGATGCGGTCGGTTGCCTTATCCATCGTGCGGGTAGCCATAATGGCAGGCACGTTGCAGCCAAAGCCCACGATCAGCGGTACGAAGGCTTTGCCGGGCAGGCCCAGAGCGCGCATCACGCGGTCCATCACGAACGCGGCACGAGCCATGTAACCCGAGTCCTCAAGCATGGCGAGGAACAGGAACAGGAAGAAGATCGGCGGAATAAAGGTCGAAACCGTCGTAATACCGCCGCCGATACCGTCGGCGAGCAAAACCTTAAGCCATTCGGGCGTGCCGACTGCCTCAAGCAGGCGACCGAAACCGTCGACAAAGATGCCGGCAAACGTGATGTCGAAGAAGTCGATGAAAGCGCCGCCGAGGTTCTGCGTAAAGAGGAACATCACGTACATGATCGCCAGGAAGATCGGCAGTCCCAACCAGCGGTTCAAGACCACGCGATCGATCTTGTCGGTCATAGTGTTGCTCATTTCGCCGTGACGAATCAGTGCCTTTTGCGTGATGCGATTGACAAAGTTGTAACGAGCGTCGGCAACCACGATATCGGCGTCGCCGTCATAGGCGGCATTCACATCATCAACGATCTTCTTAACCTTGGCGTAGGCTTCGGCGGGAAGCTTGTCTTCAATGCCCGGAGCGCCTTCAACGAGTTGCAGCGCGAACCATTCGGGACGTTCCACGCCTCCCTTGCGCAGTCCTTGAGTAATCGCCTCACGAGCCTTTTCGATACGATCTTCGAACGAAACGTTCATCGGCGGCAATTGCGGATCCTTCAGAAATTCCGCAACCGTCTTTTGAAGTTCACGCACCCCCTGCTCGCGCGCTGCCACCAGTCCCACAACAGGGCAACCGAGCGCCTGCTGCAGTGCCTTGAGATCCACCTCAATCTTGTGGTTCTTGGCAATGTCGAGCATATTGACGGCCACGACCATCGGCACGCGCATTTCAATGAGTTGCGCCGTCAGGTAAAGGTTTCGTTCCAGGTTGGAGGCATCAACGATGTTGATCACTGCCTGCGCTTCATCCGTGAGGATGTAGTCGCGTGCAATACGTTCGTCTTCGCCGGAAGTCGAAGCCGGCGTAATGGAATAAATGCCGGGAAGGTCAACGATCTCAACGTCGTTACCTTCAAAGCTGTAACGGCCAGTTTTCTTATCGACGGTGACGCCCGGCCAGTTGCCGACTTCCTGTTTGGAGCCCGTCAGAGCATTAAAAAGCGTCGTTTTGCCGCAATTCGGATTGCCGACAATACAGATGATATTTTTCATTTTGCAATCCCCAACTCAATCCAAACGCACTTCCATAATGGCGGCTTCGTCCTTTCGAACGCTGATAAAGCTGCCGCGAACGCGAATCTCCACCGGATCGCCCAGCGGAGCCACGCGAACCACCTCAAATGCTGTTCCCGGTGTTGCACCGAGCATCAGCAAACGCCGACGGTATTCCGGCGCCTTTTTGTCATAGCCGACAATCGTTCCCTTGGTTCCGGGAGAAAGTTCCTTTAACAACATGGTTTGCCTGTCCCTTGTTCCGAGCCGCTTGCTTTTCAGTCGCAATTGAGCGGCTCTCAGTACACGTAAATTTTCTGAGCAACGTCGAAGTTCACGCCGATGCGACTGTCTCCGACGGCAATCAAAATGCTCTCGTTGACCGCGCCGCTTAACACTCGAACCGAACTGCCCACATGCAATCCGAGCTCATCGAGACGAGCCGCTTCGGGGGCCGGCAGCTTGACTTTGGCGACAATGCCGGGTTCTTCGATTTTCAGTTGCGTGAGCTTGCGAATTGTTCGTTCTTTGTTCATTGCTTTTGCGTCTGTGGTGGCACCGAAATCGCTCACCGAGCGACCCGAAGTCATCAACGATGGATAAATTCAATGCGAATGATACCCTTTCTCAATCTCGATGAGAACGGTTATCAATCAGTATTTTCAACAATGAATCAGCCATTCAAGCGTTGACACTTGTTTCCTGATGTCGCTTAGCAGCAAAGAAGACGACGAGAGAACTTGAAAATTAGCAATTCTCGTTCGCATCAAAAGAATGTTCGTCGCCGCTCGGATTTGAAAAAGAGCCGTGACATCGAGGGTCCCGGCTCTTTTTGATTTGCGAATCGGTTTACACCTTCATTGCGTCGTTATGCGCTTAGAACGTGTGCACAAGACCCACGCCGAAACCGACGCTGTTGTAGTCAGCACGGCCCATCAAACCAAATTCTGTCTCGTTGGCACCGAGGTCCTTGTCAAGACCGTCGCCGCCGACCGAGTAGAACGCAGCGCCGTAGAGCGTCGTACGCTTGCTCATGTCATAGGTATAGGCCAGACCGAGAATCGTGGCACTGCCCTCTTCGTCGGACACCGCATCGTTTTCACCCTTGACGTACTGAACGGAAGCGCGCAGCGTGCCCTGTCCAAGCGGAGCCGTGGCACCGAGCATGAAACTGTCGAAGTTATAAGCGGCGTCAGAGATCTCTCCTGCCGCAAATTCGCGCGTCTTGCTGGCGTGCTGATACACAAAGCTCGGACGGATCACTTCAAAGTCGTAAGCAGCGGCCACCGTAAAGGTCCAGGAGTCATCGTTGTCAGCGTTGGCACCCCAATCAGCCAAGCGATCGTACTTGCGCATTTCAGCAATCGCCGCCAAGGCCAGCGGGCCGTTTTCATAGGACACACCCAGACCGTAGTAGTGATCGCGATCCGACCACTTGGCATTGGAGTCGTCATCACCGGTGTTGCCCATCAGAGAAACCTTGAAGCCCTCCATCGGCGTCACTTCGACAACAGCCATGTTACCGCTTGCAAAATCCTTAGACGCAAAAGCACCGAGACCTGCCACACCGACAAAAGCTTCCATCGGGTCAAAAGCGCAAAGCAAATCAAAGTCGCCTCCGGCACTTGCCAGACCGCCGATGTTGCCGAAGGCAAAATTCACCTTGTCATTACCGATGCGCAGATAGGCCTGACTGTCAAAAATCGTGCCTTCCGAAGCCATTTCACCCGTGTCCGAACCGAATTCGTTTTCAAGCGTAAAGCCGACGGTCCAGCCGTTGCCGAGATCTTCCTCACCGGTAATGCCCCAGATGGAATCCCCCCAGAAACCACTTTCCATCGTGAACGAATCCTTGCTTTCCTGGGGTTCCTCACCCCCTGACAGAGAAGCCTGATTTTGGTAAAGCACCCCCGTCGAAACCGAACCATAAAGCGAAACCTGAGCTGCCTGAACCGAGAAGGCGGCGGCGCTCACCGCCATCGCCAGAAGCGTTGTCTTGAATTTGGTCATTTGTTGTCTCTTTAAAAGTAGGAAGAAGCGACGGCAAGAAGCGTTTTTTCCAGATCTATCGAACCGTCTTGAATCGTTGCGAATTGTAATAGGAATTATTCTCATTTCGCAACAACATGCAGAAATCAGTCGAAAATCGTTGCCTCTTTGACAAAAAGGCAAATCGTTTAGACAGTTTTACCTAGTTCGGAGCAGCAAAAAGCCCGCAACGAAACCAAGCTTCGAAGCGGGCCGAAAAGCAATGGAAGTGCGGACAGCTACGCTTTTTTGCGCGGCAGACGCTTAATCAGGGAAGAGGTATCCTTTCGCGCCGCCCCCATCGCCTGCAGTTCACCGTAGAACTGATCAACCAATGCAGTCACCGGAAGCGCTGAACCGTTACGTCTGGCTTCGGCCATGGCGATCCCCAAGTCCTTGCGCATCCAGTCGATGGCAAAACCGAAATCGAATTTGTCGTCGACCATCGTTTCGCCGCGATTGGCCATCTGCCAGGAACCTGCTGCCCCTTTTTCGAGCACTTTCAGAACCTTTTTCATATCAAGGCCCGCGTTCATACCGAAAGCAATCGCCTCAGAAAGGCCCTGAACAGCGCCTGCCAACGCAATCTGGTTGACCATCTTCGCAAGCTGACCGTTGCCTGCGGGCCCCAGATGCGTCACGTTGCAAGCATAAGCATCGATTACGGGCTTTGCCTTTTCGAACACGTCGGATTCGCCGCCCACCATCACGGTAAGAACGCCGTTGACGGCACCGGCCTGGCCACCTGAAACGGGCGCATCCAGGAAACCCAGCCCACGCTTCTTGCAGACCGCAAAGAGCTCGCGCGCAAGATCAGCAGAATCGGTCGTGTGATCCACGAAGACCGCACCCAGCTTCATGCCGGCAAAGGCGCCCGACTCTCCCAACACAACGCTGCGCACGTCATCGTCGTTTCCGAGGCACGCGAACACGAAGTCGGCGTCTTTGACAGCATCAAAAGCCGTTTCCTTAAAAGCGGCGCCGTACTCCTGCGACCACTTCTGAGCCTTGGCGATCGTACGGTTATAAACCGTCACCTCAAAGCCCTTTTTGACCAGATGTCCGGCCATGGGATAGCCCATCACGCCGAGCCCCAAAAACGCGCATTTGATCGTCATTTGCTTCTCTCCTTTTCAGCCTTCAACCTGAGCGTATTCGGCCGCCTGATCGCCCCAGTCCCACAAGTCGGACAGCGTCTTTTCGATGGCCTCGTAACGCTCTTCGGTGATGCTGCCTTCGTTTAACAGAGTCTCGTAGCGGTCGCGTACGGAATCGATCTCTTCGAAATACTTCTCAAGCGTCGTCGTTGCAGCCCCTTGCTGCGTGAGCCGCTTGCGGCATTCGGCAAGCCACTTTTCCCGCTCGGCATCATTGAGCGTCTGCGGCGCACAGCGGGCGCGCAGGCGAAACAGCAATTCATTGAGGCGTTCATCGTCAAAGTAGAGCCTACCGTCGTGCACCTGCTCGGCGATCGTCTCAAAGTCGAGATTCAAAAGTCCTTGTGCACGAGCCCGATCAGCTTCGCTCACAAAACCGTCGTAGAGCGCCGTTTCGGGATCCTTGGGGCCTTCGCTTTCAAAGCGCGCTTTGTTCTGTTCCTCAAAGATCTGCCATGCCTGCAGCACGGGACCTTCAATCATGCCGTGAAGACGCGTGAGCTTTTCACCGAAATCAACCACTTGCCGCAGATCAATACCAAAGCGCTCGCAAACCGAACTTGACGCCACACGCAGATCCGCGCAGACAAAAGGGCACTCGTTGATGCGCAGTCGACGCAACGCCAGAGGCTCTTCACCTTCTTCTCGCATGTAGGCCGGTGCAAAAGCACGTCGAGCAATCACTTCGGGCGATAGGCTCGTGAGCTGATCGGGATCCTCTCGACAGTCCCAGACGAAGTATTCGTTTTGATTGTCGGGATTTCGAGCAACCGGCATCACAAAGCGCAAGAAACCGCGCTCCTGTCCCGCTCTCGGATCGACCCACAGACAGGGACGACGCGTATCGAGCGCTTCAGCCACCTTGGTTTTGGTGCGATTGTTCAAAGCCCATTGCCACAGCCGCTGCTTTTTCTCAGCAAGGAATCGCGCAAGCGCCACCGTAGCCGACACGTCGCTCGAAGCATCGTGTGCGTGGCTGTGCTCAATGCCGTTGGCTGCCGTCAGTTTTTCAAGTTTGAAGGTTTGACGTTCGGGCTTGTCTGGATCGGTGCCGCGCACCTTGGGCCATTCCACGCCCTCGGGGCGAAGCGCCCAGACGGCAAGCACGAACGGGTACAAGTCCCAGCGCGAGCAACCGTTTCGCCAAACGTGACTGTAGACGTCCAAAAGACTGCGCCAGAAAAGCGCGCGGTTGACCTTGTCGTCAAAGCCGATGCTGTTGTAGCCCACCGAAATGGTTGCGGGCGTGTTGAGTTCCTTAAAGACACGCTTGGCAAAATCGACTTCAGCCATGCCTTTTTCGTCGGCCGTCTGCGGCGTGATGCCCGTGAGCACGCAGGCCATCACTCCGGGCAGGTACTCCATCGAAGGACGGCAATAGAAAACATCGGCCTCGGCCACCGGTTCAAATTGAAGCGTCGTGCGCATGCCGGCAAACTGTGCCGGCCGATCGCGCAGCGTATCCAGCCCGAAAGTCTCGTAGTCGTACCAATAAAAAGTTGTGCTCTGCGTCATTTTTTTGTCGGTGAGAAGCTTGATCTTCGTTTTCGCTTCCCGAAATAAAAAAATCGCCGCGGCCTTTTTCCTGCGGCGACTTCAATTTAAGCAAATCCAGGCAAAACGCAAGCGTCCTTATCCTGCGTTTGCTACGGAGCAGTCTCCTGCTGGCCTTCTTTCTGCTTGGCGGCATTGACAAGGCTTTGCAAATAATTGGCCGCGTACAAGGCAATCGTCTCGAGCTTGATGTTGCCGTCGGCCGGCACGGGACCGGAACCCCGCTGCAGCGCCTTGCCGTCAATCACGGCTTGGAAATCAAATGATTTGGCGACATTGTTTTCCGCTGTCACACCGTAAAAGAGGCTTAAGCGGCATTCGGACGGAACCTGATCGTGGTTCACAACGCGCGTCTTCACTCCACGTTGTTTGAGTCCTGCTTCAATGGCCTGCACGAGCCGATCGGAGCTCAATTGAGGATTTTGATGACGCACCACGCAGATCGTATCGATGGCGCCTCTTTGCGACTGTTCTTGCCGCTGTTCAGAGCCCTGTTGATCCTGCTGCAAAGCCGCGCAACCGGAAAGCAACAGGGACGCGACCGACAGCAACACCAATGTTTTCGACGACTTTTGCATGAGGCCTCCTCCTCGCGACTGTTCTTTTCTTTCACTGCAAACTTATCAGAGTTTAGCGAATCAAAAAGCTGACAAAAGTGCAGACTCGGCGGCTTTAGCTTTGCCTGCCGACAGCCGTCGGCAACGGAACTCCTACGGCTGTCGGTTGCAACGTTTCTGCCATCAGGCGATTTTGGAGTAGCCGCCGGCTCGATCGGATTCGCGCAAGTAGCGGTCAAACTGCATGGCCACAGCACGAACAAAGATCTTGCCCTTGGGCGAAACGATGATCTTGTCGGCCGTGAGTTCGGCAAGCTCGTGCTTGACATAGGCCTGAAGCTTCTTCATTTCGTAGGCGAAGTATTCGTCGAACTTGATGCCGAATTCCTCTTCGATTTCCCGCTTATCGAGCTCAAAGCGACACATGATCGTCATGATGACGGCGCGGCGCAGCTTGTCGTCGTCGTTGAGATCAAAGCCGCGGCAGGTCGCAAGCTTGCCCGACTCGATCGCTTCGCTCCAGGGCTCAATTTCGCGGGGGTTGCATGCGTAGAGACCGTCGACGAACGAAATCGAGCTCGGCCCCAAGGCCACCATGTCGCACTCGGCTCGCGTGGAGTAGCCCTGGAAGTTGCGCTGGATGGTGCCGTTGACCTGAGCAATCGAGAGCTCATCGGTTTCCTTAGCGAAGTGATCCATGCCGATGTAGCGGTAGCCGTGGCTCGTGAGCGTCTTGATCGCGTCGAACATGATGTTGACGCGTTCGGCCGCTCCGGGCAGCTCCGCGGGAATGATGCGGCGCTGAGGCTTGAAGATGTTGGGCAGGTGCGCGTAGTGATAAAGCGCGATGCGATCGGGTGAAAGCTCAATCACCTGCTCGATCGTGCGGGCAAATGTTTCGCGCGTCTGACGCGGCAGACCGTAGATAAGGTCCATGTTAATCGAGCCGAACCCTTCGGCGCGGGCGCTTTCGAGCACTTCCTTGGTCATTTCGAAAGGCTGAATGCGGTTGACGGCCTTTTGCACGTCCGGATTGAAGTCCTGCACGCCCAAGCTCATGCGGTTGAAGCCCGCCTTGCGAAGCGTCTTGATCTTGGACGGAGGGCAGCTTCTCGGATCAACCTCAATGGAAAATTCGCCGCCTTCCTCAAATGGGAAGCGCTCATTGAGGCCCGCCATCAGTTCCAGAATTTCGTCGTCGTTTAGGAAAGTGGGCGTACCGCCGCCCCAGTGCAGCTGCTCGAGCGTCTTGATGCCCGTGAGGTGTTCCTTGGCAAGATCTGCCTCCTTCAACAGGGTCTTAATGTAGGCCGCAGAGCGCGAGTGATCGCGCGTGACGATCTTGTTGCAGCCGCAATAGAAGCACACGTCGTTACAGAACGGGATGTGGCAGTAGAGCGAAAGCTTGGCGGGCTTGGCAGCCTTTTCTCGGCGGGCGAGCGCGGCCTGGTAGTCCTCAGGCGTGATGCGGCCATGGAATCGGTCGGCCGTCGGATAAGACGTATAGCGCGGTGCGGGAACGTCGAATTTCTTCAAAAGAGCTTCATCGGGCAGCTCTACGCCGGCACGTGTGGGGTCGAAATCCATATTGAGAAACCTCGAAAATTTCTATGACAAAACGCAAACTTACCTGTTATGATTCAGCAATTAGCGAAACCTTTGACAACAATCAAATGTTTCGACGACAGTTTACTGCCGGCCTGAATCGGCTCTGCTCTTAGCGGCAAAGTCCCCTGGCTGCCGGCGGTTTTCGGTTGCCGGCCTTCCCGAAGGACGGGCTTTGGATGCTTGCGGCAGTGTAAACGCTGGAGATTATTCTTTCATTAGCACGCACGCCGTTTCAAATCCTAAGTCTCCACCTGGTTTGGCACCGCCGACCGAAAGCCGTTGCAGCTCAGTGTGCTTGCCCGGAGCTCTTCCGCCGGGCCGTTTTGTTTGCGTTCGACCCATATGCTCAACAACCCCACGATCAACATGGCAACCCTTCGGGTAGCGTGCTCCAACTGCAATCTGCGCGAATTGTGCCTTCCGCTCGGCCTCACCCTCAAAGAAATCGAACGGCTCGAGGAGTTAGTGAGCACCCGAAAGCGCGTGCGCCGCGGCGAAGCCCTTTATCGTGCGGGCGACCGCTTTGATGCGCTCTACGCCATCCGCCTGGGTTTCTTAAAGAGTGCCGTCACGAGTTCCGACGGCCGCGAACAGGTGACGAGCTTTCACATGTCGGGCGACATCGTCGGTCTCGACGGCCTGGCCGGCATGGTCTATTCAAGCGATCTGATCGCACTTGAAGACACGGAAGTATGCATCCTTCCCTACGACAAGCTTCTTGAAGTCACGCAGAACATGTTCTCCATGAGCCAGCACTTCCAAAAACTGCTTGCCATGGAAATCGTGCGCCAAAATGGTGTGATGCTGCTGTTGGGCTCGATGCACGCCGAAGAGCGTCTGGCTGCCTTCATCCTGAACCTTTCGCAGCGCTTCGAGCAGCGCGGCTACTCGCGCAGCGAGTTTGTACTGCGCATGACCCGCGCCGAAATCGGCTCCTACTTGGGCCTCAAACTCGAAACGGTGAGCCGCGTTCTGAGCCGCTTCTCGCACGACAACCTGATCATCGTCAATCAAAAGCACGTTCAAATCATGGATTTTGAAGGCCTGCGCGCCATTGTGAGCGGCCAAGCCTACAGCCACGAAAATCCGGGCCTGCACCGCATCGAGCCGGTTGCCCACCGCGGCGTCGACGACCTGGTCGGGCTCGAAGATTGATGCCGCGATGATTTTGCCGGCTCAGCTAAAGCTCTTCTCCACGCTGTCGGCAACCTCGTCCAAGGTCACGAGCGTCAGATGTTCGTTCGGATCCTGAGCCAAAAGTTTCAGGCTGGGCGCAAATCCTGACTTGGAAAACAGAACGTAGTACGCTTGTTCGTGCGGCACTGCTTGCGCCTTCTTTTTGAGCCTGACATAGTCCCCGAGCGTAAATTCCGACTGCCGGAACTTGCACTCGCCAAATAGCCGCGCACCGCCTTCAAACGGAACCGCGAGAATATCGATCTCCTCGTTTTTATCCCACCAGCGACCGATGCGGCTAGCGGCAAAAGGTAACTTCTCCTTGAGATTGAGCTTTTCCAAATACTGCCGGCAGACTTCCTCAAAAGGAAAGGATGCGATTTCGTTGAGCCTGGGAGCAACCTGATGCTTCCAGACGAGTTCAGCGCCTCCCATGTTCAAAACGCTGAAATTGGGCCACACATAGCGGTACCAAAACGCAACCAAATTGTCCGCGATGTCGTATAACCCACGCTGACTGTTGGCCTTCTCTTTAAAATTTTGATCGGCAGGAAACGATCGCTCGACAAAACCCATCTCGGCAAGCGAGCGTAAATATCGCGGCAGATTGGGCGACTGAATGACCGTCTTTGACGCAATCTCGGAAAATCGTCGGCTTCCTGTAGCCACCGTCCTCAGGATGTCGTTGAAGCGCCCGGTCTCCCGGCACTCCTGCGCAATGAGCTGCGTCGGATAATCCCACAGTCGGCCGCTTGGCGAGAGCAATTGCTCGCGTATGTTTTCTTCGACCGATCGGTTCGAATCAAAACAGTTCAACACGTACGGCGTTCCGCCCAGTACGGAATAGGCAAGCACGGCACCGACTGCGTCGTACTGAGGAAAAAATTGACGCACGTCGTCAAAGAGCATCGGTTCAACCTTGATGGTGCGCGTGGCGCGGCCAAAAAGCGGGCTTTTTTCGGAAAGCACTTCTTTTTCCATAAAAGAGAGCGCACTGCCACACAGAACAATCATCACATCGGCCGACTGCAGCTCGTGATCCCACAGATGCTGCAAAAGCGATGGCAACGTCGGATTACCTTCAGCCATATACGGAAACTCATCGAGCACCATCACCTTCTTACCGCTTCCTGGTAACGCCGCCAACTGACGGAAACCAGCCTCCCAATTGGGCAGCGTCTCGAGCATCCGGGAAACCGGTGCACCGGCCCGTTTCATCGTTTCGTTGAAATCCTGCCGCTGTCCCGCATCGTCCTGTCGTTTCGCGGCAAAGTAGACGCCTGCTTTGTCCTTGCAAAATTGCGTCATCAACGCAGTCTTTCCGATGCGGCGGCGTCCGTAGACTACGACCAGCTCGGAGCGATCCGATTCGTAGGCCGTCTGCAGCGTACGAAGTTCTTTGTCTCGACCGATGAATGTATACATACTTGGATTCCGAAAAATTTGCTATCACGAAAATTACTATTTTTAAAGATAGTAATTCTTTTGATAGCATTTTAGTCCGCGCGGCATTTTCTTCGCAAAAATCCACGTCTTCTAAGCAATTCTGCGTAGAATCCTCAGCACAGCAACCCGAACGTCGATTCAACCTGTGGGATATCGACGCCGAAGGTTTGAGGAGTCTCCCAAAGGCGCCTCCTTTCGCCCGGATTGCCTTTCCTCGAGTCTTTTTTCGTATGAGCGAAGCCGTCAAATCCAACGACAAAAACCCTGAAATCGTTCCGCACCACGCCGCCGAGCCCGATGTCAGCCTCGGGGCGCTTGCCAAACTCTCCGCCCCGATCTTCATCGCCAATCTGGCGTTGATGGGCGCAGCCACAATCGACACCTTGATGACCGGCAACCTCGGCAAAGAGCATCTTGCCGTCGTCGCTTTGGGCGGTGCGACCTCCGTCATGGTTCTTTTCGGACTGGTGGGCATGTTGCAGGGGCTCTCCCCCATCGTCGGTCATCACTACGGCGCACGCAATTACAAAGCAATCGGCTTTGAACTTTCTCAAAACCTCTGGCTGGCGATTTTGCTGGGCATCATCGGCTGCGTATTGTTGTTGCAAACGGATTTTTGGACGAAATTCGGCGGGGTCTCGGGAGAGGTTGCTCGCATGACATCGCTCTTTCTCGTCTTTTCCGCACCGGGTATTTTCGCGTCGATCGTCTCCCGAAGCTTCATTGCTCTGAATGCGGCGGTGAGCCGCCCTCGCGTGACGATGTACGTGAGCCTTTTGATGCTCGCCTGCAAGATACCGCTCAACTGCATCTTCATGTACGGCTGGCTCGGCTTTCCCGCACTGGGCGGCGCGGGTGCCGGATTGTCGCTCGCGGTTGACGCGTGGCTGGCGCTCATCTGCTACATCGTCATCTACAAGAAGGACACCTTCTACGACAAGATGCGCGCCGAGCGCTTCTTCTGGCCTCAGATCAAGGCTGTTTTTGCTCAACTCAAACTCGGCGTGCCGATCGGCCTTTCGATTTTCTTTGAAGTGAGCTCCTTTACGCTCATGGCGATCTTCATTTCTCGCCTGGGTACGACCGATGTCTCCGCGCACCAGATCGTCGGCAACATCACCGCAACGCTCTATCAGATACCGCTTTCCATCGCCATTGCCGTGTGCGTGATGGTAAGCCAAGCGCTCGGTGCCGGCAGTCCGAAGGCCGCACGCGAAATCACGGTGCGAGGCCTGAAGGTAGCGCTGGCCATCGCGGCCTGTTCTGTGGCCTTCATGTATTTCGGACAGGACTTCCTGCTGGGGCTCTACTCCAAGGAAACCGCTGTGACATCGCTTGCCGCTTCGCTTCTGGTATTCGGCATGATCTACCACATCACCGACGCCGCGCAGACGGTTTCGAATTTTGCGCTGCGAGGCTACCGCGTCACGATGCTTCCGATGATCATCTACGGCGTAATGCTCTGGGGTGTGGGCTTGGGCGGAGGCTACTATTTCGCCTTTGACGGCACGTTCCTTTTCGGGCAACCGCTGCGCACCGAGGGCTTCTGGATGTGCACGGCCGTAGGCCTGTGTCTGGCGGGCGTCACGCTGTCGGTCATCGCACTTTGGGTTTCCAAAGTTCGCGTGGCCGACTCACTTGCTCACGGGCACGCCGCACTCAAAACCAAGAACTGATGGGAGCACCGGAAGCATCCTTGAGAGCGGCTCGTGACGGATTGCAACATTTGCTCTAGTTCCAAACTCTCTCTTGGTAGAATGCTTCTCAAATTCAAAGTAGGCGTTTCTTCGAAACGCTCGTTTTGTGTTGCGTCTTTTTCGGGACGCACGCCACGATTTAGGACATACACGACATGGCATTAGTGAGCATGCGCCAGCTGCTTGATCATGCAGCGGAAAACGGTTACGGCGTTCCCGCCTTCAACGTCAACAACATCGAACAAGTGCAGGCCATCATGACGGCTGCCGCCGAAGTCGGCGCTCCGGTCATCATGCAGGCGAGCGCCGGCGCCCGCAAGTATGCCGGCGAAGCGTTCCTGCGCCACATCATCGAAGCCGCCGTGGAAAGCTGGCCGGACGTTCCGGTTTGCATGCATCAGGACCACGGCCAGAGCCCGGCCGTCTGCCAGATCGCCATGCGCATGGGCTTTACGTCGGTGATGATGGACGGTTCGCTTATGAGCGACGGCAAGACCATTTCCTCCTACGAATACAACGTCGACGTCACCCGCCGCGTGGTTGAAAACGCCCACTGCATCGGCGTGTCCGTCGAAGGCGAACTCGGCTGCCTGGGTTCTTTGGAAACCATGAAGGGCGACAAGGAAGACGGTCACGGCACGGATGCGACCATGTCCCGTGAACAGCTTCTCACCGATCCCGATCAGGCCGCCGACTTCGTGCGTGAAACCCAGCTCGACGCTCTGGCCATCGCCATCGGCACGAGCCACGGCGCTTACAAGTTCACGCGCAAGCCCACCGGTGAAATTCTTTCGATCCAGCGCGTCAAGGAAATCCACGAACGTCTGCCCAACACCCACCTCGTGATGCACGGCTCGAGCTCCGTTCCGCAGGAATACCTCGCTGAAATCCGCGAATTCGGCGGCAGCATGCGCGAAACCTATGGCGTGCCCGTTTCCGAAATTCAGGAAGCCATCAAGCACGGCGTGCGCAAGGTCAACATCGACACGGACATTCGTCTGGCAATGACCGCCGCTACGCGCCGCTTCCTTTTCGAGCACCCCGAAAAGTTCGATCCGCGCGAATACCTCAAGAAGGCCCGTCAGGCCGCTTACGAACTGTGCAAGCAGCGCTATCTTGAGTTCGGTTGCGAGGGTCAGGGCGCCCGCATCAAGCCGATCCCGCTTTCCGTGATGGCCGCCAAGTACGATGCCGGCGAGCTCGCGCAGAAGGTTCAGTAATTCGGTCTTTGCGCCACAGTATTGCGGCCGCGGAAATTGCTTCCTCGGCCGCATTTTTTTGACGCTTTTTTAACGCAGGAAATTTCGTTATGCCTCAGGATGCTCGTGACTTAAAGGGCAAAACCGGCATTCGGCGCCTCATCAACGCCACGCGCTACTCGCGAGACGGCTTTTTGAAAGCCTTTCAAACCGAAGAAGCCTTCCGCCAGGAATCCATTCTGTCCGTGATCGGCCTCGTTGCCCTCGTTTTCATCCCGGCCGCCTTCACGCTCAAGCTCTTTGCGGTTTTCGCCCTCGTGTTTCTGCTGGTGACCGAGCTCTTGAATTCCGCCGTTGAGGCTGCAATTGATCGCATCGGCCCGGAAATTCACCCCATGAGCAAGTACGCCAAGGATGCCGGCAGCTGCGCCGTACTCTTTGCGCTCACGTTCTGCATCTTTGTGTGGTGCGTGGTGCTATGGGACGCTTTCGTCTCTCCGATCATGGCGCACTGATTCTGTTCCTGCGAGCTGCCGAGTTCGTTTGTCTCGGCAACTCTCCTGAGGTCACGCTCGGAAAGCCGGCAGCTCCGTCGTTCCCATGAGATAGAGATCCACGGCTCGTGCGCAGCGGCGTCCCTCGCTCATGGCTCGGACGACAAGCGACTGACCGCTTCGCGTATCTCCGCAGGCAAACACTCCTGCGACAGACGATTCAAACGGTCGAAGATCCGTCTCGGTGCCCGCCTTGGCGTTGCCCCGCGCATCGCGTTGAATGCCGAAGGCCTCCAAGAGTTCTTCGGTCGGATGTGCGAATCCCATTGCCAAAAACACGCGGTCGGCCGCAATCTCAAAGTCCGACCCGGGTTCTTGCGTGAGTCTCTTTGTGGCCGGATCCAGTCTCACTTTCACGCAACGCAGTCCACGCACCGCTCCCGAATCATTGACCAAAATCTCTTTGGTGGAAATTCCCCACAGCCGTTCGCATCCTTCTTCATGAGACGATGAGGTGCGAAGTTTCCGAGGCCAATCGGGCCACGTGGCGGTCTTATCCTCCTGCAGAGGCGGACACGGTCCGATGTCGAGCTGAACGATACTTTCGGCGCCCTGTCGCCTTGCGATGCCCACGCAGTCGCTGCCGGTGTCGCCGCCTCCGATGATGACCACCTTGCAGTCCTTGCAGGAAATCGGCGTTTCATCGAGTTCGCCTGAAACGGCACGGTTCTGTCCGATCAAAAGTTCCAGCGCGAAATGCACGCCCTTGGCTTCCCTTCCCGGCACCTTGAGGTCTCGCGGCGTCTCCGACCCGCACGCCAAAACAACAGCGTCGTAGTCACGCTTGAGTTTGTCTGCCGACACAGTTTTTTGGGCCTGTGAAAACACCCCCTGCGAAAACGACTTGACGCCGACTGCGGCACCGAACTTGAACGCAACGCCCTCGGCCTGCATCTGCTCGATGCGTCGATCGATGAGATCTTTGGGAAGCTTAAAGTCCGGTATGCCGTAGCGCAGCAAACCGCCCGCCTTCTCGTTTTTCTCGTACACCGTCACCTTGTGCCCGGCTCGCGCCAACTGCTGCGCACAGGCCAGACCCGCAGGGCCCGAACCCACCACTGCCACGCGCTTGCCCGTTTTGACCAGGGGCTTGACGGGCTTGACCCAACCCGAAAGCCACGCACGATCAATGATGGCGCGCTCAATGGTTTTAATGCCGACGGCAGCGTCTTCGAGGTAATACTGCGTGCAGCCGGCTTCGCAAATGGCCGGACACACGCGGCTTGTAAATTCCGGAAAACTGCTCGTCGAATTCAGGCACTCCCAGGCGGCTCGCCACTTGCCGTCACGCACGAGACGATTGAAGTCCACCGGTCGGTTATGCAGCGGACAGCTTGCCGAACAAAACGGCGTACCGCAATGCAGACAGCGCATCGATTGTTGATGAATCTGCTCGTCATCGAGAGCAATCGTGAAGTCTCCGAAATGCTTGATGCGCTCTTCTACGCTCTGGTGACCGAACTCAATGCGCTGCAGCGGTGCGTTCGGCTGATTTTTGTTTACGGTCATTGTCGTCTCCTGTTATTGCCGACCGGCACCGGCCAAAAGCGCTTCCTTGTACTGAAGCGGCATCACTTTCACGAAACGCGCGCGAGCATTGCTCCAATGCTCAAGCAATTCTGCGGCCAATTTGGAGCCCGTAAACCGCGCGTGGCGCTCAATGAGCTCCTTTAAGAGCTCTTCATCGGTCTTGCCGAGATGCCATGTACGCGAATCGCCCGAACGCTTCTGCTCGGATTTCGCGACAACTCGCTCAAGCGCAACCATCGACGTGTTGCAATGCGACTCGAAGTCGCCCTCGGCGTCAAACACGTAGGCCACACCGCCCGACATGCCCGAAGCAAAGTTGCGCCCCGTTTTGCCGAGCACCACCACAGTGCCTCCCGTCATGTATTCGCAGCCATGGTCCCCCGTGCCTTCCACAACGGCGCTTGCTCCCGACAGACGCACCGCAAAGCGCTCGCCTGCGACACCGTTGAAATAGGCTTCGCCCGAAGTCGCTCCGTAAAGCGTCGTATTGCCGGCAATGATGTTTTCCTGCGCTTTGCCGTGAAAGTCATCTCCCGCCTTCACGATGATGCGGCCGCCCGAGAGCCCTTTGCCGACATAGTCGTTGGCGTCGCCTTCGAGCACCATCGTCATGCCGGGTACCGCAAAGGCCCCGAACGACTGACCGGCCGTCCCTTTGAACGTCAGGTGCACCGTATCGTCGGCCAACCCCTGTGCGCCGTACAGATCAACGATTGCGTGCGCAATCTGCGTGCCCACCGTACGGTTGATATTGCGTATGGCATAGGTTTTACGAACAGCCTGACCTTGCCGGATGTGCCGATCAATTTCGGCAAGAATTTGTGCATCCAGACTCTTTTCGAGATCATGCTTTTGGGCCAAACGATGGCGCCGTTCCTCAGGACGGCTCTGCGGCCTGTACAGCACTCGGGCAAGATCGACGCCTTGAGCCTTCCAGTTGTCAATGTCGTCTCGCTGCTCCAGAAGGTCACTGCGTCCGATCAACTCTTCAAACCGTCGAACACCCAGCTGCGCCATGATTTCACGCACCTCTTGGGCCACGAAAAAGAAGTAGTTGACCACATGCGAGGGCTGCCCTTTGAAGCGTTTCCTCAATTGAGGATCCTGCGTGGCAATGCCGACAGGACACGTGTTGAGATGACACTGGCGCATCATCAGGCAGCCTTCGACCACCAAAGGCGCCGTGGCAAACCCGAACTCGTCGGCGCCTAGCATGGCCCCGATCACCACGTCGCGCCCGGTCTTGATCTGTCCGTCGACCTGCAGCACCACGCGCTCGCGCAGCTTGTTGACGACAAGCGTCTGCTGCGTTTCGGCCAATCCCACCTCCCAGCAGCTTCCGGCGTGCTTGACGGAAGAAACGGGGCTTGCGCCCGTACCGCCGTCGTGTCCGGCAATGACAATATGGTCGGCCTTGGCTTTGGCAACGCCTGCGGCCACCGTTCCCACGCCCGTTTCGCTCACGAGCTTGACCGAAATATCGGCCTTGCCGTTGGCGCACTTGAGGTCATGGATGAGCTGCGCCAGATCCTCGATCGAATAGATGTCGTGGTGCGGCGGCGGAGAAATCAACCCCACGCCGGGCACCGAATAGCGCAGTTCGGCAATGTATTCGGTCACCTTGTGCCCGGGAAGTTGTCCTCCTTCACCGGGCTTGGCGCCTTGAGCCATCTTGATCTGAATCTGATCGGCGCTAGCCAGATATTGCTCGGTCACGCCGAAGCGACCGCTTGCCACCTGCTTGATGCGCGAGCGCAGACTGTCACCGTCTTCGAGCTCGATGTCGGCCACAATGCGGTCGTGTCCGAGAACATCGGCAACCGTCATGCCTTTTTTGACAACGGAGTGTCCCGCCTTGAGTTCGGTCTCATAGCGTTTTGGATCTTCACCGCCTTCGCCTGTGTTGCTCTTGCCTCCGATGCGGTTCATGGCAACGGCAAGCGTCGCATGAGCCTCCGCAGAAATGGAGCCCATGCTCATCGCGCCCGTCGCAAAACGCTTGACGATGTCCTTGGCGGGCTCCACCTCGTCAATCGGAACCGGTGCGCAGTTTTCCGTCTTAAAACGCAACAAACCGCGCAGCGTCATCTGCCGACGGCTCTGATCGTTGATGATTGATGCGTACTCCTTGTAGGTCTGATAGTTCTTCTGGCGAGCCGCTCTCTGCAGCTTGACGATCGCCTCGGGCGTCCACATATGCTCTTCGCCGTCGGCACGCCAAGCGTATTGGCCGCCTGAATCCAATTGCGCCTTGATCGGCATGCGTTTGGCGTAGGCTGCATCGTGCCGCTTAACCGCCTCCCGCATGACGTCAAACAGCCCCAAACCTTCGATTTTGGACGGTGTGCCGTGAAAATAACGGTCCACAAACTCGCTGTTAAGGCCGACAGCTTCAAAGATGCGGGCTCCGCGGTAGCTCATGACCGTGCAGATGCCCATCTTGGCCATTACTTTGGTGAGTCCCTTGCCGACGGCCTTGACGTAATGCGACACCGCATCCTCAGGCGAAAGCCCTGCCAAGGGAGCCGCCTTGCGGATCAGAGCCAAACTCAGATACGGATGCACAGCTTCGGCGCCGTACCCCAAAAGCAGCGCAAAGTCATGCGTCTCGAAAACCGCCCCCGAGTGCACGATCAGACCCGTATTTGTGCGCAATCCTTCCCGGATGAGATGCTGATGCAGCGCGCTTAAAGCCAGAAGAACCGGAACGGCCACGCGCTCGCGGCTCACGTTTTCGTCGCTCAGAATAAGGATGTTGTAGCCCTCGCCGATCGCGTCGACTGCCTGCGCGCAAAGACTTGCCAGATGCGCCTCCACGCCGCTGTCGCCCCAGGCGGCCGGGTAAGTGATATCAATCTCAAAGCTGCGGAATTTTCCTGCCGTGTGCTCGTCAATCGTGCGCAGCTTGGCCATATCGTTTTCAACAAGCACCGGCTGAAAAATTTCGATCCGCCGCGGCGGGTTGACGTTGTTGACATCCAGGAGATTGGGCTTGGGGCCGATGAAGCTCATGAGGCTTGTCACCAACTCTTCTCGGATCGGGTCGATCGGCGGATTGGTGACCTGCGCAAAGAGCTGTTTGAAGTAGGCAAAAAACGACTGCGTTTTTTGAGAAAGAACCGGAAGAGCCGCGTCGTTTCCCATAGACCCGGTGGGCTCCATTCCCTTGGTTGCCATCGGCATCAGAACGACGTCTACGTCTTCCTGAGTCATCCCGAATACGCGCTGCAGCTCTGCCAATCGGTCGTCGGCCATCGGCGCTTGAGCGGTTGACTCTTCATCGGCGCTGAGATCAGCCAAACGCAGATTGAGTCGCTCCACCCACTCTCGATAAGGCTTGTCGAGCGCCACCTGATTCTTGATTTCTTCGTCGGAAATGATGCGGCCCTGCACCGTATCGATAAAGAGCATTTTGCCCGGCTCAATGCGCCATTTGCGGCGAACGCGTCCTTCCGGAATGGGCAATACGCCCACTTCAGAGGCCAACACCACCGTGTCGTCTTCCGTTTCGATGTAGCGCGCCGGCCGCAGACCGTTGCGATCGAGCATGGCACCGATCTGTACGCCGTTCGTAAAGACCAACGCCGCCGGCCCGTCCCAGGCTTCCATCATCGGAGCATGGTAGGCGTAGAACGCCTGCCGATCGGCATCCATCGTCTCGGAGCGTTCCCACGCCTCCGGCACCAGCATCATCATAGCCTGCGGCAGCGAATAGCCCGCCATTACGAGCAGCTCAACGGCATTGTCCAAGCTGGCCGTATCGGATTGCCCTTCATAGATGAGCGGCACGAGCTTTTTGACGTCGTCTCCCAAAACGGCCGACTTCCAGACGTTTTCCCGAGCGCGAATCCAGTTGTAATTTCCCTTGACGGTATTGATTTCGCCGTTGTGTGCGATATAGCGATACGGATGAGCCAAGGCCCAGGCCGGAAACGTATTGGTGGAAAAGCGCTGATGCACGACGGCAACGGCACTCTTGCAAGCAGGGTTTTGCAAATCCCTGTAGTAGCGTCCGACCTGATCAGCCAAAAGCAAACCTTTGTAGACCACGGTGCGCGTACTCATCGAGGGTACGAAATACTCGCCGCCGTGTTTGAGTTTCAGTGACTGGATTCGATGCGAAGCACTCTTACGAATCACATAAAGCTTGCGCTCGAGGGCATCCTGAACCATCACGTCGGGGCCTCGACCGATAAAGATCTGACGAATGACGGGTTCGGAGGCCCGCACCGTCGGGCTCATTTCCATCGTTTGATCCACGGGCACGTCGCGCCAGCCGAGCACCACCTGGCCTTCCTTTTTGACCATGCGTTCGAGCTCCTGCTCGCAGGCTTGGCGGGAAGCGGGCTCCCTAGGCAGAAAGATCATGCCGACGCCATAGTCGCCGGGCGCCGGGAGTTTGACTCCGAGCGCTGCCATTTCTTCACGATAAAACGCATCCGGAATCTGAATCAGAATGCCCGCACCGTCACCGCACAGGGGATCGGCACCGACGGCACCGCGATGATCAAGATTGTGAAGGATGAGCAAAGCATCTTCAATGATCTTGTGCGATACATGTCCCTTGATATTGGCCACAAAGCCGACACCGCAGGCGTCGTGCTCGGCATCCGGACGATACAGGCCTTTTGCGGCAGCCTCCTGCCGCACGGCTTGCGAACTAGCCATGGACTTCTCCCTTTTGTTCGAGTTTTTTTGTTCCGGCACTGGAAAGCTTTTTTTCGGCCCCGAGGAAGGCTCCGAATCGTTGTTTTATCTGGCTTTCCGAGCCAAGTTTTCTTACTGTATCGGAGATAAAGAATGCCGCAATAAAGGAATTGGTCGCTTGACAAGTTAATTGCCAAAGGCCTGATTTAGCCCAAAGTCTTTATTCAATTTCTCCTACAAGGTTTTATGCAATTCGTCAGCTTGAGGTTCGGTCACTGCATCTTTGTATAGAACTCGTGAACGGTGTGTTGCTCAACAGACACCTCATCCAATCGGTAGTCGTACCAATATTCTCGTTTCCGAACAAAGAACACGAAACGTCGTGCATCCAAAGGCGATGCTTTCACTTGCTCGATAGTGCGAACAACGCTCTTAACCTTCATTTCCTTCGGCTTGAACGATAGATCGTAGTAGCAATAACCATTTTGATCCTCGGTCACAAAACGAATTTCTCGCGGCCGACGCATGTTGGGCAGTTGGTAGACGTAGCGGCCCATGCGGGTAAGCGGAGGATCTATGAGGCCAGCCTTGTTGCGAAGCGTCAGGAACTGGCGGACGACCTCTTCCAAAGCAAGCGGCATATATTCGTTCTCAAACTCGTCCTTGACAAAATCCTCGAAGAAATTCCGGTAATGGTAGATCTGCAGCAAAGACTTCTTGGGAAACACGAAGCGGTAGTAGAAGGCCGTCATCGGATCGGCAATACGGTAGATCACGCGCCGTTTGTTTCGTTCGTCGTTGATCGGCGCATCTTTGACAACCAGTCCCATGGCCGTCAAGCGCGCCAAACAGTCGGCAAGCGTCGGACTCTTGGCAATCTTTGTCGCTTCCAGAATGTCCGTGAACTTTCCGATGCCTTTGGCCAGCGCCGTCAATACCAGATTGACATTGTTGAGCTTTGAGAATTCCGAACTCAACATTAACGTTACTTCGTTGTCAATAACGCTTGCTTGCGAGATCAGGAGGCTTTGGATGTTTTCCTCGGCACTTTGTTTCGGATCAATCATGCGGATATACGCCGGCATGCCGCCGAAAACGCTAAAGAGCCGTAGCTTGTCTTCCAACCGCATGTCCTGGTAAAACTCGGCCGCTTCCAGATAGTTGAGCGGCTCAAGCTTCATGATCAAAGAGAAACGGCCGTAAAACGGACTCATGGGCTTTGTCAGGTCCTTCATGACGGACATGGTCGAGCCGATCAACACGAGCTTGAATTTCGATTGACCTCTCCAACGATCGACAACCTCCTGAAGGCGCTTGTCACATTCCGGCACCACCTCACGCAAGCGCGGATATTCACCCAGCACAACGACCATCTGTATGTTCTGTGCATGTTCGGCCAAAGTATCGAGCACATCCTCCAAACGATCAGCCTCCAGCGTCGGCTGTTTCAGAGCCTGCGCTCCCAAGGCGCGAAGCTGGTCAAGATGCGTCTGCTCGTTTGTTCGGGTACAGACCAAATAGACGTAATGGCAGTGTTCAACCAAAAGCGCACGGTTCAACAACGCGCTCTTGCCCACGCCTTTTCGACCGTAAAGCAGAGCCAGATTCGACTCATCGTCTCGGAAGAACGCACGGAACTCTTTGAGTTCTTCTTTGCGGGCAAAGAAATTCTCGTACATCGAATTCTCCTTCGTGTCGGGCACCGACACCATTCTGTTGTCGGAATAAATTGAGTCAATCTGAAATTACTAATTTACATATCGAGAAAGCCCGGCTCAAGCGTACAATGCCAACGCACTTGGAGCAGCGAATTTTGACTACGAACAAACCAGATACAACTGACACAAACACATCCCTACAAACCAATCGTCAACATCTGCCGTTTCGCATCGGCATGCTGTTGATCGGCACCGCAGCAGCCTCTATCGGCATCGCGCTCACCACGCTCTCCGGGTTAGGCACAACACCGATAAGTTCGGTGCCTTGGACACTGACAGCCATTACCGGTCTTTCTTTCGGAACGACCACGTTTCTGATCAACCTCGTCTTTTACGTAACAGAGGTGCTGCTGTTGGGTAAGTCCATGCCCAAATGGAATATCCTGCAAATTCCAGCCGTGCTGGTTTTCGGCGCTTTCATTGACCTCAGCATGGCTCTCGTCAAGCCTTTTGCTCCAACGACCTGGTTCACGGGACTTTGCATGAGTTTGATCGGAAATGTATGGCTTGCGGCCGGCATCTTTCTTCAAGTGAGGTCTAAAACTTTGGTTCAGCCGGGCGAAGGCGCAGTGCTCGCCATTTCTGTGGTGACTCGGAAAGCCTTCGGAAGCATCAAGGTGTTTTTCGACTGCTTTCTCGTTTTGTCGGCCGCCGTTTTGGGCTTTTTCGTTTTGAATGA
>ENA-OVGQ01000385-OVGQ01000385.1-human-gut-metagenome-genome-assembly--contig:-NODE-385-length-57652-cov-21.324045_pt1 | contig 57652 bp, 35 predicted proteins | sample MGYA00237774_ERZ505427 | MGnify/ENA primary metagenome ERZ505427 (study PRJEB26158, sample SAMN06016404) | human gut metagenome | biome: human gut; feature: ankylosing spondylitis patient; material... | reverse complement strand
TTATAAACATGAAACACACCTTTATCCTCCTGCTTGGAGCCATGCTGTCCCTACAGGGGCAAGCTCAGGACAAGCAGATGCAATTCCAGAACACGATCAAGGTCGAAGCTGGCGACAGCCACGCGGACATCATCGCGAAAGCGGCCCATGTCGTGCCTTCGCCCAACCAGTTGGCGGCATTGCAAAACGAGTTTATCGCCTTCATCCATTTCGGACCGAACAGTTTCACCCGGTTGGAATGGGGAAGCGGAAAGGAAGACCCGAAAGTCTTCGACCTGAAAGAGCTCGACACGAATCAGTGGTGCGAGGCCATGAAAGCCGCCGGCATGAAAATGGTGATCCTGACGGTCAAGCACCATGACGGGTTCGTCCTGTGGCAAAGCCGTTACACAAAACACGGCATCATGTCCACCGGTTTCCGCGACGGCAAAGGCGACATCCTGAAAGACCTGTCCGAATCCTGCCGCAAGTACGGGCTGAAGTTAGGCGTCTATCTGTCACCGGCAGACCTATACCATATCGAAAACCCGGAAGGGCTGTACGGCAACCTCAGCCCATACACCAAACGGACCATCCCGCGGGAAGTCCCCGGACGGCCTTTTGCCAACAAGACCCGTTTCGAATTCGTAGTGGACGACTACAACGAATACTTCCTCAACCAACTCTTCGAGATCCTGACCGAATACGGCCCGATCCACGAAGTATGGTTCGACGGGGCACATCCCAAGCGGAAAGGCGGACAGACCTACAACTATCCCGCCTGGAAAAAACTGATCAAGGCACTTGCCCCCGATGCCGTTATCTTCGGACGGGAAGATGTCCGGTGGTGCGGCAATGAAGCCGGCGGCACACGGTCGACCGAATGGAACGTGATCCCCTACCAGGCAAATCCGGACACGATGTCGAACTTCGCCGATATGACGGACAAAGACCTCGGAAGCCGTGAACAGCTCTATAAAGCCAAATACCTGCATTACCAGCAGGCCGAAACCAACACTTCCATCCGCGAAGGCTGGTTCTACCGAGACGATACGCACCAGAAAGTACGAAGCACCGACGATGTGTTCGACATCTATGAACGCGCCGTAGGAGGCAACTCCACTTTCCTGTTGAACATCCCGCCCAACCGGGACGGAAAATTCTCTCCGACGGATGTAGCCGTATTGAAAGAAACCGGCCAGCGAATCCGGGAAACCTACGGGACCGACCTGTTCCGTCAGGCAGAAGGCCCGAAAGAGGTGCTCGACCAAAATGCAGACACCTATGTGACGGCCGATAAGGACGGGGCGGGAATCGTCATCTCCACTCCCCAACCTGTCACCCTCAACCGTCTGGTTCTCCAGGAAGCGATTGCCACCAACGGGGAACGGGTAGAGAAACACGCCGTGGATGCCTGGATCGACGGAGGATGGAAAGAGATCGCCCATGCCACCAACATCGGCTACAAACGAATCCTGCGTTTCCCGGATGTCACGACGGACAAGATACGGGTCCGCATACTCGAATCCCGCCTGACACCCGCCATCTGCACCATCTCCGCCCATCACTACAAAGCCCGTCCGCCCCGGTTGAGCGCACAGAGAAGCATAGACGGCCTGGTTACCATCGAACCGATGGCACAAGAATTCGGCTGGAAAGCACACGGTGAGAACATTGCCGAGAACCTGAACGCAGGTTTCAAGATCTACTATACGACAGACGGAACGGAACCATCGGCAGGCTCTACCGAATATAAAGCACCTTTCCTGATGGGAAACAGCAAACTGAAAGCGGTAGCCATCCTGAACGGAGAAAAGGGAGCCATCTTACAAGAACGGTTTGGGCTGGTCAAGAAGGGATGGAAGATAGCCGACAAGACCGCGCAATCCCTTGCCATCGACCTCGGCAGCCAGCAAACGGTAAGCGGCTTTGCCTTCACCCCGCAAAAACAAGGCGATAAGGGCACAGTAGCCGGTATCATCCGGATCAGCAACGACGGGAAGAACTGGAAAGAGGTGGAACGCTTCGAATTCGGCAACCTAATCAACGACCCATCCAAACGCTACCATCATTTCAAGCAAACGGTAAAAGCCCGCTACGTCCAAGTAGAAGCAGCGGAAATCGCCGCCCGTACGGAGGCTGCCGCCCTTGCTGGAATAGACATTTTCTAAGGCTCGTCTACAAATAGTATATACCTTGTAAGGTAAAATCATATACGTTATAAAGTAAAAGAAAAAAGGTTATAGGGAATTTTATTTTACCCTATAACCTTTTTTCTTTTATTCGTTCCTGTGCTAGCCCGGAAGAGCGAAGACAGAATTACATCGCAAAAGGTGTAGCTTTCACATACGCCCTATATCCTTTGATCATGCCGGGGAATCCTTCTTCTGCACGGGGCAGGTAGCGGAAACCGGATATCGTCTGCTCTTCCTTCAAATCGATCACGACCTGGTGCGGATATTTGTCTCCCTGCTTCGTGCTCCAATAGGTAGATTCCTGCAAGTCATAGATCTTATCGGCAGTGAAGTTACCCCACTGCGTGCTTTCGCTGTCCGCATAGGAGATATTCCAATGTTGGCGGGGGAGCGGCTTGCCGTCTTCGTCCAACAAATAGAACTCGGCCATAGCGGCATTGTCCTTGCCATCCTGTGCATCCAATGCTTCGAGGCAGAAATAGCGGCCCTTGACAGTCTGGCCGAACTTCACTTCCTGCCAGCCGTTTCCGGGTTTCAGCGCACCGTTGGCAACCGGTTTCTCACCTTTCAGGTTCAGCGTCTGCCCCTCTTCACGGTGGGTAGCCGGGGCTTCAGCCCGCAACATATCCAAGATCGGTTCCTTCCGGCCTTCCACTACAGCCTTTTCCGGGCCTAACAGGTCGAGGAGGATGATCTCGTTCTTTCCCTTCTTCAACCAGCATCCGGGCATAAACAAAGTCTGCTGAGGTCCGATCTCCCAGAAGCGGCCCATCGCCTTTCCGTTTACCCAAACCATGCCTTTTCCCCAGGTCTGCATGTCGAGGAACACGTCTCCGACTTCATCCAGCTCGAAAGTAGTCCGGTAATAAGCCGGTCCGTCGAGTTTGTCTCCCGCTGCATACTTCTTGTCCTGTACGAAAGCGTAATCGACCGGGAAGCTGTAAACCTGCCAGTCTTCCAGTTCCTGTCTGCCGGTGTCACTGATCAGTTCCACCTTATCCGTAATCCCCTTACGGTCGTGGATGGCAACATCGAAGTTGACACGTCCCATCGCCTCTACCAGGATATCCAGGCGCGTTCCTGCTGCCAAAGCCGGCAGCACCACGGTATTTTCACCTCTGCGACGATCCAGACGGCCCAATAGTTTGCCATCGGCAAAGACCTGTGCCCAGTCATGCACCTCATCGATCAACAGGGTCGTTCCTTCCTTTACGGCAGGCAGAGTCGTCCGGTAGAGGATCGTTCCCCAACCCTGGTCGAACTGCTCCATCGGTTTAATCTCTTTCGAAGCCTGGGGAGCAGGCAGATTGTCGAACAGCGGAGCCACTTCGCCGACAGTGAACGCCGGGATCTCGATCAAAGGATAAGCTGCCGGGACATCGGGTATGACCTGGCCGGAATCGGCATATTGTGTCAGCAGTTCACGTAACTTGTAGTATTTAGGAGTCGCCCAACCCGCCTCGCTGATCGGGGCGTCATAATCGTAGGAGCTGCACATGGCGGAATAGGCCGGGCTGTTCGCACCGCCCCAATGTCCGAAAGTCGTCCCCCCGTGCGCCATATAGAGCGAGAAGGAGATATGGCGGTCCAGCATGTCCTTGATACCGGAAACCATCACCCCGGCATCGCGCGTCTCGTGCTTGCGTCCCCAATGGTCGAACCATCCGCTCCAGAACTCGCTGCACATCAGCGGAGCATCGGGGCGTGCCTCTTTCAACTTCTTGAACTGGGCATCGATATTGGCTCCTGTCCCGAAGTTAATCGTCCAGACTAAGTCATCCAAGCCGTTCAACTGGAAAGTAGAGCTCCAGTCACACTGGAACAAAGGAACATCGGTAAAGCCGGCTGCTTTTACCGCATCGCGGATATTGGCGATATACGCCTTGTCGGTAGCATATGCCCCATACTCGTTCTCGACCTGTACCATGATGATATTCCCGCCCCGGGTCACCTGCAAGTCAGCCAACTGCTTGCCGATCTCGTTCATGAACAGCTTCGTCCGTTCGAGGAAATAGGGATCGTTGGTACGGAGCTTGATATCCTCCTTCTTCAACAACCACCAGGGCAGTCCGCCCATCTCCCACTCAGAGCAGACATAAGGGCCGGGACGCAACATGATATACATGCCTTCTTTCTGGGCCAGCCGGCAAAAAGCGGCGATATCGTTCTGCCCCTTGAAGTCGAACTCGCCCGGTTTCTGCTCATGGATATTCCAAAACGCATAGATACAGATCGTATTCATGCCGAGCGCCTTACACATCTGAATACGATGTTGCCAGTATTCGGCGGGGATACGAGTGTAATGTATCTCCGCCGCCTTAATCACAAATGGTTTGCCATCCAACAGGAAGGTTCCCTTCCCGATAGAAAAATCGTGCTTCTCCCCTTGTCTGGGACTGCATCCTGAGAACAGGAGGATAACGCAGCAGGTTATCAATCCTGCTAAAATCTTGTTTACGTGTTTCATATAAGTTAATTGTATTGTACTGTCACTGTTTTATCTTTCTCTGTTTCCAGAATCAGGACTCCCTCCTTCTCCAGTTTATCTCCCTTGTTGCCCGTTACGGAAGCGACTTTGCATCCTTCAGGGATAGCCAGACGCAACGTCCCGCCCTGTTCGGGCAAGATACGGACTTGCCGCACCTGCCCCGCCACCTTTTCGGCCGAGACAAGGAAAGCCCCCATGGCACGCAGTTTGTCGAAAGATACATCCTGCCAGGCAACCGGTACAGCCGGGAACACCCGGATAACGCCCGTATGGCTCTGGAGCAGCATCTCCTGGATACCGGCGGCAAAGGCGAAGTTTCCTTCCAAAGTAAACGGACGGTAGGTGAATTTCGACTTTCCGCTTTTCGTCTGGTCGCCGTTTGCATGGAACGTATTCGGGAGGCAAAAACATTCAGCAAAGGTGCGCAGTGCATCGGCAGCCCCTTCCCCGTCGAAGGCACGAGCTTTCATATTCCCGAACCAGCTATAGGAATAGCCGCACCAGTAATCAGGCCCGAAATTTTGTAGCTTCTTCAAGATCGCTTTTATGATCTCCTGGGATTTCTCGCCCTGGCTCCAATCAATAAGACCGAGCGGATGGATCGACATGGCGTGGGAGAAATGACGGTGCGACTGGTCGTAAGGGAAACCTTTTGCAAAGGTCAAAGCCCCGTCTTCATCCAGGTTCAGATCGGGCAGTTGAGCACCGATCGCTTTCCAGTGGGCGGCCTCGTCTGCCAGCTCCAATTCGGAAGCCAACTCGGAAGCGGCATTGAAAGCGAAGTGCATCAAGGAAAGGTCATAGTTTGTCATATCCTTGAACCACGCATTGATCGAGTTGTCGAAAATTTCCGGGCTGGAACTCAGTGGCAACCGGCGTACTCCGTCGGCATCGACTGTGGAGATCTGTTCGAGATAAGTCGCCACGTCCTTCAGAAACGGGTAGGCCCGCTCTTTCAGGAAAATGCGATCGGCCGAATACTTCCAGTGCAGATAGAAATGCTGTCCCAGCCATGCGCTGACCGTCGGCGACATGGAGTACTGTACCCATCCGCCCATCGGCTCGCCGGTCAGGGTGCAAACGCCGGGAACATTCATCCCGTCCGTCCCGAAATACTCGCGGGTATATTTCTTATACACGTCACGCTGTTTCCAGAGGGTATTCAGATAGCCCATCCCCTCCTGCAAATGGTTGCCGGTATAGGCAGGCCAATAACTCAACTGTGTGTTCAGGTCATGATGGTAGTCTCCTTTCCAGGGCGGCAACATCCCGTTATCGGCTGTCCAGACTGCCTGAAGGGAAATCGGATAAGAGTCCTCGCGGGCAGCCGACCCGAACTTGTACATCTCGTTGTTGTACTGTTTCTGCAGGAGCGTATCCGGCAGCGAGACGGATGACTGTGTCCAATAGCCTTTCCAGAAGTCCATATGCGAGCGGTAGTCTGCCTCCACGCCACGCTCCATCGCCTCTGCCGTTTCCTGGTCGGCCCGGTCGGCAGCCAAAGAAGAAGTCAGACTCCATACGCCGCTGAGCGTGCCGCCTTTCTGCTGCCAACGGACGACCACATCGTACGAAAAGCCTCCCCACCCTTCCTGATGGAAAGTGGTCGTACCGGCTTCCTTCTGTATCGTCCCCTGTTTATATCCGAGGCGTCCTAAGGCCGGACCGGCATGCGAGTTGTCGCCTGCGACCTCGTCCGGGTTACTGTAGCGGGGTGCTACGATCTCCGGCGAAACCGTATCCGGCAGATTCTCGAAGACAAACCATCCGACCGGTTCGTCGGCATGCACGAACGTTTTCAACTTCGTCCCGTTCTCCCAAAGCACCTCACAAAGGGCATTATTGAGGAAAAGATGTACGGAAGAAACCTTCCCGATATTCAACGGGAACTCCAAAGCCGCCCCCGGTATCTTAGACGGGGCAGGCAAAGCATTATAGGGGTGGTCGAACTTCTTCTGCACCGGCAGATAATCTCCTTTCCTCACCTGCTCACAGACCCAGGCAAAACGATTGTTCGGTCCTGCAATACTATCCATCGGGCGCAAGTCCCAGAGATCCGTCCGATCCAGCGAAAAACGTAGCACAGAATCGCGTTGCCAGACTAATGTTCCTACTGTGGCATTTCCCAACGGGATTCCTTCATCCCAAGTCTTGGCCAAGTGACCAAACTGCAAGTCACTGCTTGTCGGTGTGACAGGCAGTGACTCCTTTTCGCAACAGGCAGCCAATAGGCATACGCTTATGCAAGTTAGCCAAAATTCCTTTTTCATTCGTATTAAATCGATATTATTCTTTCTTTGTCTCCTGCAAAGATACGGTTTATTGATTTAATAACTGCTTGACAGCTTCGTCCGAACGAGTTTCCGTCTCCCGGATTTTGTTATAGTCGAACAAAGCATCGAGTTCGTAAAGTTGCAGGGTAACAGTCGGGGCAAAACGGTCGGAAGCGACATAGTTGCGGACTGATGTCAGCAATTGCTGCATGGCCGGGCGTTTCTCTATATCCTTAACCGGATCGACCACAAGGACAAACAGCTTGCCGCTACCGACACGGGCTTCAAACGAGACACCGAGCTTACGGTTAACCTCGTAGGTATCGACACTCTGGATAACGGGGGTCAAGGCACGCATATCGGTCAAGTCGACAGCCGTGGCGTAGTTCAGAATATCCCACCACTGCCAATCGGCATAGTAAGAGGTTGGGAAGTCGCGGAAAACCGGGTGCCGGTGTTCAATGCGCGTCCCTACGATCATGGGGTTCCAGTTGAACATGATCGGGTTCCAGAAATGGCTGGCGAAATGCGTCTTCCGTCCGGCACAACTGTCCGGGATCAGCAGGACGTTCTCGCCTTTTTGAAGGAGTTCCTTAGCCTCAGTCCACCGACGGACATATTTGTAACCTTCAGAGGCAGGCTGCTTGACGGCAGGATAGACCCAGATGTCCCATTCGTTACGGATATTTCCGGCAATACGCGCTTTCAGGGTGTAGCGTCCGGCAATCGTGATCTTGTCCAACGGGATATGGATAACTCCTAAAGAATCGACCGTACTGAACGGGATCTCCTTATGGCCCAGCTTGCCGCTTGCCGCAATCTCTCCGCTTTCGCTTTCGAGCTGCCAAGTCAACTGCCCTTTACGGATCGCTTCGGGACCGAAATGATAGATGCCCATCTTCGCAGTAAAGGTCTCCGCATTTGTGTAAGCACGCTTCTGAAAGCGCGCCAGCAGGACGATCGGAGCACATGATTCACGGTATTTCTCAGGGGTTACTAACCCTTTGCTTTCCCAGAAGGCATCCAAGATACCGACAAAGGCACTCCCTTGTCCGGGAAAATCCGAAAGACCGAGCAACTGGAAACCGCCGGAAGTAGAGGTACGCAACAACGCTTCGTTCACCTCTTTATACTGAAGTACAGTATGTGCGCCTGTCGCCCGAAAGAACTCACCCGCCTGATGCAGCATGCCGTTCTTGGCGAGACGGTCTTGATAAACTTTGAAGTTACGAGGTTCGAGAACGCCTGTATACTTCTTCATCTCCTCGAAATTAGGGTACATGCAACGCTGCCCCGTCTCATGTGCGATGACCGGCACATCAATGGCCGACTCTTCGCTGCGATCCCAGTCAGTGGAAGGTTTGCCTTCGTAGACAGTGATCCAACGTTTGTTCTTTTCTCCGACATTGGCAGCCACGTGAGAGGCATAATACTGATCAGACTTCACATGCGTGCGAGCTGTAGAGGCGGAATAGAGACGACGGTTGTCACGAGCCTGTCCCTTCTTCACAAGGTCTTCGAGGACGGCAAAATCGCCTTCGTTCTCATTACCGTTGCAAAAAAGGATAAAGGAAGGATGGTTGCCATATTCGTCTAATATGGCATACATTTCTTTCTCGAAGAAATCGCGACGAGCCGGGTACTGCCCGACATCCTTGATCCACATCGGAAGTTCGACTTGCAGATACAGTCCCAATTCGTCCGCCGCATCGAAAGCGGCTTCCGGCGGACACCAAGAATGGAAGCGGACGTGGTTCATACCGTAATCTTTCACTGTGTTGAAGATACGTTTCCACTCCTTCACATCCGTGGCCGGATAGCCGGTGAGCGGGAAAACGCAGCAATCCAGGACACCGCGCAGGTGAATATCGCGACCGTTCACACGGATATGATGCCGGCCTTGTTCCACGTGGCGCATACCGAAGACAGACGTGCAAGTATCCTCGCCTGCCTCCGTCGCAAGAGTAGCAGTCAAATCATATAAAGCAGGAGAAAACTCGTCCCACAGTTTCATGTCCCTGCCTAAAGCAAGCTCCTGCTCGATCTTCTCATCTTTGCCGGAAAGAGACACGGGGACTACTGTCCGGCAGACCTCTTTACCGTCTTTCTCCCGGATACGGAGGGTGAGTTCTCCCTCTGCCTGTTTTCCGGAAACGTGGAGGGCAAGGCATACTTTAACCTTCTTCGCTTCAAGGTTAGGATAAATACCCATCTTCCCGATATAGCAGGACGGTTTGGCGATGAGCTCCATCCGGCCGACAACACCGTTCCAGTTGGTTTGCGTGTATTCGGTTGTCCCGTGATTCCACTGGTCCATCGGGTATTTCAGGCGGTTGTCGACACAAAGTGTCAGCGTGTGCAAACCGGGTGTCAACTGTTTTGTCAGAATAAAGCGGTTCGGAGTGGAAAGGCGTTCATCGGTTGCAACCGGTTCGCCATCCACAAAGACAGCTGTCTCCCAATGACAGCGTTCCAGCGAGAGAATAATTTCTCTTCCTTCCCACTCTTCGGGTATCACGACTTCACGCTGATACCACGCCTGTCCGCAGTATTCGAACTTGCGGCTCAGGCGATCCACATGGGCCACAATATTCCGGATCCCCTTGCCCCCTTCATCCATAGAACCGGGCAACTCGATTGTTTCCGTCAGTTTGCTCAAATACAATTCCGATCCGGGGGTCTTGCCGAATCCCATCGGGTCTAACTGAAAACGCCACAGGCCGGAGAGATCCATCCGGTCGGTCTGTGCCGCCTGAACCGTCAGACAGGCAAACAGGCCGACCAACAACATAGAGAGTCTTTTCATTCTTTACTTTTATTTAGTGTATAATACGTCTTCTATTTTTAACTCCTGCGACGGGTTGAACGATTCGGATGCCATATATTCCAAAAGGCTTTGCCGGAACTGGGCTGCCGCCGGGCGTTTATCCAAATCGTTTTGCAGGTCGGCGCCACAAACCAACAATTTGCCTTTCCCGACACGGGCTTCGTAAAGCATTCCGAGTTTGCGATTCGTGAACCAATCGTCGACAATATGGACGATCGGGCGGAAATCCTTCGGATAGTCATCCAAGATCATGGCATCGCAACGGTTCATCAGATCCCACCATTGGTAGTCACTCATTCCCTCATTCGGGAAAGCAGCCAATGCCGGATGTTTTGCATCACAATAGACACCAAGTGTATGCGGAGCCTGTCCGCGGGTCCAAGCCGTATTCCAGAAGATACTGGAGAAGCCGACGACTATGTCGCCTCCCTTTTCAGGCGGAACAGTCCCGTAAGTCAGCAGCAGGACAGATTCACCCTTATTCAGTTTATCCTGTGTCATCCGGTCCAGGCGTGTCGTGATATACGGGAGATTTCTCACCTCTTTTTTCACTGCCGGGTAAACCCATATATTCCACTGATTCCGTATATCCGTGTCTCCAATTCGGACAGAGACGAGAAGTTGGGAAGGTTCTTCGATCTCAGAAAGGTCGCAGCCAATCGTCCCGGCCGGAATACAATTGCCGAAGGGTATCTCACGCGTGAAAGAGCCTTCCTTCAATACCTGCTTATCCGCAGTCGAAACAGTCCAGCGGATCGTTGTTTCGGGAAGCGGCTTCTCACCGAAGTGGGCTATTTCCAGCGGAACTTCCAGTTTTTCATTATTCAACCAGACCATCTTCGGGAAGCGAGCCAGCGGAACAGTACTGTTGCAGAACGTACGGTATTCCTCACCCGTCACATACCCTTTCTCGTCCCAGAAAGGATCGAGCACACCTACCAAGGCCGTCCCCTGTCCGGGAAAATCGTGCAGGTCAAGCAGTTGAAAACCGGCAAAACCCTGTGTACGGAGAGCCGCTTCGATATCCGCCTTATAACAGAGGGTCTGCAGACGACCGGATGCATAAAGGAATTTCTCTCCCATATCTTCCATGCCTTTCCCTGCTAAAGTCTCTTTGAATATTTCTAAATTTTTGGCTTTCAGTACACCAGTATATTTCTCTATTTCCTTAAAGTTGGGGTAGACACACCACTGCCCGATTTCATGGCTGACAGTCGGCATATTCGACCGGATCTTACCGGCAAAATCGTAATCCGTCCGGGGAGCCTCGCGGTTGATAATACTGTTGATGCCTGCGCCCCAAGCCTGTATGCGCGGATCAGGGGTGTTCCAATAATCGGCATTCTCCACATAAGGCCATCCGGCGGCACTTGAATAGACACGACGGGGATCTTTCTTCTTCCAGTGATCGATCAGGCCGGAAAGATAGCGCACTTGGTCCGCCCCACCGGGTTCATTGCCATAGACCATCATGCAGAAAGAAGGATGATTGCCGTATTCTTCAAGGATGCGATCACTTTCTTCCTTCAACCACTGATCCTGCGGTTTGCCGCTACCGACTTCCGCCCATCCACCGCATTCCACTTGCAGGTAGATTCCCATACTGTCAGCCACATGGAAAGCGGCTTCCGGAGGACACCAGGAATGGAAACGGACATGATTCAAGCCGTATTCCTTGCAGGTACGGTAGATCTTCGCCCAATAATCATTTTGCATGGCGGGATACCCTGTCAGTGGAAATATGCAGCATTCGAGCGTACCACGTAAGAAAACAGGCTGCCCGTTAATCTCGAAACGCGTACCGTTTGCCTTGAACTCACGGAAACCAAAATTGTAGCTTGCCTCATCGATGCCATCCGGGGATTCCAGGGAGACTTTCATTTTATAAACATTCGGACTATGTTCCGACCAAAGCCGGGCTTCTTCTCCCAGATCAACGGTAGCCTCTGCATGAGCGGGCGCCCCCTCTCCCGCCTCTACAGCGAAACGGACTGGATTACCGACGGTTTTACCTCCCAATGTTTCTGCCTGCATAACGACCGTAGTAGTTCCTTTCCCGGTATTTCCTTTCAGTTGTACCTTTACCAACGCTTGTTTCTTCTTTATATCCGGATAGATCCGTACAGATCCGATATACAGAGAAGGTTTTGCCGATAGTTTCATATCGCCTATAATGCCGTTCCAGTTGCTTTGCGTATGGTCGGAGACACTGTGCGCATTTATCCCCACGTCAGCATAGAGGCGGTTGTCCACACGCAGCGTAAGAGTATGCTCACCGGCATCCAACCCTTCAAGGAGATAGCGGTGAGGAGTCTGTAAGGAGTTCTGCTCCCCGACCTTCCTGCCGTCCAAAAAGAGAGTGGTCGCCCAATGCGTCCGTTCAAGACTGAGTACTACCGGTCGGTTCTCCCAACCGGAAGGAACATTCACCTTCTTCTGATACCAGGCTACACCGACATAATGCTTGTCCGGATTCAGCCAAAAAGGCACTTTGATATTACCCGGCTGCCGGTATTTGGCATATTCGGGAGCATTATACCAGGAGCTATCGACAACCTGTCCGGTCCACCGGGTATCCAGGCTGACATCATCGCCTTTCCCCTGCTCTTGTAATGACCCCGGCAGACGGACAACATCTGCCAAGCCTTTCTTCTGCCACTCCTGCCCTATTCCAGCATCAGCCGGATCCAAAGCAAATTGCCACTCACCTGCCAGAGACAGTTCGGAAGAAGTCTCCTTGCAGGACAGAAAGAATACCAGGCTCATCAAGGCCCCCAATAAAAAGATGTTTACCTGCTTCATAATCCTATCAGTTTAAGTAATTCATTTATCAGTCCGTCCATTACACTATATAAGGTTTCCGACCATTTTCAAATGTATCTGTACTCCCTGGTGGTTGTTATCCATTCCGGCGGCGATACGGAAATAGCGTTCTGCCCTGTCGAGGTCGCCGAGTCCGAGATGCCCCAACCCCATCAGATAGTTACAATGGATGCGGTTCTTCTTGTCCATGTCGTCTTCCCAAATCTGGAGATCAGGAAGCGAAACGGCAAAATAGTCCATCTTGAAAGTGTCGAACAAATGTTTTTCACCAAAGTCGATCAGCCGGTTAAAGCGGCCGCGGGCTTCATCTTCACGTCCTAACTTACGGAGAGCCAATCCCTGATAGAAGATCTTATCCGGTTTCTGATCATTGTAGTACATGGCGGCTGCCGGCTGGCTATTCCCGATGCTGGCGGCCAGGAACAGTTCGCGGGCCTCGGCTTCACGTCCCAATGCTTGCAAGGCACAACCTTTGTAGTAATTGAAATCGTTCTCCTGGGCGCCATAGAGTTTCCCCTCGCCTAAGTTATGAGGATAGATGAAACATTCTTCGATCAAGTCCAATGCTTTTTGATTCTCTCCGGCTTTCAGGCAGGCTTTTACCAACTCGACACGTGCCAACTGATACTGTGCTGGGACTTTCCCTTCTCCTCCTTCCCAGGGATGGAAACGGCGGGCATCGATCATGCGGATCGCCTCCTCGTAGCGTCCTAGCTGGTTCAATAAGGTGACATATTCCAGATAAAGGTCATCACGGGAGAAAGCCACATCTTTTAACTTGTCTAACAAGTCCAAACGATCGGCATGGGAACGGTTCAGGCGCTTATACAGTTGGTCGAGCTCCATCAGGATGCGGGCATCCCGTATATCCAGCTTAAACGCCCTTTCGAGCAGAACCACTGCTTCCTGCTGTTTATTCAGTTTGTTGAAATAGGCCAGTGACAAGTTACGAAGAACTGTCGGAAACGTATCGTCCTGTTCGACCGACTTCTCCCATTCGGCTACAGCTTCAGGATACTGTCGTTTGTCGTACCACAGGTTACCCAAATAGTAATGGGCTTTGGGTGCGACATCCGCAAACCGGATCACCGCCTGTAAAGCCATGATCGCTTCAAGGGTATTCGGGAAACAACAGTCAGCCGGTTGATGCTCGGCAACGCAGATCGCCATTTCGGCCTCTTTCAGACGATCTAAGGATAATAAAAACCAACTTTTATAATAATACAGCAATGTGCGTTCCGAGACAACGACTTCGAAAGCCACCTCAACCACTTTCAGAGCCTCTTCCCAGCAGCCGGCAGAGGCATAGTCGAGCGATAATTCCTCGTAGTTATGCCCTTCCGAACGCATCCGTACGAGCAAGTCATCCAGAACAGCCTTCTCGCCCGTCAACAGATACTCTTCAAAACTACAGCCGAAGTTGAAGCGGTCGATCGCGAGGGATTCCCGGATCAAAGCCAACGCCTCGTCCACACGTCCGAGATGGCGGAGAACGACAGCCTTCAAATGGCGGCCGCGCAAATTATGCCAGTTGCGAAGCAGGGATTTATCGATTTCATACAAAGCCTCCTCCCAATTGCCTTTCGAAGCGGACAACTGGGCCAACGAATAATATCCGGCATCCTGCCAAGCCGCATTCCAACAGGCTTTATAGAAACAGTCGTAGGCTTCATCCGTCTTGCCTTGGTATTTAAGCGACAATCCGAGATTATACAAAGGCTCTCCGTCATACGGGTTCGGGTTCTTTTCCGTCAGTGTCTTGACAGCACGACGCAAATAAGGTTCGGCTTTTGCAAACTGCCCCTTGCGGATCAGCCATAATCCCATTGCGTTATTGTTGCGGACATCGTCCGGATCACGGCTGAGCGCCTCTTCATAATAGTCGGTTGCGGAATAGGTCGCATGACGATATTGCTCAAGATGCAAACCGGTCAGGTAAAGTTGTTCCGTCGTCCGGATATCCTTCGGATCGAGAGCGGCTTTTGCCGGTTCGGGAACTTCCTTTATCTCGTTAGGTTCGGGTTCCCAAGACAGAAGGAGTTTCCCCTTCGAATTGCAGATGGAGACGCGGACACCGGTCAGGGTGTCGACCGGAACCCACTCTTCAAGGATCGTTTCAGGCGTGATATCCCGAATGATATCCAGGACTTGTTTCTCTCCTTTCATAACCACGATATGCAAATCCTTCTGCGTCGAAGTAGCGAAGATTTTCAAGCGGGAAACATTGCCTTCCGGTTCGATGTTCATCAACAGGTCGGAAGAAGCATTCTTCACCACTCCCAATTCCCTGTACGGCATAAAATACTGGGTGAAGGTCTTCTCTTCATACGGTTGCAACCAGGTGAAATCCGGCTGGTTGTCAGTGTAGACTCCCGTCATCAGTTCGATATAAGGGCCGTCCGCATCCGTCAGATTGCGATCCCAGGCCTGCCCGAAATCGCCGTTTCCCCAAGTCCACTGCTTTTTGCCCGGAGAGACATGATGGTCGGCTACGTGCAGGACACCGGCACGGGTATCATTTTCATAGCCGCCGACAAAATTATATCTGGAACGGATCGCCATGTAGGACGTTGGCACGGGAATATTCTTATAGCGGGAGATATCGACACCTGCCGAATAGTCCATCTTGTAATAGGTTCCCGTAGCAATGGGATAGCGCGAGACATCCCGCTTTCCATGATCGAACACGGCGTTCACATCGCCGGGGAAGACCGACTGGTACTGATCGTTCACGGCAACCGCCGGATTCGCCCACCAGAGGAACGTCTGCGGAACAGGAGTCGGGTTATACACCCTCCCTTGTATTTCCAGAACAGCACGGCCCGGACGTAACGTGAACCCGGCCATACCTTTCTGGTGGAACATCCGTTCCCTTTCGCTAATCCAAACAATCACACTGCCGTCCGGCTTTTTCTCGATCGAGTAATCCACCGGAAGGAACGTGCTCGGACGGTGGTGCTGCGGCCAGTTAAACTCGATTCCACCAGAGATCCAAGGCCCCGTCAGACCGACCAGAGCCGGTTTGATCACATGGTTGTAGTAGATGAAATGACGCTGCTTGATCTTATCGTACGCCATCTGTACCCGCCCCCCCAATTCAGGCAGGATCATTACCTTTATATATTCATTTTCCAGATACACGGCGTGATAGGACTTGTCCTCACAGGTATCTTCGATCTTTTCAATCACAGGATAGGGATAGACCACCCCGCTGCTACCCTGATACACGCGTTTTTCCAGGAACATCGGATTCTTTTCCGGTTTACCGATGCCGTATGTAGGAAGAAGGATATCTTCCTCCCAAACTTTTACATTCACTGCCATATTCTTAATTTATTTCGTTAATTCTTTTTCCAGTTCTTCCAGTGTCTTGCCCTTGGTTTCAGGGAGTTTAGCCCGTATAAAGAGGAAACCGGCCAAACAGATCCCGGCATACAGCCAGAACGTACCCGAAGCGTCGACCGCCTCGTTCAGGATCGGGAAGGTATAGGTCAGCAAGAAACAAGCCACCCAAAGAAAGAAAGTGGAAAGCGCCATTGCCATCCCGCGTATGCGGACAGGAAAAATTTCGGAAAGCACCACCCAGACCACCGGCGCCAAGGACATCGCATAACAGGCAATCGCCAAAACGACCAAGAGCAACATCGGCCAGCCGCTTACTCCTAAGAAATAGCAGGTCCCTAAAATAAAGTAGATCACCGACAGACCTGCCGAACCGACAAACATCAGCGTGCGCCGCCCCCATTTATCCACCGTATAGATGGCGACAAACGTAAAGATCACGTTCGTCACACCCGTCACCACGATATTCATCAGGACATCAGACACGGCATAACCGGCAGCCGAAAAGATTTCCTGCGCATAATTGAAGATCACATTAATCCCGCACCACTGTTGGAAAACAGCCAGTACGATCCCGATCACCAGTACACTGCGCACACCGGGCTGCAACAACGCCCCCCAGTTGGCCTTTTCCTTCTTGTCTTCGTTCAACTGTCCCAATTCAGAGAGTGTCTGCCCAGCATAGTCCGTACCGCCTACACGCACGAGGATCTTACCAGCCTCGTCAGACCGTCCGGCCGTAGCCAGCCAGCGGGGACTTTCGGGAATCACAAAGGAGAGGGCAAAGAACAATCCCGCCGGAACCAACTCGGCCCAAAACATCCAGCGCCAGGCCCATTCAATACTTTCCGCACTCAGCGTTTCGCTGCCGGCCGTAAAATATTCGCCGATCTGCCAGTTCGCCAACTGAGCCATCAAAATACCTAACACGATCGTCAGTTGGTTGAGCGAAACAAACTTACCACGGACGGATGCCGGGGAAACCTCGGCTATATAAACCGGAGAGACATTCGATGCAATACCGATACCGAATCCTCCGACAATGCGGTAGACAACAAACCAGAAAAAACTGTCCACCGCCCCAGTCCCGACGGCCGAAGCGACAAAAAGGAAAGAGGCCGCGATCAACATTTTCTTACGCCCGTAGCGATCGCTCCAAGCACCCGAAAGCAAAGCTCCCACTAAACAGCCGATCAGTGCGCTGCTCATTGCCCAGCCGCGAAGGGCTGCCGAACCTTCCAGGTTGAAAAAGGGTTCATAAAATATCTTGGCTCCTCCGATCACCACCCAGTCGTAACCGAACAGTAATCCGCCCATTGCCGAGACGAGACAGATCAATAATAAATAGCCTGTTGTTTGCTTCATGATAATTAGTAATTAAGTTATCTGCGGTAAATGATGATTTATCGATTTGTCCCGTTCCCGCGCTTGACGCGGGGACAAGTTTCACCCATAAATCATCATTTACTTGTTAATATTGAATGATTAAGATACAAATGCAAAGTAAATACCTTTCCGAAGAAAAATAAATAGATAAAAGGTCGATATAGATGGACAATCTTCCGATTTTAATCGTAAGTTTGCATCATTCCTAAATCAACATATCATGATCAAAAGAAAAGACGGTTTCAGCGGAGAACGGGCACTTGTCCTTCCACAATCCATTATCCACGAAATGGAGGAAGATCCTATTTCCTCCATTTTACACATTACCGATATCGGATACTATCCGAAAGCGTGGCATCATTTCCGGGAACGGCAGGAGCCGATCACGCAGTTCGTTTTCATCTATTGTATAGAGGGATCGGGCTGGTACCGGACGGAAGGAGAGGAATTCCAGGTGACCGCCAACCAATATTTCATCCTGCCGGCAGGGAAACCGCACGCTTACGGGGCCAACGAGGAAGAGCCGTGGACGATCTACTGGATTCATTTTAAAGGAAAGCTGGCTCCCCATTTCGCCAGCCAGTGCACACGCCCGATAGAGATCAAACCAGGGATGCACTCCCGCATCAGCAACCGGATCGATATGTTTGAAGAGATACTCCGGACACTGGAGATGGGGTACAGCCATGAAAACTTGCTCTATGCCTGCTCCATCTTCTACCACTACCTCGGGACATTGCGCTATTTGCAACAGTACCGGGACGCCGTCCGCCACGAAACGGGAAAGAACGATATCGTAACGGCTGCCATCCATTTCATGAAGGAGAACATCGAGAAAAAGCTGACGTTGCAGGAAATCGCCGCGCACACGGGCTATTCTTCTTCCCATTTCTCTGTCCTGTTCAGCCAGCGGACGGGCTACGCACCGCTAGCCTACTTCAACCAGCTAAAAATACAGCAGGCCTGCCAGCTTCTTGACTTTACGGACATGAAGGTGAACCAGGTCTGCTATAAGATCGGCATCGAAGATACCTACTATTTCTCCCGCCTTTTCAGCAAGATCATGGGGATGCCGCCGCGGGAGTATAAAAAGATGAAGAAAGGATAACTACTCCGTCATATAGCGGAACGTATATTCTCCATTATACGACCAGATCTCGCGGCCTTCCGGGACAGAGACTTTTCCTTGTTTGCTACCGTCCGGAGCGACATCGACCGTGATGGTCAGATACGTATATTCGCCTTTCTCGTAATTATAGGTTTCCCCGTCGTCGTCATACAGGCGGAAAGTACCGGGCTTGGAACCGTAATGGCGGATCTCGAGCGGAAGTTTCGTACCGTCCAGTTCAGTTATAGGCGGACAAAGCGGGACGATCCCGCCATCCTTCACATAAACAGGAATACGGTCGAGGCCGGGAGAAACGGTAATGACTTCGCCTTCCCCTGCCAACTTTCCGGTATAAAAATCATACCATCGGCCTTGCGGGAGGATGACTTTCCGTTCGGTTTCGCCGGCAAAGAGAGGAGCTACCAGCAGATTTTCGCCGACCATGAACTGATCCTTCACCTCACGTTTGACCGCCATAGCATACGGATTCTCCGTCCCGTCGAGCTTGCCCTTCTCGATCTGTTCATCGGCGGCGTAGCCCGGTTCGAGGTTCATGGCGCGCATGGGAGGCGTCCCCTCGAAAGCGTAACCGGCAAATGCGGTGTAAAGATACGGAATCAAGCGCATACGGAGCAGGGAGATTTCGTTCACCTGCTTCTCCACATCAGGGAAAGACCACGGTTTCGTCCCGTCCGCCCAGGCATCCAGCATGGCGACCGGAGAGAAACAAACGGTCTGCATGCGGCGCAACCATTCTTCGGAAGTCTTGGAGGCGCGGACTTCAGGCGTCCACAGCACGCCGATGAACGAACTGTTGATCAGCGCCGTGATAAAGTCGCGGTGATTATAGTAATCGTTATAGATCACATACGGGAAGGAGGAAGTTCCGGCATTCCCGGCACGCACAAGCCCGTAGGTGCGCTGGTTTTTCTCGTGATACAGATCCGTCGTCATGCGTTGCATCAGGGAGCCGTAGATCTGCCGCATCTGTTCCGCCGGCGTACCGGAAGGGAAGGTGGCGACATCGGGCCACAACCAGTTGTCGTAGCCGTCGTTCTCATCCATCTTATACCCGCTGACACCCAAATCCAACTGGTGCTTTTTGAAATGATCCAGCATGATCCGGCGTGCCTCAGGCATCCGGTAATCCGGAACCAGGCCGTTCCATTCCGTATGGGAAGCCGTGTAAGGCTCGATGGAGTCCCTTATTTCACATTCCGGAGAGACACCGGGATTGAACCAGAGGTTCGTGCGGATATGCTTCTGCAAAAGGTCGTTCACAAACTTTCCAGGTTCGGGAAAACGGGTGGCATCCCATTCATAGGTACAAGGATAGGCGCGGCTCATCCAGCCCGGTTCGAGACCGATCACGGTAAGCGGGAAACCCCGTTTCCGGAACTCAGCAATCTCGTCCTGCACCTGCCGGTCAGTGAAAAGAGTCGGGACACGATGCCAGAAACCCAGCCCCCATTTCGGAGGCAACACGCCCCCTCCGTTGAAGAGGTTGAAACGGCGCACGACATCCTGCATGTCCTGTCCGGCAAACAGCACCACCTCGACGCCTTCGGCAGGAACCAGAAATTCGAGGTTATCGGAATAGGGCTGCGCACTCCAACCGGGATCGGTATTGCGGTCTTGCACCTCCGGCGGATTCTTCGTATCCTTGCGGACACCGGTTCCGACATAGGCTTTGATATAGCGGGCGGAGTTGATAAAAGCTCCGTAACCTTTGCTGGATACGAAGAAGGGAACCGGCGCATGAGTGCGTCCGTTATCCTTACCTCCATAATGGTCGACATGCAGTTCGAGGATCCGCCCGCGCTGTTCGACCGTCTTGAAGTTCAGGCCGAGCCCGAATATCTTTTCCCCTTTGTCAAGCGGGAAACGGATATAGGTTTTGCCGTCCACTTCCTCGAAGCGGATCTCGTCGCGGTCGACAGGCAGATCGGCTTTCGGCATCGCATTGATGGCATCCCACTTCGGATGCAGGCCAAGTTCACTCAGTAGATTCAACTTTTCGGGTTTACCGACCGATATTTCCCATACTCCCGAAGCAGATTCTTTCCATTCAGGCTTGCTCTTGTCACCGGGAATCTCCGTGCAGGCGGCAAGAGACAGCAGCGCGAGAACGGCGCAATTGCAAAAATGTGTCATTATTTTCATCTTCATGATCATTACGAATTAAGATATGGGGCAAAGGAAAGCCTTTTCATCTAAAAAGAAAATAGATAAAAAGCCTATAAATATGGATGATCTTTCGATTTTACCAGCATTCCTGTCTCTTACCAGTAATACTCATCCAGTATCTCCTGCATCCGGGGCGTTGCGGCATCGGTATCGCCAACCTCGCGACGGAGTTTCAGCAGCTCGCGCTTCATCTTTTCGATTTCACCGGCATAAGCGGGGGAATTGTAGACGTTATGGTCTTCGTGGGGGTCGGCGAGCAGGTCATAGAACTCCCACGACGGCGTGACGGGAGCCTTATCCGATCCGGTCGCATTCAGCGGATCGCCGTAGAGGAACATCAGTTTGTAGCGATGGTTGCGGATGCCCATGTGGGCGGGACGGATCTTGTGGTGCGTCCAGTAGCGGTAGTACATGGACTGCCGCCAGTCGCGCGGAGTCTCGCCCTTCAGATTGTCGCGGAAGCTGCGGCCTTCGCTGCACGACGGGGCGTCCACCCCGGCATAGTCGGCCAGCGTAGCGGCAAAATCAATATTGAGGATGATGTCGGAATTGCGCGTCCCGGCCGGGATCTCCTTCGGGTAGCGGATAACGAACGGCATGCGAAGCGGCTCCTCGTACATCATGCGCTTGTCGAAAAAGCCATGCTCGCCGAGGAAATAACCCTGGTCGGAGACATAGACTACGATCGTATTCTCGGACAGCCCCTCTTCATCGAGGAAACGCAGCAGGCGGCCGATATTGTCATCGATGGCCGCTCCGCAACGCAAGTAGTCGCGAATCAACTTCTGATAGATTTTCCGGCGCGCATCTTCCTTGTCCATTCCTTCTATGGAAAAAGGCAGTTCCGGATACTTGCACCACCAGGAATCCGGGTCTTTCGAGGCGATCCCCCATCGGCGGGCCATATCTTCCAACGGTTGTCCGGGGAACGTACGCCCGGATTCTTCCGGCCCGAACTCCATCATGTTTGCCGGTTCGGGGAACGTGACTCCGTCATAAATATGTTTCAACCGTTCGGGGAAATCCCACGGTTCGTGCGTCGCCTTGAAATGGCAACACATCATGAAGGGTCGGTCCTTGTCGCGCGAACGGATCCACCGGATCGTCTTGTCGGTCACCAGGTCGGTCGAGAAGCCCTTCTCCACCTTGCCGCTTTTCCCTTTATCATCGTCTATCCAGCCCTCCGCGGTCTTGAAAAGCGGGTCCCAATATTCCCCCTGGTCATGGAAAACCGAAAAGGTGTCGAAACCCGACGGCTGCGTCTTGAGATGCCATTTGCCGAAAAGGGCCGTCTGATACCCTCCCTCCTGCATGCGTTTCGCAATATTGTCCAAAGCCGGATCGAGCCTGTCTTCAAGCGTATAGACCCCGTTATGATGGCTATAGGCGCCTGTCATGATAGCCGCGCGGCTGGGCACGGAGATCGAGTTCGTGCAAAAGCAGTTGTTAAGCACGCACCCCTCGGCCGCCAGGCGGCGGATATTCTCGTTCTTCACGTATTCGCTCAGTATTCCTCCATAGATTCCCCACGCCTGCGAGGTATGATCGTCGGAAAGGATGAAAAGGATGTTCGGGCGTCCAGAGTCGGCTTCCGGCTTTTCGTCTGCCATCGCAGGAGAGGCAGACGCCAAAAAGCCGGTCGTGATGATTAGTTGATCGAATGTTTTCATGACATTTTTTGTTTTTCTTTCCTACAAAAGTAATGAATTTAAATAGATACCAACAACATTATCTTGCAAATGAAACCCCTCGTTTCATGCAACATGACAAGGAACCTTATCGATTTCCGAAAAAATCATATCTATAATTAATTATTCATTTGCTTTCAATATGGCGGAGTTTCTTGTCTTCTCTATTTCTATTTGCTTAAATGTATGCTTTTTACCCCAGTTGAACCGATAACTCACATTCACATAAAATACATGATCGTTTATTTTCGGACCATAATTCCGGGAATATGAGCTATAGATATCCGAAATATACTCTCTCTTTTTTACAAAAGTAGAAAATGGATTACGTGTTCCTAATTCAAAATTCCAATTATTAAGATTATATCCTACGTTAAAATTGTAGATAAGTGGAGTACGATAGAAAACTCCGACATCATCATAATTCTTTTGGGGAGTTATGAGTTATCCGGAAGCCATGAAATTTTTATATATAAACAACAATTTAGCTGAAGCATAAAAACAATTGACATCTAATTTTCTCCATGCATGTATAACTCGTTTTTTATAATATCCGGCCAAATCGAATGTCAATTTTCCAGGTATGACTTTTAGCTTCATTCTTGGACCTGTCACTAAATCAAATCCGGATTTAGCTATGGCATAATCATGTATAAACAAATTCCGGCTTTCATCATAAGATACTCGTTCATAAGGGACATCTGTCGTCACTTCAAACGAAGTATGATAAGTAAGATTGAAAACAGGCGTATTTAAAGAATAAGTCAAACCCGTCAAATAAAATTTCAATACCTTTACCTCTGGATTACCTCTGCGTATCTGATATTTATCAATTCTTTGCTCTGTTAAAGAACGATATTGCAACCCAAGATCACCCGATTCAAGAGCCGTGGTAAAACGTATCGAATTATTCTCATTAATCATATAAGTCATAAAAAGTCCGGGACTGAAAAAATGTTGTAAAGAAGATTCTTTCTTATTATCGATATAAGTCAACTGATCGGCCCATTGAACAGTCATTTTCAATTTATTTTTTAACCGAAAAGCATATCCTAATGTCAACCTCCCTTCTCCCTTTGTTTGGTAATCATCCGAAAGCTGTCCATCGATTTCATATTGAGTATGGGCATAAGTATGGTCATAGTTCAACAGGACAAAGAGAACATCGCTTTTTCGTACAGTTTTCCTATACATCAGTTGAGGAATTACCCTATAATTATTTTCTTTTGCATGTGTATTATAAGCTAAAGTAATTTTGTCATTTTGTAAAGCCTCATACTGTCTGTCATACTTATTCTGATTGTAATTTCCACTTAAACGGAAACGTATATACTGTTCGTGTTTTAGACTCCCGGTATATTCTATCCTCAAAGCAGGATTAAAATTATGAGAAGAAGAATTGTCATCCACTTTATACCGGACCGGGTCATTGCTGTACGTTTGCATACTTAAATCATCCTCATCCGATTTTTCCTGATTCAAGACTAAAGTTGTATAAAGTTGATTGTGCTTATCATGGTAAAGATAATTAAAATAGCTATTTATACTATTACTATTTTGAGGAGAGGGTAAACTTGAAGCTTCATTCACGATCGTTTCCTTTGTCGATTTTAAATAAGTCGAAGTTTCATAGCCACGTTTAGGAGTATAATTATTATAGCTGTCTGAAACTGAAACAATAAACTCGGACTTTTTGTTAAAAATCTGTCCTGTAGCTCCATAACTACCGTTTCCTTTATTCAAATGCTGTTGCCCATTCATAGCGACCATCCCTCCTCTATCATGATGTTCTAAAATATAGTCGACAACAGAATTCGCATTCGGATATTCAGGATGATGTTGATCATAAAAATCAATACGGAGAATATCTTTGGGATTCAGGTTTCGGATCTCATCGCTCGAAGCTTCCCGTCCATTGATGAGGAGCAATGTTTCTCCTTGAATAGTCGATACCTTTTTTGTAAACGGATCGACATCCAATGTCGGTATCATCATTAATGCCAATGCTTTATAACCATCCGATGCATGACGTAACTGTTCTTTGGAAGGAAAATACAAGACCTTATCAGTAGTACGCGTTATTTGTCGACCGGTGACAACAACCTCATCCAGCTTATTACTTTCTTCTATCAAAACAATATCACCTAACTGCAATTCACCCAAATCGCCCTTTGTATGAAGGACATGTTCCTTATAACCAATATAATTTATAACCAATTTATATCCAGAAGGAGAAACAGGTGCTGTTATTGAAAAATTACCGGTACTATCACTGATATCTCCCTTTACAAACACTGAATCGTGTATGAAACAGCGAACTGTTGCAGAAGAGACCGCATTTTTATGTTCATCTACAAGACGCCCCTTCAAACAAATATTTTGAGCCTCTAATAATGTATTCAATAAACATAAAACAATTATGAATAATGCTTTCATTGTATCCTACAAAATTTTAAAACCGCCTTGACCATGCTTAGCTCTTAATCATAAAAGAACCTTCACATAATCAGGACAGCATGTTATTCCATTCTGAAGTCAGAAAAAATAAACATACAATACTACTAATAAAAATAAGCAAATTTTTATTCATAACTCTTACCTTTCTAAATTCTAATGCAAATTTCAGACATAAAACACAAAAAAAACCGGATTAGAAAAAATAAGTTCAGTATAGAATAAAAAACAAATAAATTACTAATTTTCAGACATATAAATCTGATCTCATACATTAAAAATTCACTTTTACTTTCAAAAACCGGATTCGACCAGACAAAAAACCGGATTTTACCATAATAATTTTTCGAGAAATCGGTCTAAACTTTGCTTTTCAGACACATTAAAGTATTTTTCTTTTATCTCGGCTTTCTGTTTTGTGATCGTATCTGGTGCTAAGTTTAGTATAGTCGCAATTTTACCAGTTTTTACCCCCAGTTTAACCAGACAACAGATTAACAATTCTCGCTCATCCAATTTATACTGTATGAACAAATATTCTACAAATCCAGGAAATACCGAAGAAAAATGCTCATAAAACACATCCTTATTAAAGTTTAAAGGATACAATTGTTGTCTATTATCGGATAGATTAAGCAAAAATTCATCTTGATGAATCAATTTTTGTATCCATGCTTCATACATCCTGGATTTTTGTTTGAGTTCACCGGCTACCTCTTGTTCTTTTCGCAATTGTTCTTCTTGCTGAAGCCACAGTGACTCCCAATCCAGGCTCAGTTGTTTTTGCGCCTTTACATTTGCATCCAGTTCTTGGCTTAGTACACTTCTTTGTCTTTCCAATTCTTCTTTCTCTTTTATTGAAAGAAGAATACGTTGCTCTAATTTTCCATTTTTTTCTAATATAGACTGCAATTGTGTATCTTTCTGTCTAAGTAGTATATCCTTATTGCTTATTAATTCCTCTTTTTGCTTAAGAATCGTCTCTTTCTCTTTGAGAAGTTTAGATTGTTCGATATTAGCCTCTTCCTGTTGCTGTTTGTATATTTCCAGTTGAGATAAATTATCATTTTCCAATGTCTGGATTGTCTCAGTCAAGGAGTCTATTAACAGATGGTTCTCTTCCAATTGCTTCTGGATAGTCTGCAAAGCGATGTCTTTTTTCTCCATCTCCTGCTTATCGCTCAGCAAAAGACTTTCATTTTTCTGCAATAGCTTCTGTATTTCTTTATTTCTCAATTTATGTTTACTGATTATTTGGAACATGATCACATAGACTATCCCTATTGCAAGACAAGCACAAAGAAAGCAGATAAGCAGGAAATCTTGCCTGCTACGAGCTGTATGCATTTGTTGGTTTTGCTTGCTGATTAAACGCTCTTTATTATATAAAGCTTCTACTTTCGCCAATTTTTGAGGTTGATATACCTGTTCGATTGAATCCCGGAGTAAAAGGTAACGTTCATTATATGTACATGCTTTCTTATAATCCTGCTTTTTTACATATAAAGTATATATTAGCCAGTTAGCACCACACTCCACATATAAATCAGTGCTCGCAAGAGCCATCTCTGCAAATAACAATGCAGAATCCAACTTATGTAGATTTCCATATAATTTTCCGATAGAATAATAGCAAGAATAGATTGTATTTCTCTTTTCTGAATAGTTCAAAGAAGCTTTCTTGTATGCCAAAGCCTTTTCATATAGTTTTTTTTCTGTATATATATTGCCCAAAGAGGACAATAAATAAGCGGTATAAGATGTAATACCTCCCTGTCTAGCAAGCTTTAAAGCACCATCTAAATAGTGATAAGCACTATCAAGTTGTCCAGACTCACGCATACATTCTCCAATATTTTGCATTGTATTAATTATTCCAATCGTATCCCTACATATTTTATAATTTCGATAACTTTTCTGATAGCAAACTAAACTTTCTTTAAATTTTCTATTTTTCCAGTATAAAGTCCCTAAATGATTATTGATACGCGCCTCCAAATCTCGATCAGATGTTTCTCGTACCAATTCCTTTGCCTTTAAGTAAGCAGTTAAGGCTTCTTCCGAAGCGCTCAGTTCTGAAAGAATCCTGCCTTGACAATAATAAGCTTCGGACAGTCGGTTTATATCTTTTTTCTTTTCGAAGTATTGTATTGCGACATTGATCAAGGAATCCGAAGTATGTTCGATATAGTTCTTATCACGAGCCTCTGTTATTAACAAGCACCAAGTGGCATAATCGCGCTCCGGCATCTTTTCTGGGGCTGCAACCTGTTCCAACAAGAATAAAGCGCTATCCGGATGTTCGGACATAACTTTCTCGGCTTGCTCCAATATAGGGTGTTGCTGACTTACCTGATGACAAGAAAAGAAAATGATAAAAGCAAGTAAGGTTGCCTTGAGTATTTGTGTTTTCATGAACTTAGCAATTAAGTAATCACAAAATTAAAGATAAAATTCTATTTATTAAGGCTAACCTGACACAAAGTTATCATTCTTCTTTCACTACTTCAGGCAATAGATATCCTTTTACCTCACGGGAGTAAAAAACAATCCGGCAAACAGTATGATTCTTCCTGAATGTGTTGTACATTTGTAGCCATCTACTATCCAGTGGATTGAGCGGGAGAAACAACGTAGGCATCCTCATCTTGACCTGTTCGGCGATGAACGCCGTAAGTGTGAGAAGGAGCGTATGGATGCGGAAAGGCTTTTCCATACTTTCCGCTGACAGCCCCAAAAAACAGCCATAGGCAAAAAAGATGCCAAAACAAGGCATAAAAGCACCTCCAACATGGCGGATAAACATCCACGCATCCCCGTAAAGACCTCACACAGACCCGGGTCTGCACCTCTCCCGCACCCGGGTCTCCATGATGGGTACACCCGGGTCTCAAGCGGCTTTGCAAGCTGTTTTTGACAAAAGAAAAGCCTGTCTTGATGAAAAAAGAAGCCGTTTTAACAGGTTTCGCACCTGTTCCCGAACGGTCCCTGTTTTTATCGTACAATTGACACACAAGAAGTTATCGTTTTTTACCATGATGGTTATGACAGATGAATGATAGTTCAAAATGGCAACTATCATGCCATAACATATTGGTTTAAACCAATATACGAACGGATATGATAGTATGATGGTTGGTTTTGCAAAACATTTATATGAAATGGCTGCTGCCGTTCTTATTGCTGAATTGTGATGTGGATGTCTGCAAGATTGATAAAACAGAAAAAGCACACTTGTCATATAAACAGAGTGCCGGAAAGGAGGTTTCACTCCATCCTTCCCGGCACTTTTTTAATATAATATATTCAGGTAAACTTCCTTTGGTCGCTTTCTGATCAAGCCAAAAGGAATCCGCCCCCACTATTACTTCACCAATTTCAATTCCTCAATCAGCCGCGGGCATTTCCCCCACTTGTCGATCATGTAGAGCACATAGCGTATGTCGACGCTGATCGTGCGCTGCAAATCCGGTTCGAAGGCGATGTCGCCGCTCATCGCTTCCCAGTTGCCATCGAAGGCGAGGCCGATCAGGCGAGCGTTCTTGTCGAACACCGGGCTGCCGGAGTTACCGCCTGTGATGTCGTTGTTCGAGAGGAAGCAAAGCTGCAATTCGCCGTCCTTGTTGGCATACTGGCCGAAGTCCTTGCTACGGATCAAGTTGAGGATTTCGGGTTGCACCCAGAACTCGTCGCTTTCGGGGTTTTCCTTTTCGAAGATCCCCTTCTGGGTCGTATAGTAATCATACCAAGCAGCATCGTACGGACGGTAGCCGCCGATGGAACCGTAGCTCACACGCATCGTAAAGTTGGCGTCCGAAGCGAAAGCCTTCTCCGGGTGCATCTCTTTCAGGCCAGCAAAATAGAGGCGTTCGCCCTTAGCGATATCGTAATAAGAATCACCCGTGAGCTGTTGCAATTCGAAAAGGGAGATGAGGACGGACAGGCTCAACTCGGCAGCCGGGTCCTTCTTCAGCTTCGCATATTTCTTCGGGTCCTTCAGCATGGAGGCGATATTGTCGTAAGACAGGATGGATGTCTTCTTGAATACATCGGCGGCATACTTTTCATAATCGCCTTTATACTTTTTGTCCACCTTCTTGTAGATATCCGGAAGATTCTCTGCCGGAACCCGTTCCTTTACGATCTTCATCATAGCCGCCAGCACCTTCCGGTCAAGGCTTGCGTCATAATCCTTGAAGAAAGACTTGATATTGTCTTCGAGGAAGATATCGATTTCTTCAGGGGTAGAACCTTTCACATCCACGCTCTGGATCATGCGCGCCAGCTTCACGATCTCGGCGCCGCTCAGGAACGCTTCGCCCAGGTAGGTGGAGATCTTCTTATATTCACTGGAAGAAGTATATCCCTTTTCCAACAGGTTCAGGACGTCGCCGTACACCTCTTTACGCTTTGCATCCTGTGCCACCCAGGCGGCAAAAGCGGCTTCCTCTTCGCGTTTACGGTCGATCACTTTCAGGTTGGCCAGCCCCTTGTTCATGCCGATCGAGTTTTTCCAGTAGTTGGAGCTGCCGGCATATTTGGAAGCATATTTGATGCGCACCTCGTCGCTCTTCAACATCGCGTCTTTCCAAATCGCCTGCTTGATGCCACGCACTTCGATGCGAGGCTTGTTGCTATCCTCGATACGCTGCTGCACACCCCATGAACAGAGGTAGCGGTCCGTGCTGCCGGGGAAACCGATCGTCATCGCATAATCCTTGTCCTGATAACCTTGCAATGACACTTCAGCCACGTATTTAGGCTGGTATGGCTTATTATCCTTGCTGTAGGCAGCCGGCTTGTTGTCGGCTCCGGCATATACGCGGAACACGGAGAAGTCGCCCGTATGGCGCGGCCACATCCAGTTGTCCGTATCGCCGCCGAATTTTCCGACCGAACTGGGCGGAGCGAATACCATGCGGACATCATTGAAGACATCATAGACGATCAGGAAATACTTGTTATTATTGTAGAAAGGCACGACATCGGCAGCCTGGAACTCCGTGTTTCCTACAGAATCGGCCATCGCCTGCCCGATCGAGTCGGCTGCGGCCAGACGCAGGTGCTCTTCCTTGATCGAAGCTATCTGTGAATTAATGCGATCGCTCACATCCACCGTCTCACGCAGGTAGCGGACCGTCAGGCCCGGAACCGGCAACTCTTCTTCCTTACTCTGGGAAACGAAACCGTCTTTCAGGTAGTCGTGTTCCACACTGCTTAACTGCTGGATCGAACCGAAACCACAATGGTGGTTGGTGAAAATCAGTCCTTCATTAGAGACGGTGATACCGCTACATCCTCCTCCGAAGATCACCACGGCATTGGCTACACACGGGTCAGTTTCACTGTACAATTGTTCGTAAGACGGAGTAAATCCCAACTCCTTCATCCTCTCCAGGTTTTGTTTATTCAACTCTTTCAGTACCCACATGCCCTCATCGGCAAACACTTGGCCTGAAGCAACGAGAAGCAGTAACACTGCCCACAACTTCTTCATACGATTCATTCTTTGTTCGTTATTCAATAATTAATTTGATTTTCTTTTGTTCTACACGCGCGGCAAGCCATTTCTTGATCTTTTCCTGTTCCGCCTCACGTACTTTTTCTTTGCTTTTCAGGTAGACTAACAGGACGGTATCGGGTTTAATGCTATCCATATCCATCAGATAGGTATGCGCACAAGAGACTTCCTTGATATAAGGGAAAAGGACTTTCATTTCCGGCATCAGCTCGGACGTAAGATGATTGTAACTGTGATATTTGTTCAGGTCGCGTTTCAGCGAATCGATCTGGAGGGACTGCGCCCGAAGAACCTCTTCGCTATTCTTATACAAGTCCTGCATCAGCAGACTTTTCAACTCGTTAATGTCGGTGGCTTCCTGACCGAAACCCTGCTGCACGACAAGGCCCACGTTTTTCAAGCCGTATTTCGGCATCTTGGCACGGGCGTTCGCAATCATCGTCTCCGGCACGGTCTCGCCGATCAGGACTACTTTCACCTCTTTCTTGTCGCTGGTATCGGTCACCGTCTTGCTCAATATCTGCGTGTTTGGGAAACTCAACTCATCCGCGACAAACGTCCGCACCCGGTCATTGAAGTAACTGGCCCGGATCAGGTTGTAGCTCAGGAAAAGGCTCGGCACGATGGTAAAGAAAACGATCACCCCGACATATCTCGTCACGATCTTCTCGCGCTGTTTGTTCAAAAAGACCTTCTTCGGGTATTTCAGCAGGCGGACCACCACGTAGGTAGCCAGACTGATAAACACCGTATTGATAAAATAGAGATAGAAAGCACCGAAGAAATAATACAGGTTACCGCTCGCCAATCCGAATCCGGCCGTACAAAGCGGCGGCATCAAAGCCGTAGCGATCGCCACGCCGGGAATCACATTCCCCTTGCTCTTGGTCGAGCTCGCCACGATCCCCGCCAGGCCGCCAAAGAAGGCAATCAAGACGTCATAAACGGTAGGCTGCGTACGAGCCAGCAACTCGCTCTGCGCCTCGCTGATCGGGGAAATCAGGAAAAAGAGCGTCGAAGTGATGACGCTGAATACCGTCGCCGTGGCAAAATTACGGAAGGAACGCTTGATCAGGTCGAAATCGGAGATTCCCAGTCCCAGGCCGAACCCCATGATAGGCCCCATCAGCGGGGAGATCAACATCGCACCGATAATCACCGCCGTCGAGTTCGTATTCAAACCCAGCGAGGCGACAAAGGTCGCAAAGATCAGAACCCAAAGGTTCGTCCCTTTAAACTCTATGCCTTTCCGGATAGACTCGATCGTTTCGAGTTCATCCTCTTTTTCCTGACGGACATCGAAATTACGGACAAAGAAGTCCCTAATCTGCTTGTGCAACAATCCTTTTTCCATCCTATTAAAATCAACGTTTGTATACGAACATCCCGTAAAACGGCCTTTATAATGGCTAACACTCTCTCACAACCGTTTTAACACATCGCCTAAACCGCACAAAGATAGAAATAGTATCTCGAAATAAAAAATAAGAGCTGTGAACATAAAATAAGCGGAGTATATATCCTGATAATTATTGATTTTCACGTAACTTTGCAAATGCACAACACAGAAACGACAACGAACACTCTCAATAAATCCCGGTAAACAAGATGAAATACTACATTCTCCTGATATACTTACTCGCTTTTTCCCTCGCTACGGAGGGAAATACAGCAGTAAAAGATTCACTGTCGGAAGCCTTGCCGTCAGCCTCTTCTCCTCTGCAAAAACTGGAAATCATGACTAATCTGATGGATCTTTCCCGACAGGAAGAACAGGTGGAATATGCCAAACAGCTCTATTGGCTCGCACTTGAAGAAGACGAAGACTATTATAAGGAAGCGGCCCTGACCGAAATCTTGCGCTTTTACGTGAATACCGATGCCAAAGACAGCGCAAAGGTGTATCTCGCCGAAGCCGAAAGGGAGCTGAAAGGGAAAGCACGCGATTTCCTCGTCACGTATATGAAAACGATCATGGATGTCCGTGTTGTCTATTACACCAAAGGCGAAGACCGGATGAAACTGATTGAAAAATACAAACTCCGCCTCGAAACGGAAAAAGACATGCCGGTTCTTGACAAAATATCGAACTATTATCTCCTCGGTATGGCGAACAGCAACCGGGTCGATCCGAAAAACCAGGATGCCATCTATAAAGAGGTATGTTACTACATGAACAACCTGATCGAACTGTCGGACAACATCCCGCTCCGCTATTCGTATCTGTTCCGCCTGAATACGCTCAACATACTGAGCCTTATGGAAGCGACTCCCGAAAATCGGGTGAAAGCCTCCCTCCGCTACTTGAACATGCAAAAGGAATATGCAGACACAAAAGAGATGAAGAAGCGCCCGTACACAAGCAAACGGCATCTGCTGAACACCTACTCCACTTTGGCTACCGCAGCAGAAACAGTCGGGAAAGATATGGCAACCTACTATTTCAACTACTTCATCGACTTGAACAGGAAATATCCTGAAGATGCTGCATTCTCCGCTGAATATGACCGTTATTTCACTTCGCTCAACTATTATAAGTCAATACGGGATTTCCAGAAAGCCGCAGATTACAACGATTCGGTCATCTATTATTTCCGCCACGGCGATTTCCAGTTCGACCTGACCGAAAACATCGTCCTGACGCTAAAAGACAAAATCGACTGTCTCGACAGTCTGCACAGATACAAAGATGCCTATGAAGCCTACAAGGAATATTCCGTACTCCTGGATTCCGCACGCACACGAAGCATGGAAAACAAAGTCGAAGACCTGGAGATCAAAAAGCATGTGGACGAGCTGGTGGTCGAGAAAAAGGCACTGGAAATAGACCTGCAAAAGAGCCGGAGCCAGTTATATCTATTCCTCGCGTTGCTCATTCTTTCGATCTGCTTCGGAATCTTCATATTCTTCCGCCTAGGAAAGATCAAATCGCTATACAAGGAATTGCAGGAATCGAACCGGCTGGTCATTATCGCCAGTGAAAAGGCACAGGAAAGCGAACGGATGAAGAACGCCTTTATCAAGAATATGTGCCACGAAGTGCGCACGCCGCTAAATGCGATCAATGGCTTTGCCGAACTGATCACCAGCGACGGTATAAGCCCGGAAGAGAAAAAAGAATTCAGCAAGATCATCTATACGAACTGCCACAACATCACCTCCATGATGAACGATGTGCTGGTAATCGCCCAACTGGACAGCAGCAACGAGGTCCTCCCGCTGGAACCGGTCCACATCGGCCTGCTCTGTCACCACGAGATGAACAAATTGAAAAAGTTACAGCAGAAGCCGGATATCCATTACCAGGTCGAAGGTGACAAAAGCAACGACCTGATCTATTCGGACCCGAATCATTTCGGCATTATCATCTCCCATCTGCTGAACAACGCGAACAAGTTCACGAATCAGGGAAGCATCACGCTCTCCTACCGACCCGAAGAAGAAGGAAGGATAATGTGTATCTGCGTTACCGACACAGGATGCGGAATTCCGGCAGACAAGAGCGAATGGATTTTCGAACGTTTCACCAAGAACGACGACTTTATCCCCGGTTCGGGCCTCGGCCTCTACCTCTGCCGCCTCATCACCCAACGCCTCAACGGTTCCCTCAAACTGGATACCTGTTACACCGGGGGAGCCCGGTTCATTTTACGGCTTCCGATTAATCCCTACAAATAGCCAACAGGTTTTCTTTTGGCAGGCATGCCCCATAAATCATCATTTAATTAGTTCAGTTTTCCTTAGATGCAAACCTTTTCCCGATATAAGGCAATTCGCTTAACGGAAGATCGCGTCTAATGATGATTGCCAGGAAAATCAGGAGTAGAACCGTGCGATAGCCCAAGCGAAGGATTTCCGAATCGATCCGGGGCAACATCCCAGCTGCATAGAATAAAACCGCTAATATGCCGTAAATAACGGCTGATCTTATATCGTATTGAATCGGGAACTTCTTCTGCCCGATCGCATAAGAAAGAATCATCATCAACAGGTTGCTGGCAAACGAAGCCCAAGCACACGCCATATAACCGTAAACCGGCGCCAGCAACACGATCATCAACACGGTCACCACACAGCCGATCGTCGAGAAGTAGGCTCCCCATTGCGTCTGGTCGATCAACTTATACCAGAACGACAGGTTAAAATAGATCCCGAAGAACAGTTCGCCCAGCATCACGATCGGCACGACACGCAATCCCGGATAATACTTGGCGTCCACAAAATATTTCAGAATATCCAGATAATACATCACGCCCAAGAAGATAATCAGCGAAAAGATAATGAAATACTTCATTGCCTCCGAATATGCTTTCGTATTATCGTCATCCTTATTCTTGGCAAAAATAAAAGGTTCGTAGGCATACCGGAATGCCTGGATAAACATCACCATCACCACCGCCACCTTGAAGCAGGCTCCATAAATCCCCAACTGGGTAGCTGCATAATCCTTATCTTCGAACAGGAAAGGGAACAGAATCTTATCCGCCGTCTGATTGAAAATCCCGGCAATCCCTAAGACCAAGATCGGGAACGAGTATCTCAACATCTGTTTCAACAACACGAAACTGGCTTTCTCGCGCAACCCGGGTATCATATCCGGCACCAAAAGCAAGAATGTCACCACCGAAGTAACCACATTGCTGGCAAAGATATACTCTACCTGATAGCCAGGCACATAAAACCAACTGATCAATCCCGGCGCATGTTCATACAGCCACGGACAAGCGATCAGGAAGAATATTACCAATACGATATTCAGGAATATATTCAGCAGCTTGATCGCCGCAAAGCGAACCGCCTTCCCCTGATACCGGAGGAAAGCAAACGGAATACAACAGAAGGCATCCACCGCCACAATCCCCGCCATCATCCCGATATATTCAGGGTGCGCACCATATCCCAGAAAGTTACTGACCGGCGTCAGCGCACTGAACACAAACACCATAAACAGGACGGAAGTGAATGCCAGACTGAACAACGTCGTCGCATATACCCGCATCGGGAGCTTGATCTCCTTCTTGTTCATAAACCGGAAAAAGCCGGTCTCCATCCCATACGTCAATATCACCATCAACAAGGCTGTCCAGGCATACAGATTCGTCACAATCCCGAAATCGCTCTCGGTAGCCAATACACGCGTGTACATCGGAACCAGCATCCAGTTCAGGAATTTCCCGACAATGCTGCTGACACCATAAATTGCGGTCTCCCCTGCGAGACGCTTCATTCCTCCTGCCATAACTTAAAAACAATTGACAATTGATAATTGACAATTAAAATAACGAACTTTGTATTCCATCGGGGCGAAGCCGTCCCAGATGGGTATAAGCCAACTCCGTCACCTCGCGGCCGCGGGGCGTACGTTTGATAAAGCCTTCTTTGATAAGGAAAGGCTCGTAAACCTCTTCCAGCGTTCCGGGATCTTCTCCCAGGGCAGTCGCGATAGTCGTCAATCCTACCGGTCCGCCGTTAAACTTGTCGATGATAGTCGTCAGCAACTTATTGTCGATCTGATCCAGGCCGTAACGGTCGATGTTCAATGCCTCCAGAGCATAGCAGGAAATCGCCTTATCGATCTCTCCGGATCCTTTCACCTGTGCAAAATCACGCACACGACGCAGCAACGCGTTCGCTATACGGGGTGTACCACGACTACGGGAAGCTATCTCGCGTGCAGCACTCAACTCGCATTTCACATTCAGGATATCGGCACTACGCAACACGATCTTCGTCAGCGTCTCCATCTCGTAATATTCGAGGTGCATATTGATCCCGAAACGCGCCCTGAGCGGACTTGTCAGCAAACCGCTGCGAGTCGTCGCCCCCACCAGTGTAAACGGAGCCAGGTCGATCTGGATGGAACGGGCGCTCGGCCCTTTATCGATCATGATATCGATCCGGTAATCTTCCATCGCCGAATACAGATATTCCTCCACAATCGGACTCAACCGGTGGATCTCGTCGATAAAAAGGACATCGTTCTTCTCCAGCGAAGTCAGCACTCCCGCCAGATCGCCCGGTTTATCCAGCACCGGCCCGGAAGTCACCTTGAAGCCGACTCCCAATTCATTCGCTATAATGTTGGATAATGTAGTCTTTCCCAATCCGGGAGGTCCATGCAACAGCACATGGTCAAGCGCCTCCTTACGCATCCGGGCCGCCATCACGAAAATCTTCAGATTCTCGACCACTTTGGCCTGTCCGCTGAAGTCATGAAACGAAAGCGGGCGAAGCGCATTCTCATACTCCCGCTCGCTCTCCGGAACCCGTGCATCCCTTATATCAAATTCATCTTCCATACTCTTATTACTTTGACTGGCAAAGATAATAAGAATTACCGGGTTCTGAACTTGTGTCACCGGAATATCGGGACAAAGATAGAAACTTGCAGATCACGTGTCCGTCCCGATTTCATATAAGGGACTCCTTTCATTACATTGCAAGTACCCTGTTTGTATGTCAGGGCCAGATCGAAGTATTTGAAAGCATAGGCGGCTTTGACGACGACCGGCACGTCAAAGGCAGATTTGATTGTCTTCCCAATCATAATATTATCCTTAAAATGCATGATGGTAGGATGGAACCTTCCGGCACGATTACTCTGAATTTTTTATTTTCACAACCATATATTTGAAAAAAATTTACATACTTTTGTGAAGCCATTTCAATATTATAATATTCTATAGCCATGAATACAAAATTTTTACTGTCTTCCGATAATAACAACCGCAATGAACTTCTGAAAAAGAAGATCATCCATTACTATATTGCCAATGGCGATGCGACCATTGCCGATCTGGGCCGTGAAATGGACCTGAGTATTCCGACCGTCACCAAACTGGTCGCCGAGCTTCAGGACGACGGCTATATCCTGGACTTCGGAAAGCAGGAAACCAACGGAGGACGCAAACCGAACATCTATGGCCTCAATCCGGCATCCGGATATTTCGTGGGAGTCGATATGCTGAAAGACAAGTTGAATATTGCAGCGATCGACTTCAAAGGCGACAAAGTACAACTCGAAGAAAATATCCCATACCAACTTGAAAATACACCAGCCTCGCTGGAGCAATTCTGCAAGATTATTGACGATTTCATCGTTTCATTGCCTGTCGAACGGAATAAGATATTAGCGATTGGAGTCAATATCACCGGCCGTGTGAACCCAGCATCGGGCTATAGCTACAGCATTTTCTATTTCGAAGAGAAACCCCTCGCTCAGATTCTCGAAGAACGGTTGCAGACGAAGGTTTTCATTGAAAACGACAGCCGAGCCATGACCTACGGCGAATATATGAAAGGAGTCGTGCAGGGAGAAAAGAATATCCTGTTTGTCAATATGGCGTGGGGACTGGGACTTGGCATCATCATCGACGGCAATTTATACTACGGGAAATCCGGATTTTCCGGGGAACTCGGACACTTCTGCATGTTCGAAAACGAGGTGCTGTGCCATTGCGGCAAGAAAGGGTGCCTCGAAACAGAGGCTTCCGGATCGGCTTTCCACCGTATCCTGATGGAACGTTACCGGGAAGGCAGCAACACCATACTCGCCGGGAAACTGGACAGCGGAGAGGAAATCTCACTCGGCGACCTGCTCGAAGCGGTGAGGAAAGAAGACGTGCTATGCATCGACATTCTCGAAAAAATGGGCGTAAATTTAGGAAAAGGTATTGCCGGGCTGATGAACATCTTCAATCCGGAACTGGTCATACTGGGCGGAACACTTTCACTGGCAGGCGAGTATATCAGTTTGCCGATCAAGAGCGCCATCCGTAAATATTCGCTCAACTTAGTCAATCAGGACACAGAAATCAAAATATCCAAATTAGGAGAAAGGGCAGGTTCATTCGGAGCATGCCTCTTATCAAGAAGCAAGCTGCTTGGTATGATACATTATTAATAAAACCTTCTTTTCTTTAGACCATTATTTGTAATAATATTTTAATCAAGGCTATATTATTAAAATATTTTATTTATATTTGCCAGGTATTTAAAGAATACCAGACAGTAAAACACATTAAATCGCTCAGATAATGGAAAAGATTAAAGGCTTAATTGATGCACCTTTCACACCGTTCTACGAAAACGGAGAAGTAAATTACGAACCGATAGAAGCATATGCCAAGCTTCTGGTCAAAAACGGTTTAAAGGGAGTGTTTATCAACGGATCTTCGGGAGAGGGCTATATGCTGACCGACGAAGAGCGCATGAAACTGGCTGAAAGATGGGTAGAAGTGGCGCCTTCCGGATTCAAGGTCATCGTACACGTAGGCAGCACCTGCGTAAAATCGAGCCATAAGCTGGCTGCACATGCCCAAAAGATCGGAGCCTGGGGAATCGGAGCCATGGCCTCTCCTTTCCCGAAAGTGAACCGGATAGAAGAACTGGTGAAATACTGCGAAGAAATCGCTTCCGGAGCACCTAAACTTCCTTTCTATTACTATCACATCCCGGCTTTCAACGGCGCTTTCCTACCGATGGTCGAACTGCTGAAAGCGGTGGACGGGCGTATCCCGAACTTCGCCGGCATCAAATATACATATGAAAGCCTTTACGAATACAACCAGTGCCGCTTATATAAAGACGGCAAATTCGATATGCTTCACGGACAGGACGAAACAATCCTTCCATGCCTGGCAATGGGCGGTGCACAAGGCGGCATCGGCGGGACAACCAACTACAACGGCAAAGAACTGACCGGGATACTCGAAGCCTGGGCTGCCGGAGACCTCGAAACAGCACGCGAACGCCAGAACTTCTCACAGGAAGTGATCAACGTGATCTGCCGTTATCGCGGCAATATCGTGGGTGGCAAGCGGATCATGAAGCTGATCGGGCTCGATTTAGGTAAAAACCGGACACCGTTCCAGAATATGACAGATGCGGAAGAGACCGCTATGAAAGCCGAACTGGAAGCGATTCATTTCTTCGACAGATGCAATAAATTCTAAATCCATAAACGCCATGAACGACACAACAAAACCGTCCGAATACCTCGGATATTGGGGCGAAAAATACAAAAATGATTTACTGACCGACATTCTGCCTTTCTGGCTGAAATACGGTATCGATCATGAGAACGGAGGCTACTTCACTTGTTTGGACCGGGACGGTTCGCTACTGGACACGAACAAATCGGTCTGGTTCCAGGGACGGTTCGCCTTTATTCTCGCTTATGCTTACAACAACCTCGAAAAACAGGCCGAATGGCTGGAAGCCTGTAAAAACGGGATCGACTTTATCGAGAAATATTGTTTCGATACAGACGGCCGCATGTTTTACGAGGTGACTAAAACAGGAACTCCCGTACGAAAACGCCGATATGTATTTTCCGAAACGTTTGCCGCAATCGCCATGGCTCAATATTCGATCGCTTCGGGTGACAAGAGCTATGCTAAAAAAGCGGTCAAGCTGTTCAAACAGATTCTCTATTACAAAAACACACCGGGCGCATTAGAGCCCAAATTCAGAGAAGGATTCGTTGCAAAAGGGCATTCCTTTTGCATGATCCTGATCGATACTGCCGCCCGCATCCGGGAGGCAGTAGACGATCCTGTCCTGACACGTCAGATCGACGAGTCGATAGCCGAACTACGTCGTGATTTCATGAAGCCGGAATTTAAGGCCATCCTCGAAACGGTCGGGCCGAACGGCGAATTTATCGATTCGATTCCCGGCCGGACCATCAATCCGGGCCATTCCATCGAAACGGCATGGTTCATCCTCGAAGAGGCCAAGCACCGGAACTGGGACCCGCAGCTGAAGCAGATAGGGCTCACGATCCTGGACTGGTCCTGGGAATGGGGTTGGGACAAAACACACGGTGGAATCACCTATTTTAGGGATTGCAAGAACCGCCCGCAGCAGGAATACTGGCATGACATGAAGTTCTGGTGGCCACAGTGCGAAGCCATCATCGCCACGTTGTATGCCTATGAAGCCACAGGCGATCCCAAATACCTGGAAATGCACAAGCAGATAAACGAATACACGTATGCCCGTTTTCCAGACAAGGAATACGGCGAATGGTTCGGCTATTTCCATTACGACGGGACGCTCTCGCAGCCGGCAAAGGGAAACATGTACAAAGGTCCGTTCCATATTCCCCGGATGCTTTTGAAATGTCATCTTTTATGTAAGGAAATTCAGGGCTATGACAAACAATAAGAAATACTATCCCTGGATCGTTGTCGCTCTGCTTTGGGGCGTGGCTTTGTTAAACTACATGGACAGACAGATGCTTTCAACCATGAAGTCTGCCATGATGATCGATATTACCGAACTGGAATCAGCCACGAACTTCGGACGCCTGATGGCGGTATTCTTGTGGATATACGGCCTGATGAGCCCGGTCGCCGGCATGATCGCCGACCGGATCAACCGGAAATGGCTGATCGTCGGCAGTCTCTTCGTCTGGTCGTTCGTCACGCTGATGATGGGATATTCGACTGATTTCAACCAAATTTATATTCTCCGCGCCATTATGGGAGTCAGCGAAGCCTTGTACATCCCTGCCGGACTTTCGCTGATCACGGACTATCATCAGGAAAAAACGCGATCATTAGCTGTCGGAATCCACATGACCGGGCTCTACACCGGACAGGCATTGGGTGGCTTCGGAGCAACGATCGCAGGAGCATACAGCTGGGAAACGACTTTCCACTGGTTCGGGATTATCGGAATCGCGTATAGTCTGGTATTGATTCTTTTCCTGAAAGAGAAAAAAGACCATACGGTCGCCAAGCTTGACTCGGAACCCGGCCCGAAAGAGAATCCGGCGAAAGCGGCTATAAAAGGAATGGGGATGTTGTTCGTCAACATTTCATTCTGGATCATCCTGCTCTATTTCGCCACTTCGAGTTTGCCGGGTTGGGCGACTAAAAACTGGCTGCCGACTTTGTTTTCGGAGAATTTGTCCATCGATATGTCGGAAGCCGGGCCATTGTCCACCTTCACGATCGCGATCTCTTCCTTCATCGGAGTGATTGCGGGCGGTATCTTGTCCGACAAATGGATTCAGCGGAATGTACGGGGACGCATTTATACCGGTTCCATCGGGCTTGCCTTGACCATTCCGGCACTCCTGCTGTTAGGATTCGGCGACAGTTTCGCCATGATTGTAGGCGGCGGACTCTGTTTCGGTATCGGTTTCGGTATTTTCGACGCCAACAACATGCCGATCCTCTGCCAGTTCGTATCGCCACGCTACCGGGCGACCGCCTACGGCATTATGAACATGACCGGGGTATTTGCCGGAGCGATCATCACAAAACTGTTGGGCGAGTCGACGGATGCCGGTAACTTAGGGCATGATTTCGCAATGATGGCCAGCTTGGTATTCGTAGCCTTAGTGGTGGAAGTCATCTTCTTACGTCCGAGAACGGTCAACATGACCGACAAGTAAAACCTGTAAGGTTTCCAAAGGTATTGACTTTTCCTGCAAATGTCATTATCTTTGGAAATCCTATTTTTATAATAACCCAATCAACAAAAAACATCATGAGAAAAATCTTTCTTTACTTCAGCCTCCTTCTCTTCATGCAAACAGCCTTTGCCGCCGACAGCTTGTTTGTCAGAAAGCCGCAGATCCCGATACTGATTGACCGGACAGACAATATCCTGGTGGAAATGCGTGTACAGGCACACAAAGGGGATGTACTCAACAAGCTTTCCCTGCAATTCAAAGAAGGAATCGACTTAAACGACATAAAGGCTCTACGCTTTTTCTATAGCGGAACGGAAGCGACCTCCCGGCAGGGAAAGCATTACCGTCCGGTTTCCTACATTTCCAGTCACGCAGAAGGCAAGACAAAGGCTGCTAATCCCGCCTACTCCATCAAGCAGAGCGAAGTAACTGATATCGCCAATGTCGTGACCTTCACCAGTAACCAGCCGATGGTGGAAGGAGTCAACTACTATTGGATCAGTATCGAGATGAAACCGGAGGCTTCCCTGTTAACGACCTTTACTGTCCAGATGCCGATGGCTGAAATCAATAATATGCCGGCGACAATTGTCTGGGACGGCAAATCAGATGTCCGCCGCATGGGAATCGGTGTCCGCCACGCCGGTGACGACGGGGCTTCGGCCTACCGTATTCCGGGGCTGGTAACGACCAACAACGGGACGCTTCTGGGCGTGTACGATATCCGCTACAACAGCAGTGTGGACCTGCAGGAAATGGTCGATATAGGGGTAAGCCGCAGCACCGACAAAGGACAGACCTGGGAACCGATGCGTGTTGCGATGACGTTCGGCGAAACGGGCGGTCTGCCTCACGCACAGAACGGTGTGGGAGACCCGTCTATCCTGGTGGATGAAAAGACAAATACGATCTGGATCGTTGCTGCCTGGACACATGGCATGGGGAACGGACGCGCCTGGTGGAATTCCATGCCGGGTATGTCGGCCGACAGCACCGCCCAACTGATGCTCGTCAAAAGCGAAGACGACGGCAAGACCTGGAGCCAGCCGATCAACATCACTCCGCAGGTGAAAGATCCTTCCTGGTACTTCCTGTTGCAAGGACCGGGCCGGGGTATCACGATGAAAGACGGGACGTTGGTTTTCCCGATCCAGTTCATCGACTCCACCCGTATACCGAACGCCGGTATCATGTACAGCAAAGACCGGGGAACCACCTGGCATCTGCATAATCTGGCACGTACGAACACGACCGAGGCGCAGGTAGCCGAGGTCGAACCGGGTGTCCTGATGCTGAACATGCGTGACAACCGGGGAGGCAGCCGCGCCGTGGCCACCACCCGCGATTTGGGCAAGACCTGGTATGAACATCCGTCCAGCCGCAGTGCCCTGCAGGAACCGGTTTGTATGGCAAGCCTCATCCACGTGGACGCTAAAGACAACATCACGGGGAAAGACCTGCTGATCTTCTCCAACCCGAACACGACGAAGGGACGTAACCATATTACCATAAAAGTAAGTACCGACGGAGGCATGACCTGGCCGCTTTCCAACCAAGTGACACTGGACGAAGACGAAAGCTGGGGTTATTCTTGCCTGTCCATGATCGACAAGGAGACAGTCGGCATCTTCTACGAATCGAGCGTCGCCCATATGACTTTTCAAGCTGTCAAACTGACCGATCTGGTCAAGTAGTCCTGCATGAAACGCATACTCTTCATATTGATAAGTTTATATATAGGGATATTGGCTGCCTGTGCTGCCAATATCCCTCATTTGCTTCCATGGCCGCAGAAAGTGGCATGGAACGGGAAAAAGTTTCAATATAGGGGAACTTTTGTTTCCCTTACGGAAAACTTTTGTTCCATAGGCATGGAACAACCGGCAGGCAATAAGATAACGGGCAATCCGTCAAGCCATCCGGCACTATCGGTCAAATGGGTGGAGGATTTCCCCGATATCCCTCTCAATCGCAACGAAGCCTATAAACTGCGTGTCACATCAAAAGGAGTGGAGATCGAAGCCATCACCGAAACGGGCGTTTACAGGGCAATCCAGACATTACGCCAATTGACGGAAAAGAAAGGCAACGGCATTGCAATCACCGGATGCGAGATCACCGACTGGCCCGCCTTTCGCATCCGCGGCTTCATGCAGGATGTAGGACGCACCTATATCTCGACAGACGAATTGAAACGGGAAATAGCGATCCTGGCACGTTACAAGATAAACGTCTTTCACTGGCACCTGACGGAAAATCAGGCATGGCGCCTGCAAAGCAAGGTGTTCCCGATGCTGAACGACAGCGTCAACACGACCCGCCAGCCAGGGAAATACTACACACTGGAAGAGGCACGGGAATTGGCCGCTTTCTGCAAGCAACATCATGTCCTGCTGATCCCGGAGATCGACATGCCGGGACACAGTGCCGCTTTCGTCCGTACTTTCCGCCATGACATGCAAAGCCCGGAAGGGATGAAGATATTGAAACTCCTGATCGACGAGGTTTGCGAAACGTTCGATGTCCCTTACCTGCATATCGGGACAGACGAGGTGCAGTTCACCCATCCGAATTTCGTACCCGAAATGGTCGCTTATGTCCGCTCCAAAGGGAAAAAGGTGATCTCCTGGAATCCGGGATGGCGCTACAAACCGGGAGAGATCGACATGACGCATCTGTGGAGCTACCGAGGAAAAGCTCAGAAAGGGATTCCGGCGATCGACTCCCGTTTCCACTATCTGAACCATTTCGACACGTTTGCCGACCTCTTCGCCCTCTACAACAGCCGCATCTACAACGAGCTGCAGGGCAGCGATGATCTGGCAGGCACGATCCTGGCAATCTGGAACGACCGGATGATCCAGCCGGAAGCCGATATCGTCAAACAGAATAATTTCTACCCGAATATGCTCGCCATGGCCGAACGTGCGTGGAGAGGGGGTGGAACTGAATATTTCGACAAGCAAGGAACGGTTTTACCATCGGAAGACAGCGAGTCGTTCAAGTCTTTCGCTGATTTCGAGAACCGCCTGCTCTGGCATAAGGAACATTGTTTCGGGGGATATCCGTTCGCTTACGTCAAACAAACGAACGTCAAGTGGCGCATTACGGACGCGTTCCCGAACCAAGGGGACCTGACGGCATCATTCCCGCCCGAAAAGGAGTTGAAATCCCGCTATACATACGAAAACAAGACGTACGGGACACAGGATGCGACCGGCGCAGGCATCTACCTCCGCCATGTCTGGGGGACGCTTGTTCCAGGGATCTACAAAGAGCCGCAAGAGAACCACACGGCGTATGCCTGGACCTGGGTCTACTCGCCTAAAGCACAGGATGTAGGCGCCTGGATAGAGTTTCAGAACTACAGCCGTTCGGAAATGGACTTGCCGCCACTTCCGGGAAAATGGGATTACCGGGAAAGCCGAGTGTGGGTCAACGACCGGGAAATCCTGCCTCCGGTATGGACGGCAACGCACCGGACCAAATCCAACGAGGTGCTGCTCGGCAACGAGAATTGTGTCGTGCGTCCTCCCATGCCTGTCCATCTGCAGAAAGGATGGAACAAGGTATTCATGAAACTTCCGGTCGGAAAGTTCACCGCGCCGGAAATCCGCTTGCCGAAGTGGATGTTCACATTCGTATTTGTCACACCGGATGGTGAAAAGGCTGTGGACGGCCTGGTCTATTCACCCGATAAGAAACGATAAGCAAATGAAAAATATCCTGCTCTGTTTATTCATCGTATTTAGTGCCACGATCCAGGCGCAAAAGATCAAGGTAGCCTGTGTAGGCAACAGCGTAACGTATGGTCACGGAATTGAGAACCGCGAAAAGAACAGTTATCCCGCCCAGCTCCAACGAATGTTGGGCAACGGATACGAAGTCGCCAACTTCGGAAAAAGCGGGGCGACGCTATTGCGAAAGGGACACCGTCCTTACAACGAGCAGGAGGAATGCAAGGCCGCCCTCGACTTTGCCGCCGACCGGGTCGTCATCCACCTCGGGCTGAACGACACCGATCCGCGCGACTGGCCGAATTACCGGGATGACTTCACGAAGGATTATCTGACCCTGATCGATGCATTCCGGCAAGCGAACCCGAAGTGTGAAATATGGATCTGCCGCCTGACACCGATCTCCCACCACCATACGCGCTTCAAATCGGGCACACGCGACTGGTACTGGCAGATACAACAAAACATTGAAGATATCGCAGTACTCGCCCACACCGGACTGATTGACCTGCATACAGAACTTTATGACCGCCCTGACCTCTTGCCCGACGCCTTGCATCCCACAGCCGAAGGAGCCGGAATCATCGCACGGACGGTCTACCGGGCATTGACCGGAAATTACGGTGGTCTCCAAATGCCCGTGATCTATTCGGACAATATGGTACTCCAACGGGAGAAACCGCTCCGGATAGCCGGAACAGCCAATGCCGGAGAAAAAGTGACGGTCAGCATCGCCGGACAGAAAGGCGAAGCGATAACGGCCTCGGACGGGAAATGGTCGGTCATCCTGCCACCGATGAAGGCAGGAGGCCCGTACACGTTGAGTATCTCCGCCGAATCAGGGAAACTGGATTATACGAATATCCTGATCGGCGAAGTATGGCTTTGCTCCGGACAGTCGAATATGGCATTTCAGGTGAGCAGTGCCGTTGACAGCCAACGAAAGGCTTTTCTGGAATTTGCCGCAAGGAAACCGCAAATCCGTCTTTTCGATATGAAACCACGTTGGCTGACAAATGCGGTGGAATGGGACATTTCGACACTGGACTCCCTCAACAGGCTCCAATATTACCGGGATACCGAATGGAAGGAATGCAACGAAGAGACGGCGAACCGTTTCTCCGCTATCGCCTTTGCGTTCGGGCAAATGTTGTCAGACAGCTTGCAGGTTCCGGTCGGACTGATCCTGAACGCCATAGGCGGTTCACCAGCAGAAGCCTGGATAGACCGCAAGACGCTGGAATTCGAATTCCCCGACATCCTCTACGACTGGAAGCAGAATGATTTTATCCAGGACTGGGCGCGGGAACGCGCCGCCCTCAATATCCGTAAATCGACGAACAAACAGCAACGGCATCCCTACGAGCCTTGTTACTTGTACGAATCCGGTATCCAGCCGCTCGAAAAGTTCCCGATACGGGGTATCATCTGGTATCAGGGAGAATCGAATGCTCACAATATGGAAGCACATGAGAAGTTGTTCCATCTTTTGACAAAAAACTGGCGGGAGAACTGGGCGGAAGAATTGCCTTTCTATTATGTGCAACTATCCAGCATCGACCGTCCCAGCTGGCCTTGGTTCCGGGACAGCCAGCGCCGGATGCTCCAATCGATCCCCAACAGCGGCATGGCGGTCAGCAGCGACCATGGCGACTCCCTGGATGTCCACCCGCGCCATAAACGGGAGATAGGGGAACGCCTCGCTCACTGGGCACTCAACAAGACATACGGGCACGAGATCCTTCCTTCCGGCCCACTCTACCGATCGGTGATATTCAAGGGCAGCACTGCCTATGTCACATTCGATTACGGAAAAGGAATGCACAGTTCCGACGGCGACAAACTGCGTACTTTCGAGATAGCCGAACACGATGGTTTATTCGTCCCCGCGGAGGCACAAATCATCGATGGAAAGACAGTAAAAGTATGGAGCGGCCAAATCCGGAATCCGAAATTCGTCCGTTACGGCTGGCAACCTTTCACCCGTGCCAATTTAGTGAACGAAGCGGGGCTGCCGGCTTCGACATTCCGTTCGGAAGCGGCTCCGGTCAGCTGGTTTCGGCTGCCCGACCTACCCGGCACTGAAAAAAGCCCATCATTAGGCGTATCTGCTCCGTTTACTGGTGTCAGTGGCGGGCAGTTGTTCGTGGCTGGCGGATGCAACTTCCCCGGCAAACCGGCGGCCGAAGGGGGAACAAAAGAATACTACCGCAATATATATGCATTAGATATAACCGCCCGATCTCATGCCGGATGGAAAAGGATCGGCAAACTGCCAATACCGCTTGCTTACGGGGCATCGGTCACAACCCCCGAAGGGCTCGTTTGGATCGGAGGAAATAACAATAAAGAGATCTCCGGACAGGTCTTCTTCGTCAACTGGGACGGGGAAAAACAACAATTGCATATCACCAAACTGCCGCCACTTCCCATGCCGTTGGATAATCTCTCGGCCACATACGCCGATGGTTGCCTGTATGTCGCCGGGGGTAAGGGCAAGCCACAAACGGTTCCAATAGGTAAGGACGGTTCGCAAACCGCCCCTACGAACCCACTCTTTTCATTACAGCTAACGCCGTCGCTTCAAAAGGAATGGGTCCGGCTTCCGGATTTCCCCGGACCTGCCCGAGTACAGCCTGTCCTCACGGCACAGCAATCCGAGGATGGCATACGACTTTATCTGGCAGGCGGTTTCCAGCCGGCATCCGCCCATCAGGAAGCCATTGTTTGCACAGATATGCTTTCTTATCATCCGAAGACAAAACAGTGGAGAAATGAAGGATTCCTGCCTTCTTTAGCAGGCGGTTCCCACCGTACCGTTACAGGAGGTTGCGCCATCGCATCAGGCGATAGCTCCATCCTGCTGGTAGGAGGCGTGAACTACGACCGTTTCCGCGACGCCCTAAACCACCCCGAGCCGGATTATCTGCTACATCCTGCCGACTGGTATAAATTCAATACCTCCCTGTTACAATACAATACTTTCACAAAACACTGGACCCACTTAGGCAACTACGAAGAACTGGCACGTGCCGGTGCCGGCATCGCAAACAATGCCAACACAGTAATCATAATTGGCGGAGAGTTAAAACCGGGCATCCGCACACCGGAGGTTAATGCGTTTAAACTGACGTGCCATCCTTGATTCACACCAAAGCCAATTTACGAATATTCGCATCCCAAACCGGTTCCGAAAAAATCAGTCCGACAGCTTCGGCCGGGGTAGAGGCGACCGTCCAAAGTGCTGCATGCTGCAGGCGCATGAAATGCTCGTCGACGGCCCGGCGGAACATCTCCAAAAGAGGATCGAAGTAGCCGTTTATATTCAGGATGACAATCGGGTTGAGATACAAGCCTAACTGTTTCCAGGTAATGACTTCCAACAATTCTTCGAGAGTGCCGCATCCGCCCGGAAGAGCGATCACGGCATCCGAAAGATCAGCCATTCGTTGTTTGCGCTCATGCATACTGTCGACTTCGACCAGATCGGTAAGCCCCTTGTGACACCAATCCTGTTCTACCATAAAACGAGGGATCACACCGGTCACAGTCCCGCCGGTAGCCAGCGCAGCATCCGACACGGCACACATCAGGCCCGAATTGCCAGCCCCGTTGATCACTCTCAGGTTCCGTTCGCCCAACAGATGTCCCAACTCGGTTGCAGCCTCCCGATATGCCGAAGCGACCTGCGTGCTGGAGGCACAATACACGCAAACGGAAGTTATCTTATTTCTTTCTCTTTCCATCTTTCTTTTTGCATTATGATTTTAAAACAAAGGGGATTCAACAAGCCATCAACCGAAATCATCAGACTCAGCGCCTTCCAAAACCACTTATTTTCCCTTATTTATATCATATCCGAACAAGGCGAAATCGCCCAGGCAAGGATCATCCGGGAAGATATGCGACAGGGCCTCGGTTATCTCAAGCGCCGTTTTCAGGGTGGCGGTTCGCTGCTGTGTCAAACCAAGTTCCAGTGAAATTTGGTGAACATGCGTGTCCAGCGGAATAATCAATTGGCGGGGATGAAAGACAGTCTGCCAAATCCCGAAATCGACGATTCCATCAGTCCGGACCATCCAGCGAAGGAACATAGCCAGGCGTTTACAGGCAGAAGTGCCGCCCATCACCGGAATACCGTTTATGCCGGAAAAGAGATCCTGCAATTTAAAAACCGGATTCGGGTAAGAGCTTGCAGCCAATGCATCTTCCAATGAATCATACCGCTGATATATCTCTTTCAACCGATCACAGAGGGCACAGAGGTCCGAATGCGTATAAAAGCGATAAAACGTATCGCGTTTGCCGGCTGGGACATCCGAAACCAGTTCCCAGTACCGGCCGGACAATACCCATTCGTAAGGACTTCCACCCATCCGGCTATGTAACCAGTCCGCCTTGCGGAGGATCAGTTCCCTGCGTCCATAAGAGATCCAGGAAGTGATAAAAGCGGATATTTCGATATCCCGTTTCTCCGTAAACCGATGAGGAAACTGAACCGGATCATCGGATATAAAAGACCTCACATTATAGATCCCGGCCCATTCCTTCAATTTCGCTTTCAGTTGTTCGTCCATCCCTTACTTCATCTTTAAGAAATACTGGCGCCGGTCTTCGGGATAATGCTCGATGGCATAGCGAAGAGCCGTACGCGGAAGCTGTGTCGCATAACGTTCCAGAAAGTCGGTGAGGGTATCCCGATCTCTTTTGCCCACTTCGCGGAGCATCCAGCCTACGGCTTTATGCATCAAATCATGTTTATGCGTCATCAACCGTTCGGCCAACGCCAACGTATCGGTAAAATCCGAACGGCGGATAAAAGCCCAAGTACAGACAATCGAAATCCGCTGTTCCCAGAGGTTATCGCTGGCAGCCAGTTCATACAAGACGGAACGGTCCCGGTTCACCAAATATTCGCCGACAATATCCCGGCAGGATAAATCCACCGATACATCTTTTCCCGTTCAGCTTCCGGTGTCTTCTTATCCTGGAAACGGTAGACCAGAACCAATAGGGCGCAAAGACGGGCCTCATGCCAGGGACTATCCAACAAGCGCTGCAATTCATCGAGAGGCATCGCTTTGTTAGCTTTCGCTATACTGCGAGTTTGCGGAACGACAACCCCTAAAAAGCGGTCGCCTTCGCCATATTGCCCCGGTCCGGTCTTGAAAAATCGGCTCAGATGGGCCGCCTTTTCGGGTGAACCGACCGATTGCAGTTCACTCAGCACAAACTCCGCCGTCATGGACGTAGCACCCGTGACACAGGACGGTCGCCTTCCAAGAATCCGATTACATTGTTGCAAACCGTACGCGCCATGATAATACGCGTTTCCAGTGTCTGCGTCCCAATATGGGGCGTAAGGACGACATTTTCCATTTCCAGCAACTCCGGCGAGGGATAATCGCCGAACTCGAATACATCCAGACCGGCACCATGAATCGTCCCGTCTTTCAACGCCTGCACCAAAGCCTTTTCATCGACCAAAGGACCACGGCCAGTGTTGATCAGGACGGCCGTCGGTTTCATCTGCTTCAGCTCGGCTTCACCGATGATATGGTAGGTTTCCGGTGTATAAGGGGCATTCAGGGAGACGAAATCGGATTGGGAGAGGAGCTCCTCCTTGGAAACGTATGTCACGTTCAGCTTTGTCTCTTCTTCGACATACAGTTGGCGACGGTTATGATAGAGGACTTCCATGCCACAGGCATTCGCACGTTTGGCAAGGGCTTTCCCGATACGTCCCATACCGATAATACCCAGCGTCTTCCCAGTCACGTTGATACCTAAATTCTCCAAGACGCCGACTTTCATGCCAAGACCTTCCCGGCGCAGCTTACGGTCGCATTCGGTAATGCGGCGTGCCACATCGAGCATCAGGCCGAGTGCGAGATTAGCGGTAGGGGCCGTCACGGGGTCGGGGGTATTGGCTACCGTGATTCCTTTCTCAAGGCAGTAGGCGACATCGATATTATTGTAACCGACGGCATAGTTTGCCACCATTTTCAGTTTGGGGGCATGGTCGATCAATTCCTTGTTTACCGGGAAATCAAACATCGAGCACAACACGTCATACTCCGGAATCATCTCTAAAACTTCTTCGTACGTGAAATCTCTTCCTTCGGGAAAAGTAACCTCATACTTGCTTTCCAGCTCGGTAAAACCTTCGCGGAACATGTCGTAAGTAACTAATATCTTTGTCATAACTATTCTTTTTAAATTTGCAAAAATATAAAATTATTCGATGTTCACTTCTTTTCATGGTCACGGATAAACCGGACGGCTAAAGGGAAAGCGGCGGCGCACATACTGCCGTGGTCGAAACCTCCCAACTCGTAAAGGGTCACATCAGGATGGCCGAGCAGTTTGAAAAGGCGGTAGAAATAGGCGGACTCTTCGTAACGGCCATACAATTCCTTCTCACGGTCTCCGGAAAGGATCAGGATAGGGGCGCAGTCCGGACGGACGTGATACAAGGGAGCCGTTTCGTCGATCGTCGGCTGCAAAGGTTTCAGCCCTCGCCGGTTGCGTGTTTCAAAATGGGTGATCACCTGACCGCTGAAAGGGATGATCCCGGCAAGCTTGTCGGCATCCTTCCCATAACGCGCCAACAGCTTCTTATCCAATCCGACCATATCGACCAGATATCCGCCTGCAGAATGGCCGGCAATATAGATGGAGGAGGTGTCGCCTCCGTATTTTCCTATATTATCGAATACCCAAGCAACGGCAGCAGCGGCATCGTCCACGATCTCCATCGTCTCCACATGCGGAGACAAACGGTATTCGACACCTACGACTACCATGCCGTCCGTTAATAACCCGGAAGGGATTTCACGACTTCCGCCGGTCAAACCGCCGCCATGAAACCAAACCACGACCGGCGCGTTTTGTACATCCGGCTGGTAAGCAATATCCAGACGGCACATCTTGGAAGTATATTCATCACCTGCATTTCCACGGTACAGGACATTACGCTCATAGGAATAATCGGCAGCAATAGCCCTCACAGCCAACCAGACAAGCAGCAAGGTTAACCCGATTTTATTCATCATATTATACACTAAATTTGAATTGATTAAACACAAAAAACATTTTCCAAAAGTAATCAGCTTTTTGCAACTAAGCAAACAATCTGCCATTTCGCACAGGGCAACCGCATCAAAATCATAAAGCGTCCATCCGTTTTCGCCACCGATACGGACTAATCGCATGAATGTTTTTGCAAAAGCAACTATCATACTATCATATCCGCATGTGTATCGGTTTAAACCAACATATTATGTTATGATAGTTACCGTTTTGAACTATCATTCATCTGTCATAACCATCATGGTGAAAAACGATAACGTGCTGTGTATTAATTGTACGATAAAAACAGGGACCGTTCGGGAACAGGTGCGAAACCTGTTAAAACGGCTTCTTTTTTCATCAAGACAGGCTTTTCTTTTGTCAAAAACAGCTTGCAAAGCCGCTTGAGACCCGGGTGTACCCATCATGGAGACCCGGGTGCGGGAGAGGTGCAGACCCGGGTCTGTGCGAGACCTTTACGGGGGTGTGGGGATGTTTATCCGCCATGTTAGAAGTGTTTTTATGCCCTGTTTTTGCATCTTTTTCAAGGAAAAAAGTCGTTTTATATTTAAACGGCCCCGTTTTGTCAATGCTATTTTGGTGCGGTTAGCCTGCCATTTCCCGCCTTCTTTTTCCGATAAAGCCGATTATTTCCTATTTTTGTAACCATTAACAAGTATCTTATTACCTGTCAACAACTACTATGGTTCTAAATTATATCTGGATTGCTTTCTTTCTGATTGCTTTCGTGGTGGCGCTTTGCAAATTAGTCATCGGCGGAGACACGGAAGTTTTCACCCATATCATCAACGCTTCTTTTGCTTCGGCAAAGACAGGGTTCGAGATATCCCTCGGACTGACGGGAGTCTTGGCTCTTTGGCTCGGCATCATGAAAATCGGGGAAAAAGGGGGCGTGATACAGGCCTTTGCCCGGTTGACGGCACCCGTGTTCAGCAAGCTCTTTCCGGGAATACCGAAAGACCATCCGGCAACAGGTTCTATCTTCATGTGCATTTCCGCCAACCTGTTAGGCTTGGACAATGCCGCCACGCCGATGGGACTGAAAGCCATGAAAGAGTTGCAGGAGCTGAACACGCAGAAGGATTCAGCCAGCGATCCGATGATCATGTTCCTTTGCATCAATGCTTCGGGACTGACACTGATTCCGGTCTCCATCATGACCTACCGGGCACAGATGGGAGCGACAAACCCGGCTGATGTCTTCCTGCCCCTCATGCTCGCGACCTTCTCTTCTACCCTGGTCGCCATACTGGCGGTCTGTATCAAGCAACGGATCAACATCCTGCAACGGAACCTGCTGCTTTTCTTCGGCGGGATGATCGCGTTCATCGGTGGTCTGGCCTTGCTTTTCGGGATGATGAGCCAGCAATCGGTCTCCCTCTACTCCACCCTGTTTGCCAACATTTTGCTTTTCTCTATTATATGTGGATTCATTATCAGCGGTATCCGCAAAAAAATCAACGTATACGACACCTTTATCGAAGGCGCGAAAGAGGGTTTCCAGACTGCCGTGACGATCATCCCCTACCTCATCGCCGTATTGGTTGCCATTGCCGTTTTCCGGGCTTCGGGAGCGATGGATTTCCTGATTGACGGCATCCGCATGGGAATCTCGGCAGCAGGGCTGGACACGCAGTTCGTGGAAGGTCTGCCTACCATGCTGATGAAACCGCTCAGCGGCAGCGGGGCGCGGGGTATGATGCTGGATGCGATGAACACCTACGGCGCGGATTCGTTCATCGGCCGCCTCTGTTCCATCGTGCAGGGATCGAGCGACACGACTTTCTACGTCGTCGCCCTTTATTTCGGCAGTGTCGGAATCCGCAACACCTACTATACGATCCCCTGTTCGCTACTGGCCGATTTAGCCGGGGCGGTGGCAGCGGTCACTATGACGTATCTGTTTTTTACCTGAAAATAATTCGTATCTTCGTCCTATCTAACATAGCAATAAAGTATGGAACAACAAGATATCCGCTGGAAACAGCGTTTTCAGAATTTCGACAAAGCCTTCCTCCGATTAAGCAAGGCGATGCAAATCATACGGGAAGAACCGGACAATTTTCTCCTGCAAGCCTTCCAATCCGGGTACATCCAAGAGGGCGATTTATGGTTGCAAGCCTTGAATGACCGGAATTTGACGACGTACACGTATGACGAAGAAACGGCTCTGTCGGTGGCGAATAATATTCAAACATGCTATTTCCCTTTACTAAAAGCATTGCATACATGGTTAGAAATACAAGCACACGATTAGGGCTTACATCGAGGCATCAGGAAATTATCGACCGAGTCGGAATAACAATTTACAAACAGTAGAAACGACAAGAAATGTATGACGAATCCATCTTTCACCTACTATCAAAATGATACTGCCACCCCATGTAAATCGGATTAGTAGTGCATTTATTCGGAATTAATATAGCGAGTAATTATTTTTAACATATCATTCGGCAAGATAAAACACAAAAAGAACGACAATATGGCAATAGCATTCTACGCGGAAGACACCAAGCTTCCGGCAATCAAAAAGAGAGCGGTCGGCAACTGGGTAAAGGAAGTTGCCGCCACATACGGTAAGAAGGTCGGCGATATCAGCTACATCTTCTGCTCCGACGAGAAGATTCTGGAAGTAAACCGCCAGTACCTCCAACATGATTATTATACGGATATCATCACGTTCGATTACACGAGCGGCGATAAGATCTCCGGCGACCTGTTTATCAGTCTCGACACGGTGAAGACTAATTCCGAAGCCTTCAACACTCCCTACAACGAGGAACTCCACCGTACCATCATCCACGGCATCCTCCACCTTTGTGGCATCAACGATAAAGGTCCCGGAGAACGCGAGATCATGGAGGCCAACGAAAACAAAGCGCTGGCGATATTGCCGGAGGAATGCCGGGAAAGTTAACTTTCCCGGTAAAAAGAAATGTCTGGAGCCGCTTCCTGTTAAGGATACTACTGAAGAGGTTGTATGATATGTGTGCCTGATAAAAGCCTGCACATGCTCCGGTGAAAACAGAGATTACCGGAGCAATGCTCCCAAAACCGATTACTCACTATCACTACCACAAATACTCATACCAAACGACCATCTACTCATTTGCCGGATATTCCCCGGCATTATCTTATAAATTTGAATTATAAAACAAACAAATAAGAGATTGGTAACAATAATAAATGATCCGGCATGAAAGGCACAACTATTTTCTTTCTATCTATTCTGTTAATAACGACAGGTTGCAAAAGACTGGATCAAACGGCAGACGACTTGATCACAGTAGATGTAACCAATAATTCTTTTCCCAAAAAGGAACTGGCTCTTCAAGATTTCATGGATGTAGAATATATCCCGCTGGAAACAAACGATGATTTTGTTAATCAAGGGTTTGTGCAGGCTATAGGTAAAGAATTCATATTAGTAAAGAACTATAGGGATGACGGTGATATTTTTGTGTATGACCGGACCGGAAAAGCCATTCGTAAGATAAATCGTAAAGGGCAAGGAGGAGAAGAATACATCTCTTGTAGAAGTGTCACATTGGATGAAGAAAACAATGAAATGTTTATTAACGATTTCTTGGCAAGAAAAATAAAGGTCTATGACTTGGAGGGAAATTTTAAACGAAGTATTAAACAGAAACAAGATGGTGATACCCAGTTTTATTTGGATATATTTAATTACGATAAAGAGAATCTGATTTGTTACGATGAATGCAATCAAGAGATACCATTCCTACTCGTATCGAAGCAAGACGGAAACATAACCAAAGAGATTAGAACCCCATTTAAAGAAAAGAAGCTATTTCTTCAACTTTTAAGACATGAAGGAGGAACAAGAGCTGCCGGACCGGGCGAATACAGTAGAATAATCCCATTCAATGGCAATTGGATTCTATTAGAACCCTCGTCAGACACGATCTACACATTAATGCCCGATTACAATTTGCGCCCGTTTATCGTGCGAACACCTCCTGTTCACATTATGAATCCAGAATCTTTCTTGGTTTTAAAGTTGGTTTCCAATCGTTATTATTTCATGGAAAGTATAAAGAACGTATATGATTTCAGCAAAGAAGAAGGCTTTCCGAGAACCTACTTCGTGTACGATACAGAGGAAAAGGATTTCTTCAGGTATATCATATACAATGGCGATTATTCTTATAAAAAAGAATTCTATATGGTCATGCTGACCCCTATCAATTCCAAAGGTGAATTATGGGCAACTATAAATGCTTTCGACCTTTGCGAGGACTATAAAAAAGGGAAGTTGAAAAGCAAACTAAAAGAAGTCGCTGCAACATTGGAAGAGGATGACAATCGGGTGATTATGTTGGTCAAACACAAAAAGTAATCCTTAGGATATATTAAAATCAAAACCTTTAAACGGCAAAATCCCATCCTGCCAATTTTTAGAAACATCGGATCTTATCCGAGATTATAAAAGGGAAAAGCTAAAGGGCTGATTGAAAGAAGTGGCTGCTACAGTTTTCATAATTCCATCCTTTTCACAAAGTCAGAAATAAAATAAACAATATACAACAAACTTTTATTTCAAATACTCATTCAAAACAACCATCCGCTCATTAAGTCAATAATAAGCGGTCTTTACGGGATATATTTGAAGGGTAATTCAATTATTCATCTTATTTTTACAGGTATGAAAACAACAACGCTCCTATTGCTTCTCCTTTTTCTAGTAAACAGCAGTTCGGCTGAAACGTTCATCCCCTATACCCCCGACTCTTTGAAAAAGAGCGATTGGATGGAAATCGAGTCCGTCCACTACTATCCCTACGTGGCTCCGGGCATCGAAGAAAAGGTTCCCTGGCGGGCGGAAAACATCCGACGAGTCATCTTCAGGGCGACCGTCACGGATCTGAATGAACATACCCTCACCCTTGATTTTACGCTCAAGAACCTATACGATTGCCGGAACGATACCGAGAAGCCCGGTTTCTACTATTTTGACAGCCGTTATCAGCAGGACTTTACGTTCGATCACGAGATGATCGGCAAACGGTTCCTGCGCGTCACATACGATCGGAAAAGCCGGAAAGCACATACTTTAGACAGGCAAGAAACAATCTTTTCTTACTCGAAAAACTATGTTCCTTT
>ENA-OVGQ01000355-OVGQ01000355.1-human-gut-metagenome-genome-assembly--contig:-NODE-355-length-60722-cov-8.908962_pt1 | contig 60722 bp, 64 predicted proteins | sample MGYA00237774_ERZ505427 | MGnify/ENA primary metagenome ERZ505427 (study PRJEB26158, sample SAMN06016404) | human gut metagenome | biome: human gut; feature: ankylosing spondylitis patient; material... | reverse complement strand
GCTCAGGGCTTTCTGCGTGTGCGAGACATGGGAGGTATCACTACCCTTGGTGCGCTCTGCATGTTCTCGAAACGCCGGACGGCCGCTTGTCAAAGCGGCTAACTTGCCGTTTTCTGAGGTCAGGTGAGCAGCGTTCCTTGCGCAGTGCCTATTTTCTTCGAATATACAGAATTTTCTGTCGGCAGTTCCAGTTGCAAACACTTTTGCGCTATGGTACAATAAAAACAGACGAACCCCGAACCCTTGATTTTTCAGGGGTTCGGGGTTTTCTTGTTACTAATGTGTGTATAGTTCAGCGTTCAGCGGCCTAAAATGTTCACCGGTTTGAACCCTATGGAATCAGTTCCACGGTGGCCTTCAGTTCGTCCAAAGTCTTGTGATTATAGACCCGGTTTCCCGTGTCCTTGGACACATGGCCCATGAGCAAATCAATACATTTCCGGTTGGCCCCGGCGCTATCCAATTTGGTTTCAAAGGTGTGGCGGCATTCGTGCGGGGTATGGTTCAGTTTCAGGGCCTTCATAATATCCGCCCAAAATATCCGGTATTGGGTTTGATTGCAAATCTTCCCGTTGTAGCTGATCAGCCGGGGGCCACCTTCGGCAAGCCGCCGTTCAATCAATGGCCTGATCTTTGGATGGATGGGAACAATGCGGTTCTTACCGGCTTTCGTTTTGGTGCCGCCCTTCATCGTGCCTTCCTTCAAGTCTATATCTTCAGGTTTCAGGTTCAAAAATTCAGAGATACGCCACCCGGAATATAGCAAGATCAAAACAGTATCAACCCAAGGATCAGACTGATGTTCCCACACCGTTTTGATTTCATCGTTGGTGAACGGAAGGCGGCTGGTGGGCGGTATTGGATCAGAAGTCAGAAGTTCGGAGAAGCACCGGTTTATTATATCCATTTCAAGGGCGAACCGGTCAAGGTGGCCCCACAGGTTCTTGATGGCCGCTTGGGTGCTATACCCTTTCCCACAACCATCAATGGTTTCTTGCATTTGGTAGGATCGCAGTTGCTTGTAAGGTTTGTTCACATACGCTGAACAATGCTTGAACGCTGAACAGAGGGAAGAACGATTGGATTCACCCAGCTTCGGGGCCTTCTTTTCTTTCCAGAGGTCAAAAAGCTGTTGAAGGGTGATCTTGGCCCGGTCAACATCCCAAGGATCACGGTTGTATTCGGCAAGCATGATGTTCCCGGCTTCACGGGTTTCAGCATAGCCGATAATGTCATAGATGGGATGGCCTTTGTCATTCCAACCTATGGTTTTCTTCACAATGTATGGGCGGCGGCGTTGGCCTGATAGCTTTGCAACCGTTCCATACCCGTTTGGATTTCGCATTATATCACCTGAACTTTCAAAATTGGGTATGGCAAAGCTAAACCCCATGTGATATAATGTTCAAAGGCGTTTGAAACATTAACTTCAAAAGGGTTTGTTTCGCCTGACCGCTTCCGGTGTGCAAGACCGGGGGCGGTCATTTTTTTTTTGCATTTTGAATGGATGTTGAATGAACCAAAAGCCAGGTAAGTCAAGCGGTTTGGGATAATCCTTCAACATTCAAGATAGTGCAGATACTTCAAACATGAAAAAAAAGAGTATATAAGAAGTATGAAAAATATAACCAGAAGGGATTTGATCTTGAATGTTGAAGGATTATTCGTTCATGGCGTTTTCAAGATAATCAGCGGCTTTCAGGGGTGGGTTGGAGATGGAAACGGTGGTGTTCATCCCGTTGATGGACAAATCAACATATAAAATTGGAACGCCACCAACTTCCTTCGTTTCCTGTTTGGCAGTTGTGGCACCAACGATGGCCCCGGCTGTTCCGAATAAGGCCCCGCCAACAACGGCCCTACCAATCCCGCCTTTTGTCTTAGTAATGGTTTTCTGTCCAACCTGTTCAATCTTGAAGGCATTGATTTCAGAGAACTTGAAAACAACAGGTTCCAGCTTTATTTTTTTACTGTTGGACAGGTAAAACATTTTCTGTTCAGGATCAATGAACAAAACGCCGCTTGCGAAATCTGAAATGATCATTCCGGGTTTGAAGTTACGGAAACGATTGTGGTTTTCTCCCCATGCCTTTTTCACCTGTTCCACAGATGCCAAGGGGGAGCCGGTGGAAAGACGGTTGCAAGCAGGACAAATGGAACCACCGTTGATTTGAATTGCCGTAAAGGAAAGTTTTTCACCGCATATCGCACAGCGTTCTTTTTTTCCAAACATGAGGTTTCCCCCCTTTCAACGAATATCACTTTGGAAGGCTACGGCTTTTCCAAGAATCCTGATATGATTCAGTTCTTCGCCTGTGTAACGCATGGTTTTATACTTTGGATTTTCAGCGAACAACAACAGTTCGTTTTCTTCAGGATTATATTGAACACGCTTCAATGTGGCTTCATCACCAATCAGGACAGCGGCAATTTCACCATCATCCACCATTTCCTGTTTTCTGATGAACACAATATCCCCGTCATAGATTCTGGCCCCGATCATGGAATCGCCCTTGGCCTTCAAGCAGAAATCAGCATGAATGTTTGCACCAGCTTCCACATACAGTTCCTTTTCTTCGTTGGCAAAGATAGGGGTTCCACAAGCAATGTTCCCAAGTAATGGGAACTTTCGTTTTTCAATTCTAAATAGGTTATCCAATTCAACTTCTTCTTTCCAGCCCATTAAATAGGCCGGTGTGGTGTGAAGAACTTTCGCCAAGTCTGCTATTTTATCACGGCGCATATTGGCAATAATCCCATTTTCCCATTTCCGAACGGTGCTTTTACCTACACCAACAGCATTGCCCACCTGTTCAAGAGTAAGATTATTTTCTTCACGCAAAGCCTTGATTTTTTGGCCCATAGTCAAATCAGCCACATCAACACCCCTTTCACGGTTAGTAACAACAGTATAACCGCAATGTGTCTTTTTTGCAACCCCTAAAGCAAAAAAACAAAAAAAGTTTCTTTTAATCCACAAATGGGGTTGACAAGCGACAAGGGGTGTGATACTATGATGGTGTCCTAAAGGACACGGCAAAAGCGAATAAGACACCGAAAGGGGTATATGGGATATGAGTAAGTATTATGAAGTTCGTTTTTATACAAAGAAAGGCGGGGAACAAAGTTGGATCATCCATGTTGAAGCGAAAACCGCCAAAGAAGCCAAAGAAATTGCAATTCATAAATGGGCTTGCGATAGGCGCTTCAGCGGTATGCACCAATTTGGGATCAAGGTTCGCCTTCTTAAAGCTGATGAAGAATTTCGTTGGCATTACTTCGCAGTGATCGGAGAAGGATGTTTCAATTCTTAAAGCCGAAACGGGCCTGATGGCCTGTCCACCGGAACTGCCCCACCGGTGCTGATGATGGCAGGGCAACAGCGACAACATGAGCGCCCCCGGTTTATGGATTCGGGTATTGGGTATCAATCCCCATGTAAAAGGTATGACCGCCCGGAAATTGCTTGTTGGGGCTTTGGCTGTTCTATTTTTGAAGAAAGGATGTGAGCGAATGAACAAGGCCCGCTTGGAATATGAAATGTCTGTTCGGGGTGTCACCCGTGCCAAGCTGTGTGAAGTCCTTGGGATTTCCCGATCCGCCTTTTACCGAAAGTGTAATGGGGGTTCGGAGTTCACCCAAGGCGAGATTCAGAAGATTGTGGATTTTCTGAACCTTGAAACCCCGGTGGGAATTTTTTTTGATGCGAAAGTGTCCTAAAGGACACCACAAGGAGTAAGAACCATGAATGAAGTCAGTTTGAAACCGGTCATTGATGAACTTGAAACCTTGTTTTCAAAGTTCAACAAAGCCTTCTTTGAAGGGAAGCTGGAAAAGCCTGTGATTACCGTTTCCCCGGATCATACCCGTGGGGCCTATGGGTGGTGTACTGGTTGGAAGGCGTGGCAAGACGGCACCAAGGAAGGCGGCTATTACGAAATCAACCTGTGCGCCGAATACCTGAACCGCCCCTTTGAAGAAACCTGTGGAACCTTGCTTCACGAAATGGTTCACCTTCAGAACCTTCAGGACAATGTTCAAGACACTTCCCGTTCCGGTTCCTACCACAACAGGAAGTTCAAGGAAACCGCTGAAGCCCACGGGCTGACCGTGGAGAAAGGCGAAAAGTACGGATGGCACAAAACCACCCTGAACCCGCAAGCTGAAGCCTTTGTGAAATCCCTTGGCAAGTCCGGGTTCTGTCTGGTTCGGCCCCGTACCAATCCGCTGAAGGGTTCCCGAAAGGGGGGGGGGATCAAGTTCCCGTAAGTATGTTTGCCCCTGTTGCGGAACCATCATCCGGGCCACCAAGGAAGTTCATGTTCTCTGTGGAGAATGTGAAGTGGCCTTTGAAGAACAGGAGTGATAACCAATGAATGAAATAAACCAGAAACCCGAATATTGGGTTCTATCCCTTTCGGGTGGTAAGGATTCCACCGCCCTTGGCCTTGAATGGCTGGCCCGACACAAAGCCGATCCTGTCACATATCCCCTTCATGAAGTGGTGTACTGTGACACATGGATGGAGTTCCCGGCCATGATGGAGCATATCAACCAGCTTGAAAAAATCTTCATGGATGCGGGAATCAAGTTCACACGGGTTCAAAATCCAAAATCTTTTGATTGGTTTATGTTTGAATACCAACCCAAGCGCCACAACCCTGAATTGCAAGATAAAAAAGGTCAAAGCTGGCCGGGGCCGCAAGCCCGTTGGTGTACTGCTGAATTGAAAACCAGAATCATCAATAAGTATCTCGCCCATCTTCGTGAAGAATACACCGTTATTCAGTTGATTGGCCTTGCGGCTGATGAAGAATACCGGTTGGAACGGGAACACAATCAGAACCCCGAACACCGTCACCCATTGGCGGAATGGGGTTGGACGGAAGCCGATTGTTTGAAATACTGCTATTCCCACGGTTTTGATTGGGGTGGCTTGTATGAGATTTTCCACCGGGTTTCCTGTTGGTGCTGTCCGTTGCAGAGCCTTGAAGAATTACGGAACTTGCGAAAACATTTTCCCGATCTGTGGGCAAAGCTGTTGGACATGGAACACCGGACTTGGCGAACCTTCCGGGCTGATTATTCAGTTGATCAACTGGAAATCCGCTTTGCTTTTGAAGAAGAACGGCTTGCCGCTGGCCTTCCGATCAACCGAACCCGTGAATTTATGACCGAACTTCGGAAACGGCTTGCCGAATCTGAAATTAAAAAATGAAAGGAGTACGCACAATGACCACCTTTGCAGAGCGTTTGAAGAACGCTATGGAACAGGCCAACATGAGCCAATCCGCCCTGTCTGAACAGGCCGGGGCTTCCAAGGCCGCTATCAGCCAATACCTTTCCGGGAAGAACACCCCCGGCCCTGACCGTATCAAGGCCCTTGCCGATGCCACCGGCGTTTCCTTTGATTACCTGATGGGTTATGGAGCCGCCCCGGTTGCGGAACCGCCTATCAAGAAGATCAGCGTGAAGGAAGCCGCCCGGTGTATGGGAAAATCTGATCAGTTCGTCAGAATCGGCCTTCAGCGTGGCCTTCTTCCCTTCGGGAACGCTGTTCCCGGAACCGGCGCTTGCTGGAATTACTACATCAACCCCACCAAGTTCCGTGATTATGTGGGTGCTGATCAGTTCAATTCTTTCTTCGGCCTTACGGCCTGATTTTTAGAAAAGGAGTAAAGCAATGAAAACCAGATTTGATGGAACCTTGTGGATCGGAGCCGGTGGACAGGCTTTCCGCCCCGCAGAAATGGGAACCGATCACCTGTTGAACACGGTGAAGATGCTGAAGAACCGCCCCGGCGTGGTGATAGCTATGGTGGTTCGTGACATTGAAGCCACCCCTGACTGTTGCCCTTTTGATCCCTTCGGTGGCGGTCATTCCGAGTTGGTGAAACAGTCCTTGTTCAACATCACTTCCCTTTCCCCGGAACAGGTGAGTGATTACGCCTTGAACAGCCCCTTGGGAATGGCTATGAAGGCCGAACTTCTTTCCCGTGGTGTGAATGTGGAAAATTACCTTTCCATGATTGAAGGGCCTGAAACCCTATGATCACGCTGTTTCAGCACCAGCAACAGGCCCTTGATGAAACCGAGGGGAAGAACCGGGTGGCCTATTACCTTGATATGGGCCTTGGGAAAACCTTTGTTGGTTCCGAAAAAATGATGAAGCTGAACAAGCGGATCAATCTGGTGGTGTGCCAATGTTCAAAAGTTCAAGACTGGATTGAACATTTTCAAGACCACTACACCCGGAATTGTGTGTTCGACCTGACCAACCCCAAAACCTTCAAATGGTTCTTTGAACAGGTTCAGCATGAAGTTCCAACCCTGATGATTGGCGTGATCAACTACGAACTGACTTTCAGGCGGAATGTGCTGAAAACCCTGACCGGCTTCACGCTGATGTTGGATGAAAGTTCCCTGATCCAGAACGAGAACGCCAAACGGTCAAAGTTCATTCTTGGGCTGAAACCGGATAATGTGATCCTTCTGTCAGGCACCCCCACGGGCGGCAAGTATGAAAACCTGTGGAGCCAATGCCAACTGTTGGGGTGGAAGATTTCAAAAGAACTGTTCTGGAAGCAGTACATTCAAACGGAATGGGTTGAAACCGATGGATTTTGGCGGCAACAGATTACCGGCTATAAGAATGTTGACCGGCTGAAGATGAAGCTGGCCGAACATGGGGCCGTTTTCATGACTACCGAACAGGCCGGGATCAGCCTTCCAAAACGGAACTGGATCAAGGTCAAAACCCGCCCTTCACCCCTTTATTGGAAGTTCTGGAATGATCGCTATATTGCGATTGACAGCGCCAACCTCGGTGAATTTGAACTGGATGCTGATTTCTACGGTTCCAATGCCCATTGTGAACGGGAACTGATTGGCGATACCAGCTTGACCCGCCGCCTTTATGCCCGTCAGCTTTGCGGCCTATACAACCCGGCCCGTTATGAAGCCTTCCGGGATTTGGTGAACAGCACGGAAGATCGCTTGATCGTGTTCTATAACTTCACGGAAGAAATGGAACGCCTGAATGGGATCGCCAAGGGCCTGAACCGCCCTGTGTCCGTCCTTTCCGGTGAAGAAAAGAACTTGGATGCTTACCGCTACCAGCACAACAGCATAACCTTCATTCAGTATCAGGCCGGTGCAATGGGCGGCAACTTCCAGCTTGCCAACAAAATCATTTATTTCAGCCTTCCCCAAGGTTCGGAACTGTGGGAGCAATCCCAAAAGCGTATTCACCGCCTTGGGCAAGAACGGCCCTGCTTCTATTACCTGATGATCTGTCCGGGAACGGTTGAAGAAGATATTCTTTCTACTTTGGAAATGAGAAAGGACTATACCGATGAACTATTCAGAAAGTATGAGCAAGCGGCAACAGCGCCGCAAAGCCCTTAACCAGCGGTTCAGGCGGATGTTCCTTGTGGCCCTTCTGATGGGCCTTGCAATGGGGTTTGTATTTGGGCGCTGTTCTGCTGTCAACAGTAAGGCCCCGGATGCCCCTATTGAATCGGATCAGCTTACCGCCGTGATCCCGGATGTGACCTTGGAGCCGGTGGAAACCCCGCTGGTGGAAGAACCCGCCGAACCTGAACCGGTGCTGTTAGGCAGTTTCAGAATTACCGCCTATTGTTCCTGTGAAAAGTGTTGCGGTGAATGGGCCAAGAACCGGCCCAACGGCATTGTGTATGGTGCCGCTGGTGTGGAACTGAAGGCCGGTGTTTCCTGTGCTTCCCCGCTTCCCTTGGGAACCGTGGTGGAAGTGGAAGGTTTGGGTGAATACATCGTTCAGGATCGCCCCGCCCAATGGGTGATTGACAAATACGGTGAAAACCAGATCGACATTTATTTTGACAACCATGAAGCCGCTTCCGCCTTCGGCCTGAAGCAGTTGAATGTTTATCTGAAAGGAGAACCCGAAAAATGATCAAATGTGAAAATGCTTGCCCCCGTGGAAAATTTGATGGGTGTTGCCACAAATGCCCGGATTTCCACACTTGTCCTGATTCCTGTCAGGAAAACCCGAACGCCTGTGGTTCGGCCACCTTCGATGAAGAAACGGCCCTTCAGGAGTTCAAGAACACACAGCTTGCCACCTTGAACGCCATTGCTTCCCTGACCGCCCACAAGAAGGCCATTGAGGAACAGGAAAAGGAAATGAAGGCTAAGTTGTATGAAGCAATGGTGAAGTTCGGCGTGGATAAGTTTGAATCCGATGTTCTGAACCTTACCCTTGTGAAGCCCACCAATGCCACCAGTATTGATTCCACCAAGCTGAAGAAGAAATACCCGGACATTGCTTCCGAGTGTTCCAAGACCACCGCCAAGGCCGGTTATGTGAAGATCACCCTGAAAGGGGATAAGTCATGAGTTGCCGGGGCTTTGAACCTGTTTGCACCAATAATGAACTTCGGGAGTATTTCAGCGCCAAGGGCCTGACCTATGACAGCATTGATGAAGGTGATATTTTGATCCTTTGCATGATGCTTCAGAAGGAATTGAAGAAATCCAATAAGGCTGGTGAAACTTCCGTCACCATGACTTTAAGCAAACGGGTTGACATGAAGAAGGCCACCAACGGCCACATTACCGAGTGTTACATCTACATGAACGCCCACTATTTCACCCGGCGTGAATGTATCAGCTTCAACCGGGATGGGTGGATTGGCTTTGCTGGATGGGCCGATGATGGCAACACTAACCCGTTGCGCCGTGCCTTCCTTGCATGGTGTGACTATTTGGCGGAAGGTGGTGGGGCCGATGGCAAGGGATGAAGTGTGGGATGCCCTAAAAAATCATGCCAAACAGGTTCATTCAGAACGGGTTGCAAAGAACCCCGACCGGATCGCCTATGCCATTCAGCAGTTTGAAGCCCACGGCATTGAATACCAACTGAAGAATGAGCAAACCGGACATTTCCATTGTTGGCGGAAGTCTGATGATAAACTGTTCCAATTCTACGCTGGAACGGGTAAAATTCAGGGCTTCACCCAAGTCAGAGGTATTCACAGCCTGATTCAGATGTTGGAGGGGTGAGCCGATGGCCGGTGAAAAAAACTTTGAAAATCGCCTGAAGAAATGGCTGGAAGCTGAAGGGATATATCCCTTGGGTGAACCTGTTGACCGCATGAGCGCCCCGCCCTGTGGCTTCTATGAAAAGCGTTGGGGTGGAAGCCGGTATGTGAAAAGCGGCCTTCCCGATATGCGGATCACCGTGAAGGGCATTGCCCTTGAAGTGGAGCTGAAGGCCACCGATGGAACCCCATCTGTGCTTCAGAAGCGTAATTTGGCCCAAATCAACGGTTCACAGGGGTTCGGGTTCATCCTTTACCCGGAAGGCTTTGAAGCCTTCAAGACTATTGTGAAAGGGGTGAAACAATGCGAGTTTCCCACAGCCGGGTTGAAGTCTTTGATAGATGCCCATACAAATACCGCTTGCGATATGTGGAAGGGATAGACACGATCCCGAACACGGATGCAGACAACGCCCTGATCCTTGGCACCGCCCTTCACACCGGCATTGAAGAAGGGGTTGAACAAGCCCTTGACTTCTACAAGAACAGCTTCCCGGTTCTGACGGATAATCACATTCATGAAATGATGAAGCTGGAAGCCATGATCCCCAAGGCAAAGGCCATGTTGCCGCCCGGTGGTTCCTTTGAATTGCCCATTGGGAACGGTGATTTTATCGGCTTCATGGATTATCTGGTTCCCGTGGGGAAGGGCCTGAAGCTGGATGGGCTGATCACCGGTGAAGATTTGGATGAATTTGAAGCGTTTGATTTGTACGATTTCAAGTATTCCAACAACGCCAAGAACTACGCTGTTTCCGGTCAGCTTCACGAATACAAGTATTGGTATGAACTGACCCATCCCGGCCACCGGATCAGAAATATGTATTTCCTGATTGTTCCCAAGCCCAAGATCAGGCAGAAAAGCACCGAAACCCTTTCCCAATTCCGTGACCGCTTGCAAGCGGCCTTGAAAGATGCTGAACCAACGCTGATGCCGGTTCAGTACAACCCCATGAAGATTGTGGACTTCCTGACCGATGTGAAGCACATGGTTGAAGCCACAGACTTTCCCAAGAACCCAAACCATTTTTGTGGATGGTGTGAGTATGAAGAATATTGTCAGAAAGGATGGGATTATATGTTACTTCCCAAGAATGAACGCCGTGATCTGAACGCCACCAAGAAGAAGGTTGTGTGGCTTTACGGCGCACCCTTCAGCGGCAAAACCTTCTTTGCCAATCAGTTCCCCGATCCCCTGATGTTGAACACGGATGGCAACATCAAGTTTGTGGATGCCCCCTATATCGCCATTCGTGACACCGTTACGGTGGAAGGCCGTATCACCAAGCGCAAGTTGGCCTATGAAGTGTTCATGGATGCCGTGGCCGAACTGGAAAAGAAACAGAACGATTTCCGAACCATCGTGGTTGACCTTCTGGAAGATGTTTATGAATCGTGCCGGGTTTACATCTGTGACCGTCAGGGCTGGAAGCATGAATCTGATGATTCCTTCCGTGCGTGGGATATGGTCAGAAGTGAGTTCCTGAACACCCTGAAGCGGCTTGTGAATCTGGACTATGAAAACATCATCCTGATCAGCCATGAGGACAGAAGCCGTGACCTGACCCGCAAGGGCGGCGATAAGATCAGTTCCATCAAGCCGAACCTTCAGGATAAGGTGGCAAACAAGGTGGCCGGTATGGTTGATCTGGTGGCCCGTATCGTGGCGGACGATGATGAACGGGTGCTGTCTTTCAAGACTTCTGAAGTGATCTTCGGCGGTGGCCGTTTGACTGTCCGTGATAAGGAAATCCCGCTGACCTATGACGCTTTCTGTGAAGTCTACGAGGAAGCCAACCAGAAGGCCGCAGGAGCCGTGAAGCGTGGCGGCAATACCCCGGCTACCCCCGCACCTGAAATCACCGACACGCCCACCACAGCGCCCAGCAGAAGGGGCAGAAAGGTCAAGACTGTAACCCCGCCCCCGGCTGGTAACTATGATCCGGCTGAAGATGCGGCAAAGGCGGCTTGTGGTGATCCTGATGGAACTTGGACACCGGGCGGCGGTGAAAAGGATGATTCTGTTCCTGTTGATGAACCGGCCACCGGTGACACCCCGCCTTGGAACGATCTTCCCAAATGCCCGGACGGTGAACGCATTTTCAGACAGCACGATCAGAACCCGGAAATCCCCCTTTGTCCGTCCATTGACGCTGGCCACCGTTGCCACAAGGAAGGCGGCCCCGATGGTTGCCCCCTGTGGGATCGCCCCAAGGCACAGGCAGAGGAACCCGCACCCAAGACGGATGCTAACCCGCCCCGCCGTACCCGGAAGAAGCGTGAAGAATAATGGCTGATGTGCTGATGATTGCCGGGAAGCCTGAAACCATCTTCAAGGCCCGTGATTTTGAATATCTGGTTGAAAAATACATGGGTTATGAAGCGGCCAAGTATTTCCGGGAATACGCTGAAAAGGCTGATGAAGAAGTCAGATCGGCCAAGGCCGGTGAGAACACAGACCTTGCTTCCTATGAAGCTGACCTTGAAAGCAATCACAGAGCCTTTCAGGACATTCAGACGGAAGCCGCAGTTATCACGGGTGTTCTTCAAGAAAAACGGATAAACCGTGAGAAGATCGCCCATGCAGTCAGGGAAATTGGAAAGATAATTTCCAACCAAATATAAGGAGGAACCCAAAATGAAAAACGATGCCCTGAACCATTTCAAAGAGGAAATGAACAAGCGTGGCCTGTTCCGCAAGATTCAGGTGTGCGCCAACCTGATCCCCCCCCCGCCTGATGCTGACCCGGAATCCCTGATCCAGCTTCACCGGAACGCCGCAAAGATGGCGATTGCCAACTATGCCGCCAACCACGATGATTTCTATGAAGTGATGTTTGATGCGGCGTTGGATCATCTGTTGGATGGGGTTCTGACCGATGATCTGTTTGCCCCTGATAAGGAATTTGCCCCTACGAAAGAAGAAGTTGACACTATGAACCGGGCCAAGGAAACCGCTGAACTTGTGAACGGCCTGTTTCATGGGTTGGCTGATATTCTCAAAACCATTTGAACATAACAACATTTTTGGAGGTAAAAAACTATGGCTATTGATTTTGACAAGATTGATCGTTCTGTTGATCTGAAGGGCCTTCAGGCTGATGTGGAGGATGCCAAGAAGAACGGCGGCGGTGATTTCCCCACCATTCCCGCTGGCAAGTATGAAGTGAAGTTGGAAAGCATGGAGATCAAAGGCACCAAGGCCGATCCCAACCGCCCCATGCTGGCCGTGTCCTTCAAAATCCTGTCCGGTGAGTTCAAGAACCAGCGCCTTTTCATGAACCGTGTCCTTTACGGCACCAAGAATGACAAGAACATGATCGCTTCCGCTATGGGCTTCCTTGAAAAGCTGGATTCCGGTGTTCCTGTCAGCTTCACCAGCTACAAGCAGTTTTCCCAGCTTGTTCTTGATGTGGCGGAAGCCATTGATGGAAACTTGGAATATGCGGTGGACTACGATGATTCCCGCTTCAATTCCATCACCGTTGAAGAAGTTTTCGAGGTTGAAAACTGACCCAAAATTTTTTACAATGGAAGTGTCTTTTAGGACACCAACCATTTTTGAAAGTTCACTTTCAAGCCGGGGCGAAAGCCCCGGAGTGGCCCCAAGTGAAAGCCTTCCCGTGGCGGGGCTGATAAGGCGGAAACGCTGACCGATTTCACAAAAGCTGAAAGGATGTGAGTTGATGATCTTCTATGATTTTGAGGTTTTCCGGTATGACTGGCTGGTTGTCCTGATCGACCTGAACGCCCGAAAAGAAACCGTGATTATCAACGATCCCGACAAGCTGAAACGCTTCTATGAGGAACACAAGGGTGTGATTTGGGCCGGTTACAATTCCCGGAACTATGATCAGTACATCCTGAAGGCCATTCTGTGTGGGTTTGATCCAAAGCCTGTGAATGATTGGATCATTGCAGAGGATAAACCCGGTTACAGATATTCAAGCCTGTTCAGGGAATACCCGCTGATCAATTATGATGTGATGCCGAACCCGCCAATCAGCCTAAAGGCGCTGGAAGCGTTCATGGGCCATTCCATTAAAGAAACTTCTGTTCCCTTCGACATTGACCGGCCTTTGACTGAAGCAGAGTTGGCCGAAACGGTCAAATATTGCCGCCATGATGTGGAACAGACGGTGGAAGTGTGGTTACGGCGGAAGGAAGATGAATTTGATGCCCAAATGTCACTTGTGAAGGCGTTCCACCTTCCCATTTCTGACATTGGCCGCACCAAAGCACAGCTTTCCGCCAAAATCCTTGGGGCCGTTCAACGGGAACACAATGATGAATTTGAAATTGAGTTCCCGCCCAGCTTGCGGATCGAAAAATACACGGAAGTTTTGAATTGGTACAAGAACCCCTTGAACCGTGATTATTCCAAAACCCTTGAACTGGATGTGGCCGGGGTTCCCCATGTGTTCGCTTGGGGTGGCCTTCACGGGGCCATTCCCAAATATCACGGGGAAGGTTGGTTTGTCAATGTGGATGTGGCTTCCTATTACCCGTCTTTGATGCTGGTTTATAAGTGGCTTTCCCGCAATGTTCACGATCCTTCCAAGTATGCGGAAATCTACCACACCCGCCTGAAGCTGAAGGCGGAAAAGAACCCCATGCAACAGCCTTACAAGATTGTTCTGAACAGCACCTATGGAGCTATGAAGGATAAGCACAATGCCATGTATGACCCCCGGCAAGCCAACAATGTTTGTGTGGGCGGTCAGCTTCTTCTTCTGGATTTGATTGAACGGCTGGAAGATCATTGTGAAATCATCCAGAGCAACACGGATGGTATTTTGGTCAAACTTCGCCGGTATGAAGATTTTGAAATGCTGGACGATCTGTGTTGGGAGTGGGAGCAAAGAACCGGGATGCGCCTTGAATTTGATGAATTTCAAAAGGTGTATCAGAAGGATGTGAACAATTACATCATTGTTCCTTCCGGGCCGCTTCGTGACGAAAAAGGGAAACCCCGCTGGAAGTGCAAGGGTGCCTATGTCAAAAAGCTGTCTGATCTGGATTATGACCTTCCCATTGTCAACCGGGCCATTGTGAACTATTTCCTTCAGGGGATCAGCCCGGAAACAACCATCATGGAATGTTCCGATCTTCGAGATTTTCAGAAGGTTGTGAAGGTGTCCAGCAAGTACAAATATGCCCTTTATTCCCCGGTGATTACGGAAGCCAAGATCAGGGATGAAAAAGGCCGTTCCAAGAAAATTACCCGCTTCAGCGGCGGTGAGGTTCAGACGGATAAAACCTTCCGGGTGTTCGCTTCCAAAGATCAGAGCAAGGGCGGAATCTTCAAGGTTTCCGGGAAAATCGTCAAGGGCCGGGAAAAGAACCCTGAAAAGTTCGGCAACACCCCGGATCATTGTTTCTTCATCAATGATGATGTGACCAACCTTCCTATCCCGGATGAACTGGACAAGCAATATTACATTGATGTTGCTTGGGATCGGTTGAAAGATTTCGGGGTGGAGCGATGAACAATAAAACCTTTCGGGGAGGGGGAGCGTTGAAGCATGGAACTGTTTAGGGGCTATGTGCCTACCAGAAACAAACAATGCCTTGAAAAGTTCAAAGGCGTTGAAAAACTGAAAACCCGTTCTGAAGTCCAAAACCTTGATGAATACGCCGGTATTCTTGGGGAAGAAACCATCCTGATTGATGTGGACGATGCGGAAACATCTGAACTTTTGTTCAGAATTGTTCAGGATTTAGAACTGAAGTGCAGAGTGTACGCCACCACACGGGGAAAACACTTCTTGTTCAAAAACTGTGGTGTTAAAAAAAGCTGGACGAAATGCACCTTGGCCGTGGGTATCACCACGGATGGAAAGGTTGGAGCCAATAACAGCTATGAAATCTTGAAGTCCGGTGGCGTGGAACGGCCCATTCTGTATGACTTCCCTGAAGGGGAGATTCAGGAACTTCCCAAGTGGCTGACCCCAGTGAAAAGCAACTATGATTTCCCGAACCTTGGGGAAGGTGATGGGCGGAACCAAACCCTGTTCAACTACATTCTGACCCTTCAGAGTGACGATTTCACCAAGGAAGAAGCCCGTGAATGTATCAGGCTGATTAACCGTTATGTGCTGAAGAAGCCCCTTTCCGACAAGGAACTTGATGTGATCCTTCGGGATGATGCTTTCAAGAAAACATCCTTCTTCCGGGATAAAACCTTCCTGTTTGATAAGTTCGCCACCTACCTGAAGAACAACAACCATATTGTGAAGATCAATAACCAGCTTCACATTTACAAGGATGGTATCTATGTTTCCGGTGCCGGTGAGATTGAAGGGGCCATGATCAAGCTGATCAGCAACCTGAAACGGGCATGGCGTTCGGAAGTCCTGTCCTATCTGGAAATCATGATTGAGGAAAACACCAAGGCCACCAACCCGAATATCATTGCTTTCAGCAACGGCCTTTACAATATCCGGGATGGTTCCTTCAAAGAGTTCACCCCGGATGTGGTCATTACAAACAAAATCCCGTGGCCGTACAACCCCGCCGCCCATGATGATCTGTTGGATCATACCCTGAACCGGCTGGCCTGTGATGATCCTGAAGTTCGGGCCTTGCTGGAAGAAATGGTGGGCTATTGTATGTACCGCCGCAACGAACTTGGCAAAGCCTTCATCCTGATTGGCGATAAGAGCAACGGCAAATCCACCTTCCTTCATGTGGTGAAGAACCTTCTTGGAGATCAGAACATTGCTTCCCTTGACCTGAAGGAATTGGGTGATAGGTTCAAAACCGCTGAACTGTTCGGCAAGCTGGCGAACATCGGTGATGATATTGGTGATGAATTTATTGCCAATGCTTCTGTGTTCAAAAAACTGGTCACAGGTGATCGGGTGAATGTGGAGCGCAAGGGCCAAGACCCCTTTGAGTTCAACAATTATTCCAAGTTCCTGTTCAGCGCCAACAATATTCCCCGTATCAAGGACAAAACCGGAGCCGTTCAGCGGCGTTTGGTGATTGTTCCCTTCGATGCCAAGTTTACCCCCAACGATGCTGACTTCCGCCCGTTCATCAAGGATGAACTGTGTGAACAGAGTTCAATGGAATATCTGGCCTTGCTTGGCCTTCAGGGGTTGAAGCGGGTTCTTGGGAACGCACAGTTCACCACATCCAGCAGAGTTCAGGGGCAGTTGGACGAATACGAGGAAAACAACAATCCCATTATTGGGTTCATCAAAGAAATTGGGCTGGATTGCATTGTGAATGAGCCTACCAAGACGGTTTACCGGAAGTATAAGGAATATTGCATTGCAAACAACTTCCAAGCCCTTTCCAACATCGAGTTTTCCAGACAGATCACCAAGCGTTGTGGGTTGGTGATTGTGGATAAGTGGATCAGCCGCCTTGGGAAATGCCGGGTGTTTGTAGAAGAAAGTGAGGAATAACCAATGGATACTAAAATTGAACTGTACCATGATAATTTTCAAAATTTCAAAAGGTACAATATTCCCAAAGCCCAACTTGTCATTGCTGATATTCCCTATAATATCGGGGTTGATGCTTACGCAAGTAATCCTATGTGGTATCAGGGCGGCGACAACAAGAACGGGGAAAGTAAGTTGGCAAAATCCAGCTTCTTTCATACGGATGGCACCTTCAAGATTGCGGAATATATGCACTTCTGCAACCGCCTTCTTCGGAAGGAACCAAAGGAGAAAGGACAGGCCCCGGCTATGATTGTGTTCTGTGCCTTTGAGCAGATGCAAACCGTCATTGACTACGGGAAGAAATATGGGTTTGAAAAGTCTTACCCGCTGTTCTTTACAAAGAACTATTCCGCCCAAGTTCTGAAGGCCAACATGAAGATTGTTGGTGCCACAGAATTTGCGGTGGTGCTGTATCGGGATAAACTTCCCAAGTTCCGAAACATTGGCCCTGACGGAAACAAGCACATGGTTTTCAACTGGTTCACTTGGGAACGGGACAACCGGAAGGAGTATCCCAAAATCCACCCCACCCAAAAGCCGGTTGGTGTGCTGAAGCGGTTGATTGAAGTGTTTACCGATCCGGGGGATGTGGTTATTGATCCTGTTGCCGGAAGCGGAACAACCCTTCGTGCCGCTTATGAATTAGGCCGAAACGCCTATGGGTTTGAAGTGGATAAAAACTTCTACATAGCCGCCAAGGAAAAAATGATTCCGAACAGAAAGGATGATTTCAATGTTACCTAAAACCAAAACGGAACGCCATGCCGATATTTGCAAGGAAATCAATGCCTTGTATGCCATGAAAAATCATGACTATGGCGATAGCTTTCACCAGACCTTCACGGAAGAAGGAATGGCAATGCCCCGGATCAGACTTGGGGATAAGCTGGCCCGGTTTAAGAGCCTAACCAAATCCGGGGTTCAGGAAGTAAAGGATGAATCTATCCGTGATACCCTGATTGACCTTGCCAATTACGCCATTATGACCGTTCTTGAATTGGACGATCAGAAAGCGGAGGAACACGCCGATGAACGCTAACCGTTATATGCGGGATTCCTTGCGAACCGCTGACCGTTCCAACATGGATCGGCTGAAGCTGGAATGTGCCTTGGGCCTTTGCGGTGAAGCCGGTGAAGTGGCCGAACAGGTGAAGAAGCATTTCTTCCACGGCCATGAACTGGATAAGCGCCACATGATTGAAGAACTTGGTGATGTGGCTTGGTATTTGGCCGTTCTGTGTGATGCTATTGGTTCTGACCTTGATACGGTCATGGAAGAAAACTTGAAAAAGCTGGAACAGCGTTACCCTGAAGGGTTCGATCCTTACCGGTCACAGCACCGGAATGAATTGGGAGGTTGAAGAAAATGAAAATTATCAAGCCTGATGTGCAGTTCATCACCCCGATTGATGGGGCCACTATTCTGAAGCGGCTGGAACAATGTGGCCGTGTCTGCTACAAGTCCGAGGACAAAATCACGGAAGGTTCCGCTGAAAAGTTCGTTGCCGGGATCATCAAGCGTGGGCATGAAGCGGTTTTGGAACATTGTTCCTTCACGGTGAAGTTCATTTGTGATCGTGGGGTTTCTCATGAGATCGTCCGCCACCGGATGGCTTCTTACTGTCAGGAATCCACCCGCTATTGCAACTACGGCAAGGGCAAGTTCGGTGAGGAAATCACGGTGATTGAACCTTGCTTCTGGCCTGAAGGTTCTGATTTGTATTGGGCATGGAAAAACGCTTGTCTGATCTCTGAACAATGCTATTTTTCTTTGTTGAAATCAGGAGCCACCCCGCAGGAAGCCCGTTCCGTGTTGCCCAACAGCCTGAAAACGGAAGTGGTCATGACGGCCAACATTCGTGAATGGCGGCATTTCCTGAAGTTGCGCTGTTCACCCGCCGCACACCCGCAGATGCGGGAAGTGGCCCTGATCCTGTTGGACAAGGTTCACGCCCTGATTCCGGTTTGCTTCGATGATATTTGGAGTGAATACCATGCCGATGTTTAAGAAGTCCGGTGGTAAAATCTTCGCCGTTCAGTTCAACAAAGCTGAAGAACGGGCCTTGGATCAGGAAATCAAGAAACAGATTGTGGAAAACGATCGGGCTTTTGACATGGACAAAGAATCATCCATTCTGTGGATGCTTCACACCCAATTTGGCTTTGGCCCCAAGCGTCTGAAGCTGGCATGGAAGCTGTTCTATGCCGAAACCCTGAAGCTACGGGAATATTACCTGATGGATCAGGAAGATGATGGGTGGTTGGCCCGTCAAAAGCTGAAGGACATTGGGTGTGACATTGAAGAATGGTACAGAGAAGAAGGAGGGAAAACCAATGCCTAAACCTTGGGAAAATGCTGAAGGCTATCACGATCCAACAGCCTACCACGGCACAAAAAATATCATCCGTGACGAGGATGAACAGCAGAAGCGGGTGAACACCCTGATCTTCGTCCTGAAGTACATCACCCGTTTGGCGGGGTTTGAACTTCTGAACCGCATTGAAATCAAAGACCGTAAGACCGGGAGGGAATACCGATGAAGAAAATGCTGGTGGTGCTGACCCTTGTGCTGTTGCTTATGGCCGTGGCCGAGTATTTCAGCATTGATCCTGTTTGGTTCCTGATCGTCTGGTATCTTTCGGACAATATTTCCGCCTGAACAGGTGCTTCTTCAGTAGGGGTTGGAACAGCGGCCTTCAATATATGTGGAATGATGTTGAAGGCCCTGAAACCCTTGCAATACCTTGATTTTCTGTGAAATCCTTCAACATTCAACATTCAACAAATTATTTCAATTATTTAGAAGAAAAAATATATAGTATATGAAGAATGTAATAATAGTGAAGAAGGCGCTTCTGATCTTGAATGTTGAAGGATTTTCCGAAAACCCTTGATATACCGGCGTTTGATGCCCTTCAACATTTATTCCAGAAAGGATGTGTTACATAGTGAATGACAAAGACCTTTCCCAACAGGCCAAGGATTTTCTGAACCAGATCAGCCGCCTTGATGCTTTGATCAATAGGCTTTTGAACACGGTTGCAACAGAGCGTTCCCGGTTGACTTCCATCGGGTGTGAACTGAAACAGGACAAGGTTCAGACTTCAGGCCCCAAGAACAGCCTTGAAGAAACGATCTGCAAAATTGATGAACTTGAAAGAACCATCAACGCCCGGATTGATGAACTTGTTGATCTGAAGAACACCACCCTGAAGGCAATTCAGATCCTTCCTGACTTCGATCAGCAAAATGTTCTGATTGCCCGATACATTGACGGGAAGAAATGGCTTGATATTGCCTTTGACCTTAACTTTTCAATTTCACAGGTTTACAAGATTCACGGGAAGGCCCTGATTTCTTTTTCTAAAAAGAACCCTAACCTTTTATTATCGCTTGAACAGTAGTGTAAAATCCTATTCTTGTGAAAAGTGTGTAGGATTTTATAGTGTCAAGCGTGTTATGCTGGAATCGTAAAAATGCACCCCTTATAGGGGTGCATTTCACTTTTTCAAGGAAGGGGTGAATACCTTGACACCAAGACAGCGGAAGTTCTGTGATGAATACCTGATCAGCGGCAATGCTACGGATGCGGCAATCAAGGCGGGGTATTCGCCCAAGACCGCAAAGCAGACGGGTTCTGAAAACCTTGCAAAACCTGACTTGAAAGCGTACATCGAAACCGAACTTGAAAAACTTCATTCGGCCAAGATCGCTGATGCTGAAGAAGTGATGAAGTATCTTACTTCGGTGATGCGGGGTGAACATACTGAAGAAATCCCGATTCTTTGCGGTGACGGTTGCCAAGAGTTGACACAGAAAGAGGTTGGAGCCAAAGAACGGCTGAAGGCCGCTGAACTGATTGGCAAGCGTTACGGTATGTTCACGGACAAGGTTGGTGTGGAAGGGGCCGTTCCGGTGATTATCACGGGGGATGATCAACTTGAAGATTAGCCCACAGGCCAAACGGGTTCACCTTCCTGAAGTGGTTGGCAAGGGTTACGGAACCTTCTGGAACTTCAAAGGCCGTTACCGGGTATGCAAGGGAAGCCGTGCTTCCAAGAAATCCAAGACAACGGCCCTGAACATCATCAAACGGATGATGCAATACCCGGAAGCCAATACCCTTGTGGTTCGTAAGGTGTTCAGAACCTTGAAAGATTCCTGTTTCACCGAACTGAAATGGGCAATCAACCGCCTTGGTGTTTCGGCCTATTGGGAAATCAAGGAAAGCCCCCTTGAAATGACCTATCTTCCCACCGGTCAGAAGATTTACTTCCGGGGCCTTGATGATCCCCTGAAAGTCACATCAATTACCGTTGAAATCGGTTATCTGTGCTGGTGCTGGATTGAAGAAGCATACGAAATTATGAATGAATCTGATTTCGATATGCTGGATGAATCCATCCGTGGTGCTATCCCGGAAGAAACGGGCCTGTTCAAGCAAATCACGCTGACCTTCAACCCGTGGAACGAAAAGCATTGGATCAGAAAGCGGTTCTTCGGAGAAATCACCGGCAAGGATGCCCAAGGGAACCCCACATACAAATTCCATGATAGCTGGATCAGCCCGGATGGGCAGATTTACGCCACAACCACCAATTACCTGTGTAATGAATGGCTGGATGCGGCGGATTTGAAGGTTTTCAACAGCATGAAGGAAAACAACCCCCGCCGCTACAAAGTGGCTGGCCTTGGGGGTTGGGGCATTGTGGATGGCCTGATTTTCGATAATTGGCGGGAAGAAGCCTTTGACATTCAGGCCATTTCCAAAAAGGCCGGTGTGAAAAGCGCCTTCGGCCTTGACTTCGGTTATACCAACGATCCCACGGCCCTGTTCTGTGGGCTGGTGAGCCAAGCAGAAAAGACCATTTGGGTTTTCGATGAACTGTATGAAAAGGCCCTGACCAACCGGGCAATCTGTGAACGGATTACCGCCATGGGTTATGCCAAGGAACGGATCAAGGCCGATTGTGCAGAACCCAAGAGCATTGATGAATTGCGGGATGCTGGCCTTCATCGTATCAGAGCCGCCCGGAAGGGCAAGGACAGCGTGAACAACGGAATCCAGTACATTCAGGGTTACACCATCATTGTTCATCCCCGATGCGTGAACTTCATCACAGAGATTTCAAACTACACATGGGCAGAAGATAAGTTCGGGGCCAAGATCAATGTTCCCATTGATGATTTCAACCACCTTATGGACGCTATGCGTTACGGGTTGGAAGATATGTTGGTTGGCCCCGCCTTCAGCTTCGACTAATAACATGATAGTAACAAAACACACGAAAAACGCACGGTTTCCGTGTGTTTGTGTTTATTAAGCAATGAAGAAAGGCGGTAAGTGAATATGTTTCTGGATAACGCTATGGAGCGTATCAACCGCCTGATCCTTCAGGGTGGGCGAATCGGCATGACTGAAAATCAGTTCTTCGCCGCTGAAATCAAGGAATGGAAGAATAGTCAGCGCCGCAAGGATCAGGTTATAGGTGATCTGTACTATGAAGGACAGCATGACATTCTTCAGCGTCAGCGCACAATCATTGGTGAAAACGGTCAACTTCAGGTGGTGACGAACCTTCCGAACAACCGCCTGATTGATAACCAATACGCCCTGATGGTGGATCAGAAAACCAACTACCTTGTGGGCAAGCCCTTCACCCTGAATTGTCAGGATAAGAGTTACACAGACGCTTTGGGCAAGATTTTCAATAAGCGGTTTTACCGGCTTCTGAAGTATGTGTGTGAAGATGCCCTGAACGGTGGCCTTGGTTGGCTTTATCCTTACTACAATGAAGCTGGTGAATTGTCCTTCAAGCATTTCCCGGCCTATGACATTCTTCCTTTTTGGGCTGACGATGATCACACCATCCTTGATTGTGCGATTCGTTACTATACCCAAGAAGTGTGGAACGGCTACCAGAAGGAAAAGGTGGAGAAGGTGGAAATCTTCAAAGCCGATGGCATTTACCGGTATATCTATCAAAATGATATGCTGATTGCCGATGTGGAAGCCGGTGAACACGAAAACTATTTCATGGTTGAGGAAGAAGGCCAAGAACCCAAGGGGTTCAACTGGACAAGGATTCCGCTGGTTCCTTTCAAGTATAACAAACAGGAAATCCCCCTGATCCGCCGTGTGAAAACCCTTCAGGACGGAATCAACACTATGATTTCCGACTTTGAAAACAATATGCAAGAGGACGCACGGAACACCATTCTGGTTCTGAAGAACTATGACGGTGAAAACCTTGGTGAGTTCCGCCACAACCTTTCCACCTATGGAGCCGTGAAGGTTCGTGAGGATGGCGGGGTTGAAACCCTTCAGGTTGAAATCAATGCAGAGAACTACAAGGGCATTTTGGAACTTCTGAAGAAGTCCTTGATTGAAAATGCCCGTGGTTACGATGCCAAGGATGATCGTTTGAGTGGCAACCCCAATCAAATGAACATTCAATCCATGTATTCTGACATTGACCTTGACGCAAACGGCATGGAAACCGAGTTCCAAGCGGCCTTTGAAGAACTGTTGTGGTTCATCAATCAGGATTTCAGCAACAGGGGCTTGGGCGATTATGAAGGCGCTGAACTTCAGATCGTGTTCAACCGTGACATTCTAATCAATGAAACGGAATCCATTGAAAACTGTTCCAAGTCCGTTGGTATTCTGTCCACGGAAACCATTGTGGAACAGCACCCGTGGGTTACGGATGTTGAAGTGGAGCTGGCCCGGTTGCGTAAGGAAAAGGATGAAGCAATGGAACAAGCACAGGAATACGCCGGGGCCTTCCAGACCGGCAACCAGAATAAAGGTGACAATGGCGAGGGTGAATAACCCCCGCCGTTTCACAATATATGCCGGGGTAGACATTGAGTGTGGCGGGGTGCTATTACTCCTACCCGCCAAAGGGTGAAGTTCCCTTCCCCGGCCCATCATGGCCCGTTAGTCAAGTGGTTAAGACACCGCCCTTTCACGGCGGTAACGCCGGTTCGATCCCGGCACGGGCTACCATGCTTCCCTGTTGGACTTGGCTGAAAATGCTTGCGGGGCCTTCAGCCCTGATGGGGAAGTCTTATTTGCTGAAGTGGATGGAATAGGCAGACACGGCGGATTCAAAATCCGTTGCCGCAAGGCGTGTGGGTTCAAATCCCACCTTCAGCACCATTTTTCAGGATTGGAGGAACGGCCCATGAGAAATGCGGATTATTGGCGTGGGCGGTTTTCCATCTTGGAGGACAGCGCTCACAGAGAAGCCCAAAAGACCATTCAGGACATGGAAGAACTGTATCTGGATGCACAGCGTTCCGTTCAGAAGGAAATTGAAAGCTGGTATGCCCGTTTTGCGGTGAACAATCAAATCAGCCTGACCGATGCCCGGAAATGGTTGACTGCTGGACAGCTTGAAGAATTTCATTGGAGCGTTGAACAGTATATCAAGATCGGTGAACAGGCCGGGTTGGATGCGGCATGGCTGAAGAAGCTGGAAAATGCGTCTGCCCGGTTCCACATTTCCCGCCTTGAAGCTGTTCAGACAGGTATTCAGCAACAGCTTGAATTGCTGTACGGCAATCAGGTTGATAGTCTGGATGCCCTGTTGAAGAAGGTTGTGGGCAATGGCTACACCCACACGGCTTTTGAGGTTCAGAAGGGTGTGGGCCTTGGTTGGGATATTACCGGGCTGGATCAGAAGAAACTTGAAACATTGCTTTCAAAGCCTTGGACAACGGACGGGCGAACCTTCCGGGATCGCTGTTGGTTGAACAAGAATGATCTGGTGGGTTCGGTTAGCAAGAGCCTGACGCAAGGGCTTCTACGGGGTGATTCCCCGGCCAAGATTACCACGGCCATTCAGAAGCAGTTCGGGGTTCATCGGTATAAGGCGGGGCGGTTGGTCAACACCGAAACTACCTATTTCAACGCTGTTGCCACCAAGGAATGTTACAAGGATTTGGATGTTGAAATGGTGGAAATCATTGAAACGCTGGATTCCCATACCTGTTCCATTTGTGGTGGGCTTGATGGTACGGTGATCCCCATTTCCCAATATGAACCCGGCGTGACTGTGCCACCTTTCCACCCCAACTGTCGAGGAACTACGGCCCCGGCCATTGATCCCAAGTATGCCGGTGAAAGAGCCGCCCGGAACGCTGATGGGGATGTGTACTATGTTCCCGCCAACATGAAATATGCTGATTGGGTTCAGACCTTCGTGAACGGCGGTTCCAAGGCTGGCTTGACCGTTGCAACCGGGGCCGGTGTTGCCAAAACGCTTCGTGACTACAACACCGAGTTTGGAAAGAAGTTCGGCAAAGACCATTATGATCAGATTCGTGATCGTGTGGACGCTTGCCAAAGTTCTGACCTTCAGGCCGCTTGGGATAAGTATGAAAACCAAATCAAGGTTGCAAAGGCTGACCATCAAGGCGGCGCATATTGCCAAGGCAAAAATATTTATGCGAATATTGATGCCGATTCTAAAGGCCGTTCTTGGAGCGCCCCTTACGCAACCACCTTCCATGAAAGCGGCCATGCCATTGATGGGCTTGCGGCACAGCTTGGAACCCCGAATGGGCAATGGCATTTTTCTTCTACTTACAAGGGCGGGGCTTTTCCCCAAACCATCAAGGATGAAGTGAATGATTGGGTGGATCGGGTTCTTGCTGACATGAAGGCCCATAAAGATGATTTCCCGTATTGGGTACAAAAAGGCTGGATGTCGCAAAACACCGCTGATTTCTACATCAAGTATGGTGGATTCAAGGTCAAAAAATCCTATGCTTATGCCGCTGTTCAAGCGGAAGTAAAAGCATTGACCCCATTGCAGTACGGTGATCTTTCTGATATATTGGAAGGGGCGACCCGTGGAAAAATCCGCTGTGGCATTGGTCATGGTGGTGGTTCCTACTGGACAACCCGAACTTACAACGGGATTGATTGGGGCCTTGGAACTGAAGCCTTTGCGGAAATGACTTCCGCAACCATGACTTCCCCGGAAAGTTTGGCAACCATCAAGAAATATCTTCCCAAGTCCTATGCCATGTATGAAGATATGTTGAAGGTGATTGCAAATCAGCCGTGAAAGGGGTGTTGAAAATGGCTGAACTGATTGAACAATATATTGAACGATTTCATGAGAACTTCCCCCTGTTCGCCCTGATGGGTGTCGAGGAAGCGGAAGTGGAAGCCATTATTCAGGATTGTTTGGATAAGGGAACCCCTTACCGGCCACCTGAACTGGATGAAAAATCCCTATATTGATGATCTGACCACCCCGGCCTTTGGCCGGTGGTGGTTTTTTCATACCATTTTCGCCGTTTCCCGGTGGTGGGCGGTAAACAGAACCGGGGAAAATCGTGGTTCCTAACCCACGGTAAAAAAGGATTTTGGAGGTAACAACAATGACTAAAGAAAAGCTGTTGGAATGGGGCCTGACTGAAGAACAGGCCACAAAGGTTATGGAGGGCCTGAACGGTTCCTTCGTCACCAAGGCCCGGTTCAATGAGGTCAACACCGAACTGACCGCCGCCAAGAACACCATCAAAGAGCGTGACACCCAGCTTGAAACGCTGAAGAAGGCTTCTGGTGACACCAAGGCCCTTCAGGATCAGATCACCCAGCTTCAGGCCGATAATAAGAAGAAGGACGATGATCACGCCGCTGAACTGAAGAATCTGAAAATCAGCAATGCGGTTGAACTGGCCCTGACCGGCGCAAAGGCCAAGAACAACACCGCTGTCAAGGCGCTGTTGGCTGACTTTATCGGCAAGGCTGAATTGGCGGAGGATGGAACCGTCAAGGGCCTTGATGATGAAGTCAAGAAGCTGGTGGAAGGCAAGGACACGGCTTTTCTTTTTGAGAAGTCCACCGGCACCAAGTTCAAGGGAGCCAAATCCGCTGAAAAGGGTGATGGCGCTGAAGGCGGCATGACCCTTGAAAAGCTGAAGGCCATGAACCCCTTGGATCGCTACAACTATTCCGTCAACCATCCTGACGAATACAAAGAACTTTATGGAGGTAATGAGTAATGGCAAACACTTGCTACGATAACTTTTTCCTGTCCAACGAAATTGAAGATCAGTACCAGAGCCACCTTGATCTTCAGCAGTTTTGCACCGTGGACAACAACCTGACCGGCGTTGCTGGTATGGTTCGCAAGATTCACAAGTACAAGGCCACCGATGGCACCGAAAAGCTGACCATGGGCAACGGCAACACCAAGACCATTGAAGCCGGTTACACCGAGAAGGAATACCGGATTCAGATGGCCCAGAACCGCTTCCAGTATTATGACGAGGAAGCCATGACCGATCCCATGGTGATCACCACCGGCACCCGTCACGCTGGTACGGATATGTTCAACACCGTGAACGCTGACATTTTCGGCGCTTTCAACGAGGCCACCATGACCATCGTGACCACCGCCCTTGGCTTTGATGCCTTTGTGGATGGTGCGGCCATGCTGAATCTGGAAAACCTTGAAGGCGTGACCATCTTCGGCTTCGTCAACCCCGCTGATATGGCGAAACTTCGTAAGGCCCTGAAGGACGATCTGAAGTATGTGGAAGCATACGCCAAGCAGGGCTATGTTGGCACCGTGGGCGGTATCAACATCTACACCAAGAAGAACGCCGAAACCGGCAAGGTGGTCATTGCCACCAAGGAAGCTGTTACCCTGTTCAACAAGAAGGGTACGGAAGTGGAACAGGAGCGTGAAGGCAACATCCGCCGCAACACGGTTTATTCCCGCAAGTATTACCTTGCGGCCATGACCAATGAAGCCAAGGCGGTGAAGATCATCACCGGTTCCGCCGCTGTCACCGCTGACACCACGGTTTCCAGCGACAAGACCTATTACGCCGCTTCCGGTATCGGCTATGTGAAGGTCACGCCCGGTTCCGGTGATAACCCCAAGACCAAGGGTTGGTACGAAATCACGGCGGCGTAAGAAAGGCGGTGAACCCCGTTGCGTGATAAAGCGGTTGCAATGCTAACGGCCCTTGGCGTGGCGGGGGCCGCTGATGATCCGTTGTTGGATATGGTTTTGACCAATGTTCAATGGAGGATCAAAAACCTTTCCAACCTTTCCGAAATCCCGGAGGGGTTGGAAAGTCTGGCCGTTTCTATGGCCGTGGGCGAATACCTGAACATGAAGAAGTGTTCTGGACAGCTTGAAGGGTTTGATTTGGATGCGGCGGTGAAATCCATTCAGGAAGGTGACACCAACATTACCTTTGCCCTTGGTGAAGGTAGTTCAACCCCTGAACAGAGGTTGAACAGCCTGATTGATTATCTGATCAACGGGCGCATTGGTGAAATCTACCGTTATAGACGGTTGGTATGGTGAATAAGGCCGTGCGAACCGCCTTGGAACGGTTGTGGAAGGATCGGTGTTCTATCTTCATCCGTGAGGAAGTCACCGATCCTGTCACCCACCTGACGGATTCTGAAGAAAAGCCGCTTCTTCAGGATCAGCCGTGCAAGCTGTCTTTTGAAACATTAACTTCAACCAATGGGGATGAAGTGGCAACCGCTCAACAGGTGGTGAAGCTGTTCCTTTCCCCGGATGTGAAGGTTCCCGCAGGATGCAAGATCATTGTCACCCGGCCAAATGATGTGGAACGAACCTTCACCTATTCCCGTTCCGGTGAACCGGGTGTTTTCTCTAACCATCAAGAAATCATGCTTGAACCCTTCAGGGGGTGGGTCTGATGGCGAGATGGGGCCGGTGTGATTACCGGGAATTGAAGAAGCAGGATGAACGCCTTCAACAGCTTTCGGAAGTTGACATGGATCGACTTTGCCGGGATGCCGCCAAGAAGGTTGCCCAAATCCTTCTGAACAAGGTGAAGAAAAGAACCCCGGTTGGCGTGGTTCCGTCCTATGCTACGGATGAAGCCAAGCAGGAATATTGGGCCGGTTACAGCGGGGGTTCCTTGCGTGATGCGTGGACGATCCTTCCCATTGAAAAACATGGGGATCAGTACACCGTGACCATCATCAACAACTTGGAATATGCGTCCTATGTGGAATACGGCCACCGGCAAACGCCGGGGCGCTATGTTCCCGCCTTGGGTAAGACCTTGAAGGCAAGTTGGGTGAAGGGGCGGTTCATGCTGACGATTTCCGAACAGGAAGTGAAAACCTTGGCCCCGTCCGTTCTGAATGATATGTTGTATGAAGCCTTGAAGGGGGTGTTCAGTTGATCAATGAAATCATCAAAGGTGTTTCCATGAAGCTGAACGCCACCTTTGGGGCCGGGTACAAAATCTATCAGAACGATGTGGAACAGGGTTTCAAAGAACCCTGTTTTTTCATTGCCGTTCTGAAGCCCGACATTTCCCCGTTGCAGAAGAACCGGTTCATGAACCGGAACCCGCTGGATATTCACTATTTCTCCACCAGCGGGAGGAACAACACCGAATTGTTCACGGTGGCCGGGGATTTGATGGAATGTTTGGAGTTCATCACCCTTCCCAATGGGGATGTGCTTCACGGAACTTCCATGAGTTATGAAGTTGAAGATGGGGTTCTTCACTTCTTCGTCAACTTCAATCTGACACTATCCCGCCCGTCCGAGGAAACCCCAATGGAAACCTTGGATGTGGATGTGGAGCCAAAGAAAGGGTGATTGAATGGCTACCAGAAAGAAAGCCACCACCGCACAGGAACCGCCCATCACGGCCCCGGTGGTATTCCCCAAAGAACGGGTGTTGACCTTCAAGAGATACGCTGACCGGCGTGATCTTCTGTCTGTCCTTTTGGAAGATGGGAAGGAATACACCCATGATCAGATTGATGGGCTGATCAAAGACTTTATGAAAGGTAAGGTGAACTAATATGGCCCTTGGCGGCGGCACCTTCTTGGTGCAGAACAAGGTTCTGCCCGGTGCATATATCAACTTCATTTCTGTGGCGCAGGCAAGCGCCACCCTTTCTGACCGTGGAATTGTCACCATCCCCCTTGCCATGAATTGGGGGCCTGAAGGCAAGATTTTCACGGTGGAACAGGCTGACTTCATCAAGAACAGTCAGAAGATTTTCGGCTATGCGTACACGGCGGATGAACTGAAGCCCATGCGTGAAATCTTCCTTCACGCCAAGACCGTTCATTTCTTCCGCCTTGGTTCCAGCGGCGTGAAAGCGTCCAACACCTACGCAACGGCCAAATACCCCGGCACCCGTGGCAATGATCTTCGGGTTGTGATCACGGCCAATGAAAACAGCACCGAACAGAAGCCCCTGTTCGATGTGGAAACCTTCTTGGGAACCGTTCAGGTTGATCTTCAGGAAGGTGTGGCCGCTATCACCGATCTGAAGGCCAATGCCTATGTGGATTGGAAGTCCAGCGGAACCCTTTCCCTGACCGCTTCCTTGCCCCTGACGGGCGGCACCAATGGCACCGTGGCCGATTCCGACTATCAGACCTATCTTGATCAGGCGGAAGCGTACACTTTCAATGCTATGGGTTGCACCGAGAGCAAGGCCACCATCACCGCCCTGTTTGCGGCTTTCGCAAAGCGGATGCGTGATGATGTGGGTAAGAAGTTTCAGGTGGTTCTTTTCCGCAAGCTGGCCGACTATGAAGGCGTTGTGAGCGTCAAGAACGGCCTGACTTCCGACAAGACTTCCACCGCCCTGATCCCTTGGGTTACGGGTGTGATCGGCGGCACGGCGGTCAATAAGAGCGCCACCAACATGACCTATGATGGTGAATACGATGTGGACACCGATTTCACGCAGACCCAGCTTGAAAACGGGATCAGGGAAGGTTCCTTCATGTTCCATCGTGTGGATGAAGCGGTGTGTGTCCTGACTGACATTAACAGCTTCATTTCCATCACGGATGAAAAGTCCAGCGATTTTTCCAGCAACCAGACGATCCGAGTTTTGGATCAGATCGCCAATGATATTGCCGTTCTGTTCGGCAAGAAGTATCTTGGCAAGGTTCCCAATGATGCCGCTGGCCGGATTTCCCTTTGGAACGATATTGTGAAGCACCACACGGAACTTCAGGATATTCGGGCCATTGAGAACTTCAGCGGCGAAAATGTGACGGTTGAAAAGGGCGATACCAAGAAATCCGTGGTGGTTACTGATTATGTGACCCCCGTGAACGCTATGGAACAGCTTTATATGACCGTCTATGTTCAGTAAGGAGGTACAACCATCATGGCAGATAGAACCATCATGAACGCCAAGGATGCTGTTTCCGCTTCCTTGGCTGAATGTTTTGTGACCATCGGGGATAACCGTTACAACTTCATGCAGGCTATCAACCTTGAAGCCAACTTTGAGAAGAACAAAACGGAAGTTCCCATTTTGGGCAAGACCGGCAAGGGCAATAAGGCCACCGGCTGGAAGGGTACGGGTTCCGCCACCTTCCACTATAACACTTCCATCTTCCGTGAGCTGATGAAGCGTTATAAGGACACCGGCGAGGATGTCTATTTTGACATTCAGGTGACAAATGAAGATCCCACTTCTTCCGTGGGCCGTCAGACCGTGATCCTGAAGGATTGCAATATGGATGGCGGCTTGCTTGCCAAGTTTGATGCTGATGCGGAATACTTGGATGAAGATATGGACTTCACCTTTGAAGATTTCGAGATGCCCGAAACCTTCAGCCTTTTGGCCGGTATGCAGTAAGCAGAGCGCCCCGGCCTTACTTCGGTAGGGGCCGGGGCCTTTTTTCGTATCAAAATATAGGAGGAAAAAAACAATGAGCCTGTCCGCTTTTTTGGCTGAAAACGCCGTTCCCGTTGAGAACATCAAGTTTGTTGCTTCCAAACGCTTCTTGGGTGAGGATGGCAACCCCATTCCTTGGGAGATCAAGACCATCACCGGCACCGAGGATGAAGCCCTTCGGAAGTCCTGTGCCAAGCGTGTTCCGGTTCCCGGCAAGAAGAACCAGTATCAGAAGGAAACCGACTATGATCTTTACCTTGGCAAGCTGGCCGTGGCTTGTACCGTGTTCCCCAATCTGAATGATAAGGAACTTCAGGACAGCTACAAGGTCATGGGCGCTGATGCCCTTCTGAAAACCATGCTGACCCCCGGCGAATATGCCGAATACCTGACCAAGATTCAGGAAGTGTGTGGTTTTGATACCACCATGCAGGATGAGGTTGATGAAGCAAAAAACTAATCTGTGAAGGTGATGGTGAAGCGAACATTGCTTACTATTGCCTTCACGAACTTCATTTGACACCTTCCGCCTTTTATGCTTTGCCCCGCCGTGAACGGGCCTTCATCATTGCGGCCATTGATGTTCGGGTGGAAGCTGAAAAGAAGAAGCAGAAGGAAATTGAACGCAAACAGCGCCGGGGCCGACACCATTAAGGCCCCGGCCATTCTCCAAGAAAGGTGGTGATCCCTGTGGGAACTATCCGAACCGCTATTGCCCTTTATGATGGTGTTACCAGCCCCCTTCAGAGTATGCACAAGGCTATGGGTGTTGTGCTGAACACCTTTGAATCCATGCAACAGGCTTCCGGTAGAGCCGTTGACACGGCGGCAATCCGGGAAGCCCGTGAAGAATGGGCGAAAGCGGGAACCGCCTTTGATGCCATTGAAGAAAATATCAGGAACGCCAATAATGAACAGCAAAAGTTCAATAATTCCATTCGTGGGGGTAACAATTCCGCCAATGGACTTCTGTCCACCATCAAGAAAATTGCCGTTGCCGCTGGTGGTATCGTCGGGATCAATAAGGTGCAGAACATTTCGGATAAATTGGCAAGCACCAAGGCCCGGTTGAATCTGCTGGTGGATGATGGCGGTTCCGTGGATGTGTTGGAACAGAAGATCATGGCTTCCGCCCAGCGTTCCCGATCCGTTTACTTTGATACCGCTTCCGCCGTTGCGAAACTTGGCTTGAACGCCGGTAACGCCTTCAACGGTGACATGAATCAGGTCATTGCTTTCATGGAGCAGGTGAACAAGCAGTTTGTTATTGGCGGCGCTACGGCCCAAGAGCAAAGCAACGCCATGATCCAGCTTACACAGGCAATGGCGGCGGGTGCGCTTCGTGGTGAAGAACTGAACTCCATTCTGGACGGTGCGCCGGGTATCGCAAGAGCTATTGAAAAGTATATGGGGATTGCAGAAGGTTCCATCAAGACGGTTGCACAGGAAGGCAAGGTAACGGCTGAAGTGGTGAAGAACGCCATGTTTGCTATGGCGGATGAAACCAACGCAAAGTTCGATTCTATGCCCAAGACTTGGGCGCAGATTTGGGCCGGGATGAAAAATAAAGCCCTTTCCATGTTCGCCCCGATCCTGACCAAGATCAACCAGATTGCCAATAGCACCAAGTTCCAGCAAGTTACCACGGCCCTGATCAATGGGCTTGCGGGGGTTGCAAATGTGGCTTCTTCGCTATTGGATATTCTGATTTCCGTTGCTTCGGTGATTGTTGATAATTGGAGTTGGATTCAGCCTATCATCATGGGTATTGTGGCCGCTATGCTGATTTATAACGGTGTGGCGCTGGTGACAAATGCCATTATGGGTATTCAGGCAACGGCCAAGGCCGTTCATGCGGCGGCAACTGCTATGGAAGCGGGAGCCACTTTCACGGCTACTGTGGCCCAGCAGGGCCTAAATGCGGCGCTTTTGGCTTGCCCCCTGACATGGATCATCCTTCTGATTATCGCCGTGATTGCGGCTATCTATGCGGCTTGTGCGGCGGTTGCAAAGTTCACCGGTGTTGCCAATAGCGGCTTCGGTGTGATTTGCGGCGGAATCATGGTGGTGATCGCCTTCTTCAAAAACCTTGGCCTGTCCGTGGCGAATATCGCCTTGGGTATCTGGAATGCTTTGGGGGCCTGTGCTTCCAACATCGGAACGGCCTTCCACAATGTTATTTCCAATGTTCAGGGGTGGTTTTACAACCTTCTTTCTACGGCCCTTACTGTTGTGGCGGGTATCTGTGAAGCCCTGAACAAATTGCCCTTCGTTGAGTTCGACTATTCCGGGATTACCAACAAAGCAAGCGAATATGCGGCTAAATCCGCTGAAGCCTATGGCAATGTAGAGGAATACAAGAGCGTTGCCGATGCCTTCAATGAAGGAATGTCTACCTTTGACACCTTCCAAGATGGTTGGGCCGCTGATGCCTTTGCTTCCGGTGCCGCTTGGGGTGATGGCGTGGCCGATAAGGTTTCCGGTATGTTTGATTTTTCCGCCTTGGATTCTATGGGGGCTGATTCTTTGGATGCCTTCAACCTTGGCAATGATCTTGATAGCATTTACGGGAACACCGGCGATATTGCAAACAACACAGCGGCCACCGCTGATGCCTTGGATATTGCTGAAGAAGATTTGGCCTATCTTCGTGACATTGCGGAGCGTGAAGCAATCAACCGGTTCACTACCGCTGAAATCAAGGTTGAACAGCACAATGAAAACCACATTTCCAAAGATGCTGATTTGGATGGAATCATGGATGCTTGGGCCAATGACTTTGCTGAAAAGCTGGAAGTTTCTGAAGAAGGGGTGCATGAGTAATGGCATATAAACTGTATATGGCGGGAACGCTTATGCCCATCACCCCTTCCAAGGTGACGGTGAAGATCAACAACCAGAACAAGACCATGACCCTGATCAACGGGGAAGAAATCAACATTCTGAAGGCCGCTGGCCTTTCGGATGTGTCCTTTGAATTGGTTCTTCCCCAAGTGTCCTATCCCTTCAGTAACGGTGGAGCGCAAAGCGCCGCCTATTACCTGTCCTTGTTTGAACGGCTGAAGGTGAGCAAGACCCCGTTCCAATTCATTCTGAACCGGCAGAAACCCGGTGGCGGGATGTTCCATTACACCAATTTGACCGTTGGCCTTGAAACCTATGAAATCACCGATGATGCCGGTGAAGGCTTTGATGTGAAGGTGAAGATCAACCTGAAACAGTACAGAGCCTATGGCACCAAGACCGTGACCGTGCAACCGGCCAAGACTTCCGGGGGAACCGCCACCGCAACGATTAAGGCGGCACCCCGACCCACCACAACGGCCCCGAAAGCCGCCACCTATACGGTGAAATCTGGTGATTGTCTTTGGAACATTGCCAAGAAGCAGTTGGGCAACGGGGCCGATTACACGAAAATCTATAATCTGAACAAGGACAAAATCAAGAACCCGAACCTGATCTATCCCGGTCAGGTTCTTACTTTGCCTTCCTGAAAGGGGTGATTCCGTTTGGCAGTTGAATTGTTCATCCAGCATAACAGCACCATTCAATTCCCCGTTGTCGAGGAAGGCGCACGGCTGACCTTGGAACGCAAGGGAACCCCCGGCAAGTTGGAGTTCACCGTTGTCAAGGGGCCGGGGCTGAACTTTGCTGAAGGTGATCCGGTGAAGCTGACTGTGAACGGAACCGCCATGTTCTATGGCTTTGTGTTCAAGAAGAAGCGTGACAAGGGCGGCACCATTGATGTTGTGGCCTATGATCAGTTGCGTTATTTGAAGAACAAGGACACCATCACGGAAGAAGGGCTGAAGGCTTCTGACCTTCTGAAGCGCATTGCAACAGATTTCCGGTTGAACCTTGGCACGGTGGAAGATACCGGTTATACCCTTGAAACCATCGTGGAAGAAAACCAAACCCTGTTTGATATGATCCAGAGCGCCCTTGATGAAACCCTGATGAATACCAAACAGCTTTATGTTCTGTATGACGATGCCGGGAAGCTGACCCTGAAGAACATCAATACCATGAAGCTGAACCTTCTGATTGATGAAGAAACCGGGGAAAACTTCAGCTATGAATCCAGTATTGATGAACAGACCTATAACAAGATCAAGCTGGCCTATAACGATGAAAAAACCGGTAAGCGGGAATTGTTCATTGCACAGGACGGGGCGAAAATGAACCAATGGGGTGTTCTTCAGTATTTTGAAGAAGTTCAGACCAAAACGGGCGCTTCCGCCAAGGCGGATGCCCTGTTGAAGCTGTATGATCAGAAAACCCGCAAGCTGACCATTCAGAACGCTTTCGGTGATGTGCGGGTTCGTGCTGGAAGCGCCGTGGTGGTGGCCCTGAACCTTGGCGATATTGTCACCAACAATTATATGGTGGTGAACAAAGTCACCCATACCTTCAGGGGTGATGAACACATGATGGAACTTGACCTGATCGGGGGTGAATTTATTGCCTAATCCTGTTGAAGTGGTAAAACGGGCGGCGGTGGAAGCTGTGGAAGCCGGGAAACCGGTGAACATCCTGTTTGGAACTGTCCTTTCCGCTTCACCCTTGAAAATTCAGGTGGATCAGAAATCCATCTACACTTCCAAAATGCTGATCCTGACCCGGAATGTGACTGATTTTGAAGTTGATATGACGGTGAACCACAGCACCGAGGACAAAGGCGGTGGTTCTGGTGCGGCGGCTTATGAAGCCCACAAACACGCCTATGTTGGCAAGAAAACCTTCAAGGTTCACAACGCTTTGAAGGCCGGTGAAAAGGTGCTTCTGATCCGGGTTCAGCAAGGAAAGAAATTCGTGGTTATTGACCGAGTAAAGGGGGCTTGATGATGATTCCGCAAGTGCAGGATGATATTAAACAGGATTTCACCATTGAAACCCTTCCAAGCCGTACTTTCAGGATGAACCACAACAACCTGACCATCATCGGCACCATTGATGAAATCCAAGCTGTGGAACAGGCGGTTTTCCTGATCCTGAACACAGAACGCTATGAATGGTTGATCCATTCTTGGGATTATGGGGTTGAACTTCATAATCTGATCGGGAAAGATGTGGAATACTGTATTCCCGAAATTGAACGCCGGGTTCGTGAAGCCTTGCTTCAGGATGATAGGATCACGGCGGTTCAGAACTTTGAATTTACGGTGAACAAAAAGAAAGTGCTGGCTACCTTCACGGTGGTCAGCATTTTTGGCGAAATCAATGCAGAATTGGGGGTTGAAATCTGATGTATGAAGCACAGACCTATGAAGCAATCCTTTCCCGGATGCTTCAGAAGGCGCTTTCTATCAATGGCAATTTGGACACCCGTGAAGGTTCGTTGGTTTGGTGCGGTGATGCCCCCGCCGCCGTGGAATTGCAGAACCTTTATATTGCCCTTGATACGGTGCTGAATGAAACCTTTGCAGACACCGCAACCCGCCCTTATCTCATTTTGAGGGCGGCAGAAAGGGGGCTGAAACCGCAACCGGCAAGCCCCGCCGTGTTGCAGTTGAGCATTACACCAACCACCTTGCACCTTCCCATGAACACCCGCTTTTCCATTGGAGAACTGAACTATTATGTTTCGGCTGACCGTGGAAGTGGTAAGTATGAAATCACCTGTGAAACCGCTGGTGAAGCCGGTAATGACTACACCGGAACGGTGATTCCCATTGAGTATGTGGACGGGCTTGAAACCTGTTCCATTTCCGCCGTGGTGATCCCCGGTGAGGATGAAGAAGATACCGAGATTTTCAGACAGCGTTACATGGATAGCCTGAACGCCCAAGCCTTCGGCGGCAACCGTGCGGATTATCTGGAAAAGGTGAACGCCATTCCCGGCGTGGGCGGTGTGAAGGTATATCGGGTTTGGAACAGCGATTTGAACCCGGCCAAGCTGATCCCGCCCACGGGAACCGACACTTGGATCAGCGGCCTTTCCGGTGTGTCCGAGGAAATCAAGGCGTGGTTGAATGCCGTGTATGCGGCGGGAGCCAATAGCAAGCTGACCGTGGGCGGAACCGTGAAGCTGGTGATCATCAACAGTTCCTTCAAGAAGCCTTCGGAAGCCCTTGTGGATCAGGTGCAGACCGCAGTTGACCCCCTTCAGAACGCCGGTGAAGGCGTGGGAATTGCCCCCATCGGCCATGTGGTGAGGGTTGAAGGCGTGGGTGAAGATACCATCAACCTTTCCTTCGATCTGTACTATCAGCGGGAATGGAGTTGGGATGATGTTTCCGCCTATGTCACGGAAGCAATCAACGGTTACTTCTTGGAACTGGCCCAAAGTTGGGCAGACCAGAATGAAGCCCTTGTGGTTCGTATCAGTCAGGTGGAAAGCCGCCTGTTGGGGATCACCGGTATTCTGGATATTGCCAACACCAAGATCAACGGTGAAGCGGCGAACTGTACCCTGACCCTTGACCACATCCCGGTTTTGGGAACCATTGAGCCGGGAACCATCGTGATCAACGGATAAGGGGGGCCGGGAGCATGGAACGCAAACTGATTGATTATCTTCCCTATGTCATTCGTGATTATGCGGAGTTTCAGGGGATCATGGGGAGCGAACAGCCGGAAATTGAAAAGGCGTGGAATACCACGGATGATCTTCTTGATAATCAGTTCATTCCCACCGCTGGAAACATGGGCCTTTCCCGGTGGGAAAAGATTTTGGGGATCACCCCCAAAGGCACGGACAGTCTTGAAGATCGCCGGTTCCGTATTCTGACCCGGATCAATGAAGAACTTCCGTACACCTTGCCCCAGCTTCGGAACATCCTTGAAACGCTATGCGGGAAGGGTAACTATTCCGCTGATGTGGAAGAAGGCACCTATCAGCTTCTTGTGAAAATCGGGTTGGCCGCAAAGAACAACTTCAATGATGTTGAATCTTTGCTGAACCGGGTTGTTCCCCAAAACATGGTTGTGACCTTGCTTCAGCTTTATAACACCCATGCGGAACTTGGGCGGTTCACCCATGCCCAGCTTGCCGCCTATACCCATAATCAGTTGAGAAACGAGGTTTTGAAGAATGGCGAATAAAACAACCAATTACAAGCTGACTAAACCCCTTGAATCTGAATTTTATGATGTAGGGGTTCAGAATGAAAACATGGATAAGATTGATACCCAAATGAAGGCCAATGCGGATGCCGTTGAAGCCCTTCAGAAAGGTCAATCCGGGAAGGCTGATCTGGTGGATGGTAAGGTTCCCGCCGAACAGCTTCCCAACATGAACTATGATCCCAAAGGTACGGCCCAAAACAAGGTGAGCGAACACAACCTTGATCAGACCGCCCACCCGTATCTGTTGAACCAGATCGGAACCTGTGTGGAAGCCGCACAGAACGCACAGGATGCCGCAAATGCGGCCTTGGATGCTGTGTCCGGTATCGTCTATACCATCAATGTTCTTCCTTCGCAGAATGGCACCCTGACCTATAACGGACAGGCCCAAAGCCCTTCTTGGAACGCTTATAACCCCGATGCGCTGACCTTGGGCGGCGTGACTACCGGCACCAATGCGGGAACCTACACGGCCACTTTCACCCCTAAAGGAAAGTATAAGTGGGCAGACGGCACACAGGCCGCCAAGGAAGTGACTTGGACGATCAGCGCCGCCACCATGACGATCCCCACGCAGAGCAACAGCCTTACTTATACCGGTTCGGCCCAAAGCCCCGCTTGGAACAACTATGACAGCGGGAAAATGACGCTTGGAGGAACTACCAGCGGCACGAACGCCGGTTCCTACAATGCCACCTTCACGCCGAAAACGAACTACAAGTGGGCTGATGGAAGCGCCGGGGCCAAAACGGTTGCTTGGAGCATTGCCAAGGCCGCTGGTAGTTTGTCTTTGAATAAGACTTCCATCAAACTGACCGCCGCAAAGACCACAGACACCATCACCGTGACAAGGGCGGGTGATGGTAAGATTACGGCCACTTCCAGCGCCCCCACGGTGGCTTCTGTGAGTGTTTCCGGTTCGGTGGTAACTGTTACCGCCAAGAGTAAAGGAAAAGCTACAATCACCGTCAGCGTGGCCGCTGGCACCAACCACACGGCCCCGGCCAATAAGACCTGTTCCGTTGAAGTGACATTGCCCACCAAGGTTCTGAACGATAACAGTTGGGCAACCATCCGGGAAGTCAGTTCCGCAGGTTTGGGGGCCAACTATTGGGCCGTTGGTGATGTGAAATCCATCGTTCTGAATGGCACCGTGAGGAATTACACTTTCAGCAACTTGACCGTGAACGCCTTTATTTTGGGCTTCAACCACAATTCCGCCAAGGAAGGTGCGAACAAGATTCACTTCCAGATCGGGAAGATCGGTTCCACGGCAGTTGCTTTGTGTGATAGCAATTATAACAATACCGGTGATGGTTTCCGCATGAATACCAGTCAGACGAACAGCGGCGGTTGGAACGCTTCACACATGAGAAAAACTGTATTGGGCAACAGTAACACCCCCACAAGCCCGTTGGCGAATAGCTTGATGGCGGCGCTTCCTGCCGATTTGAGGGCGGTTATGCAACCCGTGACCAAGTACACCGATAATACCGCCAACGGTGGCGGCAATGTTCAGACTTATGTAACGGCCACCACCGATTACTTGTTCTTGCTTGCTGAATTTGAAGTGTTCGGAACAAGAAGCTATGCAAATAGCTATGAACAGAATTATCAGGCACAATACGATTACTACAAAGCCGGTAATAGTAGAGTAGCCTATAATCATTCCGCCGTGTCCACGGCGGTGTGGTGGTGGCTTCGTTCCCCTTATTACAACAGCACCACGGATGGCGACACCTACAGTGGCAATGACGGTTACTGTGCTGGTGTGCGGCCCGGCTTTGCCGCCTAATCCCCCGCAGGATGATCCCGCCCCCATCCCGCCGCCGAAAGGCGGCGGTTCCGGGAGGGAACCCCAAATAAAAATAATAATGGCGGCGTAAGCCGCCCGACGATTTTTTGAAAATGGGGGTTTTCCGGCAAAGTGCTATCATTTGCCTGTCTTTTGAGTGCATACACCGGACAAAATCAGCCATACAATATCCATAAGCCTGTTTGAAGGGGGTATTGTATGGCAACAAACAAGCGTGTTTTCACTTTGCGCCTATCTGATGAAGTCTTTGACAAGATCGGGGCGCTTGCAACCCGTGAACACCGATCCATTACCAATTACATTGAATTTGTTCTTTTGAAACACTTGGAAGAAGTGGAAAAGGCGGAAGGAACGATCAATGTCGATAATTCACCCAAAGGGGTATAACTGAAAATGTCTGTCCTGAAGCAAAAGAGAACCACAAGCAAGGCCGAGTTCATCAACACGGCCAATCAGATTTATGTTGAAACCCTGAACTTCCTGACCCGTCTTTCAGCCCGGTATTCCCGGTTGATTGCGGAGCCGGTGGCAAAGCTGGCCGGTGAGATCATCGACCATGCGGAGAAGGCCAATAGTATCTTTCCTTCGGACAACCAGCGCATTGAAATGAGGAAGGCCCATCTTCTTGAAGCACGGGCTTCCCTGATGGCGCTGGATGTTCGCTTGACCCATGTTTACCTGATTCTGAACCAGAACCCGGAAGGGGCCTTTACCACTTCCAAGGGGAACCCGGTGAAGTCACAGGATGCAATGGAAAAACTGGATAAGATGGCCCAAAACTTGGGTGAACTGATCGACAAAGAAAACGAACTTCTGAAAGGGGCGATCAAAAATGTAACAGCAAAACAGAAATAATTTCCCATTAGGTGTGCAACTGATAATGAGCCTGTTGGCGGTGTGGTGGTGGCTTCGTTCCCCTAATTACAACAACAACAATAATTTCCAGAATGTCAACACGGATGGCAACAACAACAATAACAATGCCAATTACTGTGCTGGTGTGCGGCCCGGATTTTGCAAATATACACGGTCAAATGTAGTAACAGAAGGCAAACGGCTTTTCAGGTGAAAGACGACCGATGTAAAAGGAGTTGTACTTCCTTGGGTTTCAATCCCTAAAACTGCCCTTTGATGCCCTTACACGGACGCTTCTTGCATGGTGGGTGAATGTGCCTTATCCCATTTCATGTGTGAGGGCAAAGCAATTTAGACGGCACCCTACAAGATATTTGTACGAGGGGCGAATACTTTTATTATGACAAGCCAAGAACGGCATGAAGCAAGGTTCCAGCGCCGCAAAGCAAAGCGGTTGGAACGGAAACAGGCCCGGTGTAATAGCCTTGGGCCGATGAATAAAGTCTTTTCCTACCGGAAGATGTTCTTCTATGGGAAAAAGTGCTGTAACGGGGTGCGGTGGAAGCAAAGTGTTCAAAACTTTGAAGGCCACCTGTTTTCTGGTACGGCAACACGGCGGCGAACGGTATTGGAACAGCAATGGAAACCCAAAGCCTGTTCCCATTTCACCCTTCGGGAACGGGGAAAAATCCGCCCGATAGATGCCCCGCACATTACGGATCGACAAATCCACAAAACCCTGTGTAATGAAGTCCTGATCCCGTTGTATTCACCTTCCATGATCTATGACAACGGGGCAAGCCAAAAGGGAAAGGGCCTTCATTGGCAGTTCAAACGGATCAAACAACAGCTTGGATGGCATTACCGGCGTTATGGCCGGGAAGGTGCTGTGTTGCTGTTGGATTTGAAAGGGTTCTTTCCAAATGCTTCCCACGCCCTGTTATATCAGCGGCACCGGGAATTGATTTTGAATCCTGAACTTCAAAACTTGGCTGATACTGTAATCCAGTATTCCCCATGCCCGACACCGGGCCGGGGGATGCCTTTGGGCGTGGAGCCTTCCCAACAGGAAATGGTGGCGTTACCAAGTAAAATTGACCAATGGATCAAGTGTCAGGCCCGTGTTCATTGCGCCGGTCATTACATGGATGATTACTATGCGTTCTTCCCCACGGTGGATGAAGCAAAGCTGATGGGCCATGAAATTGTACGGCGTTTTGAAGCCGCTGGAATCCGAGTGAACAAGCGTAAATGTAAGGTGATCCCGCTTACAAAGCCATTCCGGTTCTGTAAAGCACGGTTCACCCTTACCGAAACCGGCAAGATCAAGGTGAATGGAAGCCGGGATGGAGTGAAACGGGCAAGGCGAAAGCTGAAGCTGTTTCACAAAGAGTTCAAAGAGGGAAAACGATCCTTCTTTGACATAGAACAATACATGGAGTGCCAAAGCGCCTATTACCGGAACTTCAACGATCATGGCCGGTTGCTACGGTTGCGGCGGCTTTACCATGCAATCTTTTTCGGAGGTGGACAATGTTTAGAATCATCAAAGCCGGGGCCGGTATCGGCCTGACCGAGAACCTGAACTACATCAAGAAAGCCGAAAATGGTTGCTACATCCTTTGCCCGGAGCATGACGCTTCGGGCATTGTTTTTGAGGGTGTGGCTTACCATTTGTTGGGCCGTGCCGCTATGGACGAACTGGAAACCGTGAGTTTGGAGGAAACGGACGCAGGAACCGAGATTACCAAAGCCACAGAAGCCGGTGGAATCGTCTTTGTCACCTTGGCGGAAGCCGGGAACATTGACGCTGAAACGGCGGCGGAACACGCTGATTTGTTCGCTGAATGGGCTTTCCCTGTTGGCTACACGGTGGGGCAGATTCGCCGGTATAACGGAACCCTTTACAAGTGCGTTCAGGCCCATACTTCCCAAGCGGATTGGACACCGGACACGGCTTCCAGCCTGTGGAGCAAAACGAGTGATCCCGCTGAAGAATGGCCCGAATGGAGCCAACCGGTGGGAGCGCATGACGCTTATTCCAAGGGGGCAAAGGTGAGCCATAAGGAAAAGCATTGGATTTCCACGGTGGATTCCAATGTGTGGGAACCCGGTGTGTACGGGTGGGAGGAAAGCACGGATGGAGTATAAAACCTATGTTTGCCGTAAACGGGCAAGGTTCAAGGCGATTTGCGGACAAGTGAACATTCCGTATGGAACCACCCTGAATGGTCAGGGTGGTTTTTTGATCCTGAATGATCTTCCGGTGTGTTCGGCCACCAGCCAAAACGCCTATGACTTCTTCACACAGAATGATGATGGCATGGGGCAGGAACGGGGCGAACTGTTGAACCGGATCATTCCCAAGCTGGAAAAGCGTGATGCCGGGTATCAGGCCCGGTGGGGGAAGATTTGGGAAGATGCCCTTTGTCAGAAGTACAAGCGCCCGGATCAGGAAGAACATTGGATTTGGAACTTCGACTTCTATAACGGCCCCGTTGAAGATTTGCGCCACATTGCCGTCCTGATTGGGGCCTGACAGGAGGGGAAAGCCATGACAATTTATCAGGTGTTGTGCTTGATTGGTGTTCCCACCTTGATTTTGGCGGTATTCAAATACCTGTGGAGCCAAATCAAGCATAACACCGAGGATTCCAAGGCTTTGAAGGCCGGTATTCAGGCCCTTCTTCGGGCGCAGATGATCAGCGATTTCAATAAGTATTCCGAAAAAGGCTATGCCCCGATCTATGCACGGGATAATTTTGAAAATTGCTGGAAGCAGTATCATTCTTTGGGGGTGAATGGGGTGATGGACGATCTTCACAGAAAATTCTTGGAGTTGCCCACCGATCCCCCGGAAGAATGAGCAGACGAACCAAAAAGCCAAAGCGTGAGTTTTCCAAACTGATCTTGTATGTGGTGGGGGCCGTGACCGTTGGGGTTACGGCCTTCACCCTTATTATGATTTGGCGCACGGAAAACCTTGAACCACTGGCCTATCTGATCCCCGCCGTATTTGCAGAATTAGCAACCGCCACCGGGTTTTACTATTCCAAAGCCAAGGCCGAAAACCGGATTAAACTTCGGAAACTGTACGGCCCTGAAATTTATAACGATGCAAAGGAGATTTGAACCATGCTGAACGCTGTTTTGAACAACCTGATCAATATTGGGTGGGCTATGCTGATCTTCCTGTGTGCGTACCTGTCCAATGTGGCTTTTTCCCTTTACTACAACATCAAGGTTTTGCTTCAGCCTTTCGACAAACAGAAAATGATCAATTCCGGGCTGAAGGTTGCCACTTTCGTTGTGGGCCTGACCTTGCTGTGTGTGGCAATCACCACCCTTCCCATTTACGCTGATCAGCTTGGGTGGGCAATCCCGGAAGAATACACAGAAATTTTTGCTGATTTGGTTATTGTGGGCGCTGTGCTGATGGTGTCTTGTAAGTATATCACAGAAGCCTTCACCAAGTTCAGAGCCATTCTTCAGGTGAAAGGAGATACAGAAAATGAGTAATTCCCCCCTTGCAACCTATACCCGGATCACGAAAAACAAAACCAGCCCCCGGAATCATGCCATTGACACCATCACGATTCATTGTATCGTTGGGCAATGGACAGCAAAACAGGGGTGTGATTATTTCGCCACCACAGACCGGCAATGTTCCGCCAATTATGTTGTTGGTAAGGATGGTTCCATTGGCCTTTCCGTGGATGAAAAGGATCGTTCTTGGTGTTCCAGCAACGGCACCAATGACAACCGGGCAATCACCATTGAAGTTGCTTCCGACACCACCCACCCTTACGCCGTCACCGCCAAGGCTTATGCGGCCCTGTTGGATTTGGTAACGGATATTTGCAAGCGGAACGGGATCAAGAAGTTGGTATGGAGTACGAACAAGAATGACCGTGTGAACCATCGGAACGGATGCAACATGACCGTTCATCGTGACTTCGCCAACAAAGCCTGTCCGGGGGAATATCTTTATTCCAGACACGGGGAGATTGCCGCAGAAGTCAACAGAAGGCTTCAGGGCGCTTCCAATGGTGGTGGGGTAGTAGTTACACCCCCAGCCGCAGAAAAGCCCACAGGCGGCACCACAGGGGCCACCGTGACCCCTTACCTTGTGCGGGTGAAGATCACCAACCTGAATATCCGTAAAGGCCCCGGCACAAACTACGGTGCAACCGGCTACATCCAGCCCGGTATTTATACCATCGTGGCTGAAAGCACCGGCAAAGGTGCGGCCAAGTGGGGCAAACTGAAAAGCGGTGCCGGGTGGATTTCCCTTGACTACGCCACCAAAACCTGACCATGAGAAAAGGCCCTTCCGGTTCAAGCTGGAAGGGCCTTTTTTGCGTGTTTCTACTATGTTACTAATAACCCCGATTTCACCGAACTTCAAAGGGCTGAAATGTTCAGTATTTGGGCGTTTCAGAGCGTTGCAGAGTAGAAAAATTTATGGTACAATGTTTGCATGGAAAACAGAGAGATGCAGACAAGCAACACGGAGGAAATGGCGACCATTTCCCATGCGGAATATGAGCGCTTGCAGCAGGAAAATGCGCAGTTGGAAGCAAAGAGCGCCAAGCTGGAAGAGACGCATGCAAGACTGGAAGCAAAGTTTGCCGCCCGTGAACAGGAACAGGCGCAGGTCATCACCAGCCTGACGCTGCAAAATGAGTGGCTGCTGGAGCAGCTGAAGCTGTCTAAAAAGAAGCTGTTTGGCCGTTCTTCAGAGCAGGCGGAACAGATGAGCCTGACCTACAATGAGCTGGAGGCCTACGCCTTCGGCACAAAGGCCGCCACGGAGAAGCAGATCGCCGTGAAGGCGCACGAGCGCAAACGGCAGTCCGGCAATGTGCTGGATGTCGTCCCTGATGGAACTCGCACCGAGGTAGTGGAGCACCGCCTGCCGGAGAATGAACGGATCTGCTCTGCCTGTGGCAGCAAATTGGTGGAGATTGGCAAGGAAGTCCGCCGCAGCTTAATGATGAAACCGGCAAAGTTCTGGGTACGCGAGGACGTGTACTACACCTACGCCTGCAAGAACTGTGAGCAGGAGACCGGTGAAGCCAACATTGCAAAGACGGCGAAAGAGCCTGCGCTGCTGCCCGGCAGCTTTGCCTCTGCGGAGGCGGTGGCTTATCTGGCAGCACAGAAATTCGTCATGTACTCGCCGCTGTACCGGTTGCAGCAGGAATTTGAGCGCCAAGGCCTGAAGCTGTCCCGGCAGACCATGGCCAACTGGCTGCTGAACACTTCGGAGAAGTGGCTGCGGCCAGTCTACGATACGCTGCGCGAGCAGCTTTGCAGGGAGCCGGTGCTGCACGCCGACGAAACGACCTTGCAGGTGCTGAAGGAACCGGGGCGTTCCTCCGCCAGCAAGTCCTATATGTGGTTGTATCGCACCAGCGGCTGCGCGAAACAGGCCATTGTGCTGTATGAGTACCAGCCCACCCGAAAAGCGGAGCACGCGGAGGCTTTCCTGAAAGGCTTCTCAGGCTGGCTGCACGCAGACGGATATTAGGGCTACCACAAGCTTCCTGAGAATATCCGGGTGGTTGGGTGCTGGGCCCACGCGCGGCGAAAATTTGACGAGGCGCTGCAAACGCTGCCCAAGGAGATGCAAAAGGACTCCCCGGCAGCGATTGGCGAATGCTATTGCTCCCGACTTTTCAAGCTGGAGCAGGCGTTTGCAGAGCTGACGCCGGAGGAACGATATGAAAAGCGGCTGGAGCAGGAGAAACCTGTTTTAGACGCGTTGTTGTCATGGGCAAATGAGATGCAGGCGAAAACCGCGCCGAAATCCGCGTTGGGCAGGGTCATTCACTATCTGCTGGAGCAGTGGCCATACCTGACAAGGTATCTGGAGGATGGCCGTCTGGAGCTGAGCAACAACCGTGCCGAGCGCAGCATTAAGCCCTTTGTGATGGGCAGGAAGAACTGGCTCTTTGCCAATACAACCGGTGGCGCGCAGGCCAGCGCCGTGATCTACAGCCTGATTGAAACGGCGAAGGAGAACGGTTTAGATCCGTACCGCTATCTGCTGTGGGTTCTGCAAAACGCGCCGCAACTGAGCGAAACTGATGAAGCATGGGCTGAAAAGCTTCTTCCCACAAACGCCCAGAAAGAATGCTGCCATCAGTTGACAAGGACAAACACGGTTTTTCGAAACTGAAACAACGTCCAGCTTCGTTTCCCTCATTGCCGGGCGGCAGCCCGGCTGCTTCGTCAGCCTCGCTGAGCCGCCGTTTCCGATCCCGAAAAACTCCGAAGGACTTTCCAGCAAGCAAAAATGGGCGCTGATGCGGAAGCGGACGAAGGCTTGCTGGCGCAAGCCAAGGACAATGACAAAATCAGCGGCTATTTAGGCCGCTGGAAAGCATGTTTGCCCTTGTCAACTGATGGTATGTGCCGGAATGAAAATTTGGCGGGATTTATTGATCATTCACCTTGGGCGCTTTTTGTGAAAACATCCACAGTAGAAAGACAATGGTGTTGGTGGAATAAACAAGGGAAATAAGTAACATTACGTAAATCATGTTCGTTTTTCTGAAAATAAAAAAGCGGGCAAGAAAACCGTTGCAGTTCGCAGATATAGGGGCGTATACTGGGGAAAATTAAAACACTGAGGAACATTTGATCAGGAGGAGACAATATGGAAAGAACGTTCAAAAAGGTCCTGGTGGCAAACCGGGGCGAGATCGCCATGCGGATCTTCCGGGCCTGCCACGATCTGGGGCTGCAGACCGTAGCGATCTACTCCAATGAAGATACGTACAGTCTGTTCCGCACAGCGGCGGATGAGTCCTATCTCATTGGCGAGAATGAAAGCCCTCTGGGGGCCTATCTGAATATCGACCGGATCATTCGCCTTGCCAAAAAGCATGGGGCAGATGCCATCCATCCCGGCTACGGCTTTCTGAGCGAAAATGGTGACTTTGCCCGCGCCTGCGAGGCAGCAGGCATCCAGTTCATCGGCCCCAGTTCCAGGGTTCTCGATATGATGGGCGACAAGCTCTCGGCCAAGCAGATGGCACTGGAGTGCGGCGTGCCCACCACCCCCGGCACGGCAGAGCCGCTGAAAGACCGGGCAGAGGCACAGAAGCTGGCCGTGGAGTTCGGCTTCCCTGTGATTTTGAAAGCCGCCGCAGGAGGCGGCGGGCGAGGTATGCGCCGCTGCGACACCGTGGAAGATGTGGGCGTAAATTTCGATCTGGTGAAAGCTGAAGCAAAAAAGGCCTTCGGCAATGACGACATCTTCATGGAGAAATTTCTGGTGGAGCCTAAGCACATCGAGATTCAGGTGCTGGGCGATGAATACGGCAATGTGGTGCATCTTTACGAGCGTGATTGCTCTTTGCAGCGGCGCTATCAGAAAGTAGTGGAATTCACCCCTGCTTTCTCCGTCGCACCGGAGGTGCGGCAGGCGCTGTGTGATGACGCAGTGAAGATTGCCCGGCACGTAGGCTATGTCAACGCCGGAACGCTGGAATTCCTTGTGGACAAGGACGGCCACCATTACTTTATCGAGATGAATCCCCGCATTCAGGTAGAGCACACGGTCACGGAGGTGGTAACGGGCATCGATCTGGTACGCTCTCAGATTCTCATTGCCGAGGGCAAGCCTCTCAGCGACCCGGAGATCGGCATCACCTCCCAAGAGGACATCCATCAAAACGGCTACGCCATCCAGTGCCGCATTACTACCGAGGACCCGGCCAACAACTTCGCGCCGGACACCGGAAAGATCACCTCTTACCGCTCCTCCGGCGGTTTCGGCATTCGTCTGGACGGCGGCAATGCCTACACCGGCGCGGTGATCTCCCCCTATTATGACTCTCTGCTGGTAAAGGTCACCACTTGGGACAACACCTTCGCCGGCGTCTGCCGGAAGGCCGCCCGTGCCATTAACGAGGTGCATGTCCGGGGCGTTAAGACCAACATCGCATTCATCACCAATATCCTGAAAAACCCCACTTTTATCGCCGGCGGCTGCCATACAAAGTTTATCGACGAGACACCGGAGCTGTTCCAGTTGGGTGAGAGTCAGGATCGGGCCACCAAGATGCTCAAGTATATCGGCAATATCGTGGTAAAGGAGCGGGACGGTCATAAGTTCTACGATGCGCCCCGGTTCCCGCCGGTGACCGGCAACCGTCCAGACGGTCTGAAGCAGTTGCTGGACGCCAAGGGCCCCAAAGCGGTAGCGGACTGGGTGCTGGCTCAGAAGAAGCTGCTTATCACTGACACCACCTGCCGCGATGCCCACCAGTCCCTGCTGGCCACCCGCGTCCGTACCCGGGACATCGTCAAGGGCATGGACGGCACCAGTGAGATTCTGTCCGACGCCTTCTCTCTGGAGTGCTGGGGCGGCGCAACTTTCGACGTCGCTTACCGCTTCCTCCATGAGTCCCCCTGGGAGCGGCTGGACCTCATCCGCCAAAAAGCGCCCAATCTGCTGCTGCAGATGCTGCTGCGGGGCGCTAACGCCGTGGGCTATACCAACTATCCCGATAACGTGATCCGGGAGTTCATCAAGGAAGCTGCCCGCTCCGGCATTGATGTGTTCCGCGTATTCGACTCTCTGAACTGGCTGCCCGGCATGGAGGTTGCCATGGACGAGGTGCTCAAGCAGGATAAGATCTGTCAGGCCGCCATTTGCTACACCGGCGACATTCTGGATCCCAAGCGGGACAAATACACCCTGAATTACTATGTGAAAATGGCCAAGGAGCTGGAGCACCGGGGCGCCCATATGCTCTGCATCAAAGATATGTCCGGCATCCTCAAGCCCTATGCCGCTAAAAAGCTGGTCTCCACCCTCAAGCAGGAAATCGGCATTCCCATCCAGCTCCACACGCATGACACCTCCGGCAACCAGGTAGCTGCCTGCCTGCTGGCAGCGGAGGCCGGAGTAGATGTGGTAGATCTGGCAATCAGCTCCATGGCCGGCATGACCAGCCAGCCCTCCATGAACGCCGTGGCGGCGGCCCTGCAGGGCACTGAACGGGACACTGGACTGGATTTGGAGCGCTTGCAGTTCCTCACGAACTACTGGGAGGATGTGCGCAAGCGCTATGACTCCTTCGAAGGCGGCCTTCAGTGCAACAACGCGGACATCTACCGCTATGAGATTCCCGGTGGCCAGTATACCAACCTCAAGCCGCAGGTAGAGTCACTGGGTCTCGGCAGCCGTTTCACAGAGGTCAAGGAAAACTACCGGTTGGTCAACCAAATGCTGGGCGACATTGTAAAGGTGACCCCCTCCAGCAAAATGGTGGGCGATTTGGCCATCTTCATGACCCAGAACGATCTGACTCCGGAGACCATCGTGGAAAAGGGCGAGGGCCTCGCTTTCCCCGACAGCGTTGTCAGCTACTTCTCCGGCATGATGGGACAGCCGGCCTGCGGTTTTCCCAAGGAGCTGCAAAAGGTAGTCCTTAAGGGAAAGCAGCCCATCACCTGCCGTCCCGGCCAACTGCTTCCCCCGGTGGATTTTGACGCCAAGAAAAAAGAGATGCAGGCGTTCGACCCCGATCCCAGCCGGCGTGCCGTGCTGAGTTATTGCCTCTATCCCAAGGTAGTGGAGGCGTTCGTCAAGCAACAGAAAGAATACGGCTACATCATGCGGCTGGGCAGCCATGTGTTCTTCCATGGGTTGGCTGTGGGTGAGACCAATAAGGTCAATATTGCCGACGGTAAAACGTTGGTCATCAAGTATCTGGGCCTTGGCGATATAGATAAGGACGGGATGCGCACCGTTATCTTTGAGCTCAACGGCATCCGCCGGGAAGTGCAGGTGCCGGACGAGGCCGCGCAGAAGAATATCGTCAAAGTCCCCATGGCCGATCCGGAGGATAAGAGTCAGGTAGGCGCGTCCATCCCCGGCGCGGTGAGTAAGATCGCCGTAAAGGCCGGTGACCGGGTGGAAAAGAACCAGACGCTGGTCACCATCGAAGCCATGAAGATGGAGACCGCCATTACCGCCCGGATGGACGGCACGGTGGACACCGTGGAGGTCAAGGAGGGTGACACCGTCAAGGGCGGCCAGCTGCTGCTGACCATCAAATAATGTCCTTTCAAGAGAAGTATCGCCTTGCCCTGACAAGTCAGCAGGACATTATGGAGCCGCTGGTAGTCCTCCTTTGAGAATTCCACCTGATAGCAGTCCTCGGTTTGGGCATAGGGCGGGTCACAGTAAGGCCGCATATTGGTAATGACATTCTTGAATAGCTGAAATACGTTGCCCCGCAGGGCCGCAGAAAAGGAAGCGGATACGCGCTATAGAGCGCGTATCCGCTTCCTTTTGCCGTAGGGGAACCTTCACTGCCCTAACCAGCTTCTTAGACATCCACGCGCCGTGTTTATAGCGCACCAAGGCAAAAAGCGCCGTGACCGTCCATGTCAGGCCCGTTGTCAGCCAAATGCCCCACATCCCAATGAAAGGAATCGCTGTCAGGCCAATGGCAAAGGCTACCCGCGCAATCACCTCCACAATACCGTTCACCAGGGCATACATAGAGTCCCCCTGCGCCGTTGAGCATATAGCGGAGAATCTGGACACCGCCCAACCCCATCAGGAACAGACTGGTGATTCGGATGCCATTCATGACTTCCAACAGTGGCTTCGGCTTCAGCTACCATCAATTGATAAGGGCAAATATGCTTTCCAGCGGCCTAAATAGCCGCTGATTTTGTCATTGTCCTTGGCTTGCGCCAGCAAGCCTTCGTCCGCTTCCGCATCAGCGCCCATTTTTGCTTGCTGGAAAGTCCTTCGGAGTTTTTCGGGATCGGAAACGGCGGCTCAGCGAGGCTGACGAAGCAGCCGGGCTGCCGCCCGGCAATGAGGAAAACGAAGCTGGACGTTGTTTCAGTTCCGAAAAACCGTGTTTGCCCTTGTCAACTGATGGTAGATTGCTATCATTTCAAAGGAATTGTCCGGATGCACCGTTAAAATACAAACATTTGATAACGAAAAACTGTTGCACCGTGTAGGAAAAGTAAAAATGCTGATAAACTCCAACGAATACCTGAATATCGTCGAATCGATAAAGGAATGGGAGGCGCTTGCAAATTCTGCTTGAATTTTGGGGAAAGCTGTGGTATGGTAAATATCGGTTACGGAATGCGGTGCAAAGGGGAGCGCCTTGGCGCCGCGCTCAGATTGATGACGAAACCAGATTGCGAGGGAGCCCGTGTTCCGGGTTGAGAGGATTCCAGTGAGAATCGACCGTCCCATGTCTTCCCCTGATTCGCGGGAGGACTGTCAGCATCTGCTTGAAGTCGCTTCGGTATGTGCTGCAAGGCACATACCTTTTTTGCGCTTCGGGCGGAAAATCAAATCTGGAGGTATCCTTATGAAAAAGTTCCTTGCAACGCTTTTGTCCCTTGCGCTATGTCTCGGTGTCGCCACTGGCTGCGCCGGAAAGGAGACGCCGGCGGCCAATTCCGGCAAAGATGTGGCGGAGACCGGCGTCAAAGAAATTCCCTCTTTGAAGATTGCCTTTTCCCCCTACGCTGACGCGGACCAGATCACCACGGCCACGGAGCCGCTGGAGCAGCTCCTGCAGGCAAAGCTGCTGGAAAAGGGCTATGATGTCAAGGAGATCGACATGACCGTTGGCACCAGCTACACCGCCGTGGGCGAAGCCCTCAGCGCCGGCAGCGCCGATATCGGCTTTATTTCCGGCGGCAACTATGTGCTGTTTTCCGATGACTGCGATGTGCTGCTCACTGCGCTGCGCTATGCCATCAACAAGGACTCCGACAATCCCGCTGATTGGAATGACGGTACCATTGAGGAAAACACGCAGGACATGAGCACGTATTATCGCTGCATCCTTTTAGCCGGCCCCAGCGAAAAGGGCCAGGCGCTGCTGGCCAAGGTCAACAACGGCGAGGAGCTGACATGGGATGACCTCAACAGCGCTACATGGTCCGTCCTCAGCCCCACCTCCGCCTCCGGCTACATCTATCCCTGCCTGTGGCTTCAGGAGCACTACGGCAAGGGCATCAGCGACCTTGACAACGTTGTACAGTCCGATTCTCACACCACCTCCGTGGCGCGTCTGGCCTCCGGTCAGGTGGATGTGATGGTGTCCTACGGCCACATCCGCATCAAGAACGCCCCCAAGTGGGAGAGCGATTTCGGCGGCACCGCGCCCATGGTGGAGCAGACCGGCGTCATCGGCGTCACCGAGGGCATCTACAATGACATGATCGCCTATAGCAAAAGCTCCGACACCATGGCGGACGAGGATTTCCGCAAGGCGCTGGGCGAAGCGTTCATCGAGATCGCCGAGACCGACGAGGGCAAGGATATCATCAGCGTATTCAGTCAGGTGGGCTATACTTGGGGCAAGGACTCCGATTATGACGGAGAGCGCGCCGCGCAGGAGCTTCTGAAATCTCTGGAGGGCTGATCCCCTTATAAAAAATATGTGCCCCGCAGCTTCTTTGAGCTGCGGGGCTGAAAGGCTTTTATGCTGCTGGAAGTTCAACATATCCGCAAGGCGTTTCCAAATGGGACCCGCGCGCTGAATGATGTCAGCTTTTCCGTGGACGCGGGAGAGTTTGTATCGGTGATCGGTCCCTCCGGTGCCGGGAAAACAACCCTATTCCGTATTCTCAACGGCGCACTTTTGTGTGACGCCGGAGAAATTCTTGTTAGCGGCGTCCATTTTGAAGCCGCAGGCCGCCGACAGCGCCGCGCCATTCAGGCCACCATCGGCACGATCTATCAGGATTACGCGCTGGTGGAAAACGCCACCTGCCGCCAGAACGTGCTCAACGCCTGTCTGCCGGACATGGCCTTTCTCCCGGCAGTCTGCGGCCTGTTCGGAAAGGCGCGCATCGCCGCCGCAGACGCGCTGCTGGAGCGGGTAGGCCTGCTGGACAAGGTAGATGAGCCGGTGAAAAGCCTTTCCGGCGGACAGAAGCAGCGGGTCGCCATTGCCCGGGCGCTGATGCGCCGCCCTGCCCTGCTGCTGGCGGACGAGCCGGTGGCCTCGCTGGACCCCGTTACCGGGCGGCAGATTTTAACGCTTCTGCGGGACATTCAGCGGGACCAGCAGCTGACCATTCTCATGAACAGCCACAATTTAGAGCTGTCACAGGAGTTTTCCAACCGGCTCATTGGACTGAACGGCGGCGCCGTGGTGTTTGACGGTCCGGCCGACACCCCGGCCCGGGAGATTCTCCCGGCCGTGTACGGCGGACAGGAGGCACAGTCATGAGCCGCCCTGCCCGAAAGCGGCTTGTCTCCGTGCTGTTCTTCTGCCTGCTCTTTTTCACGGCGGCGCGGTTCACCGGCTGCTCCCCCGCCCTGTTCTGGGCCCGCCGGAGCCACCTGACGGACCTGCTCTCCGCCATGCTGCCGCCGGAATGGGGCTATGCTCCCCGCATCCTTGCGCCATTGCTGGCAACGCTTCAGATGTCCGTCACCGGCACGGCGCTGGGCGCCTTTTTCGCGCTGCTTTTGGCTCCGTTTTGCGCGGAGGCCCTCCACACCCCACGGCCCCTCCGGACGCTGCTTCGGCTGCTCATTCAGGTGCTTCGCTCCTTCCCTTCCCTCATTCTGGCTCTGCTGGCCACATTTTTGTTTGGGCTTGGCACCTTTTCCGGCACCGTGGCCATCACGGTTTACACCTTTGCTATCCTGACCCGGCTGACCTATGAGGACATCGAGACCGCCGACCTCACGGCATACCGCGCTCTGTGCGCCATGGGGGCTACCTCGGCAAGGGCCTATTGGCGCGCTGTTGTCCCCGGCATCGCCCCCTCTTATTTTTCCAATGTCCTCTATCTGCTGGAAACCAACGTGCGGCACAGTTCCATTTTGGGCTATGTGGGCGCCGGCGGCATCGGCCTGCTGCTGAACGAAAAAATATCGTGGCTGGAATACGGCAAGGTGGGCATGATTTTGTTCTGCCTGTTCCTGACCGTCTGCGCCATTGAGGCCCTCAGCCGCTTCCTGTCGCAAATCATCCGGGAGGAACGGCGCCTGTCCGCCGTGCAGAAGCGGGTGCTTTGGCTGGCTGCCGCTCTGCTCGTTCTGCTGTGCACCCTGTCCCTCCAGCCACCGGACTTCTCCCACACCAGTCCCCAGACCGTGCGGGCCATGGTTTCCGGCCTGCTGCATCCCGACTGGGCCTTCTTTTTTGAGACAGATGCCAGTGGGCTTGGGTATCTGCTGCTGGAAACGGTTTGTATTGCGCTGGCAGGGACCTGCCTTGGTGTGGTACTGGCTGTTCCCCTGTCATTCCTCGGCACTGCCTGTCTTGTGCCGAAGCCCATCGCGCTGCTGTTCCGCGTGGCGGTCATGCTCATCCGCTCCGTTCCGTTTTTGATTTACGGCCTGATCTTCATCCGGGTCACAGGCCCCGGCGCGTTTACCGGCGTCCTTACGCTATGCGTTTGCAGCGTGGGCCTTTTGAGCAAGCGGTTCACCGAGGCCATTGAGGCGCTGGATTTCCGTGCCTATCACGCGCTGGAGGCCATGGGCGTCCCGCTGCTGCTGCGAATCCGCTATGCCGTGCTGCCTCAACTCCTCCCCGCCTTTGCCTCCGCCGTGCTGTACCGCTTCGATGTGAACATCCGGGAGGCGTCGGTCTTAGGGCTGGTAGGTGCCGGCGGCATCGGCGCGCCGTTGATCTTCGCCATGAACCACTACAACTGGCCGGAGGCGGGCGCCATCGCCTTGGGCCTCATCCTGCTGGTGTGGGTCATCGACCGCCTTTCCGCCGCTGTGCGCCGGGCAAATACTTAACCGAAATAACGCAAGAGGCAGAAGCCGGTATGGCTTCTGTCTCAGCGTGTCGAAAAAGTCTTTTCTCCCCGCTGAGCAAGTTTTCAGAACTTTATAAAAGTTCTGGAAACTTAGGATTTCAATGGCGCAGGACACCCTTCTTGGGTTTCCCGCACACACCCTTCCTTACCGTTGCAGAAAATTTATCACTTTATCGACAGTCTCAGAGGCAGAAGCCGATATGGCTTCTGCCGCTCTATTTGCGCTCAGTTCATTTCCAGATTTTTCAGGTATCCTGCCATCATGGCGACCACCTGTGCGCGCTTGGCCTGCGCGGCCGGGTCAATGCGCTCACTGCTCACACCTCGGACGAAATTTTATGAATAGCACGGAAAACGCGCTTCCGATTGGTAAAATCGCCAAGGTGCCGCACGCCACGGCATATTACCCTGCATTAGCAAAGCCTCACAGACAGGATTTCTAACCGGCAAAGAGATTCAGCGTTCGTATTTCCTACCTGACAAAAGCACTGTCAGTCAGCAGTGCAGGTCTCACCATAGGCCGTAATCAGGGCGGCAATCAAATCGCCGGACTGGAAGAAGCTGTCCAGCTCCAACTGTTCCTCTTTCGTGTGATTCTTGCTGTAGCCGGAAGCAACACCGATGGTTGTCAGGCCGCGGGCGTTGTAGATATTGGCATCCATACCGCCACCGCCGGCTTCAAACCGGGGCGTCAGGCCAATCTTGGCACAGGCCGCTTTCGCCACGGAGACCACCTCGTTGTCCTCCGCAATGCAGAAAGGCAGGAATGACTCCTTTTTAATGATCTTCACTTCGGCTCCGTTTTCCGCGGCGACTTTCTTGCAATGTTCCTCAAAATAGGCCACATAATCCAGAAGTGTCTTCGAATCCCGGCTCCGTGCCTCGCCTCTGAAAGAAGCAAAGTCACACACCACGTTGGGCACACGGGTGCCGGTAGAGAGAATGGGGAAATTGGAGGTGGAGACCGGATCCAGTCTGCCCTGCTTTAATGTGGAAATCATGTCGCACATGATCTTGGCGGCATTGATGCCCTTTTCCGGCTCATTGCCCGCATGAGCCGGACGTCCAATGATCTCCGCACCCAACTCATAGCGGCCCGGAGCAGCGGTGATAAAGCGGCCGATGGTACCCGGAGAATCTACGATATAACCAATTCTGGACTTGAAAATAGCTACGTCCGTTGCGGCGGCTCCACACAGGCCGGCTTCCTCGCCTACGGAGAAATACAGCTCCAACCGGGGCAGAGGCTTTTTGGCCTCCAAGGCCTGACGCACACCTTCCAGAATGGCGCAGACGCCGGAAATGTCATCCGCTGCCAAAATCGTGCTCCCATCAGAATAAAGCACACCATCCTTTTCTACGGGATGGATGCCGAGCCCGTTGGGAACACGGTCCATGTGGGAGCTGAACATCAGGGAGCCGCCCAGCTCGCCCTCGCGGACTGCATACACATTGCCGCACTCACCGCCAAAGGTCTCTCCGGCCTGATCCTGCGTCACAGTGAAGCCCAACTCAGTCAGCTTTGCTTTCAGCTTTTCCGCAATGGGGGTTTCCTTGCCGGAGGCACAATCTATGGTGACCAGCTCCAGAAATTCTTGATACATTCTTTCGTTTCTCATGAAGACACTTTCTTTCTGTTGTAAAATTTCCCTTTACAGCCTCAAAAACTTTTTGCCAAGAGGGTCAGTCCGGTCAGCACATAGAACTGCATAACCGCTTAGCCGAGAAGCATAGAGGGATGAACTGTATCTATACTAATATAAAATCCATGCTTTGCGCTGTCAAGGAAAATATCAATCGTGGGAATCTCTCGGGAAAATCGAGCCCAAAATACCCCTCACGGCAAAAAATGACTCCTGACCGGGCATCCGCCTACGGTCAGGAGTCATGCGTGAGACTTGGGCTCTATCATCAATGATTACCTCCGATTTCTTCAGTTTGTGAAGTTACTGATACATTGGACTCACCCTACTTTCTGTAGCTTTAAGATACCAGATTTGAGCCGCGTCCGCAATTCGCTTTTTGCATGAAATCAAGGCCGCGCTTCTATGGATTCCTCCGATTTTATTCGTCCAAATCGGATAGGAATTGACTGTAAAACCGACCTTTGCTATAATAATTATGTTATGAGTTTGGGCGGCGCCGGCAGCGCCGCTCTTTTCTATGGGCTTTGTCCCGAAAATTTGAGCATTTGAGGTGAACACGGATGAAAAAGGAGCTTCTAAAAAAATTCACGTGGGTTACAGCGCTGGTACTGGCGGCGGCGCTTTCGATTTTCGCGCTGGCGCCCGTCATGACCCGGCCAGAAACCTATCAGGGCTCTCTTGCGGCACTTCAGGAAAAGCAGACCACTGTGCTGGAGCTGACAGCTGCCTCCACGGCGGCCTCGGCGGCCATCACGCTACTGCCGGGGGACATCGCAACGCCTGTGGCCGAAAAGCTGGCGGACCTCAGCGGGTACTTCCTCATCGTCCTGTGCGCCATCTTCTTAGAAAAATACCTGCTGACCATCACGGCCAGCGCAGCGTTCCATGTCCTGTTCCCGCTGGCGTGCCTGCTGGGGGCGGCATACGTGTGCAGCCGGAAACGGTTTTTCCGGGTCCTTGCGTGGCGGCTGGCCTGCTTTGCTCTGGCGCTGGTGCTGGTCATCCCCTCCGGCATCTATGCCTCCTCCATGATCGAGCGGACGTATCAGGCCTCCATCAGCGAAACGCTGGAGGACGCCAAGAAAAATGTTGCGGAAGTAGAGACCGACGCCACAACCGAGGCGGACACAGACCAGCAGAGCGGGCTTTCCGGCCTATTTTCCAAGGTCAAGGACAGCATCGGCAGCGCGGCCAGCGGCACACTGGAAAAATTCAAGCAGACGCTGAACAATCTCATCGAGGCACTGGCCATTCTGCTGGTGACCTCCTGCCTGATTCCCATTCTGGTGATATTGCTGTTCCTGTGGCTGTTCAAGCTGATTATCGGCATTGACACTCCTCTGCCGGCGCTGAAGGCGGAGAAGCGGAACACGGAACAGACCAATCAAGATCAGTAGAATGCTTCATAGAAAAGGGCGGCGGCCTATCAGTGCTTGGAAGAAGCAAAGGCTACCGTAAAATATATGGACGAGAAGGTTGCTCACTATGAAGCCATCCTTGCCGGCCTTGCTCCCGACGATACCAACCCGAGAAACTGGACCGAAGAAAATCGGCCAAAGCACGAAAAGAGAAAATGAGTCCCGATCGGCAGCAAGTGACAGACACGCCGTGTTATTGCGCTAAAATGTCGGGTGGAACTGTGAATAGCCTGAGCACAAAAAAACTCCCCGCAGAGTTTTCGCTCTGCGGGGAAATGTGTTGGCGCTATCTATCTTTCCGGGCCGTTGCCAGCCAAGTATTGTCGACAGAAATGAGCTTAACTACCGTGTTCGGAATGGGAACGGGTGGACCCTCATCCTAATCAGCACCAACTCTATGTCATCGGGCACTGCCCGAAAACAAACTATATTATATTGTCTTCCGCCCCTCTTGTCAAGAGCCTTTTAACTCTCGTAACTCCGCCGAGAAACCAGCGTCAGCGCTTCGAGACGGAAAAGGAAGCGTTCTCCCGTCCTGCTCGCGCTGCAAACCAGCGCAGCGTTTGCAGTGCGATAGGCGAAAACAGGCTCGTCCGGCATCTCATCACGCTCGCAGAGCGGGATGTGTGCCTAAGAGGCTATTTTGAGCTGGTGACCCGTACCGGATTCGAACCGATGTTAACGGCGTGAGAGGCCGCTGTCTTAACCACTTGACCAACGGGCCATGGTGCGCCTTCACGGACTCGAACCGGGGACCCACTGATTAAGAGTCAGTTGCTCTACCAACTGAGCTAAAGGCGCGCACTTTCTTTTGAAAAAAATGCGCAAAGAAAACTTTAAATCAGCCTTCTCCTGCCGCTTTCTTTCCAAAAGCACTGAGATTACATAAACCGCTCCCGATTATATGTACCCTCAAAACCGAACAATGCAACTTCTTCCATGTTTCAGGCCTTGCCTGCTTCATTCGTAGGTCAAGCCCTCGGGCTATTAGTACAAGTCAGCTCCACACATTACTGCGCTTCCACACCTTGCCTATCAACCAGGTAGTCTTCCTGGGCCCTTACTCCATGAAGGATGAGAGATCTCATCTTAGGGGGAGTTTCACGCTTAGATGCTTTCAGCGTTTATCTCGTCCGTACATAGCTACCCAGCTATGCCCTTGGCAGGACAACTGGTGCACCAGAGGTACGTCCATCCCGGTCCTCTCGTACTAAGGACAGCTCCCTTCAAATCTCTTACGCCCGCAACAGATAGGGACCGAACTGTCTCACGACGTTCTGAACCCAGCTCGCGTGCCACTTTAATCGGCGAACAGCCGAACCCTTGGGACCGAATTCAGCCCCAGGATGTGACGAGCCGACATCGAGGTGCCAAACCTCCCCGTCGCTGTGGACGCTTGGGGGAGATCAGCCTGTTATCCCCAGGGTAGCTTTTATCCGTTGAGCGATGGCATTTCCACTCACATACCACCGGATCACTAACTCCAACTTTCGTTACTGCTCGACCCGTCGGTCTCGCAGTTAGGCTGGCTTATACGTTTACACTCACTGCACGATTTCCGTCCGTGCTGAGCCAACCTTTGAGCGCCTCCGTTACTCTTTTGGAGGCGACCGCCCCAGTCAAACTGCCCGCCTAACAGTGTCCCCCGACCGGATTCACGGCCGCAGGTTAGAAACCCAGCAGTACAAGAGTGGTATCCCAACAGCGACTCCATACAAGCTGACGCCTGTATTTCTCAGTCTCCCACCTATCCTGTACATGTACTACCGAATTTCAGTATTAAGCTGCAGTAAAGCTCCATGGGGTCTTTCCGTCTAGTTGCGGGTAACTGGCATCTTCACCAGTACTACAATTTCGCCGGGCGGGCTGTTGAGACAGTGCCCAAATCATTACGCC
>ENA-OVGQ01000338-OVGQ01000338.1-human-gut-metagenome-genome-assembly--contig:-NODE-338-length-62752-cov-20.648548_pt1 | contig 62752 bp, 63 predicted proteins | sample MGYA00237774_ERZ505427 | MGnify/ENA primary metagenome ERZ505427 (study PRJEB26158, sample SAMN06016404) | human gut metagenome | biome: human gut; feature: ankylosing spondylitis patient; material... | reverse complement strand
AAATAATAATTATAAGAAAAAAATACAAATGGCACATTTATTTTTTATTGCGAGAAGGCGTTGACATTTTCCGCAATTGCGTGTATGCTTAATGTACTGTACTTGTGGAGGTGTAGGCCTATGTCTGAAAAGCGGAAGAATGACACCATCATTGAAGGCGAATACTATGACCCGGACCTCCCTGTGCAGGAAAACACGCCGCCACAAAAGCACCGCCGCACCCGCTCTGCAGGCAATGTACCCAAGTACAACCCGGCGTCGGAATCGATCATCACCAAGAGTAATGACCTGATCCAAAAGACAAAATATGCCCTGCCAAAGCTGGAGCAAAAGGTGCTGCTGGCAATGATGGCACAGATCAACCCCAAGGAGACCCCGGATGCGGATCGCGTTTATTCGTTGAGCTTTTCCGACTTCGGGCGGCTGGCCGGGGTCAACATGCACGACAATACCTATCTGGAATACCTGAAGGACACCGTCAAAAGTTTGGAGGACCGCTCCTTCTGGAGCCTGGACCCGGCCAGCGACGGCCACCAGTACAAGGTCCTGTCCTGGCTGCAGCGCGGCTCCACCGTGAATGACCGGGACAAGCAGATCCGCGTGCGCTTCAATCCGGAGATACTCCCCTATCTTTCCCAGCTGAAAAGCAACTATACCTCCTACAACGTGGAATATCTGCTGACGATGAACAGCACCTACTCCATGCGTTTTTACGAAATTTTGCTTTCCTACGACAACGGAGACACCGATTACGGCTACACGAACGGCCTGGTGTTTCAGCCGGTCACAAAAGAGATACTGGACCGTTTCCCGGACAAGGCGCAGGACATCCGCGGCTTCAAGTACAAGGTGTTTGACATTCAGGAGCTGAAGGAGCAGCTCTCTCCCCCGCCGGAAAAGCGCAAAAAGGACAAGGAAAAGCCGCTGACCGAAAAGTACAGCAACTTCCACGATTTTGAGCGCTACGTCCTGACCAAGGCCAGGGACGAAATCAACCAGATGACCGACCTCTGGTTTGACTATATCCCGGTCCGCATCCGCGGCGGCAGAAAATACGAGCGGCTGTACCTGTTCATCCGCTACAAATCCGCGCAGGAGATGGACGCAGTGCGCCAGCTGCACGCGCAGAAAAGCGCTCGCAATGAGGAAGTCCCGCGCCGCAGAAGGACGCGGAAAACCACCGAGCCGCAACGAAGCGCGGCAGCTGTATCCGTGGCAGAGCCGCTGGGGGACGAGCTGTTTACTATGACGGTGACGCGGGCTGTTCGCGTGCTGGAAAGCAGGGCGCGCAGCCAGACCCTGCAGGGAAAAATTTCACCGGAGCTGTACAGTGCGGTGTCCTCGGTGCTGGTATACACGGCGCGTCTGCTGACCAACACCAACAGCGAGAAAAGGGCAAAGCAGGCGCAGGAGACCCGCGACGCGCTGAACCGCATCCTGGCCCAGCAGCACGATTTGACCTGCTGGGCGCTGGGCATGGCGCGGATGATGCTGACCAAAAAGGAGCACGGCCAGCTCAAGTCGCCGCAGTACAACGCGACCATTGTATACAACGCGATGGAGGATATTACAATCATCCCGAGCGGCAGGGACGAGCTGCGCAGCGCTGGTGCAACGGATCATTTCAAGGCAGATCTGTCCGTCTTTGACGAATAAATTTGCCACGGAGTTATAAGACCAAAAGGCATAACAAAAAGCGTATGGATACCCGGTCCGCAAAAAGCTGCGGCATGGGCGTGTCTATATGCTTTTTTCTTTATATAAAAATTTGCCACGGAGTTATAAGACTTTTCTGCCGCAGAAAAGCCCTGCCAAAACTGCAAAAGTGCTGTTGACGATGCTGGCAAATGTGGTATACTATACGTAGATGAAAACGACATAAAAAATAATTTGCCACGGTGTTATAACTACATAATGAAATGGGGAACAAGCGAATGGCTGCAACAGTAATAACCATTGCGGTGGAAAAAGGCGGCTGCGGGAAAACCGTAACGACCTCTAACCTTGCCTATCTGATGGGCGATGAGGGCAAAAAGGTGCTTTGCCTGGACACCGACCCGCAGGGCAACCTGACGTTTGCCCTGACAGGCGGCAACGCCATTACCAGCAAGGCCTTTGCCAACCGCAGTCTGTATGATATGATCGACGGCTTCCGCTACAACACACAGACCAGAGATTTTATCGTCGAGTCGGAATATGAAAACGTGGACCTGATCCCGGCCAACGACCAGACGCCGCGCCTGTCCAAGCGGCTGGAGGATCTGTACACGGACGCCCAGCGGGACTATGACCGCGGCGACCCGAAGTATCTGGCCAGCGATACCGACGTGCTGGACTATTTCCTGCGCCAGGTCAAGGACGAGTACGATTATATCCTGATCGACACCCAGCCAAGCCGGGACAGCCTGCTGCTCTCCAACGCAATTGCCGCGGCGGACTATGTGCTGATCCCGCTGAAGTGCGATTCCTTCTCGGAGGACTCGGCGTTCCGCACCTATGTGCTCTGCAATGAGATGCGCAAGAGCAAGACTTCCCGCATCAAGGGCGTCGGCGTGATGCTGACGATGGTGCAGAAAAGTGCAGCCTCGCAGGACATCCGCAGTGACTGCCGGGCCAAGCTCGGCGCAACGCTGTTCAACGCGGAAATCGCCTTTGGCAAGAGTGTGGATAACAGCATCAACCGCTGCGTGCCGGTCTGCTACTCGGCCCGCACGCAGCCCCCGGCCAAAAGCTATGTGGCGGCGTATGAGGAGCTGAAAAAGCGCCTGGCCGAATTGGAGGAAAAGTAAGATGGCTATGAAAAAGAAGCCCGGCAGATCCAAGGTCGAGGTGGGCATTCCGTCCACCGAGGCGGTTTTCAGCGCCGGAAACAACAACGCCTCCGGCAGCCTGATTGCCAATCTGGCCACGCAGAACCGCGCCGAGCTTGCCTATGAGCTGCGGGAAATTGCCTTGCAGGACATCGAGCTGAACCCGGACAATGCGATTTTCCGCCAGCTGGACACCGACGAGGATGTGGAAACACTGGCCAACGACATTGACCGCAACGGCCTGATGCACAATTTGGTCGTATATCCGCGGACGGATGGCAAACAGACGAAGTACGTCCTGCTCTCCGGCGAGCGCCGCTATAAGGCATTGAATTATTTGCAGGCGCGCGGCGACGCAAAGTGGAACACAGTCAAAAACTGCCGTGTTGTCACAACACCGCTGAGCGACAACGAGAAAAAGGTCATGCTGCTGAGCGCCAACCTGCAGGTGCGCGGCGGCTTTGCCAACGAGATGATCCGCCGCAAGGCGGTTGCCGAGCTGGTGTCCTGCCTGCAGGCAGAGCCGTACAACCTGACAGCAGCCGAGGCAAAAAAGGCCATCAAGGAGGCAACGCCCATCAACGGGCGGCAGATCGATAAGGATCTGAGCATTGAAAAAAATCTGAATGAGGGTCTCAAGGATCTGCTGGATCGTGGCTTTGTGCTGCGCAGCGAGGCGGAAAGCTTTTTGCGGATGACGCCCGAGGAACAGAGAATCGCTGCCCAAATGCTGCAGCAGCTCTATGCTATTGCGTATAACGGCCCGGGCAGCGCAGCCATTCAGGACGAGAAAAAAGCGATTCGCGGGCGATTCGTGGATGCACTGCGGACGGTGGCCGACACCAGCAGTATGCAGGATGCCCACGAGGCGTTGGTCGCTGCGGTGTTCACGGTCCAGAAGGAGATGGCGTGTCTGAAGGAGACCATCCGAAAGGTCAAGACCATCCCGCCGGAGCAGCCCGCCGCGCAGGTCGAGCAGACAGAGGTCATCCGGGAGGTCAGGGAAAAGACCGCCGGTGCCAAGGCACAGAGCAAAATTACGGGCAAGCTGTCCAGCCAGACAAGCCGCCTGGAAACGATGCTGCGCAGGAAAAACCCCGAGAAGCGCCTTGCAGAAAAATATACCCACGAGGAGCGCCGGCAGGCCATGAAGGAGCTGGACGAGATGATCGCCACGGCCACGCGGCTGCGGGAAATAATTGCAAAGGTGGAGCGCAGCGCCGATGAAGCCCAGGAAGTATAGGCTGCGTATCCGCCTGCACCGCAAAATTTACGACCTGCTTGAGATGGAAGCATTGTGGCAGGACAGTAAGATCGGTACGCTGGCCAACCACATCTTGCAGGAGGAGCTGGCCAAGCTCCGGCAGGTCGGACTGGACCACTGCGTGTGCGGGGATGAGGACGCAGCATCCACGCGGCGCATCGAGGCAGAGAAGCACCCCGAGAGCTATTACATGCTGCCGTCGTTTGACTGCCGCGAAAAGTATATGCCGACCCATGGCCGCGGCCTTGACACGAAGGGACAGGTCACGCTGCTGGTCACAGCGGAGCAGCTGCAGCTGATCGACGCGCTGTTTGACCGGGAAAGCGGCTGTGTCCGCGGGCTTTACTCGGAATCCCAGGGGCAGACGGTCAAAAGCTACCGCTATCAAATCGTGGGGCTGCTGCTGCACAATCCCTTCCTGCAGGAATTACAGAAGCAATAATTGTTACAGAAAAGGACTCGCAATGGATTTGCGGGTCTTTTTTTATAGAAAGTTTGTGGTAGGGCAGGGGAGAGAAAGGAGTATTGCGAGAGAATTTCTTGAAAAAAATGAAAAAAAGTAAGAAAAAAGCACCTGCTTTGTTATAGAGAGAATGTAGGGGCGAACATTGTTCGCCCGCCAACCTGGTGCAGCAAGGCTTTTCCGGGAAGGCCTTGCACATGGCGCGCGGGCACGGGCGAGCAATGCTCGCCCCTACAGAGTTTTATAACGGCAGAATGATTTACAAACAGTAATAGTAAATTAAATGTTTCCAAATTGTACTTTTAATGCCCTGTATTGCGAGAGACTTTCTGCGAAAAAAAAGAAAAAATCTCCGCCTTGCAACTGCGTTTTATATCTGCTACAATAGCGGTAAAAATAGGGGAGGTCTGCACATGGAACCGGAAAAGCTGTTGGAGGCGCTGCACACAGCGGAAAAACTCAAGGACACAACGCGGCATTGCTATACATCGAAGGGACGGCATGAGAGCGTGGCCGAGCACAGCTGGCGCATTGCGCTCATGGCGTTCTGGCTGCGGGATGAATTTCCGCAGGCGGACATGGACAAGGTCATCCGCATGTGCCTGATCCACGATCTGGGCGAGTGCTTTACCGGGGACATCCCGGCGTTTGACAAGACCGCCGCCGATGAGGCCGCCGAGGAAGCACTGCTTTCCCGCTGGGTCGATTCACTGCCCGAGCCGGTCTGTACCGAGATGCGGACGCTGTACGCGGAGATGGCCGCCTTGCAGACGACGGAGGCCAAAATCTACAAAGCGCTGGATAAAATGGAGGCCATCGTCCAGCACAACGAGTCCGCGATTGCGACCTGGGAGCCGCAGGAGTATGCGCTGAACCTGACCTACGGCGTGGAGCAGTCACAGTTCTCGCCCTATATGCAGGCGCTGCGGGAGGCCCTCCGGCAGGAAACGCTGCGCAAGATGGAGCAGGAGGGCGCGACACCGCAGCCGTGAGAACGGTATAAAAAATCCTCCTGGCGGGCAGAATAGAAGGTGATGATTCTGCTGACAGGAGGAAACCAAATGCGAGAAATGTTCTGCTTTCAGTGCCAACAAACGGCGCATAACACCGGCTGCGACGGCAAGGCCGGTGTCTGCGGCAAAAAGGCCGACACCGCCAACTATCAGGATGAGCTGATCGGGGCACTTATCGGGCTGGCGCGGACGGCGCGGGCTGGGACACCGACACCGCACACCGATGAATTGATTTTGAAGGGCCTGTTCACGACGATCACGAACGTGAACTTCAACAACGAAACTATCCTGCAATGCAAGGCGGAAATCGAAAAGGAAAAGGCTGCCGTCGGCCCCGGGCAGCTTGACGATTACGACCTTGCCGCGCTTTGGGCGGCGGGGGAGGACGTGCGCTCGTTGAAATCGCTGATCCTCTTTGGGCTCAAAGGCATGGCGGCCTATGCGTACCACGCCCGCGCACTGGGGAGAACAGACCCCGCTGTGAACGCCTTTTTCTATGAGGCACTCGAGGCCATCGGCGCAGAGAAAACGCCTGACGAGCTGCTGGCGCTGGTGCTGAAAACCGGAGAAGTCAATCTGGCCTGTATGGCGCTGCTGGACGCAGCCAACACCGGCGCATACGGTGACCCCGTGCCGGTCACGGTGCCGCTGACGATTGAGAAGGGCCCCTTCATCGTGGTCAGCGGCCACGACCTGCACGATCTGAAGCTGCTGCTGGACCAGACCGCGGGCAGGGGCATCAACATCTACACCCACAGTGAGATGCTGCCCGCCCACGGCTACCCGGAACTGAAAAAATATCCGCACCTCAAAGGCAACTTCGGCACGGGCTGGCAGAACCAGCAGTCAGAGTTCCACAACATCCCCGCGCCCATCCTGTTCACAACGAACTGTCTGATGCCGGTGCGGCAGAGCTACAGTGACCGTGTGTTCACGACGTCGGTGGTGTCCTACCCGGAGCTGACCCACATCGGGGACGACAAGGATTTCACCCCGGTCATTGAAAAGGCGCTGGAATGCGGCGGCTACCCCGAGGATCACCCGATGACCGGGATGAACGGCGGCAGCACGGTCATGACCGGCTTTGCCCGCAATGCGGTGCTGTCCCACGCAGAGCAGATCGTCCGGCTGGTCCGGGAGGGGAAGATACGCCACTTTTTCCTGATCGGCGGCTGCGACGGTGCAGCACCGACGCGCAGCTACTACACGGACTTTGCACGGATGACGCCGCCCGACACGCTGATTCTGACGCTGGCCTGCGGCAAGTACCGGCTGAACGATATGGATCTGGGCAGCATCGAAGGCATCCCGCGCGTTCTGGATTGCGGGCAGTGCAACGACGCCTACAGCGCCATTCGCATTGCGCTGGCGCTGGCCGAGGCGTTTGGCTGCGGCGTCAACGACCTGCCGCTTACGCTGGTGCTGTCGTGGTATGAGCAGAAGGCTGTCTGCATTTTGCTGACGCTGCTGTATCTGGGGCTGCGCAATATCTACCTTGGCCCCACGCTCCCGGCGTTCGTCTCACCGAATGTACTGGACTTTCTCGTTAAGCAGTACAACCTGACGCCCACGGGCGACCCGAAAACAGACTTGGAAAAGATACTGAACCGACAATAACAACATCCGCCGTGCAGAGAGACGCCTCTCTGCACGGCGGATGCTTTTTTGCGGCTTTTGGCTTATTTAGGAAAATGGGCGTTTACACCTTCACCAGCTCATACGCCTGTGTGCCGATGCCAAGGGTCTCGGCGCTGTCGATGGTGTGGGTGCCGTGGCGGCTGTTGACGCGCTCCATAAAGTGGTCGCGGCCCGGGTCATTGCTGTTTATGACCGGATCGATGCAGGCGCGGTCCAGCGCGACGGGGTCAAGGCTCGAGAGGATGCCCACATCGTTCATGCAGGGGTCCTCGGCCACGGCGCAGCAGTCGCAGTCAACGGAAAGGTTCTTCATGACGGCGACATAGGCAATCTTGCCCGCAAAGTGCTTTGCCACGGTGGAGGCGGCGTCTGCCATGGCTTCAAGGAAGGTGTCCTGCTCGGCGCAGTTCTCCCACAGGATGTGCTGGTCGGTGACCTTGCCGCCGGAATGGATGTACGCCTTGCCGGCGCTGGACGCGCAGCCGATGGACAGCTGCTTGAGCGCACCGCCGTAGCCGCCCATCGGGTGACCCTTGAAGTGGATGAGCACGAGCATACTGTCATAATTCTCGATGTTCTTGCCCAGATAGTTGACCTTGAGGACCTTGCCGTTCTCGACGGGCCATTCGACGTCCGGACCCTCGGCGTCCATGATGTCAACATCAAACAGGTCGCTCCAATGATGCTTCTTCATCAGCTCGATGTGCTTGGGCGTCTCGTTGCGCGCGCCGCCGTAGGCTGTGTTGCACTCAACAACTGTGCCGTTGACGGCGTCGATGACGGGCTTCATAAACTCGGGGTGCAGGTAGTTCTGGTTGCCGTCCTCGCCGCTATGGACCTTGACGGCCACCCTGCCGGGCAGCTCGATGCCCAGCTGGCGGTACATCTTCACAACGGCTTCGGGGGTGAGTTCGTTGGTGAAATAGACAGTAGATTTAGCCATAATAGGGGACCTCCGTTTAAAATAGTAGCGTGATAAAAGGCTTCCCCCCCCCGGGGGAAGCTGTCCGCGGAGCGGACTGATGAGGGCAAAGCATGCGATTGCTGCCTGTTCACGGGTGGCCAACGGAGGGCTGCCCCTCATCCGGCCTCGGTCGGGGCCTCGGCCACCTTCCCCCTCGGGGGAAGGCTATTGAAACCGCAGCGGCAGCTCCGGTTCGCACCCGCACTTTTGCCTTTCTGCTGTCTCTAGCATAGCATGAAAGCCGGGTTTAATGTCAAGTGGTTTTGCAAAAAATGAAGCAAAAGCCTTGCAAAACACGACAAACTGTGCTACTGTAAATTTGTACAAAAGGGGAGCTTGCGTAAAGCGGGCTGAGAGTGGGCTGTATCGCCCTGACCCAAAAGGCAGCGCCGCCGCGGTGCTGCCTGAACCTGATTTGGATAATGCCAACGTAGGGAGATACCGTAGCACTGCGCTTCTTGTGAGCTTTTGTGCGGATATGTCTCTGCAGGCGTATCCGCATTTTTACTTATAAGGAGCGTTTTTTATGCTGGGTACCTGTCTTGAAAATGTGCGCAACACTGTGCCGCTGGTGCACAATATCACGAACTATGTCACGGTCAACGACGTGGCCAACATTCTGCTGGCCTGCGGCGGCAGCCCGATCATGTCCGATGAGCCGGAGGACGTCGAGGACATCACGTCGATCTGCGGCGGCCTGAACATCAACATCGGCACGCTGAACCAGCGCAGCATCGAGGGCATGTTCCGCGCGGGCGCAAAGGCGAATGCCCTCGGCCATGTCGTGCTGCTCGACCCCGTCGGCGCGGGCGCGTCGGCCCTGCGCACGAACACCGCCGTCGAGCTGATGGAGAAGATCAAATTCACCGTCATCCGCGGCAATATCTCCGAGATCAAGACGCTGGCGCTGGGCAGCGGCACGACGAAGGGCGTTGACGCTGACGTTGCGGACGCCGTGACCGACGCAAATCTGGACAGTGCCGTCAAATTTGTCAAGGACTTTGCGGCCAAAAGCGGCGCTATCGTCGCCGTCACCGGTGCCATCGACCTTGTCAGCGACGGCACGGCCTGCTATGTCATCCGCAACGGACGCCCCGAGATGGGCAAGATCACCGGCACGGGCTGCCAGCTCTCCGGCATGATGACGGCCTTCGTCGTTGCGAACCCCGACAATAAGCTCGAGGCTGCCGCCGCGGCGGTCTGCGCCATGGGTCTGGCGGGCGAGATCGGCTGGAGCCGTATGGCCGAGGGCGACGGCAACTCCACCTACCGCAACCGCATCATTGATGCCATCTACAATATGGACGGTGCAACGCTGAATGGGGGCGCCAAGTATGAACTGCGATAAAAATGATTTGCTGCTCTATGCCGTCACGGACCGCCACTGGCTGGACGGGCGCAGGCTTATCGACGTTGTGCGCGAAAGCCTTGACGGCGGTGTGACGATGGTCCAGCTGCGCGAAAAGACGCTGGAGGAGGGGAAGTTCCTCGAGGAAGCGAAGGAGCTGCAAACGCTCTGCCGCGAGCGCGGTGTGCCGTTCCTTGTGAATGACAACGTCGAGATCGCCCGCGAGATGAACGCAGACGGCGTGCATGTCGGCCAGAGCGATATGGAGGCGCAGGACGTCCGCGCAATTTTGGGCCCGGACAAGATTCTGGGCGTCTCCGCCCAGACCGTGGAGCAGGCCGTCCTGGCCGAAAAGCACGGCGCGGATTACCTCGGCGTCGGCGCGGTGTTCCCGACCAGCTCGAAGGACGACGCCGACGATGTGAGCTATGAGACGCTCAAGGCCATCTGCGGGGCCGTGTCCATCCCCGTTGTCGCCATCGGCGGCATCACGCAGGAAAATGTCGCGAAGCTCGCGGGCAGCGGCATCTGCGGTGTCGCGGTCATCAGCGCGATTTACGCGGCAAAGAACATCCAACAGGCATCCGCCGACCTGAAGGCCGCCACGGAGAAAATGCTGCATGACTAAGGCTGCTGTTTTTGATCTGGACGGCGTGCTGCTCGACTCCATGGGCATCTGGAACGACCTTGGCGCGCGGTATCTGCGCAGCCTGGGCGTCACGCCGGAGGAAGGACTCAACGAGATTTTGTTCTCGATGAGCATGGAGCAGGGGGCGGAGTATCTGCACACGCACTATGCACTGCCGCAGTCTGCCGCCGAGGTCGGCGCGGGCATTGCGGACATGCTGCGGGACTTCTATTTTTATGAGGTCCCCGCCAAGGACGGCGCGGCGGCGCTGCTGGCCGCCCTGACCGCCCGCGGCGTGAAGCTGGCGGCGGCGACGTCCAGCCCGCGGGAGCACGTCACGCGGGCGCTGGAACGGCTGGGGCTGCTCGGGTATTTCACCCGGCTTTTCACTACGGCAGAGGTCGGCGTCAGCAAGCATGAGCCGACAATTTACCTGCTGGCCGCCGAGGCCCTGCACGCCGCGCCGGCGGAAACGCTCGTCTTTGAGGACAGTCTCTACGCCCTGAAAACCGCGAAGGCCGCGGGTTTTTACACAATCGGCGTCTACGATGCCGACGGCGAGACCGACCAGGCCGGGCTGCAAAGGGCAGCGGATCTGTATGTGAGAGATTTGCACGAAGCCGTGTTGCTGTAGAAAAAAGCATCCCACAGCGGTACACCGGGGGCACCACCTTGTGCCGCTTTATAAAACCTTGCTGTATACAAAAAGGAAAGGAAGTTATCACCATGAGAACAGCATTGACCATTGCCGGAAGTGATTCCAGCGGAGGCGCCGGTATCCAGGCAGACATCAAGACCATGACCGCCAACGGCGTTTTTGCCCTGTGCGCAGTCACGGCCCTGACCGCCCAGAACACCACCGGCGTGACCGACATTTTTGACTCGACCCCGCATTTTCTGGCGGAGCAGCTCGACGCAGTGTTTACCGACATCTTCCCCGATGCCGTCAAGATCGGCATGGTATCCTCGGCAGAACTGATCGAAACGATTGCGGCAAAATTGAAGGAATACGGCGCAAAGCACATCGTCGTGGACCCCGTCATGGTCGCAACATCCGGCGCAAAGCTGTTGCGTGACGACGCCGTGACCGCGCTGTGCGAAAAGCTCCTGCCGCTGGCCGAGGTCCTGACGCCGAACATCCCCGAGGCGGAGATCCTCTCCGGCATGACCATTCAAAACGCCGCCGATATGGAGCGGGCCGCACAGACCATCAGCGAAAAGTACGGCTGTGCGGTGCTCTGCAAGGGCGGGCACCAGATCAACGACGCCGACGACCTGCTTTGGCGCGGCGGCGCGGGTAAGTGGTTCAAGGGACGCCGCATCGACAACCCCAACACCCACGGCACCGGCTGCACGCTGTCCAGCGCCATTGCGTCGAATCTCGCGAAGGGCTATGACCTTGACACGTCGGTGGAGCGCGCAAAGGCGTACATCTCGGGCGCGCTGGCCGCTATGCTTGACCTCGGCCACGGCTCCGGCCCGATGAACCACATGTTCGCACTGAAGGGGGATTTTGTCGAATGAAAAAGACCTCTACCTTTCAGAACGGCCTGATCTGGTTCGGCGCGGGCGTCTCGCTGGCCGAGATCCTGACCGGCACCGCCTTTGCGCCGCTGGGTATGGCAAAGGGCTTTGCGGCCATTCTGCTCGGGCATATCATCGGCTGCGCCATGATGCTGCTGGCGGGCCTCATCGGCGGGCGCACGGGCCGCAGCGCTATGGAGACCGTAAAAATGAGCTTCGGCCAGAAGGGCGGCCTGCTGTTTGCGTTCCTGAACGTTTTGCAGCTCGTCGGCTGGACGGCCATCATGATCTATGACGGTGCACTGGCCGTCGGCGGCATTTTTGCGATTGGCCGCTGGGTCTGGTGCCTTGTCATCGGTGCGCTGATTATCGTGTGGATCGCCGTCGGCGTGACCGATTTGGGCTGGATCAACAAAATTACGATGGCTGCTTTGTTTATTCTGACGCTGGTGCTGTGCAAGGTCATCTTCTTCTCCGGCAACGCCATGGTCGGCATTGACGGCGAGAGCCTGACCTTCGGTGCGGCGGTGGAGCTGGCCGTGGCGATGCCGCTGTCCTGGCTGCCGCTCATCAGCGACTACACCCGCGACGCCGAGAAGCCGACCCAGGCGACCTGGGTCAGCGTGCTGGTCTACGGCGCGGTATCCTGCTGGATGTACGTCATCGGCATGGGCGCGGCCATCTTTACCGGCGAGTATGACATTGCCGTCATCATGGTCAAGGCCGGGCTCGGCATTGCCGCGCTGATCATTCTGGTTTTCTCCACGGTCACGACGACCTTCCTTGATGCGTGGAGCGCGGGCATCTCTGCCGAGAGCCTGTCCGCAAAGCTCAACGGCAAAAAGACCGCCATTGCCGTGACGGTCATCGGCACGGCGGCGGCCATCCTTTTCCCGATGGACGACATCACGGGCTTTCTGTACCTGATCGGCTCGGTGTTCGCGCCGATGATCGCCGTGCAGATCGCAGACCACTTTATTTTGCACCGGGACCGCTTTGCCGTGGCTGCCGACGCGCGCAACCTTGTTATCTGGCTCGTGGGCTTTATCGCCTACCGCCTGCTGATGGGCGTTGACACGCCGGTGGGCTACACGCTGCCCGACATGGTGCTGACCGTAGTGCTGTGCCTGCTGGCCGAAAAAGCAAAACCTACCAAGCAAATGTAAAAGCGCGAAGGACGCGCTGTAAACAGCAAAATAGCACCCTGTATTTTGCGAAACCTGTCCTGTTTTGGAACACGGGCGGCAGCTATAATGGTAGCATCATCAGCAAGAAAACCCGCTGATGACGACCCTTATCGCTGCCGCTTTTTTTGCGGCCCAATGTGTTCTGAAGGAGGAACAAGAGTATGGGATTCATTATTGCTGCCGCTGTTGCCGCGGCCATCATTGCCTTCTGCTTTCTCTGCTACAAGAAGGCCCCGCCGACCCAGGCCATCGTCGTGACAGGCTTCGGCCTCTCCCGCCCGAAGGTCGTCTGCGGGCGCGGCGTCTTTGTGCTGCCCATTGTGCAGCGCGCAGACCGCCTGAACATGCGCCTGTTGAAAATCGACGTGAAAACGCCGGAAACGGGCGTTAAAACCAAGGAGGGCGTCTCCCTCTGGCTCGACAGCGTCGTCACCGTCCAGGTCTACAGCGAGAACTCCACCGTCTCGGACGAGGAGGTCCGCAACGCCGGATATGACGACATCCGCAAGTACATCAATTCCCGCCAGCAGTCCGCGATCTCGAACTTCCTCGGCATGGACGAGGCGCACATCAATGAAAAGATCAACGATGTGCTGCAGGGCAACCTGCGTGAGATCGTGTCCGAGATGACCGTGGACCAGATCCTGACAAACCGCAAGCAGATGGCCGTCAGCGTCGTGGAGAACGCACGCCCCGACCTGGCCAAGATGGGCTTGGAGGTCGTGACCTTCAACGTGCAGGACGTCAAGGACGCCGTGGACGCCATGGGCCACAACCACGGCGTTATTGAAGCCATCGGCGTCGAGCAGGAGGAGCTTGTGAAAAAGCGTGCCTCCATCGCCAAGGCCGAGGCCGAGCGCGACGTCTCCTGCGCGAAGGCTGCCGCCGCCATGGCCGCGAACGAGAAGGAGATCGAAGCCCAGACCGCTATTGCCCAGCGCAACAACGAGCTGGAGCTGGCAAAGTCCAAGCTGAAGGCCGAGGCTGACAAGGCCGCTGCCGACGCGAACGCCGCCGGTATGATCCAGACGAACCTGCGCGCCAAGGAGGTCAAGGAGTCCGAGGCCGACGCCGAGATCGCCCGCCAGAAGAAGATGGTCGACCTGGCCGCCCAGGAGGCCGAGGTCCAGCAGCGCAAGCTGGATGCCGAGGTCCGCAAGCAGGCCGACGCCGAGCTGTACCGCCGCCAGAAGGAGGCCGAGGCCCAGAAGTATGAGGCCGAGCGTGCCGCCGAGGCCGCGAAGTTTGCCAAGCAGCAGGAGGCCGAGGGCATCGCGCTGGTCGGCAAGGCCGAGGCGGAGGCCATCCGCCAGAAGGGCCTGGCAGAGGCCGAGGCGATGAAGCAGAAGGCCGAAGCCTACAAGCAGTACAACGACGCCGCTGTGGCCGAAATGATGATCAAGGTCCTGCCTGAAATTGCCAGGAGCGTCGCGCAGCCCCTGTCCAGCATCGACAAGGTGTCCATCATAGGCGGCGATGCGTCCGGCGTGTCGGGTGTCTCCGGCAATGTGCCGGTGCTGATGGCCCAGACGATGGAGGCCATGAAGGAGGCCACTGGCATCGACATGCGCGACATTGTCCGCGCCAACAGCATCGAGGCCAAGACGGACCGGAACATTACGATCAAGACCGAGCCGGAGGGCGAGGAGTAAGGTCGTAGGGGAGGGATGTATCCCTCCCGGGCCGTTTACTGCAACGGCAAGTCTGTGCGGAGGGGTCAAGACCCCTCCCTACAGAGCCATTTTATAAAGGGTTGTAGGGAGCGGTCTTGACCGCTCCGGGGAACGCTGCGGCCGCCGCTCTGTTCCCGGGAGGGATGAATCCCTCCCCTACATGCTATAAAAAAGGCTATCCGACACCAAAATCGGATAGCCTTTTTCTTATCCTCTCACAGCTCCGGCAGTTCCTCCCACACAGGCAGGCGGTGCAGAGCGCGGACGATGTTGCACTGCTCTAACAGCGTGCCGTCGCCGTCGCACATCGTAGCGTACCACAGCGGGCTGCGCAGGGCGTGGGTGTCGGGGTCAAACAGGTGCTCGGGACCGCTGGCGTACTGGAAATGCAGGTGGCTTAAAAGCCCGCCCTGCAGCCGGGCCGCGCGGGGCGGCATCGGCTCCATTGCCAGCAGGCAGCGGAACGGCCAGTCGGCGGGGACGTCCTCGGCGACGAAAAGGGCGTTCTCCTTGCCCTCAAGCCCGCGCTCCAAAACGTGGTCCAGATGATAGACCGCCCGGCCGAGGGTGTTCCCGTCGGCGTCCGTCCACGCGATGCAGAGCTTGCCGCCGTCGGCGGGGGTGATAGTCCAGCCGCCCAGCGTGTGCGGGTTGCCGATGCTCGTCGTCACGCAGGCCGTCTGCCAGAACTGCTTTGCGCCACTTTTAAACATCGGCAGCGCAGCAGCGGCGGCCTCGGCCTCCTGCCAGGCAAGCTGCAAATACGGGTCAGTGCTGGTGATATAGCTCTCAAAATTCTGCCAGCGGCCCAGCCAGTCGTTCGGGTGAAATTCCATGGGGGTCACACTCCTTCCGTATCGTCCCAGCGTATGACGCGGTCACACCAGTTGGCGGCCAGCTCCTCATCGTGGGTGATGACAAGCAGGGTCTTGCCCTGCGCCTTCCATTCCTGCAAAAGCTGCCCGACCTGCTGCATACTGCCCAGGTCAAGGCCGCTCGTCGGCTCGTCCAGTAAGATCAGCGGCTTGTCGGACAGCATGGCCGCCGCTACGACGACCCGCTGCTTCTGCCCGCCGGAAAGGCTCATCGGGTGGCGGTCCGCCAGACCGTCCAGCCCCAGCGCCTGCAAAACGGCGTCGCACCGCTCCGGGTGGGCTGCGCCGAGCAGCACCTCCTCCCGCACGCTGTCGCTGAACAGCTGATAGTTCACATCCTGCATGACAAAGAAGCTGCTCCTGAGCCGCTCCCTTGCGTTGGCGGGTCTGCCGTTCCGGCAGATTTTGCCGCTGACCGGCTCCAGCAGGCCGCAGAGCGTGCGGGCCATCGTCGATTTGCCGATGCCGTTGCGCCCCATCAGGCCGACGATCTCACCGGCGGCAAAGCTCATATCGGGCAGGGTGCGCAGCGGGTGCTTTTTGTCGCAGCCCAGCGTGACGCCCTCCAGCGTGAGCACCGGCGTGCCGGGGCATCGGGCGCTCTGCTTTGCGCGGATTCCGGCGCGGCAGTCGTCCAGCGTGCGGGCGCGCAGACCGTACCCGGCCAATGTGTCCGCAGGCAGCGCGGCAAACTCCGCAGCGGACCACTGCGCGGCCAGGCGGCCCGCCGCAAAGAAGAAATACCTGTCCGCCAGATCGGTGATCCAGGCAAGGCGGTGCTCCGCCAGCACAACGGTCACGCCCTGCCGCTTCATCACGGCGATCATATCGTGCAGCTGCGCGATGGCGGCGGCGTCCAGGTTGCTCGTCGGCTCGTCCAGCACCAACAGCCGCGGGCCGAGCATACAGGCCGCCGCGAACGCGACGCGCTGCTTTTCCCCGCCCGACAGCTTGAAAACGCTGCGGTCCATCAGCGGGCCGAGCTGGAACTGTTCGACGACCTCGTCCACGCGGCGGCGGATGGCCTGCGGCTCCATGCCGGCGTTCTCACAGGGGAAGGCCAGCTCCGCCGTCGTGTCCACGTTGAAATACTGGGTCTTGGGGTTCTGGAACACGCTGCCGACCTGCGGCACATAGGCTTCGATGGCGGCTTCGCCCGCGGCCAGCCCCGCCGCCGTGCAGCGGCCTGTCAGGGTGCCGGGATAAAATTCCGGGGAAAGGCCGTTCAGCAGATGGGTGAACGTCGTCTTGCCGCAGCCGCTCCGGCCACAGAGGACGACGCATTCCCCGGGCTGCACCGTCAGCGTGACGTCCTGCAGGGCGGGGGAGGGGGCACTTTGATAGGTAAAGCTTGCGTTTTCGGCTTCGATCACAGCAGCGTCACCACCTTCCAGAGCAGGGGCAGCGTGCAGAGCGCGGGATAGAGGAAATCCCACGCGGTCAGCCGCAGCTCGGTCATGCAGGTATGCCGCCCCGGCAGGCCGATGCCCTTGGTCAGCGCGGCGGCGGAAAGATCCTGCGCCACATTGTTGCTGTTCATCAAAAGCGGCATCAGGATGTATTCCAGCGACTGCACGGGATGGCGCAGCAGCGCGCCGCGGCCCGCGGCAATGCCCCGCAGGGCCATGGCCGCGCGGATGTGGCGGTAATCCTCGCCCACGGTGGGAAAGAACCGCACGACGACGGCACAGGGGATGATGATGCTCTCCGGCAGGTGCATCCGGCGCAGCGCGGCGGTCAGCTCCCCGACTGTCGTCGTTGAAAACGCATAGGCGCCGGTGATGATGCTGGGCAGCATCATCCGCACGCCGACCGAGACGAGGGAGAGCAGGTTCAACAGCACGCTCTCCCCGGCGCGGGGCACGACAAAGAGGTCCACGGCCAGCAGACCAAAGTACAGCACCGACAGCCGTACCCCCGCGCGGGCCTTGCCCGACAGGAAGAACAGCAGCAGGCACAGCGCCGTGGCAGCGGCCTCCGCCCCGGTGCCGACGTGAAAGAGAAGCATCAGGTTGGCAAGCAGCAGCAGATAGAGCTTGGCGCGCGGGTCCATGCGGAAGGTCATGCAACGATCCCCGCCTTTTCAAAGTGCTTCTTCAGCATCTTCTGGCCGAAGAAGCCGCCCACAAGGGCGCAAACCAAAATTGCCAGCATGCTGACCACAAAGCTGCCACTGTTGATGGGTGCAAACAGCGTGTCGATGTAGGCGGCGTCCTTGCCGCGGGCCGTCAGGTTGGCTATGTAGGCGGATTTCATGAACCACAGCGGCAAAATCGGGCCGGTCAGGCCATAGGAAAACACGACGTAGCTGGCCAGCAGCAGCTTTTTGCTGCGGTATTTGCCAGCAGCGGCCACCAGGTCTGCCGCGACGCCGCAGATGATGTTGGCCGCGAACGACAGCACAAAATGGCCGGAGACGAAGAAGAACAGGCCTATCACAAGGCCCATGATCGTGATGCCGCCGAATTTTTGCAGCTTGGCGGCCAGCAGCATATAGACGCTGCCGGAGATCAGCGCGGCCACGGCGGGCAGCAGAATGTTGCCCACGCCCGGCAGCAGTGCACAGGCGAAGGTCGCCACGGTGACAAGCACAAAGTACAGCGCGGTAAAGACGCCGACAGAGATCAGATCGGGCACGGTCAGCTTGTTGGACTTCTGGTTCATGGGGATTCCTCCTGACTTGTGTTAGCTTATTCTAACTCGTACAGCATAAAAAGCACCATGTCTATACATGGTGTTCACAGCAGAGATTAGTTTAGCATAACCGACGTGCCCTTGTCAACTGCTGGTATTTGCAAGCGGCGCGGGGGGTGTGCTATAATAAGATGGAAATTTACTGCAAGGGGAGAACAGCCATGCTGCATCTGTACTGGGGCGACGGCAAGGGCAAGACTACCGCCGCCATGGGGCTGGCGCTGCGGGCGCTGGGCCATGGCCGCAGGGTGGTCATCCTGCAATTTTTAAAAGACGGCTCCAGCGGCGAAATTGAAATGCTGCGCCGCTGCGGGGCAGCCGTCTACGCCTGCCCCAACGCGAAATTCACCTGGCTTATGACCGACGCAGAGCGCGCCGAGGCACGCCGGACGAACACCCGGACGTTACAGACGATTTTACAGGGCAGCTTTGACCTGCTGGTGCTGGACGAAGCCTGTGCCGCCTGCAAAAATGACCTTGTGGAGGAAGCTCTGCTGCGGGAGGCCGCCGCCCGCGCCGAACAGGGGGCAGAAGTCGTGCTGACCGGGCGTGAGCCCGCCGCCTGGATGCAGGACGCCGCCGACTACTCCACCGAGCTGCGCGCCGTCAAGCACCCCTACACCCGGGGCATCGCCGCGCGCGAGGGCGTTGAATACTGATACATACAAAGGCCCCGCCGCTCCCTCGCCATGAGAGCGGCGGGGCTTTCCCGTCCAAAAGAAAATTATAGAAGCAAACAGAAGATGGCGTTTTTAAGCGGTCTGCTTTTTGTCATTCCGTCAGCACAACTGCCACGTCGTTGACGTTTGTGCCGGTGGGGCCGGTCATGATCAGACCGCCAACGGCCTGTAAGGCGTGGTAGGCGTCGTTGTCGGCCAGCGCACGGGGCACGTCCAGGCCCGCCGCAGTGAGGGCGGCTAAGGCTTCGCCGTCCGCGTAGCCGCCCGCGGCATCGGTGGGACCGTCGGTGCCGTCGCTGCCCACCGAGAAAACACAGCATCCGCGCAGCCCGGCCAGCGCCGGGGCTGCGGCTAAGGCAAGCTCCTGATTGCGCCCGCCCAGCCCATGGCCGGTCAGATGCACAACGGTCTCGCCGCCCGCGATAAAGGCCCGCCTGCGGCCCTGCCCTGCGTGGGTGCGGGCAATGCTTCCCAGAAGGCTGCCGGCCTCCCGGGCCTCACAGCAAAGGCAGTCTGTCAGCAAAACCGGCTCGTACCCTTCGGCGCGGCAGGCGTCCGCAGCGGCACGGCACAGCTCCCGCACGCTGCCGGTGATTTTTGTGGTCACGTTGGGCAGCGTTTTGGGCGTTTCCTGCCGCAGCAGGGCCGCGGCAGCAGGGGAGAGCGCCAGCCGGTATTTTTCCGCAATGGCAGCAGCCTGCGCGCAGGTCGAGCTGTCCGGGCAGGCCGGGCCGCTGGCGATCATATCGAGCGGGTCGCCGAGAATGTCGCTGAGCACCACGCTGTACACCGCGGCGGGCGCACAGGCCAGCGCGAACCGCCCGCCCTTGACGGCAGACAGCCGCTTGCGGATCGTGTTGATCTCAACAATATCCGCACCGCAGGCCAAAAGCGCCTGTGTGATGGCCTGCAGCTCCTCAGCGGGCAGCAACGGTTTTTCAAACAGCGCGCTGCCGCCGCCGGAGAGCAGAAACAGCACGGTGTCGTCCGCCCGCAGACCGCTGACAAGCGCCAGCGCCCGCTGGGTGGCCGCAAAACTGTTGTCGTCCGGCACCGGATGCCCTGCCTCGCAGCAGGTCACGCCGGGCAGCGGCCCCCTGACATGGCCGTATTTTGTGATGACGATCCCGCCGTCCACACAGCCCAGCACGGCCAGCGCCGCGTGGGCCATCTGCCACGCGGCCTTGCCCGCCGCTACGAGAAATACGCGCCCCTGCGGGTGAAAATGCTCCAAAGCGCGGCGCACCGCCTCATCCGGCAAAACGGACCGGATGGCCGCTGTCCAAATCGATTCTGCGCGTTGGCGCAAGAGCTGCTCCATTGTGTTGCTCCTTTCCTTTCGTAAAAGCAGGGGACAGCCGCCCGGCCCTCTGCTTTTTGCCGGCAGACATAACAAAATCGGGGCGGAACCTTGCGTCCGCCCCGGTGGTATCAGATGATTGGAGTCATAGCCTCATAACCCTTTGCCTTATTTTTCGGTCTGTTTCCGTTTGGTCATAGGAATCATCCCTGTTTTATTTTGTTTCGGGTCTGATGCAGAGGTGTTGCCCTCTTAACTCTGGTACATGGGAGTTTCTCCTTGATGATCAGGTGAAGTTCAGATAGGATCTGTTGGGTGGAGTGGTGGTAGTCATCGCTGCCAGCCTTCTTTCAGCCTAATCTATATTCACGCGGGGGTCTGTTTTGACGGGCCCGTGTGTCTGCTAACAATTTTGTAAGATACCGTACATCACATTTTTATTGATCTTTTACAGAGAATGCTCTGCGGCTTTTGGATGCGGTCTTATTCTGTCAGCAGGCCCACGCCCGCCGGTGATGAATAGGATCCTTGAAGTTTGCCATTGGACTTGAGCCTCCTTCCTTGCGAAATCCTGCCGATCAGCCTTTCTGTTTCTCTGTTGAGAAATCCGCTCCCTGGGAACTTTTGGCTTTTTAGCTTCGGCTGTTTTCTTTCTGTAACTATACTATAGAACAGCCCCGGCCTTTCGTCTATTCGCAGACTTCACAACCTTGCAAGGCTGGATTTGTGCATTGTTTCCGAATGGGAATACACATGGTATAAATTTAACAGACTGTCGAAAAAGGTGTGCTCACCCCTTGGCCCCTCTGCGAGGGGGCTCCGCCCGCAGGCGGTGGGGGAGAGAACTGTACGGGTGCCCGAAATATTTCGGGCTATGGCAAGGTTCTCTCCCTCCGCCCCTTCGGGGCACCTCCCTCGCAGAGGGAGGTTTTTCGACACGCAGCACAAAGCCCCTGCCACAGTGCTGCGGCAGGGGCTTTGTGTAATATGAGGAATGCTGTGTAACGCAGCAAGGGAATGGCTTATTCGTTGTCGTCCTTGTCGGCTGGTTTGCTCCACTCTTTAAAGGACGGAACTTTTGGGTAAGCTTTCAGTTGCTTTTTCATTTTGCGGATGGCAATGCTGTAGGGGTTCAGGGCGCCGGACAGGTACAGCCCCGCGGCAAAGATGAAGAATACGCTGGCAATCAGCATAAACGCACGCTGCCCCATATTGGCGGCCAGCAAAAATGTGACCATTGCGCCGATCACCATCATTTCTGCGGTGGCATTGCCCTTGCGGCGCTGCTCCTTCGGGGTCAGGCGCACATCCTCCAAGGCCAGAAGCCAGTTCATCTGCTCGTCTGTGATGTTCAGCTCGGTTTTATAACGGTACAGATTGCGGCGGGTCTCGGCATCAGCGTTCTTGTAGGTCTCACTCTTGTGGTAATCCTGTGCCGTGGGGGTCTGTTTCTTTGCCATTTGCTTATCCTTTCCGTTTTGCGGGGGCCGGCAGCTGCAAAATCACCAGCGCGGCGATCTCGCACACAATGCCGGCTACGCCGAATGTATCCATCTTCTGCCCGAACAATACCAGCCCGAACAGCGCGGCGGCCACAGGCTCAAAGGTGGCGGCAATGGACGCACGGCTGGCGGGGATGGCTTTCAGCGCGGCGGTGTACAGCCACTGCGCCGCCAGAGAGCACACCAGCCCCAACCCGAGGTTGGCGGCCAGCGCACCGGGCGTTGTCAGGATATAGGCAACGCCCGGCAGCTCACCTGCGGCGGCGGTAAACACAAGGCTTGCCGCTGCACTGAAAAGGAACATGTAAAACAAATTTGTCATCGGGCTGTACTTTTTCAGCTTGGTGGCCAGCAGAATATTCTGCAGCGTGTAGCACAGCGCGGCACCGAGACCGTAGGCCACACCGCCCGCATCCAGCGTCACGCCGCCTGCCACGCCGCTGACTAACGCACAGCCCAGCAGGCTGAGCACAAGGCACAGCCCCTTGCCGGGGGTGAACTTTTCATGCAGAAACACGACGCTGAACAGCATGACAAGGGACGGCATAAGGTAGATGAGCACGGCAGCCGTGCCCATACCCACAAGCTGGATGGAGTAGGTGTAGAACAGGCCGAACATAAACAGCCCCAATGCACCTGCCGGGACGAACCAGACAAGGTCCCGCAGGTCGATCTTCAGCGCGGCGGGGTTTTTCGCCGCCAGCCAGATGCCTGTCAGAATGGCCATCGAGGCCATACGCACGAGGGTCATTTGGGTGCCGTTGACGCCGTAGGCCGTCAGGATATTGATAAAGATGCCGTTTGCGCCCCAGCAGGCCGCTGCCAGCAGCACCATCAGTACTGCTGCTGTTTCCTTTTGTTTCACAGTCCGTACTCCATTGTAATCGGATATTTTGCTTTTGTCAAAAAGCTTCCTTAACCAAGGTCCTCGCCGTTAGAGGCGGTGACCTTCTTGTACCAGTAGTAGCTGTCCTTCAGGCTGCGCTTGCCGGTGCCGTTGAACTGGTTGTCGTAATCGACATAGATGAAGCCATAGCGCTTCTCGATCTCGCTGGAGGAGCAGGAGATGATGTCAATGGGGCCCCACGGATAGTAACCGCGCACATCAACGCCGTCCTTGACCGACTCGACGACCTGCTCAACATGCTTGCGCAGATAGTCGATGCGGTACGGGTCGTGAATGGAGCCATCGGCCTCGACCTTATCGTAGGCACCAAAGCCGTTCTCGGTGATGTAGAGGGGCTTCTGGTAGCGGTCCCAGTACTCGTTCAGCGCAATGCGCAGGCCGAGGGGGTCAATGCTCCAGCCCCAGTCGCTGGCCGGAATATCGGGGTTCGGCACCTGACCCAACTCGGTGTGCAGGTACGGCTCCTCGCCGGACAGGCGGCTGTAGTAGTAGCTCAGCGATACAAAATCGACCGTGCCCTCTTTCAGAGCCTCCTCGTCGCCGGGGTAGAAGTTGATATGAATGTTGTGCTCATCGTAATAGCGCAGGGCGTAACCGGGATAGTAGCCGCGAACCATGATGTCACCGTACAGATATTCCATCTGGTTGTGGCGCATATTCCAGTACACATCCTCGGGGCGATGGCTGATGGGATAGGTCAGGTTGGAGCAGAACATCATGCCGATTTCGTTGGCAGGGTCGATCTCATGGGCAATCTTGGTGGCCTTGGCGCAGGCGACCATCTCATTGTGGACGCCCTGATACTTGGCCTCCAGCAGGTTGTCGACCTTGTCGCTGGCAATGCCCAGATGGTTGAAGCTCTCGTGGACGATGAGGTTGATCTGGTTGACGAGGATCCACTTATGGACCTTGCCCTTGTAGCGCTTGAACAGCACCTCGCAGTACTTCACAAAGAAGTCAACGACCTCGCGGCTGGCCCAGCCGTTGTATTTCAGGGCCAGATTCAGCGGCATCTCATAGTGGCTGACCGTGATCAGCGGCTCCATGCCGTTGGCAATGATCGTGTCGATGAGGTCATCGTAGAACTTCAGGCCCTCCTCGTTGGGCGTGGCATCATCACCGTTGGGGAAGATGCGGGCCCAGTTGATGGAGGTGCGCAGGCTGTTCATGCCGGTGCCTGCCAGCAGCTTGATGTCCTCCTTGTAGGTGTGGTAGAAGTCGATGCCGCGGCGTTTGGGGTAGAACTTGTCGTCCTCCTCCATGGCGCGCTTGATGTATGCGGTGTCAATCTCCATGTTGTAGCGCTCTTCCGGCGGGATGTCATACTGGCTGCGGTTGATGTCCGCCAAGCACCAGCCCTTGCCGCCCTCTTTCCATGCACCCTCCATCTGGTTGGCGGCCAGTGCGCCGCCCCAGAGGAAGTCTTTCGGCATACCGTTGTATTTGCTCATCTTTTCCATTTTGGATTCTCCTTGTCAGAAATCAGTCCTGCACCTTGGCCTCAAGGTCAGCAAGACGCTTTTCATAGTTTTTGGCAATCTTCAGCATACTCTTGGTCATGTTGATCTCGACCTGAATCGTCATAAGGGTATCCTGTGCGTGGGCAAACAGGACATAGTAGCCCATCTTCTCATCACCACCGCGAATGTCGCCCTGAATCATCTCGGTCTGAACATTGTGGGCCTCGGCCTGCAGCTTGTCAGCCTCTTTCAGCTCAGCCTTGGCCTCGTCCAGCTCACCCTTGGCAATGTGATCCATAGCCTTGCTGGCGTGCAGGCGGGCATCACCGGAGCTCATGATGATATCCATGGCCTTGCCCATAACATATTCGTCTTTTTCTTCTTGGGTCATACCCGTCATCGGGCTCTTTTCATCTTCCATAAAAATGCTCCTTTGTATTCGTAGTGGTTAAATCGTATGACTTATTGACTGTGCTCTGATGAAAATACCGCCTGGTCGAGTAGAGCCGGCCGGACGGTACTTTTTCATAATTTCAACTTACAGATCAAGCGGCACCTGTAAGCGTTTTGCGGCTATCAGGCCTTGATGGCGGCAGTCTCTTCCTTAACCTTCTGGTCATCATAGGCCTTCAGGAACGGGAACCAGATGACGGCAGACAGAACAAAGGTCAGGATGGCGAAGATCACGCCGGTGATGCTGCCCTGCGTAGCGATAAAGGTGCTGATGGGGTACGGGCAGTACCACAGGTCGAACTGGATGCGCGGGATGGGGGCAAACGGGATAACCTTCGTGAAGATGTAGGTCACGATGGGAAGGATGATGCCCTGAAGCCACATAGGCAGCATCAGCAGGGGGTTCCAGGCGATGGCGCCGAAGATGACGGGCTCGTTGATGTTGAAGATGCCTGGCACGACGCAGGCGCGGCCGAGGGCCTTCAACTCGCTGGATTTGCAGGTGAACATCATCAACAGGCAGAGGGACAGCGTGCAGCCGACACCGCCGATCCACAGGTAGGTGCAGAACATGAAGGTTTCGGTAAAGACGCCCAGATTCTGGTAGGTGGCAATGCCAGCAGCGACCAGCTCAAGGTTGGCGGCGATAACAGCCAGCTTGACGGGCTCATCAACAGGGGTAAGCACCCAAGTGGAGATACCCATGGAGTAGATGAAGCACTTCAGGAAGCAGAAGAACACAAAGCCGACAGGAGAGGTCAAAGCACTCTGCAGCGGCATAAAGACGGCCTGTACAGCGCCGGCAACATCGACACCGGCAACCTGAACGATCAGCCAGCCGCCCGCGATCAGAAGCATGATGGGCAGCAGGGAGTCAAACCACTGACGAACGAAGTCGGGAATGACGGAATCCTCTTTGAAGAAGGAGAACTTGGCGAACGCACCGAAGACCATGCCAACAATAATGCCGGTGAAGATGGCAACGAACATGCCGTTGGCACCGTACAGGGCGTGGCCCTGGCCCATTTCCTCCGCAGACTGCGGGTCGATGCAGATCATGAAGAGCATCATGCCCGTGAAGCCCGCGAGGATGCGCTGCTTACGGAAGCGCTTTTTCTCGCAGTAGTTAAAGGGGATCAGGAAGGAGGCCATCAGGCCGATTTTGCTCATCGTCCAGCCGAAGGGAGTCCAGAAGCTGGGCAGTGCGGGGATGTAGTCATTCAGAATGGTGCCGACGCAGAAGATAGAGCCTGCCAGAATGAAGGGCAGCAGCTGCATCATTGAGTCCTTGATGACCACGATCCAAATCAGGTTCGTGATCTTTTGCAGTTTCGGCGCGAAAGAATTTTCGAGCCATTTAATGAGTTTATCCATTGGTTTCCTCCTCATTTATGCTGCCGATCATCGGCAGCACTATTTAGTGCAGGGCCGCTTCCCTGCTTGGTACCGTAGGGTATCAGGCCTCACCGAACAGACCAAGGATCTGATCCAGCGCAGCCTCGCCGTTCAGGCGTGCATAGGCAGCCTGCTCAATGACGCCGACCTTGATATCATAACCCTCGCAGATCTCCTCCATATCGGGCAGGGTAGAGGCGAGGTGGGGTCCGATCATCAGGCAATCAATCTCATCGACATAATCCTCGACAGTGGACTCACTGCGTGCGTTGACGGTGATGGACAGACCGCGGGCCGCCGCAGCCTTGCGGATGTTGGCAGCCATAAAGCCGGAAGATGCGCCGGAACCGCAGACGAGCAGAACATTGTGTTTTTTCATAGTAGTTTACCTCTTTCGTGTCAAATTCCTCATATTTTGCGGGCCTTCGTGTCATTGCCCTTTCTGTGTTTTCAGCATACTGCAATTTTTTGCACTGTGCAACCCTGACTTTTGCACACCGTTGGTGCAATCTGTCGATGTGCAAAATGATTGCACACCAAACTTGTGCACTCTGCTTAAAAAAGCAGCTTTTACAGATTTTCGCAACAGAAAAGCCATACTTTTTGTCGTTTTGTACAGCTTTTTGCAGACCCCCTGTGAAAATTGCTGCTTTTCTTTTTTGGCATGGTTGGGGTATACTATAGATATAAAAGTAAGGCAGGGTATCCCCGCCCAGCAGTGCGGCAATCACGGCAGCAACCCGCCCGGAGGGGACAAGCCGATTTCCTACCACTCATTCAACGAAAGGATTCACCGTTCATGGCTAGCAAGCAGAACCAGCTCGTGCAGACATTGCTGGACCAAAACCAGCAGCTCAACGCCACCCAGCTTGCCAATTCGCTGGGGGTATCGGTGCGCACGGTACATAACTATATCAATGCAGTCAATGCACAATACCCCGACGCCATCATCTCAACGCCGACCGGTTACCGCATTGCGCCCGCCATGGCGCAGCAGATACTGCACCAAAGCCCGAACGATATTCCCCAGAACGCGCAGGATCGCTGCACCTACATTCTGAACCGCCTTGTACAGAAGGGCGGCAGCCTGAACCTGTACGACCTGTGCGATGAAATTTATATCAGCGCAACGACTTTTCACGGCCTGATGGGTAAGATGCGCCGCCTGACGCGGGAGTACGACCTGAGCCTTGCCGTCAGCGGGGACACCGTGACACTGACGGGCAGTGAGCGCAACAAGCGCCGCCTGCTCAGCGGACTGTTGTACCATGAATCCGCCAGTGCGTTTACAAGCACGGACTCCCTGCAGGCAGCATTTCCCAGCATTGACATTGAAAAAATACGCGCGGATGTCATGGATGTGCTGAACGAAAACCACTACTTCATCAATGACTATTCACTGCTGAATCTGCTTTTGCACATTGCCATCGCCATAAACCGTGTACAGAACGGCTGCGTTTACACGGAAGCCCCCAGTACTATGCACCCGCTGGACCCGCAGAATGAAAGGCTTGCGCAGGAGCTGACCGAGAGATTGGCCCGTAATTTCAACATCCGCTTCTCTGCAGCCGAACAATATGAAATGGCGCTGCTGCTCGTCTCCCGTACCTCGATGCTGGACTATGCAGCCATCACGCCCGACAACATTGCGGACTATATCGGCAGCGACTGCACCGACCTTGTACACCAGCTCATCAACACCGTAAAGGACTTTTATGACATCAATCTGGACGAGCCAGAGTTTTTCATCCGCTTTGCGCTGCATACCCACAATCTGTTGGTGCGCGCGCAGAACAGGAGCTTCTGCAAGAATCCGCTGGTCAGTGAGATACGCCAGAGCTGCCCGCTGATTTACGATGTGTCCGTGCAGCTTTCGGGCATCATCCGCGAAAAGACAGGCATCACGCTTGATGAGGATGAGATTGCCTACATCGCGCTGCATCTGGGCGGTGCGCTGGAAACGCAGAAGGAACTGGCAAACCGTGTGCCCGCCGTGCTGTACTGCCCCAGCTACTACAATATGGACAGCAGCCTTGCGGACCGCATCAGCCGCCGCATGCAGGGTAAAATTCTGCTTACCAATGTATTTACAAAAGAAAGCCTGCTTGACCAGCTTACCGGCAGTGCGCTGGTCATCTCCACCGTGCGGCCCCACAGGGTATTGGATATGCCGCTTGTGCTTATCTCGCCTTTTTTGACGAACTCCGACATTATGGCGCTGAACCGCAAGGTGGAGGAGATCAACACGCAGGCGCGGCGTGAAAACTTCCGCCGCAGCCTGTCGGCTATCCTGACGCCGGAGCTGTTTGAAACAGGCTCCCATTGTACCACGCGGGAGGAAGTAGTCCACCACATGTGCAGCCGCCTGCTGGCGCTGGGCTGCACGACCCCGGCGTTCGAAGCCGCCGTCATGGAACGGGAGAGCATTTCGTCCACGGCGTTTGGGCAGTTTGCGATACCCCACACGCTGAAAATGTGCAGCCCGCGCACCTGTATGGCCGTATATGTCAGCCGCACCCCCATCTGCTGGGGCGACACGGCTGTCAACCTTGTGATCATGCTGAGCTTCAACCCCAATGACCGCAAGATTTTTTACGATATTTTTGAGCCGCTGTCCATGATCTTGCTGGACAGCAACAATTTGAAGGGGGCCCTTCTGTGCATGGATTACGCCGCCTTTATTGATTTTTTGGTGGAGCGTATGGAATGATCTTGCCGCGCAGCCATCACATAGCGCGGCGTTGACCAATCGAGAAAGGAAAGAATTCGGGATGATACAGTTTCACACCTTGGTTGCCAGCGATCTGGACGGCACTCTGCTGCCGGAGGGGCAGACCGAGCTGCCCTGCGCCGTATTTGACGAGATACGCCGCCTGCATGACTGCGGGGTGTTGTTCTGCGCTGCGAGCGGCCGCCCCCTTGACACTCTGCGTGAACTGTTTGCTCCCGTGGCAGACGAAATCGCCTATATGTCCGAGAATGCTGCCTATGTCTGCTATGGCCGCAAGCTGCTGCATACCATACCTATGCCGCGGGCGCTTTGCGCTGAGCTGGTCGCCTATCTGGGAACGCGCACGGACTGTGTATCCCGTGCCTGCACTACGACAGGCCGCTATTATTTTGTGCCAACCGCTGCCGCCCAGGCGAATCTTGACGCGGTGGGCGTTGAGTTTGGGGGCTGCCGTATCGTGAAGGATTTCAGCGAGGTAAAAGGAGATGTGACCCAGATTTCCGCCATCTCCGCAGGGGATATGAACATCCCGGCCAAGGAAATCCTGCCCCTCTGGCAAGACCGCATCGGTGCAGCCATCACGGGCGAGCACTGGCTGGATTTCACCGCAGCGGGCAAGGACAAGGGGCTGCATCTGCTGTGCGCGCATTTCGGTATCCCGCAGGAAAACACATACGCCTTCGGTGACAGCTACAACGATGCCCCCATGCTCCGTGCGGCGGCGCACCCCTATCTGATGCGCATTGCGCCTGCCGATTTAAAGGCAGAGTTTGCCACGCAGATCGATGACGTGACAAGTGTGCTGAAAACGCTGGGACACTGAATAACGGCCTTTGCGGCTTTTCTTTACCGGGGCGGCAATGCCGGGCACACCTGTTTGAGAGCGTCAAAAATAAGAACAGCCGCGGGGCGATGCAGCTTTGGAACGGTGCTGCTATGGAACGTGCGTCAGGGGAAGCGCTGTTTGTGACGGAACTTAGTATGATTTACAAGCGCAATGTGATGTTGTCAACTATACTCGACAAAAACGCAAGAACATGATAAACTATACTTGACAAAACAAGCTGCGTTCCTCGGAGGCACACGCTATGAACCATGCACTTTTAAAATCCGTCATCTACGACCAACATGAATTTATCCGTGATTTTCAAATCGTGCCGCGCAATTATGAGTTTGAAGAAAACGGCAATTATGTGCTGGTGGGTCTGCGCCGCGCGGGAAAATCCACGCTGCTGTATAAAATCGTGCTGGATCTGGTGGCGTCCGGTGTGGACTGGGAGCAAATCATCTACATCAACTTTGAGGACGAGCGCCTTTCCGAGTTCACCGCTGCGGACTTCAACGACCTGCTGTCGGTGCAGAGCGAGATGAGCGACAAAAAAGGCTATTTCTTTCTGGATGAGGTGCAGAACATCGACGGCTGGGAAAAATTCGCCCGCCGCATGGCAGACGCGAAGGAGCATATCTACATCACGGGCAGCAATGCCAGGATGCTGAGCCGGGAAATCGAAACAACGCTGGGTGGCCGCTTTTTTGCAAAGCATATCACGCCCTATGCCTTCGGCGAGTACCTGACCGCCTGCGAGGTTCCCCACGATGAACCGGCACTGCTGGGCACCAAAACAAACGGGAAGATCCGCGCCGCCTGCGCGCAGTATCTGCAATACGGCGGCCTGCCGGAATCGCTGCTGTACAAGGCAAAACGGGAGTATATTTCCGGCGTTTACCAAAAAGTGCTGCTGGGCGACATCATCACGCGGAACAGCATCCGCAACGACTATGCGGTAAAAATCCTGATAAAAAAAATAGCGGAGTCCGTCCGCAGTGAGATTTCCTATTCCAAGCTGCAAAAGACCCTGCGCGCCGTCAATGTATCGCTGGCCAAGGAGACGATTGCCGACTACATCCGCTATGCGGAGGATGCCTATCTGCTGTTCCATCTGCAGAACTACTACGCAAACCTCGTCGAGAAGGAGAGCTACCCGAAGTTTTATTTCTCCGACAACGGCATTGTAAGCCTGTTCCTGGACCGGAAAGAGTCTGTGCAGCTGGAGAATATGGTGGCTGTAGCGCTTACACGCGCCTATCCGGACGATGTGTATTATCTGAAATCCGCAAAGACGGGAATCGACATTGATTTCTATGTGCCCTCCATCGGTCTGGCCGTACAGGCAGCCTATTCCATTGCCGGGGATGCCCGCGAACGCGAAGTCGGCAGCCTGAAAAAGCTGGCGCAGAATTCGCAGGGGGCCGCGCGGCTCGTCATCGTGACCTACGAGGAGGAAGAAACCATCATCGAGGACGGCGTGACCATTGAGGCCGTTCCGCTGTATAAGTTTTTGCTGGAGCTGGAAAGCGGAAAATACGGTGCAGCATATTAAATTATAAAACGCGGGGGAGATATTATGACATCATGTCATAATATCTCCCCATTTGCTGCAACTATAAACGAAAAACAGGACAAAACAGCAGACAAATATGTTGCGTAAACGGACAAAATGAAGTATAATACATTTGCAAAAACGGACAAAACGATTTTTCTAGGGGGCATCCGGCATGGAAAACAGCAGCAATAGGACGTTACAACGAACCGCTGCGAAAAAGATACAGTTTTTTTTGCAGAGCAATACGCGCAAGGCGCTGCTTGTTACAGGGGCGCGGCAGGTCGGCAAAACGACCCTGATCCGCCAGCTGGGGCAGGAAGCCTTCCCGAATTTTGTGGAACTGAATTTTTTGGAAAACACAGCCGCGCGGCAGCTGTTTGAAACAGCCACCGATAGCAGCGATTTCCTGCTGCGGCTCTCTGCGCTGGTGGGGGAAAAGCTGGTCCCCGGCAAGACGCTTATCTTTTTGGATGAAGTGCAGGAGTGCAAGGAGATCGTGACCGCCATCAAATTTTTGGTGGAGGAGGGCAGCTACCGCTATATTTTAAGCGGGTCGCTGCTGGGCGTGGAGCTTAAAGACATTCGCAGCGCACCGGTCGGCTATCTTGATGTACTGGAAATGTTCCCGATGGATGTGGAGGAATTTGCCCGCGCCAACGGCGTGTCGGATCGCATCTTTGACCATCTGCGAAGCTGCTATGACAAAAAGCAGGAAGTTGACCCGCTGGTGCATCAGAAGATGATGGAGCTTTTCCGCCTGTACTTGATCGTGGGTGGTATGCCGGCGGCTGTGGCTTGCTACCTGCAAACACATAATCTGTATGAAGTCGCCCAGGTGCAGCAGTCCATTCTGACGCTGTACAAAAAGGATATTGCCCGCTATGATCCAAAGGAAAAGCTGTATCTCGAAGATATATTTGATTTGATCCCCAGCGAGCTGAACGCCAAAAACAAGCGGTTTATTTTAAAGGACCTGCATCAGGACTTTAAGTTAAGCCGCTACCACAATAGTTTTTTGTGGCTGGCCAATGCAGGCGTGGCGCTGCCGACCTACAACGTGGAGGAACCGACGCTGCCGCTGCGGCTGAACCGGCAGAGCAACCTGTTCAAGCTGTTCCTCTGCGATGTGGGGCTGCTGGCGGCCATCTATGCCAACGGCATCCAGCTGGCGCTGCTGAACGGAGAGAAGAACATCAACTTCGGCGCAGTGTTTGAGAACGCCGCCGCGCAGGAACTGGCTGCCCACGGCTATGCGCTGTACTACTTCAACAGCAAAAAGCAGGGGGAGCTGGACTTCGTCATCGAGCACGAGGGCAATGTGCTGCCACTTGAAATCAAGAGCGGGAAAGACTACACCCGGCATAATGCGCTTTCCGGCGTGATGGCAAACCCGGATTACCACATCCCGGCTGCGTTTGTTTTCCACGGCGGAAACGTGAGTGTGAAGGAGAAAATCACCTATTACCCCATCTATATGATGATGTTCCTGCGTGAGCCGGAGCTGGCGCAGGGACTGACATACACCCCTGATTTTGGGGTACTGATGGGATAACGGAAGAACGTTGTACCAACAATTTTTGGAGATATTATGACATCATGTCATAATATCTTTTTTGCTGCCTTGCTTTTGTATCGCTTTAGTGATATACTTATACCAAGGAGGGCGGCAAAATGGAAAAGAAAATCACCCTGTTTCACGGCTCGGAAAAAGTCATCGAGCATCCCGTGTTTGGCGCGGGAAAAAAGCATAATGATTTCGGGCTTGGCTTTTACTGTACGGAAAGCGAGGCACTGGCAAAGGAGTGGGCCGTTTCCTCTTTGCGGGACGGTTTTGCAAACCGCTATACTCTGGATACGGAATATCTGCGGGTTTTACATTTGAACAGCCCGGACTATACCATTCTCAATTGGATCGCCGTGCTGGTAGAGCACCGCCTCTTTTCCATAAAAACGCCGGTGGCAAGGCGGGCCAAGCAATATCTGATCGACAATTTCGGCGTGAACGTAAATGCCTATGATTTGATTACAGGCTACCGCGCCGATGATTCCTATTTCGATTATGCGGAATCTTTTCTGAACAATGCCATCTCGGTAGAGCAGCTCTCGCAGGCGATGCGGCTTGGCAAATTGGGGGAGCAGGTGGTGATCAAGTCGCAGTTTGCCTTTTCCAATCTGAAATTTGAGAGCTTTTCCATCGCAGAAAAAGACAAATACTATGTGCAGCGCAAAGCAAGAAACGATGCAGCAAACCAAACCTATCTGAAAATGCTGGACGATGAGACAGACGGCATCTATATGCAGGACATTATGAGAGGAGGCATCCGCAGCGATGACCCACGCATACCAAGAAATCTATCTGAGTAATGCGCAGGCGGCTTTGGGGGATGCGTTCGACTATGCGATTCGTGTCTGCGGCGTACCGGGAGAAAATTTTATAAAGCTGTTCACCGTAAGTTCGGTAAGCAAGCGTATGGAAAACGGAGAACCCGCGTATCTGGCAGGGAAGAGCGGCATTGAACTGGCTGCGCAGATCCTTGCGGAGACGACCTGGATGACAGAACAGCCGGAACAGCCGGAACGGTATGCGCGTTCCTGCGAATATTGGATCGGGTGGGCGGTTGCGTATTATCAGTGGTACTCCGGGCGAAAGTACAGCGAGATTTTCGAGGTGCTTTCCTTTGCGGAATTGGAAAAAATGTATTATACCCTGCACGAAGCGGACGTCAGCAAATTTGCCGGGATTGCGGATGCCCGCATCCGGGAGCACTTTGCGGAAACAAACCTGAAACGTATCCGTACGGCCTACGGCTGTTCGCAAGCCGAGCTGGCGAAAAAATCCGGCGTCGGCCTGCGCTCCATCCAGCTGTACGAACAGCGGAAAAAGGACATCAACAAGGCAAGCGCGGAGAGTTTGTATAAGATTTCCAAAGTGCTTGGCTGCGCGATGGAGGACTTGCTGGAAAAATAGAACAGCAGGAACTGTCCGGACAGTTCCTGCTGTTTTTATAGGGTCGGCCTGTGGGGTTGGTCGTCCCAAAGCCCCTTGGGCGGTTCCGTCAATACCGGAAATCCATCGGGTCGGAGGTACGGGACCCCGACAGATTATTGGTAGAGGATCTCGCCGGTGGGCGTGAAGAAGTCATTGGTAGGTTCGGCGCTGTGGTTGTAGATGTATCCATAAACGCACTGGGCGCTGTCCATAGTCAGGCGGCCATCGTCGGTGCGGGTGTAGGTGATCTGGTAGCCCACATCCTCCTGCGCGACGGCAAAGAAGGAGGGGAGACCGTCCTCGTTGAATTCAATATAAACAGCGCAGTCGGTGCAGGCGCTCAGAGCATCGGGGGTTCCGTCATCTTTGAGAGTCAGGTCGGTGACCTCCAACACATAGGGCGAGCCTTCCATAGCGGCAGCCTGCGCGGCGTCAAAGCTCGCGGAGGCCTTTCCGTCTGTATAGTCAAAATTGATGTCGTAATCCTGGGAAAAGTCGTCGTAGATACCCAGCGTGATGTGGCTCAAGCGGCCATCTTCGTCGTAGAGAAAATCGCCGTTGGCGCCGCCAAGGCCGGTGGTAAAGCGGAATTCCCGCAGGCTCTCGGTCTTTTCTTCGGTGGTATCGCTCTGCGGGGCTGGCGTTTCTTCGGGGTTGGCTTCCGGCGTGGTCTCCGGGGCGGTTTCTTCGACAACGGGCGCACTCTCGGCGGGGGTGGTGTCTTCCACCGGGGCCGCGCCGCAGCCGACCAGCAGGGTGAAGGAAGCGAGGGCGGAAAAAATCATGGCGGACAGTTTACGGAAGTTTTTCATGGTATATTCTCCTCTTACTAAGTTGTGTTTTGTTTTTCCTTACGGCAACACCGCATAATTCCCGCCTAACGGCTTAAGCACCGCTCCGGCGGCTGCGGCACGGCATCTGCGTTGCCAAAATGCTCGATAATACACAAAGTATTATCTGCGCTTTTGGCTTAGCAGCTGCCGCGCCTCGCTCGCCGTATCGGCACTTAGAATTATGCGGTATTGCCTTACATCTACCCTATAGGGTCGGCGGGCGGAGAAGTTAAAGAAACCGAAAAAAAATAAAAGAAAAAAAGAGAGCTGCTGCCCACTGCGGCAGCAGCCCTCTTAGGGAATATGCGGTTACTTGGCGATAGCGGCCAGATAGGCAGCTTCGTTCGCGGCGATCTGCTTCTGGAACGCAGCAACAGCGGCGGCGTAGGCGGCTTCGCGGGCATCTGCGGCGGCCTGGGCCTGCTTTGCGTTGGCGTAGCGGGTCTCGGGGGCGGCAGCCTTGTTGGCGACGGGCGCGATAGCACCACTGCCGACGTAGCCCTTGACACCCTTGGCGCTCACAACGGTGGTCGTCTCATTGCCGCAGGTATCGCAGACATAGACGTTGCCCTTGCGGGTCCAGTTGTGGTAGCCGCACTTCTGGCAGGTGGTGTACTCGATGCCCCAGGTGCCGTTGGCCTTGGCCTCGTCAATCTCCCGCTGCTGGGCTGTGCGGGTGTCAACGGGGGCGGTGCTCACTGCTGCAGCGGCAGACGGTGCGCTGCTTGCGGCGGGCGTTTCGGCAGCCTTGTTGTCGGTGCTCGGCGTGTCGACGCTGGGCGTGTCGGGCGCGGCGCTGCCGTCGGTGACGGTGACAGTCGCCTCGGCAATCTTGGCAAAGCTGCGGTCCGTCAGTGTCACGGCGCAGGTGCCGGGCATCATGGCCTCATAGGTGATCGTGCTAACGCCGTTCGCGGTCTCGTAGCCGACCTGCTTGAGCACGCCCTCCTTGTCGGCCATGCTGGGGCCGTAGGCAATGTACTCGCTGCTCAGGTTCCAGTCGTACATGCCGCCGGCAGGGACCGACATCGTCCAGGTCTCGCCCACGCTGATGGAGGCGGAATCCAGCTTGTAGTCAACGGCGGGCTCGGCGGCAAAAGCGCCGACAGCCATCACACAGGTCATGGCCAGCGTGGCGGCCATAGCGGTCAGTTTTTTCAGAAACGAAGTCTTTTTCATAACACATTCTCCTTTTTGTGACAGATAGATTTTTTTCTTTGCAGGGAAACATCCGATCGGCTTGCTGTCTCCTTACACCATGACTATAGGGTGTGGGTACGGCAAAGTTAAAATAAAAGTGCAGATTTTTTTCGCAAAGGCGGTTGCCTACTTTATATACGCTTGACCGGATTCTGCAAAGTCTGCTATACTCTCTATTGCTGCCCTTCCCCAAATCTGGCAACAGAAAGGGGGTGGCCTTAGTGGACATAACCATAACCGGTTTCCTTGTGTCTGTCGCAGCAAGTGTAGTTGCCTACTACGTTTGCAAGTGGCTTGACAGTCACGGTAAGGGCAAGTAAGCACAAAAAGACCCCCAGTAGAGAGCCTACCTCTACTGGGGGTCACTTTTTTGCGTGGTCTTAGCGGCAATTCCATAACCGGTTTCCTTGCCTACCTATAGTATATGCCGATACAAGGAAAAAGTCAACGCCGCATATTCATGATTTTTTGCTTTCCCTTTAACTTCCCCGTCTGCCGACCCTATAGCCTTTGTGTAAGAAAACAAAACCCAAACACAAAGGAGAAAAAACATGAAAAAGATCACTGTAAATAAAACTCGTATCCTCACTGCGGCGGCTGCGCTGGTGGCTGTGTTCAGCCTGGCGGGGTGCGGCAGCAATGCCGTGCAGGAGATTCCCCGGGCCGAGACCTCCCGCAGCGAGGAAGCCACCCCCGAGACCGCCGCGCCGGAAGCCACGGCCACCCCGGCCCCCACGCCGGAGCCTACGCCCGCTGTGGTCGTGCCCACCAGCGTGACGCTGGAGCAGGAGGGTGGCATCCTGAACAACGGCATGACCTGGACGCTGCACGCGACGGTCCTGCCGGAGGACGCCGCCGATAAGACCATCACATGGACCTCCGCCGATGAGAGCGTCGCCACCATCGACGACAGCGGCGTCATTACGACCCACGCGCCCGGGCAGACCACCATCACGGCGGCCAGCACGGCGGGCGGCGTGTCCACCACCTACAACCTCGTTGTGCAGGAGGTCGTCAAGTGCAGCTACTGCGGCGGCACGGGGCATACGTCTGATACCTGCGCCGTAAAGAAAACGGCGGAGCAGCAGGCCGCCGCCGTGGTCGCCCAGCAGCAGGCCGCGGCTCAGTCTGCGGAGCAGGCTGCCGCTGCGCAGGCGGCTGAACAGCCCGCCGCCGAAGCCGCCCAGCCCGCCGACCCCGGCTATGCTGTGACCGCTAAGGGAGACCGCATCTACCCCGAGGGTTCGCCCGACATTCCCGAAGGCGGTGTTGTCCAGCGCCCGGACGGCACATTCTACGTCAAAGGTCCGCGCAACGTGATCTTCGGCTACGAGGAAGGGGAACCGGACCCCAATATGCCCCCATGGACCGGTGACTGTGTGTTCTGCGGTGACTTCGGGCACGACGTCTACCACTGCCCCATTCTGGACGCTCAGGAAAACCCGGATGCGTTCCTGATGGATTAAAGCAGAAAAGGAGGTCAGGGATTTCTTCTGATTTTTTTTGGAACTCTTTAACTTTCCCGCACACCGTCCCTATAGGGTAGATGTAAGGACAAACAAACAAAAACTAAGGAGGAAAATCCTATGATCACCATCAACAATAAATCCCGTTACTTCTCCGCTTCCGAGGATATGTTCCCCACGATGGAGCGCAACTTCGCATGGCTGTTCGGTATGCAGACCCCCGAGCAGGGCTGGAAAACGGTCTTAGCTATCACCATCATGTACCGCGCACAGGGCAGTGCCGAGGAAGAACGGCAGTACGGATTCCCTGTGGGAGATGATGGTGAGCCGCTGCTCTACGAGGATGACTTCCTGGCAGACCTGATGCAGGCCTACCTGGACAAGGAGCTTCCCCAAAAAGCTCCTACGCCCCATTCTTTTGAGGAGCGCCAGGCCGTCATGAAGCGGCTTCTCCCGCTCAAGCACACAGAGGAGTTCTACCGGAGACGCTGCGACAACGTGTTCAATGAAAACCCAGATGAATTCACCCTGGATGATTACATCCGGAGCATCCGGCGGCAAGCTCGTGAAGAATTGATCACTCGTTTCGGCCCCGGCGACAGCGGGCTGGACAGTTACTTTCAGACCTTGTTCCGCAAGGTCAACCGCATCGGTGCGGAGCGGTTCAGCCGCGAGGCCGAGCTGCTGGCCGATCTTGCCGCGAACGACATCACGGCGGAGGCCCGCAGCCTCTACAACCCCTGGTCCTACTACTGTCAGGCCGCCTTCCGCGACCTGGCCTGGGCCTGAACAAACCTCTACTTCTGAAAGGAGAAATTAGTATGGAATGTAATACATTTGAAGAGCTTCTCAACCGCGACCTCCTCATCGCCGACAGCATGGAAAAGAACACTGTAAAAGAATTTCCCTCTGAGGAGCGCAAGACGCTCATGCAGATCATTTTCCCCCTCCAAACCGATGGATTGTTTTACAATCTCTACCATAGCATGACACTGGAAGGGTATGCCGGAAAAATCATCTCGATGAGTCAGAGAAGGCTGGATACCGGTTTGTTCCAATGGGGCAGCCAGGCGTATCAGCGGCTGGCAGACCTCGTGGTCAATGACATCTCCGCCGAGGCGGCGGAGCTCTACGGAGAGTGGAGAGACACCGAGGCCCGGCGCAAGGAGCCAAAAGAGGGGAAGGGTTGGTTTTGAAAAATACATTTGTTCCTTTGGACAAGCAGTCCAAAAAGGCGCAGCGCGCCGCCGTGCGTGCCAACCGCGCGCTGTGGCAGGGCGTCAAGCTCTGCCCGCGCATCATGCGCAAAAAGACCGACTACCGCCGCAAGGGGCGGCGGGTGGATGCCCTGGACACTTAAAAAAGTTGTGCAGCATCCGCATTTTAGTGTATAATGAAGTAAACTGCCCCGCGCAGGGGGCTTGCTTACAGGGAGATGATCCTATCAACGCTAAAGTTTCAGCCGCCTACGCCTGTGGGCGTCACCATACCTTGACAGGGACACCCTGCCAGGACCGCACAGCCGGCTTTGTGCGCGGTGCCCTGGCGGGGGTCGTGCTCTGCGACGGCGCTGGCAGCTGTGCCCACAGTGAGAGGGCTGCGCAGCGTTTGATGGAGTGGATTCCCGATTACCTGCAGATCACGTTTGATACGCTCTGCGCCCTGCCGCCGGAGGAAGCCGCCGCCACGGTGGCCGCAGCGGGTCAGGCGGCGCTGGAGGTGCTGGGCATGCCGCCGGAGGAATGCTACTGCACGCTGCTGTTTTATGCCGCCCATGCGGACGGACGCTGGCTTTGCGGGCATATCGGCGATGGCTACATCTTCCGTATCCGGCAGGACACTGCCGTAGTGTTCTCGGCACCGGAGAACGGCCATGCCATCAACGAGACGTATTTCCTGTCCGAACCGGGCGCTGCGCAGCATCTGCGCATCCGCAGCGGAGAGCTGCACGAGCCCTACGCCGTGCTGCTGACAAGCGACGGCGGTGGCGATACCCTGTTTGACAGACAGCAGCAGCAGCCCGCCCCCGCCGTGGAGCGCCTGTGTGACTGGCTGACAGAGAACGATGAAAAGACCGTTACGGAAGCCTTGCAGCATGTTATAAAAGAAAAAATGATCCCGGCCACAGAGGATGACGTCAGTGTGGCGATCCTGTATTGCAGCGAGGATGAATAACAAACGAGCAGCAAAGCGAAAAAACGCTTTGCTGCTCATTTTACTTCTGCATCGGAAAAGCCTCTTGCATGGCAAATCAGCACGGGCGGGCAGTGCTCGCCCCAGACTGTCGAAAAACTCTTGTAGGGGCGAGCATTGCTCGCCCGTGCCCGTTTGCCTTGTAAGAAAACTGTTCCGGAAAATGCGTTGCTGCGGTAAGTTGGCGGGCGACCAATGGTCGCCCCTACAGGATCACTTCTGCAGCTGCTTTGAGATTTCCTGCAATATTTTTGCGTACCGGCGGCGCTGGTAGCTCACGGCTGCCGCGGTCACATGCTGGTAAGCGGCCACGCTGCTGTCCTGCAGCGGGTGGGTCGGCGCTATATCCAGCAGTGCCCGCAGGCGTTCCGGTTTGTTCGGCTCAAACAGGTAATTTATGTAGCCTTTTACAAGGATCTGCTCCCACAGCAGCTCCTCCTGCTTTTCCAGCAGGGCGCAGTACCGCTCCGGCGGCAGCTCCGGCTTGTCGGTGCACAGGGGGCCGAGCACATCGGTGGTAAAGAAAAGCCGCGGGTATTCCTTTACATCCTTGCTGGCAAACATGGCAATAGCGCGCAACGCCTCGGTTGTGCGCTCCAGATGCTCCTGCATATTCTCCTGGTTCGGGTCGGCCATATCAAAGCCCGGGCCGTCGTCTCTGTCGTTGCCCGGGTCATTCAGGGAGACCGTGCGCCGCGCGGCGGTAGCGTTGCGTCCGATAGATTTCAAGGCATCCGCATCCACATCCAGAATATCGGCAGCGCGATCATAGAAGGCGTCCGACAGCTCAGACGGGTCAATGCCCTGCTTATCGCACAGCTCGCACAGACGCTTCCAAAGACGCGCCTCCCCGCGGTTCAGGCGGATGTCGCCCTGCTCGCGCATGGACTGCCTGTTCATGGCTTCGTGCATGGCATTGGCATAGATCGTATCAAAATAGGCCATAAACTCCTTGCCGGAGCTTGCGTCGTACCGGGCGACTGCCTTGCGCATCGCCTCGGTAAAGGTCAGCGTGTCCAGCTTGTTGCGCAGCTTGCTGCGGCGGGTATAGCGCGCATCCAGCATGGCATCTTCGTCCTGTTTCAAAAGCCCGGTATCATACTCGGCGTTGTTCAGTCGATTTTCCAGCTTCTGCAGGAACTCCTTAAACTCAAACACGAGCAGATACAGGCTCTGCCACTCTCGGTTGTGCTGCAGACGCTCCTCCGGCGGGTACTGCCAGATCGGGTGCTTCTCGATCTGACGGCGCAGAGCGGCCTGTTTCTCGCTGTCTTTTGCGTAATCCGCCATGGCTTACACCTCCTGGTCGGGGTGGAGCATCAGCTTGATAAAGGCCTTCTTGTCGGTCAGCTCTGCATCGGCAGCCATATCAACGATGCCGTCCAGCGTGAACAGTGTGCTGATGTCATACTGGCGCGCGTTCTTGACCTGACCGCTTTCCCGCGTCAGCTCGCGGTAGTAGATGCCGCAGACCTCGGTGTCGTCCAGGATCTTCTCGGCATAATGCAGGGCCGAGGACAATACCAGCGGATACGTCTTGGTGCCGAACGTCGCATCGGCGTAATAGCAGGCGTCACTCTCCATCGCGTCGGTCAGCGCCTCAAACAGGGTCAGCAGGCCGTCGCGCTGCTGGTTTTCCGGCGTTGTCAGGTCTACGAGGGTGTAGGGCCTGCCCAGGCTGTCCAGCTCGCGGCGGAAAACCTCCAGGTTCTCACTGTGAGGGCTGTTGACCTGGCGCACAGCGATGACCTTGATCTCATCCCCGTCGTGAGCCGTATCGGCCAGGATCGGGGTAATGGGGTAGCAGGTGGGCTGTGTGGTGGTCTGGGTGTAGTTGACCGGCTCGGCTGCATAGGGGGTGATGGCAAAGTTGCTGTCCAGCGGGATTGCCGTAATATAGATACGTTTCATCGGAGGTAGGTTCCTTTCCTGCCGCGGCGGGCGGCATTTCCTGTGTATAGTATAGCAAATTCAGGCAGGGGATTCAACAAAAAAACATGCCGGGCATTGCCCGGCCTGTTTCAGAGGTTGCCCGCGTTCCGCTAGGCCTTTTTGCGGGCTGCAAAGGCCATGGCGATCAGGATAAAGCCGACCGCGATGAGCACAAAGATCGCGATGGTGCCTACCGCGTTGACGACACGGCAGAAAGCGGTCTGCCCCAGGGGTTTCTGGGGCCAGACGAGCACCATGATGCAGGCGCCGGCCACGGAAAAGAGTGCCGTATGCACTCGGAGGATCTTGGAGGTCAGCGGATGCTCCTGCAGCATCCGCTTCTCGCTGCGGTCAGGGGTCCCGTCGGCGCTGTTGTACGCCTTTTGCAGGATCTTCCGCGTGATGGGGGAAGGTAATGGTCAGGGCCGCCGCGAAGAAGAACGCGGACGCGACGGCATCCAGGAGGAAGCCGATTACCGTGCAGGGAATGCCGAGGATGGTGGTGATTTTTTAGGGGGACTTTTCAGTCCCCGCAGAAGGCATCGGGGTCCTGTTTGGCCGCGAGGATCGGGCAGTGGTAGACATCATGCCCGTAGTCGCCGCAGAAAACGCAGTCCCCGGTAAACGGCGTATTGCCGGGTTGGCTGAGGTCGGTGTCCTCCGGGCAGGAATCATACCCGAAGATGACGTTCAGGGGTCCCTTGATGTACCGGGAGCCATCGGGGCGCTGGACGACGCCGCCCTCGGGGATATCGGCGTCGCCCTGGGAGTAGATGCGGCGGCCTGCCCAGTCCACCGCGTAGCCGGGGTCAGCGGCAGCCTGCTCGGCAGGCTGAGTCGCTTCGGGTTGCTGGGGTGCAGCCTCGGCAGGGGCCGCCGGTTCCGCCGCCTGCTGGGCCACAGCAGCTGCCTGGGTCTGCTCAGCGGCGGCCTTGCTGGGGCAGGCGCTGGCCGTGTGGCCTGTGCCGCCGCAGTAGCTGCAGGTGGCGACCTCCTGCACGAGGAGGGTGTAGGTGGTGGAGACGCCACCGGCCTCGCTGGCCGCCGTGATGGTGGTCTGGCCGGGGGTGAGCGCCGTGATGACGCCCACGTCGTCGATGGTGGCGACGCTCGCGTCGGAGGAGGTCCAGCGGACGGTCTTGTCCGCGGCGTCCTCCGGCAGGACGGTGGCGCGCAGGGTCCAGGTCATCCCGCGGTTCAGGATGCCGCCCTCCTGGTCCAGCGTTACGCTGGTGGGGACGATGGCCGCGGGCGGCGGCTCCGGGGTGGCCGTCGGCGCGGGAGTGGAGGTAGGCGCCGGGGCCGCCGTTTCCGGCGTGGCCTCCGCACTGCGGGAGGTCTCGGCGGGCTGGGGAACGGCCTGGGCGGCTGTGCTGCAGCCAGCCAGGCAGAAGATGGCGGCCAGAAGAGCGGCCGCAAAGAGGATTCGGACATTACGGAAAGTGAACATATCAGTATCTCCTTTGCAGGTAGGTTGTTTTGCTTACACCATACCAATAGGGCCTGCAGTTGGAAGAGTTAAAGAAAATCCGTAAGTTTTTGTATTTTATGCCGGCACGGACGCGGATCTGGTGCGAACCCCTAAAATTTCGGCCTAAAATCAGTGAAAAAAGAGGGCTTCGCACCGACCAACAGCGAAAAATCAAAGCAAAATTAACGGTGTTTTGGGCAGAATGTAGACAAGTACAGGCATCTGTGCTATACTATAAAAGACAAAAACAGCATTTTGCACAGGTGTACCAGATCCGGAAGCCTTATTCTTCGCTGTTTTTGCCGATGTATCTTACCCGCACTGCGGGAATTGAAACTTCTTATTATGAGGATCTAATTCAATCTTGAGATATCGAGATGTATCTTACCCGCCCCTGCGGGAATCGAAACACAAAGACAACCCACAGGGCATTTGCCTGTGGGTTGTCTTTTTTTATTTTTACGGAAGGAACCGCTATGAACAGCCTGATTCTTACTTTGGATGCCGGGGCGGGGTGCTGCCTGCCCATTGCTTATCAGCAGCTGACACAGGGAGCACTGTATGCTGCCTGGCGCGGCAGCTATCCCCAACTGCACGACGATGGATTTGACGGCGACGGGCAGATATTCCGTCTGTTCACCTTCGGCCCGTTGGAAGGGCGTTACCGCGTGCAGGGCAATGAGATCACCTTTACGGACCTTGTACGGCTGGAAGTGCGCAGCCCGGTAGAGGACCTGCTGTATGCCCTTGGCAAAAGCCTGACCGAAAATAGCGCACTGCGGCTTGGTCGGTGCGTGCTGCCCCTGCGGGACTTGTACAGCGAGGATCACTATTGGTTTGCCGCGCCGCTGCCGGTACGGATGGTCAGCCCGCTGACGCTGCACAAATCCCTGCCCGGTGGCAAGACGCTTTTTCTCCGCCCCGACGATGACGCCTTTGCCGCCCAGCTGATTGCCAACACGGCCCACAAGCTGGCCGCCTGCCGCAGTACGGCGGATCCGTCCGTCACGCTGCGCCCGATGGGGACCCGCCTGCCGCGCAAGCGGGTGACACAGTTCAAGGGCATCTACCTGACCGGCTGGGACGGGAATTTTCTGCTGGACGGCGACCCGGAGACGCTCTGCCTTTTGTACCAGACCGGCTTGGGGGACCGCAACAGCCAGGGCTTTGGCATGTTCCGGATGCTTTTGTAGGGAAAGCCGCCGTCTTTGGGGCAGATGTAGACAAGTGTGGGTATGTGTGCTATACTGTAAAAAACAAAGGCAGCGCTTGCACAAGGGCGCGATGCGCGGCGGCTGTGTTTGGCGGGGCTTTTGGGGATGTATCTTACCTGTGCTGAGGGAATTGAAACTTGATTTGGTTGGTGGCTCGCCTGCTTCGCTTTTTTGATGTATCTTACCCGCGTTGCGGGAATTGAAACGGCACGCCGTCGATGAGCTTCCAGTCGCACTCAAGATATATCTTACCCGCACTGCGGGAATTGAAACTTGGCAGCACTGCTCAGAATATCCTTGAGTGTAAAGATGTATCTTACCTGCGCTGCGGGAATTGAAACGTATTGCTGTTTTGATTTCTGGCTTAACTTTTCAATGTATCTTACCCGCGATGCGGGAATTGAAACTCATCACAGTGCGCTGATGTCAACAGCTTCGGGATGCATCTTACCCGCACCGCGGGAATTGAAACTGCTTTATGTATTTGAAATTTTTGCTTTGTACGTAAGATGTATCTTACCCGCTCCTTACCTGCGGGAATCCAATAAAAATACCCCTACCGGGATGTTCTGAACAGCACCCCATTTGTTAGACAGTATGATATACTATCTAACAAGTGGGGTGTTTTGCTATGCCAAAAGGAGTACCAAACAAACGATATACGCCGGAGTTCAAGAAAATGGTTGTAGAAACCATGAAAAAAGAACATCTGAGTATCTATGCAGCAATGCAGGAATTTGGAATTAACGACCATAAAATTATAGAGCGCTGGGAACGCATTTATTTTGAAGAAGGGCCGGAAGGCTTGTCGGTTGAGCGACGGGGCCGCAGCAGCACTGGTCGGTCAAAGAAGCTGCCAAAAGAGGTAGAAGAAGATCTGTTGGCGGAAGTGCAGCGACTGCGTGCGGAGAATGACTACCTAAAAAATTTGCAAGCCTTGGTTTTGGAAGACGAGCGACGCCAGCACAAAAAACGCTGGTAGTTCAGAAGCTAAGGCAAAAACACGCACTCAGTATTCTGCTCTCAATCGCTCAACTACCCCGTGCCACTTTCTACTATCATTTGAAGCAGATGCAGAAAGAAGACAAATATGCATCTGTTAAGGAAGAAATCACAACGATTTACCACGAAAACAGGGGTCGATACGGCTATCGCCGGATCACGGCAGAACTTCGCAAGCGTACATTCTCTGTGAACCACAAGACTGTCCAGCGGCTTATGAAAGAGTTGGGCTTAGTTTGCCGTGTCAGGATGAAGAAGTACCGCTCTTATAAGGGAGAAGTGGGCAAAATTGCGCAAAATCTGTTAAACCGGGACTTCCGCGCCGAAAAGCCGAACCAGAAGTGGGTCACCGATGTGACAGAGTTCAGTTTGTTTGGAGAGAAGCTCTATCTCTCTCCCATCCTTGATCTGTGCAGCAGCGATCTGGTCAGTTACACCATATCGGATCGTCCTGCACTCAGCATGGTAACCACCATGCTGGACGAGGCGTTTGCAAAGATCCCGGCCGAAACAAACCTGATTCTCCATTCTGACCAGGGCTGGCAGTACCAACACAAACAATAGCAACAGATGCTCCGGGAGAAAGGTGTTCGCCAGAGCATGAGCCGCAAGGGAAACTGTCTGGACAATGCTGTGATAGAAAATTTCTTCGGGCTGCTCAAAAGTGAGCTGCTGTATTTGCAGGAGTTCCGCTCCATGGAACACTTCAAACTGGAACTGATCGAATATCTAGATTACTACAACAACCGCAGGATCAAGGCAAAGCTAAAGGGCTTGCCGCCTGCAATTCACAGACAGCAAGCCCTTTCGGCTGCTTGAACAATTTTTACTTCAGAATATTGTCTAACTTTTTGGGGTCACTTCAGGACAGCAACATATTCGCACTTTTTGCTATCTTTTTGATTTTTCCAAAGTCAAACAGTTCACCAAAAGCCGCTGCCTTTTCTGAAAGCTGTTTTGCGATATTGACACCTTTTGCAATATGTCCTTTCCCCGATTTTTCTGCTTTATTGAATGTCTGGGCATATGCCACAGCTTCCTTTACCTTTTTTGATAATGTGTTTGTGTCCTCGATTCCGAATAGCGACACAACCGCCATCAAATATTTAGGTTCTTGATTCAACTTCTTCTCAATTTGACGTATTAGATATGTCTTCCCGCTACCCCATTTTCCCGTAACGAGCAGCGCACCATTCTGGTCCTGTTCTTCTATATAATTTTCAATTTCTTCTATTGTTTTCACAGGAATTATTCCTCCCATATCATTTCAGAAACTACAAGTGCTTTTTAGTCTATACTTCTCACACAGTTTCCTCCGTTGCCCGCTCTTTCCTATACTGCGCCGGTGACTTCCCTATCTCCTTCTTAAACACCCTGCTGAAATACAGCGGGTTCTCATACCCTACGATTTCGGAAATTTCCTTGATGTTGTAGGTCGTCCGCTCCAACAGGCTTTGGGCGTTGACCATGCGCAAGGAGAGGATGTACTGGGCCGGGGACATACCGGCGTACTGTTTGAAATTGTGTATAAACCAGTTGGTGCTGATGTGCAGGGATTCCGCATAATCGTCTATACTTATCTTTGTGTTATAGTTCTCGTTGAAGTAAGCCGCCGCGCGTTCAATTTGCTCTTGGACGTTGCCAGTGGTTTTTTTCTGTTCATGCTGTTGGCGGTTCACCAACAGCAGAATATCGTTGAACAGCGATGCAATATAGTCCTCGTACCCATAGCGGCACAGCTGCAACTCCTGAATGATTTTGCGGAACAACGCCTTGTAATCCGGCAGCACACCGCAGTAGAACACATGCTCATCGAGCGAGATGCCGTGATACGCCAGTATGTTCTTTACATCTCTGCCTGTGAAGTGAATCCAGAAAACTTCCGGGTTATCTTCCAGATAATATACATATTTTTGGATTTCTTCCGGCTTGTACAGCACCATATGGCCCGCGCTGACGATTTCTTCCCTGCCGTCAAACCAGAAATGCGTCTTGCCGTTTGCCACATATAAAATCTGGTAATCCCTGCGCCCTTTCTGCCAGTAAGTCGGTAGTTTGGGGCGCGTTTTCAGCCGGTAGGTGCCGCAGCTGCCCACCACCAACGGCGTGGAGTTGTCTTTGAAATCTGTACGGGAATTGTTCAGATAGCCAGAGTTAATGTACACAAAAATCTCCTCCTGTTTTTGTGAATATTGCGAGGTTCTTCGTCCATTTTACCTTCACTTTACAAAAAGCCATTGATTTTGTGCATATTTAGTGCAATACCGTTTATGTTTTATTGTATATGGAAATTGTATAATAATTTCATACGAAACGCAAGCAGAACTGTATAAATCACAGGAGGAGAATGGATGATTATTCCGCACTATTACGAGGACCCGCACACACTGCATGTGGGTACCATGCCGAATCGTGCCTATTACATTCCGGCATCCCGGCGCAGCGATGCTTTAGTTGAGCACCGCGAGACCTCGGATCGCTTCCAGCTTTTGAACGGCAGCTGGAAATTTCGGTACTACGCCAGTATTTATGACTTGCAGGATGCTTTCTATGAGGTCGGCTATGATGCCTCCGCTTTTGACAGCATCCCGGTCCCCAGCGTGTGGCAGAACCACGGCTACGACCACCACCAGTACACCAACATCCGTTATCCGTTCCCCGCTGATCCACCGTATGTTCCCAAAGAGAACCCCTGCGGCGCTTACCTCTACGACTTCACCTACCAAAAGGATGCCGCTGCCCCGCGCGCATTTCTGAATTTTGAGGGCGTTGCCTCCTGCTTCTACGTCTGGCTCAACGGTCAGTTTGTCGGGTACAGTCAGGTCGCCCATTCCACAAGCGAGTTCGATGTAACGAAGTTTTTGCAGGACGGCACCAACCATCTGGCGGTCCTCGTGCTGAAATGGTGCGATGGCAGCTACATGGAAGATCAGGATATGTTCCGCATGAACGGCATTTTCCGTGATGTCTACCTGCTGCGCCGCCCGGAACAGTGCATTGAGGACTATTTCATCACCACCAACATCCACGGCAGCACCGCAGGGGTTGCTGTCCGCCTGCGTTACTACGATTCCGCTGTTGCCACCCGCATCACCCTCTACGATGCAGCCGGCACGATGGTCGGCAGCGTAACGCCCGTGGAAGCACTGGATGATGCGGCATTCCCCTATCATGCAGAAATCACCGTTGTTGACCCGACACTCTGGAACGCAGAGCAGCCCTACTTATATACCCTTGTGTTGGACACACCCTGCGAGACCATTACGGACCGTGTGGGCATCCGTGAGGTTCATGTTGCCAACAACCAGATTTATGTCAACGGCCAGTCCATCAAGTTCCACGGTGTAAACCGCCACGAATCCGATCCCGTCACGGGATATGCTGTTGGCTTTGAGCAGACGAAAAAAGACCTGCTCATGATTAAAAAGCACAACTTCAATGCCATCCGCACCAGCCATTACCCGGATGTGCCTTACTTCTATCAGCTCTGCGACCAGTACGGCTTCTTTGTCATTGATGAAGCCGACAACGAGAGCCACGGTGCGTCCGAATACTATTGCGAGGGCAACGAAAGCTGGCCCAACCACGTTGAAAACTGGAACAAGCCCATCGCAGACAACCCGGAGTTCACCGAGGCCACCGTAGACCGCACCCGCCTCTGCGTGGAGCGTGACAAGAACCGTCCCTGCGTCATCATCTGGTCGATGGGCAACGAGAGCGCCTACGGCTGCACGTTCGAAGAAGCGCTGGCATGGACAAAGAGTTTTGACCCCCGCCGCCTGACCCACTACGAGAGCGCCCAGTACCGCAGCAAGAACCGTAAATACGATTTCTCGAACATTGATATGTTCAGCAATATGTACCCTTCTCTCGAAAGCATTCAGGAATATCTGGACAACGAGCCGGACAAACCCTATATCATGTGCGAGTACAGCCATTGCATGGGCAACGGCCCCGGCGATTTGGAGGATTACTTCCAGTTCATTCAGAGCCATGACGGCTTGGTCGGCGGTTTCCTGTGGGAGTGGTGCGACCACGGTATTTATAAAGGGAAGATGCCCGACGGCCGCGACATCTATTATTACGGCGGCGACCACAATGAGTGGCCGCATGACGGCAACTTCTGCATGGACGGTCTGGTCTACCCTGACCGCCGCCCGCACACCGGGCTGTTGGAGTTCAAGAACGTCTATCGCCCGGCGCGTGTTGTGAAGTACGACCGGGAATCCGGCATGCTCATGCTGCACAACTACATGGACTTTGTTGATTTGACCGAGTATGCCGCACTAACCTATCAGGTAAGCTGCGACGGCGAGGTCATCGACAGCGGCTTCATCCCCTACCCTGACGGTTTCACCCTGCCGCCGCACAGCGAAAACGCCTTGCCGTTGGCCGTCCATATTCCCGATAAAGGCAAGTGTTTCCTGAAAATCTTCTACCATTGCGATAAAGACCTGCCCTTGCGTTCGGAAGATCATCTTCTGGGTTTTGATGAAATCCTGCTGGAAAACGAAGACAGCCGCAACCAGAAAGCTTTGGCTATGTGGAGTGATGCCCCTTCCAACAGCACAATCACTGTTCAGGAGACGGACCGCCATTTGACGCTGCGCGGCAAGAACTTCACCTACAACTTTAATAAGCTGACGGGTCTGTTCGCCGCGATGCAGTACGAGGATGCAGTCCTGTTGGACAAGGAAATGGAGTTCAACATCTGGCGTGCTCCTACGGACAATGACCGCAAGCTGAAGCTGGATTGGCTGGCTGCCCGCTATGACCACTGTATGACCAACGCCTACCGCACCGAGTATCAGGTGACGGACAGCGGTGTGACTCTGCGCGCCAAAGTCGGCATTGCACCGATCAGCTTGCAGAAATTCCTTGATTTGGATGTCTGCTGGACGATTTCCAACAGCGGTGCAGTAACGCTGGCACTGCACGCTGAGCGCAACACGGTATTCCCCGAACTGCCGCGCTTTGGCCTGCGCCTGTTCCTGCCAAAAGAAATGGCCCGCGTCAGTTACTTCGGCATGGGTCCGATGGAAAGCTACTGCGACAAGCACCATGCTGCCAGCCACGACTACTTCAGTTCCACCATCTGGCAGCAGCACGAGGACTACATTCGCCCGCAGGAGAACGGCAGTCACTATGATTGCGATTATGTCCAGCTGGATGGCGCTGGCATCAAGCTTACCGCTGTCGGTGCAAAGCCGTTCTGCTTCAACGCCTCGCACTACACGCAGGAAGAGTTGACTGAAAAGGCGCACAACTATGAGCTGCATCCCTGTGACAGCACCGTTCTCTGCCTTGACTATGCACAGAACGGCATCGGCTCTGCCAGCTGCGGGCCGCGTCTGGCGGAGCAGTACCGCCTTAACAACGCTTCCTTCGATTTCAGCATCCGTCTGATTCCTGAAAAAGCATAACCCCTACACAAAAGAATGGAGAAAATCTCATGTCTGAAAACACGGAAAGACGCTATTTAAAATGGTATAACAAGGTCGGTTACGGCTCCGGCGATGTTGCGGGCAACGTGGTCTATGCGTTCCTCTCCTCGTTCGTTATGATTTACCTGACCGACACCGTCGGCCTGAATCCCGGCATCGTCGGCACGCTGATCGCTGTGTCCAAGCTGTTTGACGGCATTACCGACATCTTCTTTGGCTCGATGATCGACAAGACGCACTCCAAGCTGGGCAAGGCCCGTCCGTGGATGCTCTACGGCTACATCGGCTGCGCCATCACACTGGTCGGCATCTTCGCCATCCCCATGGGCATGAGCGAGTTTGCCAAGTACGCATGGTTCTTAATCTGCTACACTCTGCTGAATGCCGTGTTCTACACCGCCAACAACATCGCCTACTCTGCCCTGACCGCCCTTGTCACCAAGAACAGCGCCGAGCGCGTTGAGATGGGTTCCTACCGCTTCATGTTCGCATTCGCCACCAGCCTTGCCATCCAGTCCGTCACGCTGCTGGCTGTCTCCGCACTGGGCGACACCGCCGAAGCATGGCGCACCGTGGCTATCGTCTATGCCATTATCGGTCTGATTGTCAACACGCTCTCTGTTTTTTCCGTCAAGGAATTGCCGGAGGAAGAGTTGGTCGATACCTCGGTTAAAGCAGAAATCGAGAAAGACGAGAAGTACAGTCTTGTCGAAGCTGCCAAGCTGCTGGGTTCCAACAAATACTACCTGATGATCTGCGTCACTTACATTTTGCAGCAGATTTACGGTGCCATGATCAGCATGGGTACCTACTACACCGCCCATATCCTTGGCGACAAGAACCTGTTCGGCGTGTTCTCTTGGGCCATCAACATTCCTTTGATCATCGCACTGGTCTTTACCCCGACCCTCGTTGCCAAGATGCACGGTATGTACAAACTGAACGTCGGCAGCTATGCCCTTGCTACCGTGGCCCGCGCGCTCGTTGCCGTGGCCGGCTATACTGGCACCGGCGATGTCAAGATGATGCTGCTCTTCACGGCCATCGCTGCACTGGGTCAGGGCCCGTGGCAGGGCGACATGAATGCCGTTATCGCCTCCTGCTCCGAGTACACTTGGCTGACGAAGCACAAGCGCGTGGACGGCACGATGTACTCCTGCACCTCGCTCGGTGTCAAGCTGGGCGGCGGTCTCGGCACCGCCATCACCGGCTGGCTGCTGGCGTTCAGCAACTACGATAAGGCGCTGGCTGTGCAGCCGGAATCCTGCATCAATATGCTGAAACTCATGTACCTCGTAATTCCCTTTGTGCTGGACGCCATCATCACCTTTATCCTCTCCCGCATGAAGGTCGAGGAGGCCAACGATAAGATTCGCGCCGAAATGAAAAACTGATATTCACTATTCTCCTTCTCAAAATACCTCACGCATGCGATTTGCGCGCGAGGCATTTTTCGTTATATCAAACTTTTTAACTGAAATTATTATATACCTATTGAAATTTGCTATACAAACCAAAATTGCATCAATAATGGGGAGGCTGTTCCCATTATTGATGCAATTTTGGTTTACATGCTCTTATTTTGATTTTGCATTGATCAGGCTTTCTTCGTCACATACCCCTTGCGCATGACGGAGGTGATCTCGATCTGCGCGCCGAGCTTGTGGCGCAGCTTGGCGATGTGCATATCGACCGTTCGGGTGTGGATGGGCGCGGTGATACCCCAAACCTGCGCCAACAGCTCGGAGCGGGTGGTAATGCGGCCGGCGTTGTCGAGCAGATACAGCAACAGGTCGAACTCAGTCTGCGTCAAGTACACAGCCTTGCCATTTTGCGATACCTGCCGTGCGGCGGCGTCAATTTGTAAATTGATGTTGTTCATCATGTGTAATACCTGATTATTCGTAAAATCCGGCGTGACCGTTGTCTAGCAGCCATGCGTGTATAGTACTGATTTACAAACCTCTGCAAAGGCTCACAACGCGTCCAAATCCACGCCCGCCCACTCGTAGGCTTCCGTCAAATCGTTGCCGATGGCCCATGCAAGCGCCGCGGCTACAACGACCAAAAATATCGGCACCCACAGCAAATTGTACGGCGCGCCCGCGGCGTTCGTGCCCTGCGTTTGGCACAGTGCGGCGGCGTGGAACAGCGGGTAAAAGCCCAGCCATTCGATGCCGTTGCTCATACCCGAAAGCGCCAGCAGCGCGGGCAGGCAGTAGCCGACCGCCGAAACGAACAGCGCCGCCAACAGGCTACCCAATTTTTGCCCCAACCACAGCGTCAGCCGCGCCATGCACAGGCAGGCTGCTGCGCGGCAGAGCAGCCAGAACAGCAGCAAATCAGAAAGCGTGATACATTTCGGCACAGCCTCCAGCTCCGAAATACTCATCGCCGGAGCCAGCAGCGCGGGCAAGCCGTAATCGCGCAGCACCTGCCACAGATGCGGCAGCACCGTGCCCGCGGCGATCCCCAGCGCCGCCAAATCGCTCTGGCGCAGCTTTGCGCGCACGGTCGCACGGCGGCCCAACGGTGTGGCGCGCAGCACGGTCTCCATGCCGCCCTTGCGCTCCATCGCAAACAGGCCGCTGAAGCACAGTGCGCACAGTAGCCCGGCCCACAGCGTGTCCTGCACGTCAGCGGTACCGCTGAAGCCGAACAACTTTTTGTAGCCGCTCTCGTACACCAGCCACGCGCCGGGGTGCTCCTTTAAGTAGTAGTTGATATTGTTTTGCACGACCTGCTGGTAAATATTGTACTTCTGCTGCAGTGCGCCGTAGGCCAGCATTGCCTCGTTGCTCAGCTCTCCGCGCGCCACGCGCCGCTGCACGGCCAGCATCGGGGCAAACTCCTCGCCCTGCGCGGTCAGCCAATCGCGGCTCTCTGCCGTCCACGGGCCGGAGATATGCTTCATGTAGTAGGCATAATAAATTTCGTCGGCGTCGATGTAGCTCTCGCTCGTCACGCCCTGATACACGCCGAACGCCAAGAACGCTGCCAGGAACACCGCTGCGCCGTTCAGCACAAACAGCTTGCGGCCTTCTTCCTTTATAACAGAGGTTGCTTTCGTCCTGCGCGTCAGCCCCAACACAAGGCCGCGCTTGGCGGCGGGCAGCAGCTGTGCGCGGGCGAATACCGTGCAGAACGCCGCAGCGAACAGCGCTCCGTAGAACACCGCCGCCGTCCACTCGACCAGCGGCAGCCCGATCGGTGTGCCAAACCAGAACAGGTTGCGATAGTTGCCGAGCAGTTCGTTGGTCTGCAGCAGGCTGACGAGGTTCGCGTATTTAACCACGTTGAGGTGGCTCGTGGCCGGAATAGCCGCGCGCACGCCGTACATCGCCAACGGCAGCGCCAACGCGCCGATCCAGCCCGCGGCGGCGCGGCGCGCCGTCAGCGCCGCCAACATGACCCAAAGGCCCATCACGAACGCCCCGGCCCACTTGGCCAGCAAAAACCGCAGCAGATACCGCCCGACCGTGATCTGCATCGTGCAGCGCATCAGGGCCGGCACGCTCTGAATCGTGCGCGTCAGCGGGCCCAAACCGAAGCTCGCACCGCAGTAGGCGAGATTCACGCCGTACAAAAGCGCCAACACAGCCAACAGGCTGACGCCGAACGCCGCTAATTTGGCCAACGCCGTTTGCAGACGCCCGCCCGGCAGGCTGCGCACAAGGCCCAACAAACCGCTGTCGCGCTCCTGCCGAACCAGCAGCAGCGCCAACAGCAGCATGGCGGCCAGTAAAATCAGGTCAGTAAAGGCGTAGGAGATCGCCGTGTACAATCCCTTTTGAGGGTAGTAGTCGATCTCGGTCGCGCCCAGTCCGGCGTAGACCTCGGCGGTTTGCTCGATGTTTTTCAGGTCGTAGCCGGTTTTGTCGTTCTGAAAGATCGAGATGCCCGCCAGCTGCGTCGCCTTGGTCTGCACGCCGTCCAGAAAATCGGTGTAGGCGGCCACGGTATCGTACTCATTCTGCAGCTGATTGAACAGGCGATATTCGGTGTTCAGATTGTCGGTGAACAGTGTATAGCTTTTGTCCTTGTATTCCTGCTCGTAGGCGTCGAACATTGCAGCGTTCTCGTCGCGGTAGGCTTGCAGGTAGCTGCTGCCGGCGTAGGCCATATCGCGGTAGAAGCCGCCGATCTTGACAAGGCTCTCAATCTCGGTATATTTCCCGTGCAGGTATGCGCCCTTTTCTTCCATTGTCAGGCCGTCGAGCTGCGCGCCGACGGCGCGGTAGGCTGCGGCGGACGGCTGCCCCGCGGTCGGGCGGGTACCCATCCAGAGCAGCAGCAGATTGGCGGCGGCCAGCACGGCTAGTAAAAGCGGGAACAGCCGGTTGCCCCACACCTTGCGCAGCTCGGCAAAAAACAGGCTCATTTGCCGTCCCCCTCACCGAACACGTTCAGGTAGACATCCTCCAGCCCTTGGTCGGGTGCGTATTTGGCAATCAACTCCGGCACGGGCGCGGCATCCACGATCTTGCCGGCGCGCAAAAGAATAACTTTGGTTGCTACTGTTTCTACATCCGAAACAACGTGCGTTGCCACAAGAATAATGCGGTTCTGTGCCATACCGGCCAGCAGCGTGCGCAGGCGCACGCGCTCCTTGGGGTCAAGACCCGCCGTCGGTTCGTCCAAAATCAACAGCTTGGGGTCGCCCAGCAGGGCGGATGCCAACAGCAGACGCTGCTTCATGCCGCCGGAATAGGCAGAAAGGCGCTTGTCCAATTCGGCGGTCAAGTTTACGGCGGCTGCCACGCGGGCTACCTCGGCGGCAACGGTCTTGCGCGGGATTTCTTTCAGCGCGGCCATATAGGCCAGAAAGCGCCGCCCGGTATAGCTGTCATACAGTCCCTGCTGCTGCGGCATATAGCCAAGAATACGGCGAAAGGCAATACCCGCTGCGGGCTTGCCGCACCACAGAACTTCACCGGAGTCAGGAGCGAGCGTCCCTGTGATGATGTGAATTAAAGTAGACTTTCCCGCACCATTTGGCCCTAGCAATCCGTAAAGTCCCGGCGTTAGTGTAATTGATACCCCTGACAGAGCTTTTTTCACTTGTGGCTGTGCGTTTTTCTTAAATGTAAATAGGGGGATTTGCGAAATATATGTTTTGTGGATTGAATCAAGTGTAAATGTATGACTCATAATTATAGTCCAAATTTACCCATGAAGTTTTAACAATAGGTGGAATTATTCGAATGCGTCTTTAACATTAAGTAACCGTTTTGATTTGAATTTATATAATCCTGCTTTGTAATGAAGGCGTATATGTTAGTAACATAATCGAAGTTTGAAACTGTAGCAGTTGTACAGTCCCTGCTGCTGCGGCATATAGCCAAAGATGCGGCGGAAGGCAATACCCGTTGCAGGTTTGCCGCACCAGAGAAACTCACCAGAGTCAGGAGCAAGCGTGCCTGTGATAATGTGAATCAAAGTGGATTGGCCCGCGCCGTTGGGAGCCAAAAGACCGTAGAGGTCCGAGCTAAGGTTCAGGGAGACACCGGCAAGGGCCTTTTTGGTTTTGAGCTGTGCGGTTGCCCCATTGCACCTGCCAATGCGCAGCGGGGGCTGGGGCAAGGGATAGCTTTTGCACAGACTGTCCAGTTGCAACTCAAACGCATCCATGATCAGTGGTCCCTTTTTGAGTTTTCGAGGATTTGAAACTTATGTTTGCACTGCATTTCCTGGCGGCGCTTGTTTGTTATTCAGAAATGACGGAATCCGCTATCGGTGTAACGTTTGGCGTGTTCGCGAAAAAATCTGCCTTTGCAATCAGCCCCATCCGCTGAGCGTTCGGCATGGACATCTCCGTCAGACGTCCTTCGTAGACGGATTTGACTGTGCCGGTGTAGCTAGCGTACTGTACAAGCAGACTTCTGCCTGCTTCGCAGAGGATGCGGTCTGGCCGCTGATAGCCGTTCCTCATGCCCTTTAAGGTGAGTTCCGACACAGTCTTATCAGGAACATTCGCATAATAGCGAAGAAAACGGATGTTGTCCGGGTCTGTATTGTCGGTAATGTCGTAGACAAAATTCTCATCATCATAGAACCCGCAAATCTGTGTAGTATCGCCCGCATAAATCGGGACATTTTGAATGGTCGTCTTTTCCATATTGCGCAAATCGTAAACTTCCAGATTTCCAAGGTTGTTTTCGAGCTTTTTCAAAATAAATAGCCGGTGCCCATAGACAATATTGACACCCTCAAAATCGCTGTAATTCCAGGAAATCAAATCGGTAAAGGTTCGGGTCTTCAGGTCATAGGCCTTGAAAGCATACCCGGTTTCTGTCTGTGACTGAAACAGCAGGTTGGTATCAAAGGCTCCAAACAATCTGTCTGTATCGGGCAGTTTTCTTACAAGAACTTCGACTTCCCCGGTTGCGGCATCCACTCTCCAAAGCTCGGTCTGAGGATCCGCGTCCCATGAATCGACTGTGTTGATATCGATATAGATGGACTGGGAATCCGCTGCGATGGCATCGCTGATTCTTCCGCTTGCGCCAATGTCCACAAGGACTTTTTTCTCGCTTCCATCCGCGTTCATCACAAATATTTTACCGGTGGATGTCCCATCGGAGGCTGCGCCATCTTCGGTGCCGCGCTGTACATAATACAACTTTTGCCCATCCAGACTGGTAAACAGATAACTTCCACCGGTAGTATAAGGACACCAACTCGTACAGCGGTCATTATCGTGTGTACAGTTTGGCGTATTGCACAAATAGATTCGCTGCGTTGTGGCGAAATCGGTGTACAGGATGTTATTTGCTGTCCCATCTGCGGAAAGCAGGAGCTCATAATACCCTGCATTGGTTGCGGCACAGTTTTTCAAGAGAGGACCATACGGATCTGTAACCAGGGCAACCGTATCCTGATATTCTTCGCGATTGGTACCCTGTTCTTTATAGGTGTCAATCTGCGCACACCCAGCAGTCAATATTGTAATACAAAGGCAAATTGCTGCAATCCGTTTGCTTTTCATGTCATATCCCTACTTCTTCACTATAATATCTTTAACTAATAAAAGGAAGCTGGATTGATTGCAATCCAGCCCCTTCCATCTGACGATTCTACTTGACGTATTTACAAATCAAATTTTGCCGGAACAGCTTCTGGAGTTGGAAACCATGTTTCTTAGTTGACATCATCCTCTGGTGATATCCCACAATTGGGACTGTGAACGATCCGAAGAACGCCAATAAACATTACTTCCCTTCGTCCCGCCAGATGCGCTCATACACTTCAAATAGGGGGGCAAGACAAATCCAAAAACATTTGAAACTAAAGGATTACCACTTTCATCTACAATTTTTATTGTATAATCAGAACTGTCATTATCACGCCATGGATAAACTGTGCAGGCAGCATTGGCATCGCTGGGACTATAGATGTTGAGAGTCAAATCCGTATGGTTATAACACCCTACGCGATACAAGCGGTTTCCAGCATCGATTGCCTCAATATACCATCGCTGAGAGTCGTCTCCCGTGTTCGACCACACACCAACAGTATCACCGGACTTCACAATAGGTGCGGTGTTCTCAACATTTAAATATGCCGAACTGTAGGCACGGCTTGTAATATGAACTTTGGTCTTTGTAGGAACATCCAACAAAGCCCGCGGTTCAGCTGCAAAGGTGGGGAGTGCCATAGCCACCATCATTGCGAGAGCGAGTAGGAACATGGGAATGCGTTTCTTAATCGTTGACATTTTGTAATCCTCCAATCTAATGGATTTAATAGGGTTGATATTCGGACAATTACAAGCGCCTGTGCACCGACGCTTAAATATACATAGAAACTCTAATCTGAGAAAAGATGTGCTTTGATTTGCCATAACCATACCATTGTGAATGAAAAAAATCAATGGAAGTGTCATACAAGACGGATTTTTTGCTATGAAAACGGCAAAAGGGTCGCAAACCGTCAAAACGATTTGCAACCCTTTTCATATTATTATGTGCTATGTTCACGGGGAAATTGCCCGCCAGAAGTCATTTTCAGCGTCGCCTTATATCACTAACCTCTGCTAAAATCCTCAAGAATATCGTGAAGAATGTTCATTTTGGATTCGCCGAGATTGCTTCCCTTGCTTGTGGGAGAACGGAATTCCTGAATCAGTTCCTCAACAATTTTTATCTGCGAAGCTGACAGCCCTTGCGTGGAGACGCCCGTTGGCCTTTCGAGGCCAAGTAAAGCGTCTAACGAAATACCAAATAGCTCAGCGATACTAATCAGTACATCGGTGGGAACGGGGTGGGCATCGCTTTCATAGCCACTGACAGTCGATACAGATTTGTTAAGCCGTTCAGCCAGATATGCCTGCGTCCAATTACGACTTTGACGCAATTCCTTGATTTTGGCTCCAAGATAGCGCTCCATAGAATATTCCCCCTTACATATATAGTCTACCGTTTGCAATTTCTATATTGTCGTAGTATTATTTTGTTAAAATACGATATTACAGGAATTACATTGACTATCTCAGAGGGATACGCTATGTTGGAAGAAACGAACAAGCTATGGAAATTAGCCGACAGGAGAACAGGTATGAACATTTTAATTTGCGATGATGAACGATTCGCCGCAGAAAAAATCGCCGAACTGGTAAGTCGTTCCGCTGTACAGCACCATCTGGCAGTGTCTGTTGTAAAATATACCGACGTTGAAAAGTGTCTGGCAAGTCCGTTAAATCGGTGCGATATAGCCTTTTTTGATATTGATATGAAGCCCTATAACGGTATAGATCTGGCCAGAAAATTACATAACGAAAATCCGAATGCAATCATCATCTTTGTCACAAATTATATTGAGTATGCACCGGCAGGGTATGAGGTAAACGCGTTCCGGTATCTGCTAAAGCCGGAGATGGATAAGAATTTCGAACGAATCTTTGAGGATGCACTGGAAGCATACAAAAAAAATCACCAGATTGTGTCGTTTTCTATTGATGCCGAGCATATTGAAGTGCCGGTACATAACATTTTATATCTTGAGTCCGAACAACGTATTATGCAGATGCATTTGCTCCAAAGTGACCGGGTTTGTCACAGATTCTATGCGAGTATGACGAAAATGGCTGCGGAACTGGGGCCTATGGGATTTTTACGGATTCAAAAAAGCTATCTTGTCAACATGGAGTATATAGAATCGCTTAAATACGGCGAGACAAGACTAAAGGGCGGCATTGTTCTAAAATCAAGTGAAAAGAACCATTCCGAAATCAAGCAGCGGTATTCTTTGTGGAGGGCTAAAAACAGATGGAGTATTGTTTGAGCTTACTTTATGTTGCAATGGATGAATTGGGACTGATCTGGTGTATGGACGCCTTTATAGAACGCAGGTATAAGGATTGGAAGTTCTGGGGTGTTTTTGCGGTTAACTTGGGCGTTTCCTTCTACTTGTTTAATTTTGTTGTCAGTGGTATTACGGTATTGCATACTTTAATCGCTTATGCTGTATTTTTTATTTTGGCTTTCCTGCTTTTTAAGGCGACAAACATTACACTTTTGGCATTATTGGTGCTGATATATTGTGTAGTTTATTATTTCATCTCTTTTTCAGTGATGGGAGCCTCATCCCACCTACTTGGAATCAGTGTGCAAACTCTACGACAGACATATTTTCCCTTTATTGCAAGTAGTATCATAAACTACTTGCTGTTATTGTTAATCTGCTCTATTGTCAAAAAGATTCATCCATTAAAACGGGCAAGTTCGATACGATGGCCAATTCTATTTCTTACATTTTTGTTTCCTTTGGCCAGCTTCGTTGTCCTTCTTACATTGATTTTCACAAGTGTGAATTCTCCTGACAACAGTAATGCTTTTCTTCTTTGCGGCATCTTTCTTGTGATTGCAAATATCGCTGTGTTTTTACTGCTTGATTGGGTGGATAGCAGCGATGAGGCAATTAAGCAGAAACTCGCTTTGGAACAGACCGTTCAATTGCAGGCACAGAATATGGAAGCTTTGGGAAAAGCATATTCTGCGCAGCGAAAAATTACACACGATTTTAATTCTCAGCTTGAAACGATTGGATGCCTATTGAAAAGCGACGATAGCAAAGATGCCATAGAGTTTGTTACGGCACTTCACGCAAAGCAAACCACGCGTTCTCTGCTTGTAAACACGCACCATCCTATCGTGGACGCTTTACTGAACCAGAAAGCGTACATTGCCAAAGACAAAAACATTCAAATTCATTTCGAGGTAAATGATTTATCCAATCTGCAACTGGATTCGGTTGATATTACTACAATATTGGGAAATCTTCTTGACAATGCGATTGAGGCCTGCGTAATTTATGGAGAGAATAGTCAGATTCAGGTAAAAGTACTACTTGGAAATACATTGTTCTTTGCGATACGTAATACTTGCAAGCCGGTCAAGATTATCGGAGAGTATATCCCGACAACAAAGCCAAACGCACAATTACATGGATTTGGTTTGGAAAATGTAAAAACTCTTTTACGCAAGTATAACGGAGAATATGCAATGGAATATGATGAGGGGTGGTTTACTTTTACGGGAGAAATTGATAATTACCCGATTTTATGACATAAAAACGCTTTTTCATTACAAATCCCGTGCAGTTTTTCCGTTTGTAAACTATAATCAACTCAAACAAGCAGGAGTCATCAAATGCAAACAATTGCGAAGAAAGTTGTCCAAAATTGGGCGGCAAAGGGATATATTTCTGATGACGAAGTAGAAATGTGCCTCTACAACCTTATCCGTCATACATTCACCGTTGCGGTTCTTTGCGTTCTCACTGTTGTAGGCGCTCTTTTGGGCGAATGGAGTAACACAATCGTTTTGATAGTAAGTATTCTGTTTCTCCGTACATACACAAATGGCTATCATTGTAAAAGCTGCGTTGCCTGCATTTTCCTTAGTTTGGCAGTAACACTATTATCTTTGCATATTGTTCCTCTTTTGAATTTTATCACCGCTTTGATTCTGATGTTCGTTGGCTCCAGTATAATTCTTGCGATTGCCCCTACAAATAGTCCGCAGATGCATCTTACAGAAACCGAAATGACTGCTATGCGTAAACACGTTCGCATACGTTTATTGATTTTAACGGTTTTATTTTTACTGTTTGTGTTTGCCAATATGGAAAAGGCGTACTGCATAGCTGTGGCAGTGGCTGTTGTGGCTATTTCATTGCTCGCAGTACGGTGTAAATCACAATAAATTTAGGAGGCCGCATATGGAAAAACGTAAGGAAATCACGCAGAAAATGGAAACTGTTGCCAAAAAACTGATTCGGCATTCTTTCTTGGAGGGCGTTGAAAAGTGGCCACCGGAATGTTTCGGATTGTACTATCAGCCGCACCGCCCGGAGAAAGCCTTGTCCAAAACGCAGGAGCATAAATAGTAGAAAGACTCCTGAGTGAGATAAAATTGCAAGCCCGTCGCATCTCAAAATGCGGCGGGCTTTTTTGTGCGCTCGGTTGGGCAACAACTGGCGAAAGGATGCTACGCGCTTAGCAGTAGGAAGCGCTAGCCGAAGGCAAGGGCATCCATCGTGAGGTGGCATCAGAATGCCAGCAGAAAATGCTGACGGGCAAACACATGAACCAACAAGCAGAAATTCATATATTTATAAATTATAGTGATCTAGATAAAATTCGAACGGATTTAAAGTTTAACTCCGCAAAAGTTGCGGGGTATTTGCGATATTATAAGTGCAAAGCAAATTCGGAAGGAATTTCAAAGATGACATCTAACGAGCGACAAAAGAAAATAATTCGCTTGTTAGATAAGCGCCGGAAAGATACGATGGAGCATCTTTCAATAGAATTCCATGTTTCAACAGATACTATCAGCAGGGACATAGCAACATTAAACGAGGACTATCCAATAAAAATAGTCCGGGGCCGAAATGGAGGCCTTTCCCTACCAGACGGATACCACTTGTTCAAGAAAATGTACATGACTCCTGTTCAGGCACTCGCATTACATAGAGCGTTGCTGTATGTCCCTGATGAAATCAAGAAAATCCTTGAGACAATTTTGACCGATTTTGCTTGGTAGTCAATTATGATTACCCAGCACCTTGACAACTGAATACCCAGCATAACAGGTACGTTCCTTTTCCGGCA